>WNFR01009663.1_pt1 | contig 12101 bp, 8 predicted proteins | sample 5400221 | NCBI WGS metagenome assembly WNFR01 (sample SAMN13153357, study PRJNA577476) | soil metagenome | isolation source: 40 cm soil under Madrone tree | place: USA:California | collected 2016-06-14 | reverse complement strand
CTTCTAGCAGCGAGCGTGACACTCCACGGCACAAGGCCGTGGCATCTCAGACAGTTCCGCGGCTTTCTTCTAGCAGCGAGCGTGACACTCCACGGCACAAGGCCGTGGCATCTCAAAGAGTTCCGCAGTTCTTCTAGCAGCGAGCGTGACACTCCACGGCACAAGGCCGTGGCATCCAGGTTCGAGTTATCAAACAGCTTCGTTCCTTTCAGAGTTCAATTTGATTGGCGGAGATCACCTGAGCAAGCGACCGCAAACTCTCGAGCACACTCTTCTCCAATGGAACATCTATCTCGATCACCGCCACAGCTTCCCCGCCTCGCTCACGGCGGCCGAGATGAAAACGGCTGATATTCACTCCGCCTTCGCCCAGGATGGTGCCGACGCGCCCGATGACGCCGGGCACGTCCCGGTTGCGCATCACCAGCATGTGACCCTGCGGCGTAGCTTCAATGTGAAAGCCGTCGATCTCAGTAATACGTCCCTCGCGCCTTTGTCCGCCGTAGCCAAAAATGTTTCCGGCTAAACTATGCTCGGATCTGTCGGTAACGATCTCCGTTCTAATTGCCGCGGAATCGCTGCTCGCGCGCACGTAAGCAGTGGTGACCTTGATGCCCCGTTCTTCCGCGATCAGAAAAGCGTTGACGACGTTTACTCGGGCGCTCACGTCTCGCAGCAGACCGCTGAGAAAGGCTCGAGTTACAGGCGCGGCGTCAACATCAACGATGTCACCCGAATACTGGATTTTCACTTCGACTACAGCCCGGTCCACAATCTGGGCCTGAAACCGCCCCAGGCTCTCTGCCAACGCCGTGTAAGGCTGGAGCAGCTTTAAATCCTTCTGTCCGACCGCAGGCACGTTTACGGCGCCACGCAGTGCTCCGGTTAAGAAGTAGTCTCGCATTTGCTCCGCCACCGTGAAAGCAACTCCCTCCTGGGCTTCGGTAGTTGAGGCGCCGAGATGCGGAGTCGCAATTACCTGGTCAAGACTCAACAACGGATGGTCAGCCGGCGGTGGTTCCTGGGTGAAAACATCAATGGCGGCGCCAGCGATGGAACCATTCTTTATTGCGTCGTAAAGCGCCTCCTCATCCACCAAACCGCCGCGCGCGCAGTTGATGATGCGCGCTCCCTTCTTCATTTTTCCCAAAACATCGCGGTCAATCATCCCGCGAGTTTCGCTGGTCAACGGTGTATGCACTGTCAGAAAATCGGCGCGCGCGTAAACTTCCGCCAGCGGCGCCAGTTCAATCTCGAGATCTCGCGCCTGGTCCGCTGCAATGAACGGATCGTAGGCAACAATGATCATACCAAGGCCCCGGGCGCGAGAAGCAACCACGCGTCCAATACGACCAAGTCCGACGATCCCAAGCGTTTTGCCCTGGAGTTCGACTCCGATAAATTTCTTACGCTCCCATAGACCAGCTTTGAGACTTCTGTTGGCTTGGGGAATCGAGCGGGCCAGTGAAACCAACAACGCAATCGTGTGTTCCGCCGTCGTGATTGTGTTTCCATCCGGCGCGTTCATCACTACTACACCACGCAAGGTCGCCGAGGGAACATCGATATTGTCGACGCCGACCCCCGCGCGACCAATAACCCGGAGATTGCTCGCTGCGTCCAAAAGGGCTGCTGTGACTTTCGTTTCGCTGCGCACAATCAGTCCTTCGCAATCTGCGAGGGCCGTCACCAAATCCGCATGAGATAAACCTGTCCGCTTCTCTACGGTAAAAGAGGCGGCGCGCAGGGGCTCAAGTCCACTCTCGCTTACATCATCAGCCACGAATATTTTTAGAGACAAGTCGAACTCAACTTTCCTCTTCAAGATTTAAACAGTCCGGAAGCAGTTTGGACAAATTGGGAAAAACCAGTCAATTACCAAACTCCGCCCAGCATTGAAACTGTGGAGCTTGCCTGCGAAAGGTCGGTATGGTAACAGTGTGAACAATGCGCGTCGAGTTGAGTGAAGATTGGGTAGTGTCCTAATTTTCATGCCCAACTGGGTTCTCAGTGTTCTTCGTGTCTCCGTGGTGAAATGAGTTTCGGCACTTTTTATCACCACGGAGGCACGAAGAACACGGAGAATACACTAAGACAATCTCAAACTAGGACACTACTGAAGATTGGCTACTTGTGGCATCTAAGATCAAACTCACGCGACAATCGTTATCCGCAGATTACACAGATTACACAGATTCAAGAAGAAGGGGCAGGAGCAGAAACAAAAGGATCCTGCTTCGTGAGTCCTGCTCCTGCTTGCTGCCCCTGCTTCCTGTCTTCCTCGTCTGTGTAATCTGAGTAATCTGCGGATAGTCAGTTTACTTACATCGGTCCCGCGTCGTCCGGACCTTCGCGTTCCTCAGACGGTTGAGCGTCAGGGGCCGGGACGCGGTCGCACATTAGCCGCCTCCTTGGAAGAAAAGTAAATACGAAGTGATCAAGACTGAATTGGCTATTAACGCATAGACACCAGCGCCGATGTCATCAGCCATTATCCCCAACCCCGATTCCAAACCTTCGAATTGGCGAATCGGGTAAGGCTTCCAAATGTCGAATGCTCGGAACAGCAGAAATGCGGAAATGATACTCCACCAAGTGTGCAGCCAGAAGGGGCCAGACAGGAGCGCAATCATCTGTCCGGACACTTCGTCAATCACGACTACACTCGGATCTTTTCGTCGCAAGAGTTTCTCTGTGCGGGAAGCGGCCCAGATCCCCGCCATGCTCACAAAGAATATGGACAGCAACATGAAGGTTATTGCCGGGGTCCAAACCTCTAGCAATGTGAACCTGTGCAGGGCGGCGTTAGTGAAAAGAACACTTTGGACTGCTCCCCAAAGAAACAAATAGAGACCGACGCCAACGAGCGATCCCCACGTGCCAGGGGCAAGCGGTAGATAACCAACGCCGCAAGTGGCAATCGCCAACGCCAAATAATCACTCGCGCGTTTTTGCTGCGTCGCAGGCAAGAACACCTCAGGCGCGCTCACGGTGGGATTCAATTCGTCGCTCGCTTTGCCAATCAACTGCAATCACCTCTCAGTCTGTGTTCTCCGTGCCTCCGTGGTGATAAAAGCGCCGCAAACCATTTCACCACGGAGACACGGAGAACACCGAGAACCCCTTGGGACATGAAATAGGACTCTACCTAAAAGTTACAGTTCGCGCTCACTATCCTCCCAACCAAATCATATTCGTGGGCCTCAGTAATTTCCACGTTAACAATGTCACCGGCCATGGGAGCGAGCCCTTCGGGAACGTCGTTGATTAACACACACCCGTCGATGTCTGGCGCCTGCGTTTCCATTCTGCCCTGCCACAGGAGCTCGCTCTCCTTTGCCTCACCTTCAAATATTACGGACACCGTTTCGCCAATTCGCGATCTATTCCTACGCCGCGAAATACGGGCTTGCTCTTTCATCAAACGCCTTTGCCGCTGTTTCGCGATCTTCGCATCAACCTTGTCCGGGAGTTCGAAAGCAGGCGTACCTTCTTCATCCGAATAAGTAAATACACCCACTCGATCAAATTCGATCTTGTTCACGAAGCTCAGCAACTCTTCAAAGTCTTCTTCTGTCTCGCCAGGAAAACCGGTGATGAAAGTCGTGCGCACAGCGATGCCGGGAACGCGCCGGCGCACACGCTCAATTAGCCGCTCGAGACTTTGGCGATTGCCTCCGCGCTTCATCAACTTCAAAACTCTCTGCGATGCATGCTGCAAAGGCATATCGAGATACTTTACTGCTTTAGGCTCTTCAGCGAGCACGGCCAGAAAACCATCACTAATATGCGTCGGATAGGTATACATCACTCGCACCCACTCGACCTCTTCCGTTTGCGCGAGTTCACGCAGCAGTCGCGCCAGGGCATCTTGCTTCCCGAGGTCTTCACCGTAACGCGAAGAATCCTGCGCCACGAGTATCAATTCCTTAACGCCCTCTTCGGCAAGCTGCTGCGCTTCCGCAACGATCGAACCGAAGCGACGACTGCGGAAATGGCCGCGCATTTGCGGAATGAAACAGAAAGCGCACGGCCGATCGCAACCTTCGGCAATCTTGATGAACGCATAGTGCGAAGGTGTTGCCAGCACACGAGGTGTCGATTCATCGTACAGATATGTCGCGCTCTGATTGCCAAGCGGCAACACCGGAAGTGTGCGTAAGTTTGTTTTTGGATCGCAGACGCCGAGGATATCGTTGATCTGGTTCGTGCCGATAAAGGCGTCAACTTCCGGTAACTCGGCCTTCAGTTCGTCTCGATAACGCTCCACCAAACACCCCGCCACAACGACGCGTTTTGCTTTGCCGGTAGTCTTGAGCTGAGTCGCCTCGAGAATTGCCTCGATCGATTCCTGCTTGGCAGAATCAATGAAGCCACAAGTGTTTACGACGATTGTTTCCGCCTCTTCCGCGTTGGCGGTGATTTGATAGCCACTTTGCTTGAGATGTCCCATCATCACCTCGCTGTCAACGAGGTTTTTAGGACAGCCAAGACTTATGAATCCAACTTTTTTCATCATCAATTTTCATTCAACTCCTGATCACTAGACCATCATTTGTCAACTCCTTCCAGGTTGATGTCGTAAGGCAATTTCGGTTCTTCTCTGCGTAGTCTCTGCGATCCCTGTGTCTCTGCGGTGAATAAAGGGTCGAAAACACTCACCGCGGAGGCGCAGAGAACGCAGAGGGGGAGCGGAGAATTTCAAATTATGGCACTCCTTCCAAGTCGACCAACACCCGATTAATCTCAACTAACTCATCGGCAGATAGCTGTTCTCCTCCGAACCTGACTCGATTATAGGCGCGCGTCACGACCAGAGCCTCACCAAGATTGATGGTATTTGCAAACTCGAGTGGTGTCAGGTGAGCGTCACGCAGCATCCCGCGTTGTGCCAAAAGGTTTGTCAATCTTTCGTAGAAAACGACGGTTGAAAACTCCGCACCGGTCTTTTGCGCAGAGAGGCGCAACGCTTTGCGCCAACCAAGAAGTCTGACTCGTCTGATGATAACCACCAGCATCGCGAGTCCCAACAGAATGAGGATGAACAAACCCGCCGTCCGCACATTCGCGGGAGACGTGTTTTTGATAGTCGTCATTGTTTGTGAAAGCAACCGGCCATAGTCAAACAAGTGGTTGTGCAGCGAAGTGGCGAGCGAGCGCTGCTCCTGCCTGTCGTACCCAACTACGTACTGAAACCACATCAACTCCAACGCCTCAGCATACTTTCCGAGTTCAGCGGCCAAACCTGTTCGCACCGGTTCAGTCCTGCCGGCCGCCGGTGTCGGATCGAATGTGACCCACGAATGACTTTCTGGAAAATAGACCTCCACCCACGAGTGTGCATCGCTTTGCCTAACGGTGTAGGCTCCTGCCGCTTCGTTATATTCCCCTGGTAAAAACCCGTTCACTACTCTCGCTGCGATCCGATGTGTTCTCAACATAACAGTCATTGCAGTTGAGAAGTATTCACAATGTCCGGCTTTCACGTTGAATAAAAAATCGGCAACCGGATCCGGTCCACTGGCCTTCATCTGCAAAGAGTAGGCGTAATCCGTTTGCAGCTGCGATTCGATCGCTTTCGCCTCGTCATAGCGGTTGCGGGCGTGGGCATTTACGATCATTGCATTCGCCAGCGCCCCTATGCGGGGGTCGAGTGTTTCGGGCAATTGCAAATAGCGTTGGTAAGCGGATGGATACTCACGCAAGTCGCTGCGCAGTTCTTCAATACCGACTTCACTCGTATCAGAGATCGCTTTGTAAATTAGACGATCAAACTCATGTCGCCGCGATTGTACCGAACCCTCTCCATCGATCCGAAGAAAGGGAAAATCACCCTGAATGGCAACCGCGCGAGGTGCTGCAAAAAGAACCGGCGTTTCCAGCGGTTCCAGAAATACTGTCTGCGTCGTCAGATGGTGAAGCGCTTCCGTGGTGCCTAACTGGAAAAACCCATGAACGTTTGGTACTGAGTCGCTATGCCGCGCTGCTGCCGACTTTTTCCAACCGCGTCCGGTAAACTCATCAAGAGCCACGCCGCGCCAGCGCAACTCGCGGCCAGGCTGCGTATCGTCGACTCTGACACGCATCACCGTTTTGTTGTCTTGCTTTAGTTCGCCAATTTCTCCAAGAGTGACATTTTCAGAAAACCCAATGAAGTGTCCTAGTCCGTTCCCCCCGCGGGTAAACATCGCAGCCCCCGATCGAGGAACAACGAGAAACAGCGGCAGGGCAAGAACGAAGATCAAGATCAGCAACGCCAACGCTACGAACGGGAGCCGGATGGCCTCGGCGCTTAACCACCTGCGAGCCCGGTGACTCTTAACTTTCCGGAACACACGCGAATCGGGAGGTACCAACAACCAGGTCTCGGCTTTTCTTATTGCGCGGCGCGCCTTCTGAATTTCGAATGCGGTGACTGCCGAAAGTCCACAGAGCAGATACAGCGTGAGAGTCGCCAGAAACAAAGGACTGAAGCTCAAGCCTGCCGCCAGCAGGATTTCAAAAAAAGAGATCAAGTATAAGAACACCCAGTCGCGATCTTTCTTTACCTGGAGCAGCTTTACTGCCGACAGAAAGACGATGAGGTGGGCCAGCGCGTTTACGCCCAGCCTCTCAATAGGTTCGCCGATGATTTTCTGGTATTGCCAATCGAGGAAGAAGAGGGGTATGGAAAGCAACACGGTGGCCAGTCCTGCTCGTTCCGATAGCTGCCACTTCGTACCTTCGAACTTCCAGGCTGCGACCATCAGACCCAGAAACAGAAATGCCAGGACAACACTTAGGCCTCCGGCTAAAACCAGCGCCAGCATTGCCACACCGATCATCGTGTAGGAGAAAGCCCTAAAATAAGTCTCGAACTTCATCAAAATCTGGAACAACGAAACCTCGAACCACTTGTCAACTACCGATCGTTTCGACCGCTACTAATTGATTCGTTTAAGTCGTATTTCAAAAAGCCTCGGCCAAAGCTTGCCGGTAACAAAAAGCCTGCCGGTCCTTTCGTCATGAGCAATGCCATTCAGCACCGCTTCTTCATCCTGGACTTCATTCTGCGGAAGCAGGTCAGTCAAATCGATCCATCCGGTTACTCGTCCGGTTTCAGGATTGATCATTACTACCTGGTTGTTATGCCAGATATTGGCATAGATTTCACCCTGCACATACTCCAGCTCGTTAAGTTCATTGATCGGAGTTTTTCCGTCCAGAACTGCGATGGTTTTTGTGACCCGGAAGCTGTCTGGGTCGAGAAACTTGAGGCGGTTTGAACCATCACTCAGGATCAAAGAGCGACCGTCGTTTGTCAGACCCCAGCCTTCCCCTGTGTAAGAAAATTGTCCGGTCTTCTGGGAGGTCTCGTAGTCGTAGATAAAGCCCAACTGATGCTGCCATGTAAGCTGGTAGATCTTGCCATTCAGAAGCGTTATCCCTTCGGCGAAAAACGGAGGCGGGACATCCACCTTTTTCAGCACCTTCCCCGTTTCGAGTTCGACGCTGCGCAGACTCGATTTGCCCTCTTGCCCAGTGCTCTCGAGTAGCTTTCCATCATGAAACTCCAGCCCCTGGGTGAAAGCATCAGGGTCATGCGGGAAGACATGTACTACCTCGTAACCGTATTTAGACAGGGTGCGATCGCCGGGGGTACTGTCGGAGCGATTTGCCACAGCGCCCGACTGACAATTCAAGCTGGTTAAAGACAGAGCAAGCAACAGAACCGTGCCTACCGCTCTCAAGGCATTCTTCAGCCCCAGAAAGAGGAAGTTAACCATCAATGTCATGCAGGCATTGTGCGCGACCGAGAAATAAAACACAAAAGCCCGCGCATTCTTAGGTGTAAGGCCTCCACTCCGTGGGCGCCCCACTGTCGAACGAGACAAGATCAGATGATTAAATACCTAAACCAGATTCAATCCGTTTGAGTTTATTGCTCTCGTTTACTCACCCGCCCGATTATGAACCCGGCGAAGAATATGATCGTCAGAAGGAAGAAGACGGGAATTAGCAGTACAAACGTGCCCCACAGTTCACTCAGCATTGGACAAATCTCCTTTCTGAGGTTTGACTGATAGGGGCTGTGAGATGGGCTGACTACTAATTTAGTTCAACGGCGTTGAAAGCGCAAGAAAACTTCCTCCAAAGGTACTAGCCTAATTTTCACTCCACGGGTTCTCGGTGTTCTCCGAGCCTCCTTAGAACTCCGTGGTGAAATGGTTTGCGGCACTTTTATCACCACGGAGGCACGGAGAACACTGAGAATGCACTAAGACAATCTCAAATTAGAAAAAAGCTCTGCGCCTCCGCTAAGTGCGAGCCTATAGCTTTCGCAGGTACGCCAGCAACGCCGCTCGCTCATCCGCAGTGACGAACCCGCGATCAACGACAAGACCGTTTGACGAAAGAATTGGCGGCAAGTTGGGTGGTGGATTCAACCGAGCCACGCGCGCGAAGAAGGCAATATAGTGGTCAATCACCTCTTCGAGTGTCGCCGCAGAGTTGTTGTGGAAGTATGGGGCAGTCTTACTGATTCCGCGCAGTTGGGTGATGTCCATCACCCCGAGGTCCGCGGGTTGGCCCGTGAGAAGCAGTCGTCCCGGATCCGAAGTGGCGGCGAATTGGAAGGTGCCGTCGGCACGTGTGATTCGATACGTGCGCGCGTTACGGGCCAGCCGATCCGGGCATGGCGCGTAGCCGTCTGTTGCCGGGCGCGGGCAGGCTGTCTGGATATTGTGATAACGCACAAGGGGGCGCACGAAGGCCGCCTCGGGCGTTGAACCGCTCGGATGCAACGTACCGCCATGGCATTGCGCGCAGGCACGATTGAAGACTACCTTGCCCTGCTGCTCAAGCTGATTGAGCTCGGGATCTGGATCGGGGAATGGCGTCGAGCCGGAGAGGATCGCACCGGCCAGCAGTTCGACGCCGGGTGAAGAAAACAGCGTCTGCTGGAAAGCCGCCAGGTCGTCGAGCATGCGCGTCGGAGGTTCCACTGACACCTGGGCATGCGCGAACAGTGCGCCACGGGCTTGTTCCTGAAGCGTTCCAAAGCGCGCATCGTGCTGGTATCCGCCCTGCCGGTTGGGGCCATTAGGATCCTGGCCCATGATTGGCGGACGTGGAGCGCCCGGCGGCCAGATCGGTAACACGTTGTCCGGTCCCGTGATCGCAACGTTGCGTACAGGCATAACCGCGCGCCAGAGATCGACCGAGGTCTCGTCGGTGGGCTGACCGGTGACTGTATCGATCAGCTTAACGTTTAGCGGCAATGGCATAGTGATACGAATGAGCCCGTTTTCCACCAGGTTTGAGAAGTCGATCGCATTGTCTCCGTTTATACGGAAGTCGTCGGCATCCACCGGCCGGAAGAGCGGATCATCCGCATTCCTGTTGTGCTCCCGTTCCGCCTGGAGCGCATCGAACCGAGCCCTTGCGGACGCAGGAGAGAGCTGGAAGCCATCCGAGGGGATGTGGCAGTCGGCGCACGAACGTCCGTTACCGCCGAGTTGATTCAGATTTCGACGATTGAATGCTGCACGACCTCGCGCCACTGCGTCGCACGGTTGCTCGTCGCAATTAAGCTGTATCGCGCCGTTTCCTTCTAAGCCTTGTCCGAGACCTGTGTGCGGCAACAAGGCCGCAATCACGCCTATAAGGCCAAATCCGAGGAAAGCGATCATCGATCTCTTAGGTTTATACATGGTCTTTAGTCCTTGTGCGCCGGAGTAAACCGGCAAATCGTAATCGATACAACGGTCAAACAATTCGTTGGCAATATGCGGGTGTGAATAACTCCGCGAGGGCGAGCTACTTTGTTGACCGCAAATTGAACGTGGCGGATAATCCCTCGTGAGCCGACAAAAAGTCCTTTAAAATTCCCTAAACCTTCCTAAACTTTGCTAAGGCGACGATGAGCGATACACCGATGCACATCTACGAGTTCGGCCCGTTTCGCGTCGATGCTCTCAGGCGGCTCCTGCTGCGTGAAGGTAACCCGGTGCGGCTACCCGCGAAGGCTTTTGAAATTTTGCTGGTATTGCTGGAAGAAAAGGGGCGCCTCGTCGAAAAAGACGAGTTGATGCGGAGGGTTTGGCCTGACGCTGTGGTGGAGGAGAACAATCTCACGGTTAACATGTCGGCGCTGAGGAGGTCTCTTACGGAGAGCCCGGGCGAGCACCGATATGTGGTAACTGTGCCTGGCCGCGGGTACCAGTTTGTGGCGGACGTGCGGCAGCATGGCGACGAACCGGCGCGGGAAAGCGAACAAGAGATGGTGCCCAATCAAGTAGTCGCCGAAATCAGTGCCGAGCGGGCCAGCGTGGATGGCGAAGCGAAGCCTCATTCGCAAAGCAGTAGCTGGGGCCTGGGATCTGGGTCGGCGCAGTTTGCAGTGGTGCAGACAAATGGCGCAGCAGGCCAAACGCAGCCACTATCGAGTGCAGAATACATTGGGGACGAGATTAAACGGCACAAGCAGGGCGTACTTTTACTTGTAACGGCTCTGCTCGCAATCGCATTTATCGTCTCCTACTTAGCCTACTCACGCTATCTTGCCGGCCGCAGCAAGGCGGGAATCACTTCCATCGCAGTCTTGCCTTTTGCAAACGAGACCGGTGATCCGAACGCAGAATACCTCTCAGATGGAATCTCCGAGAGCCTCATCAACAGTCTCTCGCAATTGCCGGGCGTTAAAGTAATCGCGCGGAGTTCCGCCTTCAAGTACAAGGGCACAGAGGTTGACTTGAAGGACGTGGGGAAAACATTAGGCGTCGAAGCGATCCTGGCCGGAAGGGTCACACAGCACGGCGAGAACCTATCGATCAGCGTCGAACTTGTGAATGCGAGCGATAAGACGCAGATGTGGGGCGAGCAGTACGACCGCAAAATGTCAGACTTGCTCGCGATTCAGCGCGAGATTGCGCGCGAGATTGTCGAGAAACTGAAGCCAAAAGTTTCGGGCGAAGAGAAAGGGGCTGCCAAACACTACACCGAGAGCAACGAAGCTTATCAGCTCTATTTGAAAGGCCGCTTCCACTGGAACAAGCGGACGGCAGAAGCGCTCAAGAAATCAATTGAGTATTTCAATCAAGCGATTGATAAAGACCCCCACTTCGCCCTGGCTTACGCCGGGTTGGCTGACTCCTATGTTGTGCCAGGCAGCCGGCTACCGCCGCGAGAAGCAATGCCTAAAGCAAAGGCGGCAGCGATGCGGGCACTGGAACTGGACGACACGCTGGCCGAAGCACACGCCTCACTAGGCCGCGTCTTTGCGGTATACGATTGGGATTGGCCGAATGCCGAGAAGGAATACAAGCGGGCCATCGAGTTGAATCCGCGTTATGCAACAGCCCATCAATGGTATGGCGGATACTTATCGGTAATGGGCCGCAGCAATGAAGCGATTGCGGAGAGAAAGCGAGCAGTGGAACTGGAGCCACTCTCACTCGTCATCAATTTTGAGTTGGGATTGGCTTTTTACTACGATCGCGACTACGACCGGGCTATCGAACAGTTCCAAAAGACGCTGGAGTTGGACCAGAACTTTCCGGCGGCGCACAATTTCCTACCTGCCGCCTATGAACAAAAGGGGATGTATAACGAAGCCATTGCTGAATTTAAGAAGGCGATTCCCCTTACAGCAGGCAGTGAATGGTCACTTTCAAAAGCTGGGCTCGGCCATGTCTATGGGTTATCAGGTAAGAGAAACGAGGCCCGAACGTTGCTCGACGACCTCAAGCAACTCTCCGCACAAGAATTTGTACCCGCGACCAGCATTGCCTTCATCTATGCGGGCCTGGGCGAGAAGGACCAGGCTTTTGTTTGGCTCGACAAGGGGTTCGAACAGCGCGCTTTTCAACTCCAATGGATCAAGCTAGACCCAAGGTGGGACAGCCTGCGTTCAGACCCACGATTCGTGGACTTGATGCGGCGCATGGGTTTTCCCCAATAAGTTGCCTTGCGCTTGTGTTTATCGGCAAAGGTGATACTGACAACCCCTCCTCAGCCTAAGAAGCTGGCCCCTGCAGCGATACTATTGAGTTGTAGTTTGGACCAGCGATCATTCCGAAACGATCAGCGGCTCGCCCTGCGCGCGTTTCTCGAGGTAGGCA
>WNFR01006321.1_pt1 | contig 12103 bp, 8 predicted proteins | sample 5400221 | NCBI WGS metagenome assembly WNFR01 (sample SAMN13153357, study PRJNA577476) | soil metagenome | isolation source: 40 cm soil under Madrone tree | place: USA:California | collected 2016-06-14 | reverse complement strand
CGACGCGCGCGGCGAGTTCGGCATCGTGGGAATCGAACTGAATTGCCACCAGCCGGCTACGGTTGACCGGATTAATATTGAGCCGGTCTTCAAACCGCTCGAGGACCCGCTGATAGACTTCTCGATTGGCACGACTCGGCCCGGTGGCAAACACTTGCCCCGCGGGTGCTTTCTTTTCTTTGCGCCAGGACCACCACTTTGGAGAATTGAACTCCCCAAGCGCGTCCAATCCGAGATGGTCAATGACGCGGCGCGCCAGGCTCTCACTCCCAAGGATGGTGTACTGCGATCTCAGGTACGCATCGGAGACGCTGTCAAGCTCGTAGAGCTCCTGAATGGTCGGAATGTCCGGATTTTCTTTTTGAATCTCTAACAACACCTGAGCCCGGTACACAGGCTTCTGTTTGAGCGTGGCGATGAGAACCACGCTGAACAAAATGAAAAAGACAATTAGGACCGCCTGCAAACGCTTCCGTAGGATGCGCGCGTAAGCGCGGAAGTTAGGGGCTTCATGGGGTTCCAGGATCTCGTAAGAATCAGCAAATTCTACGAGCCGGCCTTCCAAGGCCCCCGCACCGCCTCCGTTCGACCGGGATCGGTTATACAGCTCGAGTTTATCCTGTTCAGTCATGCTACCAGTGGAACACCAGGAGTCCTGCGAGTGTTTGAGTCGCCGCTTCTACTCCCCGCGAAAACGTAGCTTTTGCCGCGCTGTCCGGAATGAACACGATATCTCTCGGCCCCAACAGGGGATCCGGGGACTTCCCGGACAGGATCTTGCCAAGGTCTATGGGCGTCTCCGTTCGTGTTCCGTTCTGTTCATTGGTGCGGATAATGCGCGCGCTGCCCTTGGCGGCCGTGCGCGTCAAGCCTTCACTCAGAGCGATCACTTGCAGCACCGAGATTTTCTCATTCGTTTTCATTGCGAAACCGCCCGGCCTTTGCACCGAACCGACCACATACACGATTCCCGCTCGAGAAACTTTGACGATGTCTCCTGGATATACCGCTGGATTGTGGCGAGGATCGGTCGAATCGAGGAGGCCCTTCAATTTTACCTGGACCACCTCCTGAGAAATTGCGCCCACCTTGTCGGGACCCATGTCCGTTGCGCCATGCTCGCCAGACTCTTGCAACCGCATCGCTGGCGCAGATTCCGCCAAATCCCTCGCTTTCGCAGAAAAGACCTCGGGCGCGTTTTTCTGACCCGCACGCCGCAAAATGATGACGTCCTCCCCGGCATCGTCGGCTAACCCTTCCGCGAGCGAAAGAATCTCCAGCAGCGTCTTGTTGCCGCGAATCTGGAAAATACCCGGCTTTCGCACCGCGCCCATCACGGAAACCGGATGGCTTTGCATGTCACGTACAAACACGCCAACGTGCGGATCTTTCATGTACTTTTGATGAAGTAGCGCCTCAAGAGCCGTCTCCAGCTCTCGTGGCGTAAAGCCGGCCGCCGCGACCGCCCCTAGCAATGGCAGGGAGATTTCGCCGCTCGCTGAAACGCGCACATCGCGATTCATCTCCGGCGCCTCAAACACATTGATGTCCAGCACGTCTTCTGGGCCGATAACGTATTCCCTCGCGTCAAAGGTTGGCATCGGATCTGTCGAGGCGGATCGTTCCCGCAGACGCCGGTTCCAGTCTTCAGTGGATTCGAGATTGGGCGGCGCCTCTGGCTGTTCCGCTGTATGCGAAGGCTTGCCGGGTTCTTGTTGGCTCGCAGCACCTCCTATCTTGGTTGTAGCGTTGAGATTACTCTCAGCAGAACTCGACACTCCTACCGTGAAAACGAGCAGGATGCAAATGCGCAGACCCGATTGTTGTTGGAATGAGTGTCTCAAACTGAGGAAGGCGGCACTTCCCGTCTCACTTAACAGATTGATGGCGAATTGAAAGCTCACCGGCACACCATGGAGGCCAGGCCCGAACGCAATGTAGCTCTCTTTGGGCGCTCAGAACTGCTGGCCCAAGCTGACTGGGTACTTTTAGCCTAGGGGCTCTGGAGGGTTTCGTCTACAAGGTCTACCCCTGAATTGGAACTCAGGTAAAGCCTGCATGCAAGCACAGCCTGCAAGCCGCGCTTGACGAAACCCGTCTTTCTCCAAATATTTGCCGTACGAAGTTTTGAGTATGGAGTGCAACAACCATGCTGCCGCTTTTCTTGTCTGGTGGCCTTTCAATTTGAAACTCTCCGCACCTGTTTCCAGTAGAAATGCAAACCCCCAGATCGCTTCGTGGATGTGGGACTCCCGCCTCCGTAACCAATGGGAGGGCTTATGCCCCCGGCTTTTAGTGCAAATCTCAAAACAAAGGAGTTGCGGAATGAGAGGGCGGGTGCGCTTTTCAGGGTAGGTTCGGAAAGGGTGGAGAATCCGGCAAAGAGAATCTCTCTAATCTCCTTCTGCCGACGGCCCTTGCGAACCCGCATGTGGCATCGATTGGGTGGAGCGCCTGTCTGGCTCCCTGCCTGCATCGAAGGACTTCAGTCTCAAGCTGTCGAGTCCAAGGTAAGCAACGAACCGCGCCCCATCAATCAGATAGCGCCGCCACAGCCGTCGGGGCTCCTGCAAGAGCCGGAATAGCCATTCGAAGCCGTTCTCGCGCATCCATCGTGGCGCCTGGTTTCGTCGTCCCGAGAGAAGGTCAAATGCCGCACCCACGCTCACCAGCACCGGAACATGCAATTTGTCCCGGTGTTCGTGCATCCATCGTTCTTGCTTCGGCGTCCCCAAACCAACCCACAGCACATCGGGAGCGGCGCGGGAAATCATGGTCACAATTTCTTGGTCTTCCTCTGGACCAAGCGAACGGAAGGGTGGCGAAAAGGTTCCGCAAACTTCCATTGTTGGGAATCGGCGCTTGAGCGATTCTGCCAAGCGCTCGGGCACGCCCGGCTCACCACCGTAAAAGAAATGTCGGTAGCCACGCCCTGCCGTATTTTTGCAGAACTCCAGCACGAGGTCGGGACCGTAGACGCGCCGTGGCAAGTGATGCCCTCTGCGTCGGCCCAGCCAAACCAGCGGCATCCCGTCGGGTACAACCGCGTCCGTCGAGTTAAGGATTTCCCTGAACGAAGGATCATGTTGGGCCTCCACAATTCCGTGCATACCCGTCGGGGAGATGGTATGGCAGCGGCTGCGGTTGTTAGTCCATTCTTCCATTCGAGCCACCACGTCTTGTGTCTGTACCGCACGGATCTGCACTCCAAGGACTTCAAATCCGCGCACCTTTTCCGACTCTTCTTTACCATGGCCCTTGCACGCGGCGCCTACCACTTTCGCACCAGGGCGCTCAATGAAAGGCCTGGGCGACGAAGACCCAAGCGACGATCGCCTCCCTCGCATATTCTGGCTCTGCACTTTCTGATGGAATGCTACGAGACTGTTTCCAAGAATTGGAAAGCCCAAAGACACGACTCTTGCCTCAGGAAAGAGCTCTTGCATCTGCTTGGTTGAGAGCAAATGGATCACTTCGTACTGCCTAAGATAGCCAGCAGAATAAGGAACCGCTCTTTGTTGGATCCGAGCTGGAAGAAATTGATAAAACGGCAAGAGAGTATGGGGCTCAATCGGAAAGAATTTATTCGGAGTAGTCACAAAGTAACCTTTAGAAGACACGCGGCGAATCTCGTTGGCAAATCGGATTTGGTCCTCCCAACTGCCTACGTGTTCGATCACGGCATTAGAAAATACCCAGTCGAAAGACTGGGACTCAAAAGGCAAATCCCGCCCATCTGCCCTAATTAGCTGGACTTGCAAGCCGTCTGGCACTTCAAATCGCTGCTCTTGCCGGTTGGCGACTACCACCTCCCCAAAATTGGCGTACAGTCGGACAAACTCTCCATCAATTCCCGGTCCGCCGCCGACATCGAGAAGCTTGTCGCCAACAGAAGCACCGCCAACAAGGTGCAAGAACAGATCAACCTTCCGTCCACGAAGGTTCTTGTGGACGGGCTTTGCCAACTCCAAAAGAGTTTCTCTCAAATTTTCCCGCAGCCGCACATTCATCTCTCAGCTCAGAATTTAACCGCTTTGTTCCGAAGCCACAGGCTATTCCGGCAGATGTCCAAAACTCTTCCCACGATCATCTTTGCCCTAGTTTGCCCGTAGACAAAGTTGAAGGACATCCTGAAAAGCCAGTCGGGAAGTAGTATGGATACCCGCCAGTACCATCGGTAGATTCGTGGCAGACTTCGGAAGTACTCCGGAGGAATTGCCCAGAAAACAGATTTAGACCCACAATCAGAACGGAAACGCGCGTAAGCGTAAGCCATCAGTGACGGTGCCTTCTCTGAGGGAAAGTGAAGATCAGAGTCGAGTTCCAACGAGGTTGATTCAAGATGCCGCCGCCAGACACGCCAGAGTTCCTTCTCATAGACAACTAGGTTTCGAAGGCGATCCTCCGTAAATCTGCTAACGCCCGCAACGTTGGAACCGTGAACTCGATACTCACCCAGCGGTGTTTGTATGGCAACAATGGGTGTCAATAGCGGCCCGAGGGCTTGAATTGCCATGTCAGCATAAGCTCTCAGGTCGGCGGGAAGGGGGAAGATAGCTTCTGCCACACAACGGCGCATAGATAGACCAGAACACGGAGGCAAACCGCCCACCGTCCTCGGTCCAAGGCACCATGAAGCGCCTTGCCAGCCCGATGGAAGTCTGTAAAGAATAGGGATCTGGCCCAGATACTTTCTTATCTTGTTGACTTTTAGCATTCGATTTACAGCAAATCCCCCACTGGGCACCATGCCAAACGCATCGACCACATATTGCAACTTGGAGGGCAGGAAAACGTCGTCAGCATCCAACAAACAGATAATTTCACCCGTACTTGCACGAAATGCTGAATTTAGAGCCTGCGCCTGACCTCTATTTGTTTGATGAATTGCTTTAATTCTTGGGTCTCGCGATCGGTATCCTTCGATTATTTCAGTTGAACCATCGGTCGAGCCGTCATCACAGATTATGACTTCCAAATTGTCATAGGTTTGGCATAGCGCGCTCTCGATCGCCTCTCTGAGGTACGGCGCATAGTTATAACTTGACACTAGAATTGAAACTAAAGGACGATCCGGCAACGGATCCAAGGTCATCGGTTTAAGAGGGGCTACATGCATGGCGCTGTTAGGCGTTATTAAATGATGCTCCTAGTTGACACGCGTCTAACCGCTCTGGGTTTGCGTTCACCTTTGTGCTGGGCAGGTACGATAGGTCACTAGGGTTCTCTTTCCAATTGTTCGGGATCGCCAGCACGTTGAAGTAGCCGGGCGGGGAGTCAAACCGAAATGCCTTTCCTCTTTGCCCAACAACAAAGCAGTCGTAGCCGAGACTCTGCAGTAGTTCCGTTGCACCGTGAGGAGAAAGCCCCAAGCAACTACAGGCTCCCGGATTGATCTCGAAAACGATCGCAGGCCGCATGTAGGTCAGGGTGTTGAGCGCCCCATGCAAGACGAGTTCTTCTGCTCCCTCCACATCGATTTTGATGGCGTCGACCCGCCTTAAGGAGGTTCGGCGCAACACGTCATCTAGAGTTTCTGTAGCCACCTCCTCGGCGTCCCCGTCCCAGCTGAGATCTCTGCCCAAGGAGTTGCAGACCGGATCAGGGCCGTGAAAGAGCTTAGTTCTGCCTGTTTCGTTGGACAGAGCCTCGGGAAGGGCAATCACATTCGTTAGGCTGTTCAACGCAATGTTTCTCCGTAAGAGCGAAAATGACTGAGCTGATGGCTCAAAGGCGATGACGTGACCTGCTTCCCCCACGAGTCTGCTTGCCACTAACGTGTAGATGCCCATGTTGGCGCCCACATCAACGAAGGTGCTTCCCGGTGAGAGAAGCTTTTCCAAGTAGAGCAGTTCGGGTTCGTAATTCTCACGGAAGGCAAAAATATATTTTCCAAAACCGTGCCATTGGGGAGGCAAATACATTTGCACATTCCATCTCCGCAAGTTTAGGACTACGGCTTTACGCAAAGAGCATCTAAGCACCCACGAAATCAAGTGGATCGCGGTTAGCATCGGGGCTTTGCGGAAGCCCTCTTGTGACTTAAGAAATCCCCATTTCCGTTTGACGCCTTTCAGCAAGCTTTTCATTGTCCGACGCTCCTTTGGTTATTCACGAGAACATTCCCTTCGTCATTGGGGGGGCGCTTCGAATGCTTCCCCAAGACCAAGGTCCGCCGATTTCTTAGAAACCCGTGAGGTACATTCGTCTGTGTTTTGCCCTGCATGTACATACCTTTGGAGCACCCGCTCTGCGTCGAGCATCCGAATCATCCTTAAGCCAAGCCCCATCGCAGCCCAAAAGAGCGAAGCCAGGAAGGGACTTTCAAGCAACAGATTAGCTGTCCCATAAAGGCAGAATGCGACTTGCGCCAGCAGCATGATCTGCAAAAATGCGACTCGGTTGCTGTCTAAATTACGGCGAACAGCTCGAAAGCTGAACCACAAGAAACAGACGAGCAATGCAAGCAGTGGAAGAAAGGCAATTAGTCCCATTTTATAAAGCACTGTCAGGAATGTGTTGTGAGGTCGGACATCGGCATCCGCGAGTTCGAAGATAAAGGGAACGCCAAAGCCTTCTCCCGCTAAGGGGTCCTCCTCGAAACGCCTCCAGGCTTCCTTCCAGGCAATAAGTCGAAATTGCCAGTAAGGGTCGTTGCTGGAATGGAGCACTCCAGAGGCTAGCTCGTCCAAAGCGCGGCCGGTAAAGTCACGGCCAGGCTGCGTATGAAGGAACAGGAGCAACGCGAGTGCTCCCAGAGTGGCGACCGTCCCAACCGTTGCCGCCAAGCGCGCGAGACGGACCTTGTTGTAGACAAATGGCCCCGCCAGCAGACCTATGAAGAGCAAAGCGGCCAAAGTCACAAAAAGCGTCCTTGCGTTTGCAAGCATTATCCCAAGGCAATAAATGCCGGCTAATATCCAACCATGCAGCGGCCTGACTAACTTGTTCGCAATCGCCAAGAGTACCCCGACCAAAGAAACGAGAACGTAAACTCCGTAGTAGATGAAGTGTCTCTCGGTTGGAACAACGATGAACCACGCAATGCCATTGAGAACGCTCAACCCCGTGCCCAAGAGAAACCACACGGCCACTCTCTTGATCGACAGCCAGCTTCGAAACAGATGATTGGCGACATACAGAAAAAGCGGGTATGCGACCAGCGCCGCGTCGCGCAGAGCAAGCATTGGGTTGCAATGTTGTAAAAAACCGCGCAACGCGGACAGCACGCCTGCCGCCACCAACATCGCCAGCAGTACGTTCATGGGCAAGGGGACGTGTAAGCCCCTTGATCGCGCAAACAGATAGATCGAAAGAAATAGGATCACAAGAACAATATCCGTTACGAAGAACGGCGTGCCTGGCCAGTGGATGTAGGAAAAATCTCGTGTGTAGGCCGCGGTGCAAAACACGAACCACAAGAAGAGTCCCTCGGTCACTGAGACTCTGGCTCGGTGTAAGTACCCAAACATCAGCGGCAGCGTCAAACCCGCCAGCAATACCGCTCCCAGGTACGGTTGGTATTCCAGCGGTCCATTCCAATAGGCCTCCCGTTCGAGAACCGGCGTGCGGGTCAAGCCATCGGCGACAGCAATCGTGGCTCCCAGGATGACGATGACCACTAGCCAAGTGTTGATAATGCGTCCCTGAATTTGTTTTCGAATTAAGACGTGGCCAAGCGGTCGGTTCGAAGAAACAGGCCCAAACGTCGCGCAACCATCGCTTAGCGCCTGCATTTGGCCCCCACCCAAACGATCCGGCGCAACGCGAAATAAAGGATTCCTCCGCTTCCCAAGTCTGACTTGAAAACCCACGCCACACCTCGTGACTGGCGCTACTGTCCTTCTCCCGCCAAGACCGCCGGGATGGTCTTCAACAAAATCCTGCAGTCGAGCAAAAAGCTCCACTTTTCGATATAGGCAAGATCCAGCATCATGCAAATTTCAAAGGAAGGATTCGCGCGGGCCATGACCTGCCAAAGCCCGGTGACGCCCGGTATCACGCCGAGGCGCCGGCGATGTTCGGAAGTGTATCGAGCACAGTCTTCTACTGGATGAGGCCGCGGGCCAACCAAGCTCATATCGCCCTTCAGCACGTTCCAAAGCTGCGGCAGCTCGTCGAGACTGTACTTGCGAAGAAATCTGCCGAAGCGCGTGACACGAGGATCATCGGCGATCTTGAAGAACGGCCCGCGCCGCTGGTTTAGGCGACGCAGATTCTCCTTCAGTCTATCCGAGCCAGCAACCATCGTCCGGAATTTGTAGCAAACAAAATTACGGCCACTTTTGCCCACGCGCAGCGAGCGGTAAATGACACGGCCGGGCGATTCAAGCTTGATTGCAATCGCGATCACGAGCATCAGGGGGCAGAGGAGAACCAGAACAATCGTGGACAGAACAACGTCCATGATCCTCTTCAGGAATAGGCCTAACCAGATGGCCGATTCCGCGCGTTGCCCCCTGTCACCGTCTTTCGAGCTGCATTCAACGAATGGCAGCCGATCTATTGTCGAACAAGCAGGCGTCATACTCCTGTCCTTCCACGCAGGGGAGGAACCGTTAAAGACCGAATGTAGGGGGTTAAAGTCCCTGCATGACGTGTGGAACATGGACGGACTTATGAGCCAGCCGGAGGCCTGCCCCTTGAGGTCCAAGATCCTAGAGAGCATGACAGACCACCATTGCGAACTCCCACTTTCAGAAAGACCGAACGTCACACCTTTTCGACTCAAACGAGTGTCGAGCGATGTACCAACGCGGGACACAAGACTGACGATCTGAACCTAGAGGCAATCGGAGGCATGGTCAATACAGTGAAAACCGCAATTGAAATTCAGGAAAAAACCCTAGAGCACGGCAGAGGATCTGTGGTGGATACTTGGTCTGCCCACTTTGAGGTCTTCGGTGGAAGGATGAAGTCCATGAATCCGTTAACGCTCGAGCGCCCGGGAAAACGGCGGGCCAAGTCTTCAGCCGTTGCTGTTGGGCTCATAAATCTGAACCTGCTTTTACTCCTTTCGTACGCCCTCCCCATTCCAAATTATGGCCGTGGGTCACAACAAGAGCAGTCAAGGGAACCCCTAGGTTCCTTGACCGGCGTTGGGGAAGTCTATTTGAACGACTCCCCCGTCCCAGGCGAGTCCACGATTTTCTCTGGTGACAGAATTCGCACAGCAAAGACCGGCGCCGCGACATTTGCCATGAGCGGAAAGGGCACATTAAAGATCTCTCCGCAAAGTCAGGTACTGTTCTCCGGGAACTACCAATTCGCTGCTGAGTTGGAGGCAGGTACGATTGTATTGAATACGATCGCCGGGCCCAATGGGCTGACCCTGCGAATTGGAAACTATGTTGTGGTCTCCTACAGTCGAAAACAGTCAGCAGCGTTGCAAATTACACGAGCTCCGGACGGGTCTGTGGCGGTCTCCTGTTTGGATGGGACCGCCGGAGTTCTCACACTGGAGGGCAAGGTCGGTCAGTTTCTGCAGGCTGGTCAATCGATGAGCGTTTCTGCAAGTTCGGATTTGTCACGCTATTCCGCTCCCACAAAGAAGTCTGGACCGAATGTCCATACGGGTTGGCTTCTTCTTGGTTTTGCGGGAGCTGGAACGGCTGCAGCTTCAGCTCTGTTAATACATGGCGGGGCAGCACGGTCAATCAGTCCATCAGCGCCGTGACGGAGGTCGCTCGATGGTCTGATCGGGTGGAAAAGACTCTCAATGTGCGCTGCTCTTTCGTCCAGGAGCCGGTAGTTAGGAATTGCGGTCGTCCCATCGTCTTCTTGCCATCCCGCCAGGCTCTTGCGCATATTAAGTTAATTCATGGGTGGTGTCGGATTCGAAAGCCGGAAAGTGATGGCAATGTCTTCCTCGGTTTCAACAGATTGCCCAGCGAGCAAGGTTTCCGTAAAACGCCACTGCCGAACAGCTTTCATGGCCGCTGCCAAGAGGACAGGAGAGCCATCGACAGACTCCAACTTCTCCACAGACCCCTGACGGCCAATGATAGCGTGAAGCTTTACAGTACCTTGGATGCCTTGCTGCTTTGCTTCTTCCGGATAAATGGGCTCGACGCGCGAGAGCAATCGGCCGAGCTGTAGGCTCGTTGCCTGACGTTGTTTTTTCGAAACGCCCCTGCCAGGTATCCTAAGGGAAGGATAGGGATCGGCAAGGATCGCAACCGCCCCCGTAGTTTTCGCCGGAATTGCCGGATGGTTTGCCGGAGGCGTCGAGCCTTCGATTTTCTTAGGGTCAACCGTTGGAGGGTTCAAAGCCAAAATGACTGGAGGCGCTATTGGGGCCTCTAGGTGTGGTGGTGTCGCAGGCAGGCTTCCAACGGGTTGCGGCTCCGCCTTCTCCACGGAGGGATTGTTGACAATGGCTGCGGCGCGCGAAGGCTCCTTGGGCGTCTGGCCTTGCGCGAGTACACTTATCACGGGACGGCTTGGAGTTTTGATATTCGTATTAGCAGGAGGACGCTTTACCGAACGGACTTGCTGGTCCGGATTTTTCAGGGATGCACTCGGAATTCTCTCGTGTTTCATTGTAAGTAGAGGCTCAACGCTGCGGGCCTGCAGGTCCATTTTTTCCTCACCGGAGTTCGGAGCACTCGGAATCGTATTCAAGGAAGGATGCTCCACCGCACGGACCTGCTGGCCCTGATGTCTCAGGGGCGTATTCGGAATACTCTCATGCTCTTCAGAAAATGGAGGGGCCATGCTCCGGGGCGGCAAGCCCATTTTCTCCTCGCCAGGGTCCGGAGCAATCGGAATCCTGCTAACAGAAGGAGGCCTTCCACTCCGAACCGCTTCACTCGATACTTTCGCTTTCTGCGTTACAGGCTCCCTCATTTCACTTCGAACATCGCGCCGCATCGCCCTCCATCCAATGGATAATGAGATAAGTCCGACCAGAACACCTATAGCAGCGAAATCTCCCCACCTTGGACTCGGCATTCCAGGATAACTCTGGTCACGTGCAAATTTCGATCTGGACTGAAATGCCTTCTTGTCTGATCGTTTTCTTGTTTCCGGGTAAGTTTTCGGCGGGGTGACCGGTAGGGCGAGGCTACGCGAGGTGGGAGATCCGGGGATCATATTTCCAGGCCGCGGAGCGTTCGGAATTTCCATGCGCGGGTTCCGCTCTTCGCAAATCCTTTCTGTTTGTTCCTGAAAATCACCCGCAGACGCCTGTGAAGAAATCCAACTCCTGATTTGCCGATATGCCTCTTCCGTTAAACCGTCAAATCGTACCCCTACCGTTTTATTGGACTTGCTTTTCCACTCGATCTGGCCGCTTATTTCTATCCAGGACTGAAATCCGGGGAATTGAATCCGCATGTTGTGCAGAGGACCGTCGGGGAAAGTCATAGCCGACGACAGGGCCAATCCGTGTTCACTAATATTGAATGCGATGCCGTCGTACGCCCTGTTCAGATTTACGAAGATCGGTGAAGTGGGGTGGAGCCGCGCGCGGGCTCGGCGTTCAGCACCTCGGACCGCAGCGTTTTCCTGCCTGCATTCTTGAGCCAATTCTGCAACGCGCAGCCGAATTTTATCGAAGACTTGCTGATAAATGCCGGGATCACCGCCAAGGGGATCTTCGATCTCCCAATCTTCAACTTTGGAGTATTCACGAAACGCCCGCTCCCGGGGGCGACCACTCATGTTGATAACGATTTCTGCCTGTTCCCAAACTTCGCGCGAGATACTCTTGGACTCCAGACCCTCCACCCAATATCTGTTTTTCCTGAGCGTTTGATTGGTCATCGGTGCCACTAAGCCAATCGGTGCCAAGCCTGCGCTGAACGCTTCGATTGCATCGGGGGCATCAAGGCGTGCAATTGCCTCAGCCATCGGGCTGCGGCAGGCATTCCCTATGCAAACGAACAAGACCCTTGTACGGCCGTCTTTTTTGCTCATCGGGAGGATTCTCCCAAACCATTAACTCATGGCGGCTAGGGGGCCTCGCGCCTCGAATCGCACCGGCATGCCATATAACCGCTCTGGCACACTGCTAGATCTACCCCTACTACCCGCATGGTATCCCTGCCATATACCGCGTTCAATCAGGCAAAACCCTGATAGGGTATGCGGGTCAATCTAG
>WNFR01017680.1_pt1 | contig 12107 bp, 12 predicted proteins | sample 5400221 | NCBI WGS metagenome assembly WNFR01 (sample SAMN13153357, study PRJNA577476) | soil metagenome | isolation source: 40 cm soil under Madrone tree | place: USA:California | collected 2016-06-14 | reverse complement strand
GCCCGCGGTGCGGATCAAGACAAGCTGCTTCCCGTCGGGCGACCATCGCGGCGCCATATCGCGGTCAGCGCTGGGCGAAACGTAGCGAACGCGCTCGGGCGAAAAATCATAGATCACGATGAAGCTGTGGTCGCGACGGTCGGAGCGGAATGCAATGTGCTTGCCATCCGGCGACCACTGCGGGTTTGATTCGTCGCCCCGGAGCTGTGTCAATTGCCGTGCCGGCTGCTCGCCCGAGACTGGCACGATCCACAAATGATGCTTTGTCACCCATGCAGCGCTCTTGCCGTCGGGAGAAATCTGTATGTCCTCGCAGCCTTCCTGGTCACATCCCAGATCGCCCAGAAGACGCGTCTTTCCTGTCTCAACGTCCGCCGCCCAGACCTGTTGCTTGGGTTCCTTCAGTTCGCTCGCTGGATTGGCTACGTTGCCGCTACCGTTCAGTTCTGACCCGCGGACGTAAAGCGCGACCTTGCCATCAGGCGTGAGTGCCAGCGCGGCAATGTCCTGGCCTTCATCGCCCTGATAGTGTGTAACCTGGCGGGCTTCAAAGTTCGGCGCATCGGCTACCCAGACGTTGCGCTCTCCCTTGCTGTTGAATACCCAGGCAATTCGGTTCGCCTGGACGGCAGCCGTGAGTCCGGTGGGAAAGGGCGAACTCAAGACCTGCTCCACGGTAAAACCGCGGTTCTGTGCAGGGGCAAGGACGGAAACGAGGAGAACAAAGACGAGAGTGCGCGTTTTCATAGGCGCACAATATTAGCAGCTTGGGAGTTTACAGACCCTCAGATTGAGAGGATTTTCTAGCGGTCTCGCGTTACCGGATGCCACTGTCCGTCGCTCGAGCGATACCAGTTTCGCCACGCGGAGGCCTCATGCGGCAGAGACACTCCTGTGATGTCCCGCAACGCCTGGAAGACCCACTCTCTGGTTTGTGAATCCAGCGCTGGGTCCTCAGCGTAATCCAGCAGCCTGGGCACGGCGGTGCGGCGCTGCCTTTCACTCAACATTCCGGATTGCGCCAGCCCGCACGCTGCGCGCTCGCGGATCATGGGCGAAGAATCATCATGGAGGACTTCGAGCAGCGGCGCAATGACCTCGTCAGTCCCAAGATAGGCCAGGCCTTCGACCGCCCAATAGCGAACGTTGACGTTGGAATCGTGGACCGAGCTAAGCAATATCCTCGCCGCGCGCTCCTGCTCAATGCCGCGATTGCCAAGTAACCCAATGTCCCAAAGAGCGTTGGCCCTCGGTCCTTGCTCTCCGGCCTCGGCGTCTGGTTCCAGACGATCTATCGTGGCGGAGGTCTTTTCCAAGTCTCTGGCGGCGATATCAACTTCAATGGCTGCGGCTCGTACGCGCAGGTCATCAGAATTCAGGGCAGTCATAAAGAGGTTGCGCAGCCTGTCGTCGAGCTTGATTGCACCACGCCATCCGCCGACCCGTGTTGCGATCTGCTCATTCGCCCCGCGAAAGTGATTGATCGAACGCTCCAGCAGCAACTCAGCCTGGCTCTGCGGCGGCATCTTGTCCAAACCTTCGATCTCATGCTCCGACAATACGTTGGCGGAGGAAGGCTCTGGTTTTCCTGTCAGACTAAGTATTCTCGAGAGCTGCTCCCAGGCCGCATGCGCCGAACCGCTATCAAAGAACGCGATCCCCACCGTCAGAAAAACGGCGGTCAATAACGGCACACGCCATTTTCTTGTCGAAGGCGGCGGAGTTCCTGCAACGGCCATCTCAGGATGTGCTGAGCTATCGTCATCCATGTCGCGGATTATAGGATGACCTAGTAGAACATCTTAGATTACGAAAGTGTGCCGGAACCAGGTGCGTCGGCTAGTATGCTGGCAGTTTCATCGTTCCTGGCAAGGGCGTATGCTAGTTCCAGGAAGTTACCCAGATGTCTGACTTCTTCAAGATCACCAATTCTCCTGAGCACCGGCTGGCTTGGCTTGTGGCCGTTGTCGCGGATGCCGTCCAGATTTTCCTTCTTCCTCTCTTTGTGGCTGGTGGGGCTTCCCCGGTTGATCTTGCGCTTGATATCGCGGTGGCTGCTGTCCTGTGGCGTCTACTCGGATGGCACTGGGCGTTCCTGCCCACCTTTGCTGCGGAGCTGATTCCCGGTATCGACCTGTTCCCCACCTGGACTGCCGCGGTCTTCTTTGTAACCAGACAGCGCGTCCGCTCTCACGAACCGGAGATTCTGCCCCCTGGACCGGCTCCAGCACGCCGCGCCTGATAACGTTTGCTGCGGAAAATGCATCTGTGGAAGTGGTGGGCATTGCGTGCTTAAGACAACCCCTCAGATTTGGCGCGATCTTACTGCAACCGGTCTGGATTTCCTCCACACTGAGCTAAGGACCGCCTCTACCTTTATCCAGATTGCGGCAAGCGCGGCCCCACACTCTGCCAGGAAAACCCGAAACCAGGCCAGTGCCCGGACCGCTTACAACAAAGTCAAGGACCTCAGCGACCGGCTTCACCTCAGCGATTCGGAATTACGGCACATCAATACGGGGCTGGATCGCTTAAAATCCGCGCTGGAAGACCTGGGCGAAAAGTTCTAGCTGGAGCTGGTTAACCATCTTGATACGCGGTCCGCTGTACGGACAGCGGACTTAAGCAACTATTATTCTTGATGCATCATCCGACAATTCGAAAATGGGCCCTTGGGCCACGATTATGGCAAATGTTATGTATAAGCCGGGCGCAGTTGTGCCTAGCGCCGGCGTTTATCGGATCGAACACAATAAGCATCGCCTTATGCATGAAGCGACCCTCGACAAGGGTATGCTCTTCCCGCAATGCCGCACTTGCGGTAACTCAGTCACATTTACTCTGGTTCGTGCCGTGATGGGCGAAGTTCTGCCTTTCCGGCCAAATGCTATCCTTGTGGACTACCGTCAAGCAGAACTCGCCTATCAGGCTACTGGCTAAAATGGCCAAACCGCGCGCTGTCAACAATTCTGCCGTTTCGTGGCATAAATCGGCGCTTGCAGATCGAAAGGTAAACGGTTGGAATAATGCCACATGTCGTGCGTGAAGAGCTTTCAGAAACTCATTCTTTGGGCAAAAAATATTTTGTCAGCAGCGGGTTTATCGCGTACTATGTGTGCTCTGTTTCCCAGAAAATTTCAATGGCAACGCTCGGAAAATCCGAGAGCAGGCCGTGCCCTAATTGTCGAGGTACAGGGCGCAAGAATGGAGTACGCTGTACAACCTGCGATGGAGATGGTGACCTCTCGAAGCAGAAACGCAGAGACACCCCGCCAGATCCGCGGAAATTGAAACAATCAGGGAAACCCGTGAGTAAACGGAAATCCAGAAGCAGCCGTTAGATTCCAGCGAGACGGTGGATTTAGCACTGGTGGCGTTTTTCTTCTTCGGCTCTGGTTTTTTCAATCCCAGGGCTACATCCGCCAATTCAAGCAAGCGTGAACTGCCGGGGTGTCCTAACCGGCCCTCAAAAGCGGGTTTTCCCCGCGCCCCCTTCAGGCTTGACTTGGGATTGATCCAAACCTCTTGCAGAGACCGCGCCGGATTTTTGCCTTTTTAGGCATACGGGTGACGGATTTTACCCAATTTGATCGGAAAAGCCGAATGTTCGAGAAAGCCAGTGACAACAGAATGATTCGGCCAATTTGAAACATCACTTCTAGTGCTATACCCTGAACACGAGTGGACTTATGAAGAAATACAGTCTTACTTTGCTCTGTTTGCTTTTTTGCTTGCTCAGCGTCCAGGCCCAGGACATCAGCTCCTTTGAAAAGCGAATCACGGTCAAGAAACTGGCGAACGGGCTGACGATTATCGTCATGGAGCGGCCCGAGGCGCCGGTGTTTTCTTTCTACACCTACGTGAACGCAGGTTCCGCGCAGGAAGTGAACGGCATTACCGGCCTGGCCCACATGTTTGAACACATGGCGTTCAAGGGCACCGACAAGATCGGCACTACCAACTACCGCGCGGAGAAACTGGCGCTTGAAAAAGTTGAGAAGACTTACGCGGCCTATTTGCTGGAGCGGCTGAGGGAAACCGGACGCGATCCAGAAAAAATAACGCAACTGGAAAAAGCCTGGCAGGAAGCAGTCAAAGAAGCGGACCAGTATGTTGTCCCCGAACAATACAGCGAGATCATTGAGAGTCAGGGCGGAGTGGGGCTGAACGCTTCCACCAGTTGGGACAATACCGACTATTTCTGCTCGTTTCCGGAAAACCGGCTGGAGCTGTGGGCTTACCTGGAGTCAGAGCGCTTTCTGCACCCGGTGATGCGGGAGTTTTACAAAGAACGTGACGTGGTTTACGAAGAGAGACGGATGCGCACTGACAGTTCTCCGCAAGGCCGGCTGATCGAACAGTTCCTGGGCACCGCGTTCACCGCGCACTCGTATGGACATCCGGTACTGGGCTGGCCTTCCGATCTCAAGGCGTTCTCCGCGAGAGATGCCATCAACTTCTATCATAAGTATTACGTGCCTTCGAACATGGTGATAACGGTAGTTGGCGACCTGAAGGCTTCTCAAGCGGTCCCTCTGATCGAAAAATATTTCAGCCGCTTGTCCCCTTCGCCGGAACCGGAGCCGCTGCGCACACAGGAGCCGCCGCAAACCAACCTCCGCGAAGTGGTGGCCCGCGAGAGCAGCCAGCCCATCTACATTGAGGGCTACCACCGGCCGAGCTTCCACGATCCCGATGATGCTGTCTATGACGTGCTGGCCGACCTGGTCTCCAAAGGCCGCACTTCCCGGCTCTACAAATCGCTGGTGCGCGATAAGCAGATTGCCCTGGCCGCGCAAGGCGGCAGCTTTCCTGGAGGAAAATATCCGAATCTCTTCTATTTCTTTGTCATTCCCACCAGCGGACACACAGCCAGAGACATGGCAAGCCCAATCCACGATGAGATCGAAAAGCTCAAAACCCAGGACGTGACCGACGACGAGTTGCAATCGGTGAAGACGCGCGCCAAAGCTGACCTGATCCGCGGACTGGGCGATAATCAGGGTCTCGCCATTCAGCTCGGCCAGGCGGAAGCGCTCTTCGGTGACTGGCGCGAGCTCTTCCATCAAATCGACCGTATCGAAAAAGTCACAAAAGCCGACATTCGGCGCGTGGCGAACAAAACTTTTTCTCCGGAAAACCGTACTGTCGCGATGGTGGAAACCAGCAAACCTGAATCCCAGCCGGCAACCGCCCCGGGAGCGAAACAACAATGAAAACCGCAAGACACCTCGTTCTCCTCTTGTTGTGTGCGCTCACCTTCTTTCCTGCCGGCGCGCAATCGGGCAAACCCGCGGCCAAACCGGCTCCGGCGGTTCCGCCTACGTGGAAGCAGATTCCAATACCTGCGCTGAAGCCGTTTCATCCGCAAGAGCCGCGTCGCGTCGAGTTGCAAAACGGCATGGTCATCTTTCTTGAGCCGGACCATGAACTCCCAATGATTGACGGCACCATCCGCATTCGTGGCGGACGCCGTGATGAACCTGCCCCCAAGGCCGGGCTGAGCGCCGTCTACTCCGAAGCCTGGCGCACCGGAGGCACCAAGAGCAAGACCGGCGACGAGCTTGACGATTTTCTCGAGACACGTGCTGCGCTGGTCGAGACTTCCTCCGGCGCGGACTCCACTTTTCTCTCCTGGTCTTCTCCGAAAGAGGTGTTCGATCCGGTATTTGCCGTGGTCGTGGACCTGTTGCAGAACCCCGAGTTTCGGCAGGAGAAGATCAATCTCGCCAAGAAACAGATCAAGAGCGCGATTGCCCGCCGCAATGACGACATCAATGCCATCGCGGCGCGCGAATCCACCAAGCTGGCTTACGGCGCCGATAATCCTTACGCCCGCACCGCCGAGTACGCAACCATCGCTGCGGTCACGCGCGACGATCTGGTGCAATGGCACAAACGTACCGTCGTGCCCAACAACATCATCGTCGGCATTGCGGGCGATTTTGATCCTGCGGATATGGAGCGCAGACTCCGTGCCGCATTTACCGGCCTGCCGCAGGGAACCCGCCTGCAAACCCAGGAAATCTCCTTCCACCCGGCGCATGGCCTTTTCTTGATCGAGAAAAACGACGTTAATCAGAGCGACATCAGCATGGTGGATCTGGGCATCGAGCGGCGCAATCCCGATTACTACGCGATTGAGGTGTTCAACCAGCTTTTCGGCGGCAGCTTTACATCACGTCTGGTGGCAAACATTCGCACCAAGCTTGGGCTGGCGTACAGCGTTGGCGGAGGGATTGGCGCAGCTTACGATCATCCCGGCATCTTTCGGATTGCGCTGGGCACCAAGAGTGACAGCACCGCCGCCGCTCTGGATGCTCTGAACCAGCAACTCGTCGAAATCAGCAAAGGCGGGATCAAGGAGTCCGAGCTGCGCACGGCTAAGGATGCAATCCTGAATTCTTTTGTTTTCGCCTTTGACTCGAAAGATAAAGTCCTGGCCGAGCGCATGGCCTACGAGTTTTACGGGTATCCCGCGGACTTCTTAGAGCGATATCGCGCCGGCATTGAAAAAGTCACAGTGGCCGACGTCAATGATGTTGCGAAAAAGTACGTTCATCCGGAACGGATGGCCGTGCTTGTGGTGGGGAACGCCAAGGAGTTTGACCGCGACCTCTCCACTTTCGGCAAGGTCACGAAGATAGACATCACTATTCCGACGGCGGGTGAGCAGGAATAGCCAGTATTGTAATCTAAAGTCTTATCTTCAGGTGGCGCTGTAACTTACTGATTTATAATAGATTATCTTACTCTCGCAGTTGATCTTGGTTGCGTTGTTCTGCTCCGCGCGCGGCAATTGAAAAAAGCAGAAATTTGTTTTTTAATATGACCGACATTCCACAACAAACGCACGCGCACGAATCCAACCATGGCAGCCATTGAGATTCTTGGAATAACGAAGAGTTATCCGGTCGGGTTCTTTCGCCACAAGCTGAGAACAGCGCTCCAACCGCTGACCCTGAAAGTGGAAGAGGGCGAGACTTTTGGCTTTCTTGGTCCCAACGGCGCGGGCAAGACTACGACATCCTCGGACATCACTTTCACGATCCTGAAATCAAAAAGCAAATCGGCTTTCTGCCCGAGCAGCCGTATTTTTATGATTATCTAAGCGCGCCGGAGCTGCTCGACTATTATGCGCAGCTCTCAGGTGTAGCTAAAGAACAACGGCGGAAGCGAATTCCAGACTTGCTGGCGCGCGTCGGTCTTCCCGACGTCGGCAAGACGCAGCTGCGGAAATTTTCCAAAGGAATGTTGCAGCGCGTCGGCATTGCGCAGGCAATCATCCATGATCCTAAGATCGTCTTTCTCGATGAGCCAATGTCCGGACTCGATCCCATTGGCCGCCGGGAGATTCGCGAACTCATCCTGGGCCTGAAGCAGGAAGGAAGAACAGTCTTTTTCTCGACGCATATTCTCTCTGACGCCGAAGCGCTGTGCGACCGCGTAGGCGTAATTCATAAGGGAGTGCTGCGCGGCATTGGCGTGGTGGAAGACCTCAAGTCGCAGCGCGCCGACCAGAGCGAAGTTGTGTGGCAAGGTGTGCAGGCGCTCAGCACAGTAAAAGGGATGGTGGCGCAAATCCACGTAACTGGAGAAACCGTGCGCGCTGTGGTGCAAACCACGAATCTCGATGCGTTGCTGGAAAAACTCAGACGCGAGCGAGCGCGGCTCGTTTCTGTGACGCCATTGCATGGGACGCTGGAAGACTACTTTGTGACGCACACCTCCGAAAAGGAGACGGTACAGCGATGATCTCCCGTCTTTCCGCAATTACTTTCAATACGTTCCGCGAAGCTGTGCGCGATCGCGTTCTTTACAACCTGATTCTGTTTGTTCTGTTGCTGGTTGCGACCGCGCCTCTCTTCGGACAGATCTCGATTGGACTTGACCGGCTCATCCTCATCAATGTGGGCCTGAGCGCAATGTCGCTCTTCGGCATCGTGATCGCGATTCTGGTCGGTATTGGGCTGGTCTCGAAAGAGATCGATAAGAAGACGCTCTACACCATCCTCTCGCGTCCGGTGCGGCGGTGGGAATTCATTGCCGGAAAGTACTTTGGCCTGGTGATGACGTTGGTGGCGAACGCCTGCCTGATGGCAGCCGGTTTCTACCTTGCGTTGCTGGTGACCGCGCACGGCTTTCAGCGCGCAGACGCCAGATTGCTTGTGGCCATTTATTTCATCGTTCTTCAGTTCTGCATCATGACGGCGATCACGCTGCTGTTTTCTTCTTTCTCCACTCCTATTTTTTCCGCCGTATTCGCCTTCGCATTATTCGTGATTGGAACCTTCGCGGAGGACCTGCGCAACTTTGCCGCGTTGTCACACGGGCCTACAAAATGGCTGGTCACTGCAGCGGCCTACATGGTGCCGAACTTTTCCGCGCTCAACGTGATTTCGCAGGTCGCGCATGACGCTCCCATCAGTGGCAGCCTGATTCTGTATAACACGCTGTATGCCGTGCTCTACTCCGCAGCGGCAACGTCAGCGGCAGTCCTCATCTTTGAACGGCGCAATTTGAAATGAAGAAGTATGGCAAAACCACATGGCCTGCCCTGTTCCTGCTGGTGGTGTGCCTGGGCAGCTCGGTACTGGCTTTACGCGCCGTGGACAAGGTCCGCGGCAAACAAGCCACGCTGGAAGATGTTATCTATGTTCGCTCCGGCAAGGTGCTCAATCGGCTCAGTCTGGGATATTCCGGCCTGCTCGCCGACATCTATTGGACCCGCGCCGTCCAATACTTCGGGACCAAACATCAGCGTGACGAAGTGCGTTATGACCTGCTCTATCCTCTGCTCGATATAACGACCGATCTTGATCCTCATCTGATCATCGCTTACGAGTTCGGGTCCATATTCCTTTCGCAGGCGCCGCCTGCCGGCGCAGGGCAGCCGGACAAAGCCGCGAAACTAGTCGAAAAAGGCATCCGCGAGAACCCCAACTACTGGCGGCTGTACTTCACTCTCGGCTATATCCATTACTTCGACCGCAAAGACTACAAAGCAGCGCAGATGGCCTTCCAAAAAGGGTCCGAGATCCCGGGCGCGCTGAACTGGATGAAAGTGATGGCTGCGGTATTGGCGCAACACGCCGGCGAAACCGGTACGTCCATGGAAATCTGGCGCAAACTGTACGAAACGAGCGAAGATCCGGCAATCAAACAAAACGCCGTACAGCACTTCGCCGCGCTGCAGGTGGACGAAGAAGTAAGAGAGCTGGAAGCCCGCATTCGAGCCTACCGTGAAAGAACCAAGCAGGAACCCAGGGGGTGGTCAGACCTTGTGCGCGTTGGACTGCTTCGCGCTATTCCGCGCGACCCCAATGGAGTGCCTTATCTCCTTACACCGGAGCGCACTGTGCAGGTACAGGACACGGATAAGCTTCCGTTCATCACGCGCGGACTGCCACCTGGATGGAAGAAGCCAAAAGGGCCTCGCTGAGAATATCAGGGCTGAATTGCACTCAGTGCCATGGAGATCTTCTCCCGTGAAAATCGGCAGCTCTCTTTCGGATCAGCAGCTCTCGTTCTTCCGGCGCGGCGTCGCAAAAGGTGGCACAATGACAGAAGTGACAATAACGATGATTCAGAGAGGCTGCACGATCCTCGCGCTCATGTTCGCAGCGCTGAATGTGCTGGCGCAAGCGCCCGAGAGTCCGGCAAAGATCGCCCGCGCCGCCGATGCACACTATAACCGTCTTAAGAGCTTCAAGGCCGCATTTACAGAAGGATATTCCAGCGCTGGAGCCACCCGCAGCGAGAGTGGGATTCTCTGGCTTAAGAAACCCGGCAGAATGCGTTGGGAGTACCACCAGCCCAGAGAGAAACTCTTTCTCACCGACGGCAAGACGGCTTATTTCTACGTTCCGGGAGAGCATCAGGCCAGAAAGGCCGACGTAAAGAAGCTCGATGACATTCGCTCTCCGCTGCGCTACCTCCTGGGTAAGACAAAGCTGGAGAAAGAGCTCGATGGGCTCTCTTTCGCGCCAGATGTCAAGCCGCTTCAATCGGGGAACACCGTGCTGAGAGGAATTCCCAAGGACATGAAGGATCGGGTATCTGATGTTTTGCTTGAAATCTCACCCTCCGGCCAGATCAGCCGGATCGTGGTCCACGAAGTTGACGGAGCAACTACGGATTTCCGCTTCTCCGGATTTGAAGAAAATATTCCGGTCGAGGACGCGCTGTTTCGCTTTACTGCTCCTCCCGGTGTGGAGATGATTCAAGACACGCAAGTAGCTCAGTAGCACAAAAAATGCAATATTTGCGGTCTTCACCGTTCTACCTAAGCGCAGCCACAAGCGGCGCGAAATGTTAGACTTAAGCAAGGAGCGGGAGCCTTCCCACGTCCCTATTTCATGGCAGAATTCCTGGTCAAACTAGCAGACGAGCGCGGACGCGTGCTCGAACAAGTGGAAAACGGAGTCTCCGAAAAGGAGATCCGCGACCGCTTTTCCCACCAGGGCTATCTTGTCTATTCCGTCAAGGGACGCGACAGCTTTTCCCTTTCCCGGGTTTTCCGGCGTAGGAAGCCGCAGGTAAAAAACGATGAGTTCATCATCTTCAACCAGCAGTTTGTGACGCTGATCAAAGCTGGCCTTCCTATCCTGATGTCTCTGGGCCTTCTCAGCCGCAGGCAGAAGAGCCCTTACTTCAAGTCCATGCTGGAGGACGTGCAGCAGCGGGTCAGGAGCGGATCGCTTCTCTCAGACGCGTTTGCCGCGCAAGGCGGGATTTCCAAGATATACACCACCACGGTCCTCGCCGGCGAACGCAGCGGTAATCTGGAAGAAGTTTTGGCGCGATATATCTCATTCCAGAAGATCACTTCAACTTTCCGCAAGAAGCTGATGGCCTCATTGTGGTACCCGGCGCTGCTTGTCATAGCGCTGACAGTGATGCTCACGTTCCTGATGAGCTATGTAGTGCCGCAGTTTGCCGAGCTCTACCGCTCCATGAACACGCCATTGCCGGCGATTACGGTCTTCATGCTGGGCATTGGCGAGAACATTCGCCACCATTACATCATCATTCTGACCGTGCTCGCGGTGCTGATCTTTGGCTTTATGGCGTGGATCCGGTCAGACAAGGGCGCTCACACCCTGGACACGCTGCGATACAAAGTGCCCAAGTTCGGCGCGATTTGGATGAAGTACCAGATTTCCATGTTCTCGCGTACGCTCTCAACCTTGCTCTCAGGCGGGCTGCCGCTGGTACCCTCGCTGGAAACCGCGAGCCATTCCATCAACAGCCCCAAGATCGCTGCCACAGTGGGGAAAGCGTCGCAGCGCGTGCGGGAAGGCCGTTCGCTCTCATTCAGCCTGGAAGAGTCCAAGTTCTTTCCCGACCTGGCGGTCGAGATGATCGAAGTAGGCGAATCCACGGGCGCTTTGCCTGCCATGCTCAACTCGGTTGCGGAGTTCTACGAAGAAGACGTACAGCTCGCCTTGACGGCAGCATTGCAACTGGTTGAGCCGATTATTTTGATATTTATGGGCGTTACGGTTGCGACAGTTTTGATTTCATTATATTTGCCGGTCTTTTCGCTCGGATCGCAAATGCACTAAGGATGTTATGCACCAAAAGAATTTAGCAACGGCTGTGGACACTCTAACCAATGGACAAAGCGCCGGCGGCGAGCAGTGGGCGCGCGACATCGCGGCGCGTTACCGCTGTGAGTTTCTCGATCTCCGCAATTACCACCTCGACGCGGAGCTCTTCAAGACCGTGCCCGTGGACCTGATGTTCCGCTACAACTTCATTCCTTTGGAAGTGCGCGACGGAATTTTGTGGGTTGCCATTGCCGATCCCAGCAAGCTGATGATGATTGACGAGATTGCGCTTCTGCTGGATCGCCGCGTCAAAACGAAGGTTGCGACCCTGGCGCAGATCAATGACATCCTCAAGAAGACCGAGCAGTCCCAGCGCGTGCTGGAAGAAGCCAGCGAAGGCTTTGTGCTCGACGTGGTGCGCGAAGAGGAAGGCGGCGGCGATGAGAGCATCAGCATCGATCGTCTGACCGCTGAAGCAGAAATAAGCCCGATGATCCGGCTGGTGGACACCACCATCTTTACCGCGCTGCAAAAGCGCGCCAGCGATATTCACGT
>WNFR01010396.1_pt1 | contig 12107 bp, 10 predicted proteins | sample 5400221 | NCBI WGS metagenome assembly WNFR01 (sample SAMN13153357, study PRJNA577476) | soil metagenome | isolation source: 40 cm soil under Madrone tree | place: USA:California | collected 2016-06-14 | reverse complement strand
GACGCCTCGAGCAGGTGCGCCGCGATCTTCTTGCCCTTCTCCTTGATCTTCTCGATCGACATGTGGATGGCGGTGCCGCCGACGGAGGCCGAGCGGCTGCCGTACGTCCCCATGCCGAATGCGATCGCGCCCGTGTCGCCGTGCACGATGTCGACGTCGTCGATCGGCACGCCGAGCTCGTCGGCCACGAGCTGGCTGAACGTGGTCTCGTGCCCCTGGCCGTGCGAGTGCGACCCGGTGAACACCGTGACCTTGCCCGTCGGGTGCACGCGCACGATGCCCGACTCGTAGAGGCCGGCCTGGGCGCCGAGGGAGCCGACGACCTTGGACGGCGCGATCGAGCACGCCTCGATGTAGGTCGAGAAACCGATACCGACCAGCTTGCCCTGCTTGCGAGACACCTCCTGCTCGGCGCGGAACTTCTTGTAATCGAGCATGGTCAGCAGCTTTTCGAGGGCCGCGCCGTAGTTGCCGCTGTCGTAGTTGAGCGCGACCTTCGTCTGATAGCCGTCGGCGAACTTCGGGATGAAGTTTTTCTTACGAAGCTCGAGCACGTCCATCTTGAGGGCGGCCGCGCCGGCCTCGATGATGCGCTCGATCAGGTACGCCGCCTCCGGCCGCCCGGCGCCGCGGTACGCGTCCACGGGCGTGGTGTTGGTGAAGACGCCGGTGACGTCGGCGTGGATGGCGCCCATCTCGTAGACGCCGTTGAGCAGCGTGGCGTAGAGGTAGGTCGGCACGGCGGGCGCGAAGGTCGAGAGATACGCGCCGAGGTTGGCCACCGTCTTCACGCGGAGGCCGAGGATCTTGCCCTCGCGCGAGAGGGCCAGCTCGACGTCGGTGACGTGATCGCGGCCCTGGGCGTCCGTCTGGAAGGCCTCCCGCCGCGTCGACGTCCAGCGGATCGGCCGCTTGATCCGGCGCGTCGCCCACGAGCACACCGTCTCCTCGTTGTAGAGGAAGATCTTGGAGCCGAAGCCGCCGCCGACGTCGGGCGCGATCACGCGCACCTTGTGCTCGGGAATGCCGAGCACGAACGCGGTCATCAGCAGGCGATGGACGTGGGGGTTCTGCGAGGTCACCCAGAGCGTGAGGTCGCCGGTGGCGTCCTCGTAACGGGCCACGCACGCGCGCGGCTCCATGGCGTTGGCCACCAGGCGCTGGTTGACGATGCGCTTCTTGACCACGACGGGGGCGCTCTTGAACGCCGCGTCGGTGGCCGCCGCGTCGCCGATCTGCCACGTGAAGGCGACGTTCGAGGGCGCCACCTCGTGGATCTGCGCGGCGCCCTTGTCGGCCGCCTTCCCGGTGGCGGTGACGGAGGGCCGCACGTCCCAGTCGACCTTCACCTTCTCGGCGGCGTCGAGCGCCGCGTCCTGGCTCTCGGCGATGACGATGGCGACGGGATCGCCGACGTAGCGCGCGGTCTCGACGGCCAGCGGCGGGTGCGGCGGCACCTTGAGGTCGGGCAGCAGCCAGCCGCACGGCAGCGAGTTCACGCCGGTCATGTCCTTGCCGGTGAAGATCGCGACCACGCCCGGATGGGCACTCGCCTTGGCGACGTCGATCTTGCGGATCTTCGCGTGCGCGTGCGGGCTGCGCACGAACGCGGCGTAGGTCATGCCGGCGAGCTTGAGGTCGTCGGTGTAGTGACCCTTGCCGGTGATGAACCGCGGGTCCTCGCGGCGCTTGATGGACTTGCCGAACAGGCGCGCGTCAGTCGCGGTGGCCATACTGCCCCCTCACTTCACTCCAGCCTTCGCTCCGGCCATGTTCTCCGAGGCCCACTGGATCGCCTTCACGATGTTGTGATAGCCGGTGCACCGGCACAGGTTGCCTTCGAGCTGGTGACGGATCTGGTCCTCCGACGGCTTGGGATAGCGCTCGAGCAGCTGGTGCGCGGCCAGGATCATGCCGGGCGTGCAGAACCCGCACTGCAGGCCGTGCTTCTCCCAGAAGCCCTGCTGGATCGGGTGCAGCTCGCCGTTCTTCGCGAGCCCCTCGATGGTGGTGATCTTGGCGCCCTCGGCCTGCACGGTGAACACCGTGCACGCCTTCACGGCCTGGCCATTCATGAGAATCGTGCACGCACCGCACTGGCTCGTGTCGCAGCCGACGTGCGTGCCCGTGAGACCGACCGTCTCGCGGATGTAGTGGACGAGCAAGAGGCGCGGCTCCACCTCGTGGCTCTGGGTCTGTCCGTTGATGGTCATCTTGACTGAGTGCTTCACGCGTGGACCTCCAGGGGTGTGACCTCGGCGCGAGAGAGGGTAAGACCTCCCCCCCGCCCTGTCAACGGCCGGAGGGGTCGTGATTCAGCGGCTGTCCGCGAACAGTCGGCGGCCCTCGGCGCGCGCCTGGTCCAGCACCTCGCGGACCGGCAGCGCCTTTTCCCTCGCGATGCGGGCGACGTCCGCGAACTCCGGGGTCACGGTGACCACGCGGCCCTCGAGGCGCGAGACCTTGAACGGGATCGGCCCGTAGCTCGTGGCCAGCGTGACGATCTCGCGCGGCAGCGCCGCCCGCCGCCACTCCGACCAGCGCACGCCGATCGTCGACGATTCTTCGAACAGCACACGGTTGAGGTCGCCGACACGGTCGGGCGCACAGAGCGCGGTGAGCACCGTCCCCGGCCGGCTGCGCTTCATCACGACCGGCGTGAGGAACACGTCGAGCGCGCCGGCCTCGAAGAGCCGGTCGACGAGCGGCTCGTAGAGCTGCGGCGACATGTCGTCGATCGTCGTCTCCAGCTGCACGATCGTCTCCGTGGCGCCGCCGCTCTCCACGCTCTCGCCGACGAAGCAGCGCAGCACGTTCGGCGTTCCCGGCAGATCACGGGTGCCGGCGCCGTAGCCCACGGCCGTCAGCGTCATGGCCGGGGGGCGCAGCGCGGGGCGCGCCAGCGTCGTGAGGATCGCGGCGCCGGTGGGAGTCACCAGCTCGACCCGCACGCCCGTGTCGATCACGGGAAAGCCGCGCAGCAGCTCCGCGGTGCCCGGGCCGGGAATCGGCATCCGCCCGTGCGGTCCCTCTGCGAAACCGCCGCCCAGCGGCAGCGGCGAGACGTAGACGGTCTCGATGCCGAGCAGGTGCAGGCCGAGCACCCCGCCCGTGACGTCGACGATCGCGTCGACGGCGCCGACGTCGTGGAACTGGACACGGTCGCGCGTCGTGCCGTGCACGCGCGCCTCGGCGTCGGCGAGCCGCTCGAAGATCCGGCGCGCACGCTCGGTCACCGGCGCCGGCAGGCGGCTGCCGTCGAGGATGGCGACGATATCGCCGAGCGTGCGGTGATGATGGTGCGCGGCGGCGGCGATCTCGACGTCCACCTTGGTGGCGCGGAAGTCGCCGCGGCGCACCTCGTGGCGGACGAGGTCCCAGCCGGTGAGATCGAGACCGTGCAGTGCGTCTCGTAGCGCCTCGAACGGCGCGCCGGCGTCGACGAGCGCGCCCATGATCATGTCCCCTGCCGCCCCGCTCGGGCAGTCGAAGTACGCGATGCGGGCCATGGTCTACCTGACTTTTCCGGCGACGCGCCGCCGACGACCGGCACGCGGCGCCGAGGAGCGAGCAGGACGAGGCGGCCGACGGCGGGCGACCGAGGCGTACGCCGCGTACGCCGCAGGGAGACGGCTACGCCCCCCTCGGACTGCCCCGGCCGACGCTCGGACGCGCCCCGGCGGAGCCGTGGCCCGCCTCGGGGTTGACATCGGATGTCTCATCGGCGGCGCGTCAGCGGATCTTCGCGACGAGGTGATTGATCTGGCTGGCCTGGTGCGCGGCGCCATACCCGTTGTCGACGTTGACCACGGACACGCCGGGCGCGCACGAGTTGAGCATCGCGAGCAGCGCGGCGAGCCCGTTGAGCGATGTGCCGTAGCCGACGCTGGTGGGCACGGCGATGACGGGGCGGTCGACGAGCCCGCCGATCACGCTGGGCAGGGCGCCTTCCATCCCGGCCACGGCGACGATGGCGTTCGCCTCCGCCAGCAGCTCGCGGTGCGCGAGCAGCCGGTGCAGGCCGGCCACGCCGCAGTCGGTGACGCGCTCGACGCGGTTGCCGAGCGCCTCGCACACCAGCGCCGCCTCCTCGGCCACCGGCAGGTCGGACGTCCCCGCCGCGGCGACCACGACGAGGCCGACGCCCTCGCGCCGCTCGGGCCGAGCCACGACGAGCCGCGCCACCGGATGCCACACGTGGGGCAGTCCGGCCGCGGCGACCGCGGCGACGACGGCGTCGTCGGCGCGAGTGGCGAGGACGTTGACGTGATCGACGACGAGGCGCTGCAGGATCGCCACCACCTGGGCCGGCGTCTTGCCCGGGCAATAGATCGCCTCCGGTCCCCCCGCACGCAGCGCGCGGTGCAGATCCACTTTGGCGAAGCCGAGGTCGTCGTACGGGAGCCGCCGCAGCCGCGCGAACGCGTCGTCGGTGGATACCCGGCCGGCGGCGACGTCGTCGAGGAGCCGCTGCAGGCGATCGCTATCCATTGGAGCGCAGCCTCAACAGGAGATTCGCCGAGCCGGACTGGAAGCCGGCGAGGTCGACGGCGACGTAGACGTAGCCGAGCTCGCGGAAGCGCGCCACGATGCGCTCGTGGCGATCGTCCTCCCAGAGCCGCGCCATCTCGTCGCGCCCGATCTCCAGTCGCGCCAGCCGGTCGTGGTGGCGCACGCGGAACTGCCGGAAGCCGAGCGCTTTGAGAAACGCCTCGGCGGCGTCGACCTGGCGCAGCTTGTCGGCGGTGATGCGGTCGCCGTACTGGAAGCGCGAGGACAGGCACGCGAACGAGGGCTTGTCCCAGGTCGGTAACCCGAGCGCCCGCGAGAGATCGCGGATCTCCTGCTTGGTCAGTCCCGCCTCGATCATGGGCGCGCGGACGCCGCGCTGCTTCGCCGACTGCATGCCCGGCCGATGGTCGCCGAGGTCGTCGACGTTGGCGCCGTACACCAGCGCGCGACAACCCTCGCGCTCGGCGATCGGCGCCAGGTGCGTGAACAGCTCCTCCTTGCAGAAGAAGCACCGGTTGGCGCCGTTCTTCGCATACTCCGGGTTGGCCAGCTCGTCCGTGCGCACAATGAGGTGCCGCAGGCCGATCAGCCCGGCAAGCCGCCGGGCCTCTTCCATCTCGCCGGCCGGGTACGTCTCTGAATCTGCCGTCACCAGCACGGCGCGGCTGCCGAGCGCGTCCTTCGCGGCCCGCGCCAGCAGCGTGGAGTCCACGCCACCGGAGAACGCGACGACCACGCTCTCGAGCTCGCGCAGCGCCTCGAGCAGCCGCCCGTACTTCGCGTCGAGGGGGCTCATCCCAGCCATGCTCCGGCCAGCTCTCCGAGCGGCGCCACCGGGCGCGCGCCGACGTGCGAGATGACTTCGGCCGCCGCCAGCGAGCCGAGGCGGCCGCAGGTCGCCAGGCCCAGCCCCCGGCTCAGGCCGAAGAGAAAGCCGGCGGCGTAGAGATCGCCCGCGCCCGTCGTGTCGATCACCGCGTCGACAGGCTGGGCGTCGACGACGTGCACCTCGTCGCCGCCGATGACGACCGAGCCGCGCGCGCTGCGCGTCAGCGCGGCGATCTCGCAGTGACGCCGGACGCGCCGCAGCGCCGCGTCGAAGTCGTGCACCTGGTACAGCGCGCAGATCTCGGCCTCGTTGGCGAGCAGGATATCCACGTGGTGCTCGACGAGGTCCAGGAACGCCGCGCGATGCCGGTCGACGCAGAACGGATCGGAGAGCGTCAGCGCGACCTTGCGGCCGGCCGCATGCGCGGCGCCGGCGGCCACGCGAAACGCCTCCTGGGCGGCCGGCGGATCGAAGAGGTAGCCCTCCAGATAAAGGATGCGGCCGCGCGCGATCAGCCGCGCATCGACGTCGGCGGGACCGAGCTGCACGGAGGCGCCGAGATAGGTGCTCATCGTCCGCTGCGCGTCCGGGGTCACCACGATGAGGCAGCGGCCGGTGGGCGGTCCGGTGGTGGCCGTCGCCGTCGTGTAGCCGACGCCGGTCGCGCGGAGATCGTGGCTGAAGACCTCGCCGAGCTGATCGTCGCGCACCTTGCCGATATAGTGGGCGCGGCCGCCGAACGACGCCACGCCGACGATCGTGTTGGCGGCGGAGCCGCCGGACACCTCGACGGCGGGGCCCATGGCCTCGTAGAGCCGGCGCGCCCGCGGCTCGTCAACGAGGTGCATGGTGCCCTTGACGAGCGCGTGGCGGTCGAGGAACGCGTCGGACTCGTGGCAGAGCACGTCGACCAGCGCATTGCCCATGCCGATCACGTCCAGATCGCCGTTCATTGTAGCGGGGGCCGCGAGGCCGGCTTGTGCCGTGGGTGGCCTGTTCGAGACGCGGGCCGGCCCCGTCCGTCATACGGGAAATATTTGCCGATGAGCAGGTCGAGTCGCCGGCGCGTCCCGTGCGGGAACGCCGCCGGGCTGGTGATCACCGCGGCCTTCAGGAGGCTCGGGCACTCGCACACGCGCGAGCCGCCGATCATCGGGATCACGCGCCGGAGGACGGCCTTGGCCGTCGCGACGTTCTTGCCGAGGTTGGCGATCACGGCCTCGACGCTGACGGCCTCGTGGGTCTCGTGCCAGACGTCGTAGTCGGTCGCCAGCGCGAGCGTCGCGTAGCAGAGCTCGGCCTCCCGCGCCAGCTTCGCCTCGGGCATGTTCGTCATGCCGATGACGTCCACGCCCCACGAGCGGTACACGCGCGACTCCGCGCGCGTCGAGAACTGCGGCCCCTCGATGCACACGTAGGTGCCGCCTCGATGCACGCGGGCCCCCGTGTCTCGCGCGGCCTTCTCGAGCAGATCGCCGAGGTGGCTGCACACGGGATCGGCCATCCCGACGTGCGCCACGATCCCGTCGCCGAAGAACGACGACACCCGGCGCTTCGTCAGGTCGATGAACTGGCCGGGGATGACGAGATCGAGCGGCTGGACGTCGTCCTTCATGCTGCCGACGGCGGAGACGGAGACGACCCACTCCACGCCGAGCGACTTCAGGCCCCAGACGTTGGCGCGGAAGTTCAGCTCCGTCGGCGTGAGCCGGTGGCCGCGGCCGTGGCGTGGCAGGAAGACGACGCGCCGGCCCTCGAGCGCGCCGGTACAGAACTCGTCGGAGGGATCGCCGAACGGCGTGCGCACCCGGCGCCAGCGGACGTCGGTCAGCCCTTCCAGCTCGTACAGCCCGCTGCCGCCGATCACGCCGATCGCGGGGCCGGTCACGCGACCATCTCGCCGCGCACCTGCGTGCCGGCGCCGGCCACGCGCACCCGCGCGACGCGCCGCATCAGGGCGTCCGGCCCGTCGAAGACGACCTCGACGTAATTGCCGGTGAGGCCGACGAGGCCGCCCGTCGCGCGGTCGCGCGTCTCCAGCACGAGCACGTCGTCCGTCCGCCCCACCAGCGAGCGCCGGAAGGCGGCGCTCTTGGCGGCGCCCAGCGCGCGCAGGCGCGCGGCGCGGCGCGCGATCGTCGCGCGCTCCACGCGGCCGGGCCGGCCCGCCGCCTCCGTCCCCCGGCGCTCGGAATACGGGAACACGTGCAGGTAGGTGAACGGCAGCGCGTCGATGAGCGCCTCCGTCGCCGCGGCGTCCTGCTCGGTCTCGCCGGGGAAGCCGGCGATCACGTCGCCGCCCAGGCCCAGCATGGGGATGGCGCGCGCGAGCCGATCGACCAGCGCGCGGTACATCGCCACGCGGTACGGCCGGCGCATCGCGCGCAGCACGCCGTCGCTGCCACTCTGGAGCGGCACGTGGAAGTGCGGGGCGATCGCCGGGGCGCCCGTCAGCACGTCGAGCACGTCCTCGGTGAAGTAGGCCGGCAGCATCGACGACAGCCGCAGCCAGCGCAGCCCCCCGATCTCCACCAGCTCGCGCAGGAGGACGGCGAGCGAGCTGCGCGGCACGAGATCGGCGCCATAGTGGCCGAGGTCGATGCCGGTCAGCGTGACCTCCGGGCGCCCGGCCTCGACGAGGCGGCGGACCTGATCGGCCACGATCCCCGGATCGAGGCTGCGGCTGGCCCCGCGCGCGCGCGGGACGATGCAGAAGGCGCAGCGGTGCTGGCAACCGTCCTGGATCTTCACGAACGCGCGCGAGCGACCGAGCGCGCGCGGCCGCGCGTCGATGGCGCCGATGCGCGCGCCGCGGAGGTCGCCGACCTCCACGCGCGCCATCGCGCGCGGCCCGCTCAAGACCTCCTCCAGCAGCGCGGGCAGGCGCTCTTTCTCGGCGTTGCCGACGATGAGATCCACGCCGGCCTCCCGCGCGACCTCGGCGGCGCTCGTCTGCGCCCAGCACCCGGTGACGACCACCCGCGCGTCGGGATTCGCCCGGCGCGCGCGGCGGATCGCCTGCCGGTCGGAGACCTCGGCGCGCGCCGTCACCGTGCACGTGTTGACGACGACGACGTCGGCCGGCGCGCCGAACGGGACCGTCGCGAAGCCGCGCGCCTCGAGGGCCGACTGCAGCTGCTGGCTGTCGACCTGGTTGAGTCGGCAGCCGAGGGTCGCGAAGGCGACTCTCACGCCACCGCTTCCTTGAGCTGGCCGCAGGCGGCGCCGATGTCCTCGCCCTTGCTCCAGCGCACGGTCGTGGTGATCCCGGCCTCGAGGAGGATCGACTGGAACGCGAGGATCCGCGCGAGCGGTGGCCGGCGGAAGTCCGCGGCCGGCCAGTCGTTGAACGGAATCAGGTTCACCTTCGCCGGCACGTTGCGTAGCAGGCGCGCCAGGCGCTGGGCGTCCTCCGGCGCGTCGTTCACGCCGTCGAGCAGCACGTACTCGAAGAACACGCGCTGTCGCGGCGCCAGCGGATAGCGCCGCACGGCCGCCATGAGCGCCTCGAGGTTCCACGCGCGGTTGACCGGCATGAGGCGCGAGCGGACCTCGTCGGAGGCGGCGTGCAGCGAGATGGCCAGGTTGACCCTGAGGTTCTCGCGCCCGAGCTTCTCGATGCCGGTCACGAGGCCGACGGTGGAAACCGTGATCCGTCGCGGCGAGTAGCCGAGCCCCAGCTTCGCGTCGGTCAGGATCTTCGCAGGCGTACCCGCAGCCGACCTGCGTGGACAGGCAGAGCGTGACGCGGCCGTCGTCCGGCATCACCACGCTCGACACGCGGCTGCCGTCGTCGAGGCGGAAGACGAGCTTGCGGCTGCCGTCCTGCGACGGCGTCTCCCGCTCGACCTCCGGCAGCGCGGCGACGGCGCGCTCGGCGAGGGCAGAGCGGAACTCCTTCGGCAGGTCGGTCATCGCGTCGAGGTCGACGACGCCCTTGCGATAGATCCACGTGGCGAGCTGGCGCCCGCGATAGCGCGAGGCGCCAAGCTCCACCGCGAGGTCTTGCAGCTCGGAGGCCAGCATTCCGACGAGGTTCGGGGCGGACATCGCACGAAGAATAACACGGTGATCGCGTTGTAAAACCAACGCGCGGCCGTCCCGCGCCATCCTGGGCAGGCCCTCGCACGTCGGCATCCGTGCGTGCTGTAACCAGTGGTCACCGTGAGGCGTCATACGAACACCACGTCGTTTGGGAGGCGAACATGCGGTTGCTCAGTTTTCTCGTTCCGATTCTCGTTGCTGGCGCGCTCGTCGCCGGCCCGGTGATGGCGCAAACGCCCGGCAGCACCTTTGGCACTTCACCGAGTCCGACGACGCTCAGTCCCGGCGTCAGCAGCTCCATGACCGGCGGCATCCCCGGAACGCTGGGCGGCACCTCCAACGCTCCGGGCGGCTCGATGACGGGCGGCATTCCGGGCACGCTGGGCGGCACGCCGTTCAGTTCCGGCGGCTCGACGACCGGGGCGATCGGCAGCCCATCGACGCTCGGGACCAGCACGACAGGCTCGACGGGGCTGCTGGGCGGCAGCATCTTCGGAGGCTCGACCGGCGCCGCGCGCTGAAGGAGTGCGCTCCTCCGTGGAGTAATTCCTACTACCAGCCATCCACCGAAATCCTGCACGAGCGGTGGATAACCCCGTGCGGAAATCGTGGGTGACCATGCAACGCCGCCCACTTAGAGCGGTTCGCTCACGCGATGAGCAGAATCGCCGAATCCGCTTCAGTCGCGCAGCAGGAGGTACAAATCGAGGAGATTCGTATTGGTCGGACCCGAGACGATGAGGTCGCCGGCCGCCGACAGAAACGTGTAGGCGTCGTTGTCGTCGAGCGCGCGTCGCGCCGCCTGCCCGGCGCGCTCGCCGCGCGCCACCGTCTCGGCGTCGGCGATGCCGCCCGCCGCATCGGTCGGACCGTCGGTGCCATCGGTGCCCGCGGCCAACACGACGACGCGATCGTCGGGGCGCAGCTGCAGCGCCGCCGCGAGTGCGAACTCCTGGCAGCGTCCGCCGCGTCCCCGCCCCCGCACGGTCACCGTCGTTTCGCCGCCCGCGATGAGACAGCTGCGCGGCGGCAGCGCTCGCGCGCGCGCGACGAGCTCGAGCGCAATCTCGCGCGCTTCGCCCTGGAGGCTGCGCGTCAGCACCTCGGCCCGATAGCCGAGCCGCCGCGCCTCGGCGGCCGCGGCGTCCACCACCAAGGCGTTGTTGCCGATGACGACATTGGTCACGCGCTCGAAGGCCCGATCCCCCGGCTTTGGCGTCTCCTCGACCTCGCCACGCGCGCCGGCCTCGAGCCGGTCGCGCACGGCGTCCGGCACGAGGTAGCCGACGCCGCGGCGCTCGAGCACGGTCAGCGCCTCGGCGAACGTCGTCGGGTCGGGCGCGGTGGGGCCCGAGGCGATCACGTCGAGGGGATCGCCGATGACGTCGGAAAGGATCAGCGAGATCAGCGTGGCCGGCGCCGCCGCCCGCGCGAGCTGCCCGCCCTTGAACAGCGACAGGTGCTTGCGCACCGCGTTCAGCTCGTTGATCGTCGCGCCGGCGCCCAGCAGCAGCCGCGTGGTCTCCTGTTTCTCGGCGAGCGTGATCGGTCGGACGGGCGCCGGCGTGAGCGCGGAGCCACCGCCGGAGACGAGAAAAAGGACGGCGTCGTCGGCGCCCGCGGATCGCACGCGGCGGACGATCTCCTCGGCGGCGGCCTGGCCCCGCGCGTCGGGCACGGGATGGCCGGCCTCCCGCAGGACCACACGCGCCGTCGGCACCGTGTAACCGTCCTTCACGACGACCAGCCCCTCGGTGATGCGCCGTCCGAGCGTGCGCTCCACTGCCGCCGCCATCGCGCCGCTGGCCTTGCCGCAGCCGAAGACGAGCAGGTGACGCCAGGAGGGATGCGTCAGGTCGAAGCGGAGCCGCTCGAGCGCGCGATCGACGAGCGGGGCGACGCTGCCGGCGGCGAGCGCCGCCCGCCAGATGGCCTGCGCGTCGAGGCGCGCCGCGGCTTCGCCGCGGCGTGACGAGCGTTCGGGGGGATTGGGGGGAACGAGGCGCGCCCCGGGTTCCCCGGGGCGTGACGAGCGTTCGGGGGGATTGGGGGGCCCTTCTAGGCCCCCCATCTCACACAAGGCTACGGAGCTTCTGTAAGCGCTCTCCGGCCTCCCGGAGGATGTCGTCGGTCTTCGGGAAACAGAATCGGATCTTCGTGCGGCCGAGCTCCGTGTGGGCGTAGAACGACGAGCCCGGCACGGTGGCCACGCCGCATTCCTTGATCAGCCACATGGCGAACGCGAAGTCGTCGTTCACGCCGACGGCCTTCATGAAGTGGGCGGCGTCGGTGAGGATGTAGTATGCGCCGCTCGGCTTCCAGGCGACGAAGCCGGCCTTCTGGATGAACCCCCACAGCAGGTCGCGACGCTTCTGGTAGCCCTCGCGCAGGCCGACGTAGTACGCGTCGGGGAACCGGAGCCCGGTGATCGCCGCCTCCTGCAGTGGATGCGGCGCCCCCACCGTGACGAAGTCGTGGGCACGTCGGATGCCGACCGAGAGCTCGGGCGGCGCCACCGCGTAGCCGACGCGCCAGCCGGTGACGGAGTAGGACTTCGAGATCCCGGAGATGGTGACCGTGCGATCGGCCATCCCCGGCAGCGTCGCGATGGGCGTGTGGCCGTGGCCGTCGTAGACGATGTGCTCGTAGATCTCGTCGGTGATCGCGAGGAGATCGTGCTCCAGGCACACGTCGGCGATCGCCTGCAGCTCCGCGCGCGAGA
>WNFR01006317.1_pt1 | contig 12107 bp, 9 predicted proteins | sample 5400221 | NCBI WGS metagenome assembly WNFR01 (sample SAMN13153357, study PRJNA577476) | soil metagenome | isolation source: 40 cm soil under Madrone tree | place: USA:California | collected 2016-06-14 | reverse complement strand
TCGAGAATAAACACGAAGTCGTAGCACTCACGCGTTCTGTCACCAAGGCCGAGCAGCTCGAGCACACCGGCGTGTCCGCGGTCATCGTCGATCCGCTGGACAAGCCGCGACTCACAGCGGCGGTTCGGCGCGCCGAGCCCGAGGTGATCATCCACCAGCTCACGGCGCTCACCGCCGTTGGTAACTTTCGGAAATTCGATCAGGAGTTCGCGCTCACCAACCGGTTCCGCACCGAAGTCACCGACACACTGCTCGCGGCCTCGCGCACCATCGGAACCCGGCGATTCATCGCTCAGAGCTACTGCGGCTGGCCGTACGCGAAAAAGGGCGGTCCTCTAAAAACGGAAGAAGATCCTCTCGATCCAAAGCCGCCCGAGAGCTTTACAAAGACTCTCGCCGCACTTCGCTCTCTCGAAGACAAGATTTCCAGCACGAAGTTTCTCGAAGCGGTCGCCTTGCGATACGGAATGTTCTATGGCCCGGGCACCGCAATCGGCAAAGGAGGCACGATCGTCAAAATGGTCAAGAGGCGGACCTTCCCTATCATCGGCGGCGGCGGGGGAATCTGGTCCTTCATTCATCTCCTCGATGCCGCGCGCGCGACACTCGCGGCGATCTCCCGCGGGGCGCCGGGCATCTACAACGTCGTCGACGACGAGCCCGCCAAGGTCGCATCCTGGCTACCGGCGCTCGCCAAGGCGATCGAGGCGAAACCACCGTATAAAATTCCCCACTGGCTAGGGGAGCTGGTGATTGGCAAGGCGGGCGTGTCGATAATGACCCAGATCCGGGGCTGCTCGAATGCGAAGGCGAAGCGCGAGCTCAATTGGACGCCGATTTATCCGAGTTGGCGAATTGGTTTCGTCGACGGACTTGAGTAGAAGAACGAAACGGAGACGATGAACCGCCGCTCATTTCTTCACGCCACTACCAGTGCATTTGTCGCGTGCTCGCTGCCGCCGCGCGCCCAAACGCGTTCGACGCCGTCTCGCCCGCGTCCGTCACTGTTGCAGCTGGCCTGGCAGCGTGACGAGCTCGCTCTCTTCCTGCATTTCGGTGTGAATACCTTCACCGATCGCGAGTGGGGCGACGGGCACGAGGACCCTTCGATCTTCTCGCCTTTGGCGCTGGACGCGCGTCAGTGGGCGCGCGCCGCGCGAAACGCTGGCGCTCGTTCACTCATCCTGACGGCGAAGCATCACGACGGCTTCTGTCTGTGGCCGACGAGCACAACCGGTCACTCGGTCCGAGCGAGTCCGTGGCGGTCGGGCCAGGGCGACGTCGTCCGGGAATTCGTGGACGCCTGTCATGCGGAAGGATTGAAGGCGGGACTCTATCTCTCACCGTGGGATCGCAACAATCCAGCGTATGGCGACTCACCGAAGTACAACGATCTGTACTGCGATCAGCTCACGGAGCTGCTGACTCGCTACGGCCCGATCGCCGAAGTGTGGTTCGACGGCGCGAATGGAGAGGGACCAAACGGGAAACGCCAACTTTATGATTGGCCGCGTTTCTTCCGTCTCGTGCGGCAGCTCCAGCCCAACGCCGTCATGTTCTCCGACGCCGGCCCGGACGTGCGCTGGTGCGGAAACGAGAAAGGAATAGCCGGCGATCCGAATTGGTCGACGGTGAATCCGGACATCGTGACATTTCCGGGCGCAGATGGCCCCGGTGTCAACGATGCACTGCAGCACGGCGACCCGGCTGGAACTGTGTGGCGACCGGCGGAAGTCGACGTCTCGATCCGCCCCGGATGGTTCTATCACCCCGCCGAGGACGACAAGGTTCGCACGGTGGACAACCTCGAAAGTCTCTACTTCTCATCGGTCGGTCGAAACGGAAAGCTGTTGCTCAACGTTCCGCCGACGCGGGATGGTCTCCTTCACTCCACGGATGTCGCGCGGCTGGCCCTGTTCCGCGCGCGACTCACTTCGACGTTCGAGCATGACTTCGCTCGAGATGCGCGACGCGCCGTTTCTGTGATTGCTCCTGGCAGGAGCGAAGTGGAGTTGGATTTGGGCCGCCCGGTGACGATCGGAGTCGCACGTCTCGAGGAGGACATCGCGCACGGACAGAGTGTCGCACGATATACGCTCTACGGCGCTGTCGACCGCGACTGGCAAGTGCTCTCACACGGATTGACGATCGGCTACGCGAAGCTGGATCGTTTTGAGCCCGTGACCGTGCGGCGCGTGCGCCTCGCGTTCGAGGATGCTGCTGGAGCTTCGCAAAGTATCGCGGTCAAGTTGTACAGTCCGTACTCTGTTCGCCTCTAGGACGCGACATTGTGCGCGATAGCTGCGTTGCGACCGTTCAGTTTCAACACCTGCGGTAAAGCAGCTTGGGGGAGCGCAGGTTAGCTGGGGCTTCATCCGAGCCCGGCTGCTCGCGCGATCAGAAACAATCCTACGCCGACGACGACAGCGCCGGTGGCTCGCGCCACGCGCTCGCCGGCCGGTGCAAGGCGTTCGGCGGTGATGGCTATCGCGACGACAGCCATCGCGCGAAGGTTCATGACTCCGATGACCAGGAGGATCGCCATCAGACCGACACAGCACTGACTGCAGCGACGGCCGAGGCGCAAGCCCTGTCGCCAGGCCGTGCGGGCGTCGGCCAACAGCATATGGCCGGGCCCCGGTGCCTCCGAGCAGTAGGCGAGGTGACGCGCCTTACACGCAGTCAGCTGGAAGGCGCCAGCCATCAGAACTACCATACCGATCGCGATCGGTACGGTGCGCGCCAGCGCCGGGTGCTGCATCTCGAGCGCCGCCAGCCCGACACCCAGCGGAAAGGCGGTCATTCCGAACAAGGTCCACACGAAAAAGTAACCCACGCCCACGACCGCGGTCAGCCAAGCGAGGCGCATCTCGTCTGTTCTGCCAACCGCTTGCCGGTAGCGCCACAGCATTGGGACCAGCGATGGCAGCATCATCGCCACCATCATCGCGACCCACGCGCCGAGGAACGACGCCGCGGCGCCGGGCCACGTCTGTCCTGGCATCCTTATCCACGCCATCGACATGGTCCAGCCTCCGGGCATCGGCATCTCGCCCATCGCGATTTCGCTCAGCCCTTATTGTATTCGTCGTGGCGGCGCCACCACATCCCCGTCTCGTTGCGTCCCTTGGGGGCGCGGTCGAGCCACTGGTACATGCCCCAGAGGCCGTCCAGTCCACGCGCGTAGGCGGAATAGGCGTGATAGACGACGCCGTCCTCGAGCGCAAACGCGCTTATGCCCGGCCTCTCGCGCGTGTACGTGGCCACGTCCGTTCCCGTCATGGCCGCATTTTCGGCGACAGGCCCTTCGCCTTGTTTCGTCAGTGAGTCGCCAATCCCTGACGTCCACGCCGCCTCGCGGTGGTAGTTGTATTCTATGTCCCCCTCGCGCTGTTCCTCCTCGGTGAACGAGATGTTCAAATCGAAGTTGAAGTCGTTACCGAACGAGGACGCCCATGGAAACGTCCACCCCATCCGCTGCTTGTACGCCTGCAGCTTCGCGAGCGGCGCCCGCGACACAGCTGCGAGCGTGACGTCGTGGTTCGCGAGATGGACGACGAAGCCGTTGAACCCGTCCGCGATCGTCGAGCAGGTTGCACACCCCGCCGTGTAGTCAGGCCCGAACATATAGTGATAGACGAGGAGCTGCGAACGCCCTCGGAAGAGGTCCGCCAGCGAGGCGCTGCCCTCGTCGGTCTCGAATCGATACGCCTTGTCGATCCGAACCCACGGCAGCTCCTGCCGCCGCCGCGCCAGCTCGTCGCCGCGCCGCGTCAGTTCCTTCTCCTCCTTGAGCAGCTTGATCCGCGCTGCAAGCCACTCTTTATGTGTCCCGGTCGGGTGCTTCGTCATCACTCTCTTCTCCTTCCTCTTAAGAGGTTTTATATGCAACCTTTGTGTTGCGTATAGTATCGGGCACTCTTCTTAAATGCAACCATGAAGTTGCGCTTTTTGGCTGAGGTGCTGAGCCCATTCGCTCACGCCAGCGTGAATTCGAAGGCGTATGGGAACGCGCCCCGCTCCGTCCGCGACCTGGTATTGAAAACGGAATGGCGACTAAACCGAGCGCGTTTGGCCAAGCTCATGAATTCACGGCGAGTGAAGCTTACGCGGCAAATACAGCCGAAACTTTTTTTCCTTCTTGACTCCAGCGCGAGGCGGTCGTACTCAGTAAGCGTCTCTCCTTACGCCGTCATTAGATCCATAGTGGCGGTAGCCTCTCTCTCAACGGCGAACGTGTCGCGCTTTCAACTTTTCGCGCAGCGACGTATCACCAAGCATGAGTGCTTCGGTGCGGGCGACTTCGCGTGCGCGAACGCCAGCGGACGCCCGTGCTAATGGGCTGCGGCTGATGGAGCTCGAGAATCAGACGGCCACCAGAGGCCTGCCGTTGCATGAGCACCCGGCGCAGCGCGAAGCCAATCCATCCGCATGGCCCGACGCGTGGCTGATCAACGCCGTCCGGCGCGATCCGCCCGACGAAGACGCCCTGAATGCACTCGTCGATCGATACTGGAAGCCGTTGTACGCGCGCTGTCGGCTGCTGACGGTCGACCCTGACAGCGCTCGCGACCTGGCGCAGGAATCCTGGCTGCGCGTGCTCCGTGCCCGGCACACCATCCAGCCCGACGGACATTTCCAGGCCTATGTCACTACCGTCGCTACGAACCTTTGGCGCGACATGAATCGATCCGCCGTGCGCGCCGGACCTATGGCTGACAGCCGGATGACGTCACTGGATTCGTCCGTCGTCGCCGATGACGGCGACTCGATCCCGCTCATCAACGTATTGGCCGATCCGCACACACTTTCGCCGGATGATCAAATCCTGCTGGAAATGGATCTCGACAATGCGTTGAGTCGGCTCGAGCTCCGATTGCGCGACGTTCTGATCTCCCGGTTCATCAACGGAGAATCAGCCGCCGAGATCGGACAGCGCTACGGGCGCACCGAACAGGCGATCACTGGATGGATACGCGAAGCCATCCGCCAGATGAAGATCTACCTCGGCGAGGACCGCAGTCGCGGCCTGAACACGGAGGATCGTTGAAAAAGGCACTGGATATCGAGAATCTCCTGCAGTGGCGCCGCCAGCGCGCCGAGGCCGAAGCTCCGCCAGCTCCGCCCGGCGCCCACTTGCTGAAACTGGTCCAGCCATGGTGGGAGAAGTGGCCGGATCGTTTTGCAGCCAGCGCGCGTCGCCTCGGGGCAATTCAGCTGTCGTACGGGTACGCGATGTCGCATCCGCATCAGGGCCACCACGGACACCCCGTCCCCACGTTGATCTCCGAGGGCAATGAAGAGCAGGAGGCTCCCGCGCGCGTGCTATATATGAATGTCCGCGACGGACGCCTTCGTCTCCGCTTTCAGCTGGCCCCTGTTCCGCGAAGCGATCGCCTGTTCGAGGTAACGTTCGTATCGGAAACGGGGCTGCGGCCGATACTTTCTGCGCAGGCGGATCTTTCCGGCGACGGCGAATATCGCGTCGATGTCGAGTTGCCGAGCGAGCTCGCCGCGGCGTGGGAGACGCTCAAAGTGACTGATCCAATGCCATTTCGATTCATCCTTCGACCGGCGCCCGATAAGACTTGAGGCGCGTGGTTTTCGGAGACAATAGTGCGTTTTGTTTGGTTCTGGACTTTCTGGCATTGGACCACGGAAGGCTTCCGCTCAGGCGCCCTGCTGCGCAGTCCCCTGCAGGGCGTCGCGAGTCATTGGGACGAGTGGTATCAGCACGAAGCGTCGGAGAGTGAGCGCCAGGAAATTGACGCCGCAGGTCGCAGCGTTTTCGAGCAGCGACGCTTCATTTGCTGGCTGGCGCGTCGCTGGGCGCGGGAAGCGCGGTGGCGAGACGAGGTGTTACCCGGCCGCTACGTGCTGGCGCAATTGTCCCGCGTCTCCCCTTTCGACAAGTGGCCTGTGTTCGAGAAGTACCGTACGACGTACGCGTCGCCCGGCATCGCCGCGATAGTACTCGATCAGGAAAGCGCTGGGGAGCCCGGCGATGTGCGACGCGTCGAAGCGGTCGCGCTTACACAGGACGAGGATGCCGCGGCCGGCGCCGTCGTTTCCGATGGATTTCACACCGACAGCGGCGAATTGAACACCGCGCGCAGGGCCGCAATGAGCCTCCTCAATGGCAAGGGTCTGGTCGTGTTCATTGCGCTGTGGATTGTCGCCGGGGTTCGACCGTACCCCCGCTTTCTCAGAGTGGTTCTCATCGCCGGATGGATCACAGTCGTCGCCCTCATCGTTCGTTTGCTGTTTGGATCTGATCCAGGCCCGCAGCTCATGATCAACGTTGCAGTTCTGTTCGCGCTGTGGTCTTTGCTGCTCCTGACCTCCGTCGCGGTGGTTGCCGCGCTCGCCTTCAACGCGTGGCGCACGGGCAGAGAGCTGAGAAGGCGAATGGAGGCGCGGCAGATTCACCTTCGCATGAGTGACGGCTTGTCGGTGCAGGGCGGATCGGCCGGTCTCGCCTTCTGTCTGAATGCCCTGCTCGCCACTTACCGGTCGCACCCTCACGTCACCAGGCGGACGTGGCTCTGGGAAAGATTTTTCCGCCGGCTACGCGACGCATCGCAGACGTGGGCGGCGACCGGAATTGTCGACGCCGACGGCAGCGTCGACCATGTAGTACTCGACCCGAAGATCCGCGCCTGTCTCAGGAACCCCATTGTTACCGACGTGTTGACGCCATGGCAGGCCGAGGCACGACAGAGCGCGATCGAGAGAATCGCGGCAACGACGAGACTTGTTGAACCTACCAGACAGACCGGGGGCATGGTGCTCGGCTTCGCGTCAGTGCGAAAAAAACTGCGCAGCCACAGATGTCGTCACGCTGCGCAATCGATCATGGCGGTGGGTGACTTCACCAGCAGATCCCAGCTCATGGCGAATGTGCTCGCTCTTGCCGTGACCGTGGTGATGACTCTGGCGCTGCCCGACATACGCAATGTGCTGATTCCGCCTGCCCCGCCGGGGGTTGTGCTGCCCGGCTCGCCTTCGCCCTACTATTTGTGGGTCAGTCTCGACACCAAGCGACCCGAGGCGTTCAGAGTCGAGCTCGAGTCAGGATTCTGGTCTAATCGACGCAGCGATGTCGTCGATTATGGTGGCGCCGACGCGTCGGTGCGCGCGGAGATGCGTCTGAGTCGGCACGGACGCCAGACGACTATCGACGAACGAGATGGAACGGTCTGGATCGAGCGCCGCAGCAAATTCCTCAACCGCGAATTCCAGGCGGGCGAGCGCATCGCCAGTTATCCCTTCGCCCACATAACGGGTCTGCACCATGACTAACCAGTTGCGAATGGTCTCGATCGTTCTCGGGTTTATCGCGCTTGTCGCGGCGTGTGCCGAGGGACGAAATGTCCTCGTTCAGCTGGAGACGCACAGACCGCAGGCATACGACCCGCGTCAAATCGAAGTACAGGCGATGGTGCTCGGACCGCAAACCGGCTTGCACTATAAATGGTTCTCGGTAAACGGCGACTTCGACCCCCAGGAATCCTACGAGCCGAAAACGCAATTCACCTTCGCGCCGAATTCGGCGCGCGATAGGGTCTGGGTTGAAGTCTGGCGAGACAACGCCAAAGTCGCCGAGAACGCACTGGAGGTAAACGTTGATACGCGTGCGCGCGCAGTGAACGAGAAAGCTCCCGTACCGGAGCTCACGATCACCCGGACTCCGCGTTATCAGCCCGAGGGTGGGCCAGACACGCGGGATACGATCGCCGGGACGGTGCACACTCCGCTCCCCGGAGACTATAGAGTGGTTGTCTACGCACGTGCAGACGCGTGGTACATCCAGCCGACGCCGTTCACGATGCAGCCCATCGAGAGAGACAATACATGGCAGACCTGGACCCACACCGGCTCGAGCTACGCGGCGCTCGTCGTTCGCACAACCTACAAGCCACTGACGCGCCTCGACGTGCTGCCCCAGATCGACGCGGATGTTTTGGCGCGGGCGATCGTGGAAGGGAGGAAGTGAGCGGGAAGCGGGAAGCGGGAGGCGGGAAGAGGGCTGAGGGTTCCAGTGTCATCCTGTCCCCGCATCCCGCATCCCCCTTCCCTCTTCCCGCTTCCCCCTTCCCGTCTTCGGCAACTGAACCGCAAACAACGCATGGAGATGACCACATGCCCGATCTCGAACGCCGCCGTTTTTTTGGTGCTGCCGCTGCAACCGTTGCCGCGAGCCAGCTGGGTCTTCTTGCTTTTTCCAGGAGGTTAGAGGCTATGACTCAACCGATTACTGAAGTTCCACAAGAGACCAGCAATGTCAGGAGCGACATTCGCCCGTTCCACGTGAGTTTTCCGGATGAGCAGCTCACCGATTTGCGCCGGCGCGTAAAAGCGACAAAATGGCCTGAGAGAGAGACCGTCGCCGACGATACGCAGGGTCTGCAGCTGGCGACGATGCAGGCGCTGGCGAGCTACTGGGCGGACAACTACGACTGGCGGAAGGCGGAAGCGAAATTGAACTCGTTTCCGAACTTCATCACCAACATCGATGGACTGGATATTCACTTCATCCACGTCAAATCGAAGGAAAAGAACGCGCTGCCGATGATCGTCACCCACGGCTGGCCGGGCTCGGTCATCGAGCAGCTCAAGATCATCGATCCGCTTACCAATCCCACCAAGTACGGCGGGAGCGCGGCGGACGCTTTCGACGTCGTAATCCCGTCGATTCCAGGGTATGGATTCTCCGGCAAGCCGACCGCTCCCGGGTGGAACCCCGTACGCATTGCGAAAGCGTGGACGACGCTGATGCGGAACCTTGGCTACACCAAGTTCGTGGCGCAGGGCGGCGATTGGGGCAATTCGATCTCGGAGGTAATGGCGCTCCAGGCGCCACCCGGGCTGCTGGGGATCTCTACCAACATGGCGGCGACAGTTCCGCCAGAGATTGACGCCGCGATCGCCGGCGGCAAGCCGAAGCCGGCCACCCTCACCGCCGATGAATCCAGAGCGTGGGATCAGCTCGGCTTCTTCTATAAGAATGGGCTCGGCTACGCCAACGAGATGTCGCTCCGCCCGCAAACGCTTTACGGGATTGCGGACTCACCGATCGGCCTGGCGGCGTGGATTCTCGACCACGATGACGCGAGCGAAAAACTCATCTCGCGCGCCTTTGCTGGACAGCGCGAAGGCCTGTCGCGCGACGACATCCTCGACAACATCACGATGTATTGGTTGACGAACACGGCGATCTCCTCGGCTCGTCTCTATTGGGACACGTCGCACACGTTACCGCCAGGAGGTTTCTTCACCGTCAGGAATGTCCAGCTTCCGGTTGTCGTCACCGTCTTCCCCGACGAGATCTACGCCGCTCCGAGGACTTGGGCGGAGAAGGCCTATCCCAAGATGATCTACTACAACAAGTTCCCGAAGGGGGGACACTTCGCGGCGTGGGAGCAGCCGGAGTATTTCGTGACTGGGATGCGCGATGGCTTCAGATCGCTGCGTACTGCAGCGACAGCCGGTGGCCGCGACGATTAGCGGGAAGCGGGAAGCGGGAAGCGAGAAGGCGGAAAGCGAAGCGGGACGCGGGAAGCGACGGATGAGGGCGAGGGAACCGGAGGTGGCCACGCCACCTCCGGTTTTTTCACCTACAAGGCGTTCGTAGACGCGCCAAAGTGAGCTCGCCAGTAACCGCAAATTACTGCTTCGGCGGCGGCGCCTTCGGTGGAGGAGGCATTGCCTTCACGCGTGCCTGAATGACGTGGAACTCGGGACTGTCGCGCATCAGATCCTGGCCAGTGCCGAGACCGAGAGTAATGATCTGCTTGCGGGTGGCGGCGACTCGCGACTGGTCGGTCGGATGCGTCGAAAAGAATGCTTGGACGGCCGACGGCTCCTGAACGCGCTTATCGAGAAGCTTCTGAAAGAACGTGGGCAAGCCTTCGGGATCGATTCCGGCGCGCGTGGTATTGACGACACCTTCCGAGTCGGCCTCTGCTTCATCGTGTTGGCTGTAGTGCGCTCGCTTGGCGTCAGCGCCAATGCGAATTGCCATGACACCGCCAATCGTTCTGCACGCGATTGTCAGAGTGCAGAGCAGCACCACCCCGACATCGCCCTTCTCGGCCTGCTCAATCTGTTTCGCCGAGTGCCGTCGCACCACGTGTCCGATTTCGTGGCCCATGATTCCGGCCAGCTCGTCGAGACGATCCGCTTGCTCGATCGCGCCGCGATTCACATAGATGAAACCTCCGGGAAGCGCGAAGGCGTTCACCTCGGGTGAGTTGACGACCGAAAAATGCCAATCCAGGTTCGCCCGGCTGGTGCGTGACGCCATCGACTGACCGAGTGCAGTCACGAACCGGTCGACCGTGGTATCGCGGATGAGCGGCATCGACGAATCGATCCGCGCCGCATCCCCCGCTCCGATGGCAAGCTCCTGTTCCGGTGAAACGGAACAGCTCGCTGCCAGCGCGAGAGAAGCGAACACGACACATACCCCAATTCTCGATTTCATCAGACCTCTCCTCATAGTGTTTGCGGGCCGACCTGCTCCTTCTCGTAGATGTCGAGGAGGACGAAGAACATGGCAAGTGCCACGGGGCCGAGTATGAGCCCGGCGACACCCGCGATCGTGGCGCCGACGAGCGCGCCGACAAGTGTCACCATAGGATGCACGCGGCCGACGCGGCGCGAAACAGTTGCTCGTACGACGCGATCGATGATCGGTGGCAATGGCCCCGAGAAAATCGCAATCGCAATTGAAGTTCTGCCGCACCACCAGCAGCAGGAGCGCGGGAACCGACACGATAGCGTTCCCCACGACGGGCACCAGCGTCGCGATTGCGGCGGCGGCACCCCAGAACAACGCGTCCGGCAGTCCGGCGAGCCAGAAGCCGGTGCCGATCGCCGCACCTTGTATCGCTGCCGAGAGCAAAGTCCCGGCGACCATGCCCTGCGTGATATCGCGAAAACGAGTGCGAAGCGTCTCGGCACCGGCAGGTGACAGCGGAAGCAGGCGAGCGAATCGCTGCCAACTCGTGGACGCCGCACCGAGCAGGTAGTAGAGCCCGAGAAGTGCGATCGACCAGTTCACGAACGCCCACGCCGCGTTTCGAGCGAGTGACTGGAACAAGCCCGGAAGCCAGTCCCCTACAGAGCTGGCCGCTTTAGCAGCTTGCGCCTGGAGCTGCGCGGCAACCCCGGTAGCCCCGGTAGCCGAAGTGTCCGGGTGCTGACTGCGATAAGCACTAACAGTAGCCACGATCGCAGGCATCCGCCTCTCTATATGGAATCCGAGCCACGCCATTGGGCCAACAATCACGAGCAACGCGGCGCAAACTGTAAGCGCCGCGGCCAAGCGGGGCGGCATGCGACGCGCCAGTCGAGCGTACAGGCCCGCGAAGAGCTCGTAGAGCACCAATGCGCTAGCCAGTCCAACCGCGATAGGCGCGACGGCAATCGCGACCAGCACTGCCGCCCCAATGACGAGCAGGCGCGCGTTCCTCCTCACCTCCGGCGTCGCCGTTGTTGGTGTCGTCATGCCGATAGCGACGTCGATGTGCCGAGGCACGAATGTCCCATCGCACTAGTTACGCTGGGCGACCGGAACCTGAAAATCGACGATCGGCGCGGCGTTGAGCGCGGCAAACCGGAGGTGGCTCAGCCATCTGCGGTTTTCAGTTTTTTCGCGGCCGGCGTACTGAGATTTGAAAACGCAAATCGCACAAGGAGAGGACGATGCTCAGGAATGCGCGCTCGGTGACCGCCGCGGTCACTGCTCTCAGCTCACTGTCATTCGCAGCATTGATGGAGGCACAGACGATGACTCCCCAAGCAGTCGCAACGGATGCGGCAACCGTCGTCCAGGCGAGACAGGGCACCACAGCTAGTGACAGCAGCATCCGACCGTTCCGCGTTCACATTTCGCAGGAAGCGCTGACGGACCTCAAGCGCCGCATCAATGCGACGCGATGGCCGGACAAGGAAACCGTCGGCGATCAGTCGCAGGGCGCGCAGCTGGCCAGGCTGGAGCCGCTGGTTCATTACTGGGGCACCGGCTACGACTGGCGTAAGGCAGAAGCGCGGCTCAATGCGTTACCACAGTTCACCACCAACATCGACGGACTCGACATTCA
>WNFR01013446.1_pt1 | contig 12108 bp, 16 predicted proteins | sample 5400221 | NCBI WGS metagenome assembly WNFR01 (sample SAMN13153357, study PRJNA577476) | soil metagenome | isolation source: 40 cm soil under Madrone tree | place: USA:California | collected 2016-06-14 | reverse complement strand
GTACAGATTTTGGATTTCGCTTAATTGCCCTGGATATTATGTAATTATATCCCACGACTGCTTGTGTGTATTACAATGCACGTTGTTGCTGTGTTCGCCTCCATCGACGATGACATGGACAGCATTTTCGCTATCACTCTAGGTTTTGCTCTGCGTCTCGTCGTAGACGCAACTTCTCACAGTAACAATCGCATTGGCGGCTCCTTGATCGGCCTTTGGGAGGGCGCCGTCCTCTATCATTTTCACGAAAAATGGCCGAGCTCTTTCGATCCCTATGTCGGCTTAGGGTTCCGTCTATTAATCGACTTCCTCCTTACCGAGAGCATCCATCGCCTTGCCATCGTTCTCCTCTGGACAGGTCTCGGATTCGTCCTCTCCGATGTCACCCCCGCATTTTGGTATGACAAGAATCTTCACAAATTTTATCGCCGCACCAGTCGCTTCATCCGCCACTTCGACTGGAATTCCCTCAAGATCCCATTTCCCTCCAGCGCCATCTCCCGCGTACGCTTCTACGAGATTCCATCCTTCGAACCTCTCGCCTCCACCTCCACCTCAGCACCTTCCGCACCTATCCCACGCAGGCCAAGTGTCCCTGGGAATTTCCCCGGCTCTTCGTCATCCACCGATGCATCCAGTCCCCAGACCTTCGCCGTCCGCCATCCCCTCCCCGCAAGCTCATTACCGAGCGCCCTCCGCACCGTATCGCGCTCCAAACCCTCTTCCAACTCCTCCGTCAGCTTCGAGGTCATCCCTCCCGCCTCCGAGGTACCACACCTAGATGACGACGACATTTTCGCGCACACTGGCTCAGGCGCACACACGCCTAAGCCCGTGCCCCCTCACATTGTAATGCCCGTGCCCGACCTCAGCCGCACCGCGAGCGGCGAGCCCGCCTCTTCCATACTGCCACCAGCCAACATCGACTCGCTACCAGAGATCGACGACCCACGCGACGACCTAGACCCGCCCCCGCCCTTCGCCGAGCGGGCGGACCCCGTAAGCCTCCGACCACACGCCAGGACCTGGGCCTCGGAGAAACTCTCGGTGCAGAATCCGGATGAGGAGAGCCCACGGTCGAGCATCATCTCGGGCGGCAATCGCAACTCGATCATTATTCGCGCGGACCTGCTCAGAGAGCAGGCGAAGGCTGAGGAGAACGAACGTGACCGCCTGCGCACCGAGCAGAAAAGGGCGCTGAGCGAGAAACGGTATGCGGACGCCATCAAATACAAGGTCGAGCAGGAGGAGGCCAACGAACGCGCACTGAGTATGCACAGACGGGCAGCGGAGCGATATTTCAAGGGTGCGTTCCTGCGTTCTTCTTTCGAGCCTTCGATTCGACGTTTTCTCATGATACGGATGTGGAATAATAGCGCATAATCTCGAGCCAGTAGGTGAACATACGATCGACGTGCATCGTCTCAAACCGATCGAAGCCACACGGAAAACAGAGGTTGCAATTCGCGATGCACTCTTAGCAGGTGCCACACGCCTCCGCGTCATTTGTGGGCGTGGAAACCACTCGCAGGGTAAGATTCCTGTCTTGAAACTCGCACTGATAGCTGCGATGGAACAGTACGTCCTCTATTCACCCGTTACGCCTGCATATCTTACTCACGAATCAAAGGCACAAGATAGACACAGAGGTGGATCCGGTTAACCCAGGCGTCCTCAATATCAGGTTACCTGCCTCATGATCTTACTCAGATTTGGGCGCCGGGCACTCGATTTCTGGTTCATTTCTACGCACCGTCACCACATTTCTTTTTTTCTGTTTCATTTAGTGCTAGATGCTGCTCGTTCTGTTATTTTGTACGACCACATCTTGATATTTTTGTCCCACCAGTATTCTTTACTTTGTCCCATCCTATTCATGTCACCTTACCCCTGTCTATGTATTATCCATGATGCTACGTATAGGAACGGCAGCTCCTTACAGGGGACGGTGTACATTACAATCGTCACCTTGTTGCCGCGAACCCCCCAGTCGAGATGGACCGTGGCACCGATGCACCACAATTGTTCGCTGTAGCTCTGTCCGCCGTGACGGTGATGACAATGTCCGCACCGGCGCGGAACGTGTCGTAAAAGTCAAAGTGGCAGGGCGACGCTTGCGTGGCGTTGTTGATCCGCACGCTTTGCACGTACGCCGCGGCGCCCCGCGGGACCGTCGCGTTCACGGAGCGCGCATCGAATCCCGCGACCGTGACGGTCGTGCTCACGTTCAGGTATGGATTGTGCACGGTGTACTTGGGGATCATCGGCGAGAGCACGAGAAGCTCGCTCGTGCCGGGGACTGGCCAAACACAAATCCCGAAGGAACATCGGTCAATCAGCGTGAGAGAAAGTAATGAGAAGAACGGACCAGGGTAGAGCCCGAGGAGATGCCACGTGAGCAACGTAGCCATCGCCGCTTGGTCGTCGTTCCCGGGTAACCCAGCGGCAGCTAAGAAAAGCAAAGTATTTTCCGCGAATCGCCAGAGTGTGGACAGAACGTACTGATGTCAAAGTTTGTGAAGACAGCTTTCCGCACGGCGTCGACCGAGCTTGCGGGCGAGTTTGCGTAGTGGTATGATACTGGAGTCTGTATTTGTCACAGCACCAGCATTCAGCATATAGATCTTGGTTATTGGGCAAGTGAATGCTGGAGGGGAACGTGCCTGGAAGGATGGCTCGTTCCCGGCCAAGTAGTATCCTTCATTGAGAAAGTGGTCCAGTCGCTTGATAAATGTGGCCTATAAGAATTTCGAGTGAATGGGGCGCTCATTTCGCGGTTGGGCATGTTTTGGCTCACGTTTCCCCCCATCAGAGTGATCAAATGCGCCATGTCGTGCGGCACGAACCAACTGTACTCCCAGGACGACGATTCATAGAAGCCGACGGTGTTGTCGCTTTGCAATGAACATTCTCGATTTTGTTGAGTGTCCTTGGGCGAGCACGCTACGGGGTCCACTGCCGCGAAAGTTCCATTTGGGTAACGTCTTTGCATGAAACCTGGCACGACGATACTTGATGAGAAGTGCGCACACATACACTGTGAATGGTATCCTCACCGCGGAAGCCATCGCTCTCCACATCGAGATCCCAAATGTTCCTATAGTTCTGATACGAAAAAGTCAGGCCAATGCCCGTGGGTAACGTGAAGAGCACAGGACTCACCAAGGAGCGGTTAGCGTACTTTACTTCATCACTTGCATTGCTCAAGAGGAGAGCAACTTGGCGAATTGCAAAGTCTTCGAAAGCATACTGCGAGTGACTCGGCTCCCTACGTGGTATGTTTGCGAGTCACATTGTACGTACCTCAAGAGTTCTGCTCCCTTCACGCGTGGTAAGCCCTATGCTAGATGTATCGAGTGCGCCGTAAGGCACGTAGCCATAATGACTACGTGGCCATGACAATGTTCAGCACAAGCGTAAAGTGGGAAACATGGGCGCCTGACTTGTATACATTGGACTGCCTGCCCTGAATGTTCCACTCTGGTGGGTTGACTTCCGCGTCTGCAAGTTGAGCGGCGTGGAGCTCTGCGAGGTCGATTCCTAGCGCCTTTGCTTCATTGTGATAGTTGATGGCAAAATGACCGACAATAACATCGCCACTAGAGCCTATAGAGCCGCTTTGAACGAGAACCCGGCATTGGAACAACAATAACTATCAAACCTCCTTGCGTCCAGCCGGGAAGATTGTTTGCGCGACACTCTGGCATCCAGCCTCTCTTACGGTATCCGTCGATATAACTGTCGACAATTTGTGCGAACACTTCGGGGGAGTGAAGAGCCATGAGGGGGTAGAACGTTCGGAACTACGGGCTTTCTGAATCACAAGGGGCTACGAGTTCGAAGTCTTTAACTAGCTTACCGTGTCCCAGCTGAAAATTGAAAAATCAAAGACAGGTTTGCCGGCCATTGAAGCGAGAGCACTAACCTGCAATAGAATGAGTCGAAGTAAAAGGCAGTCGTGTCCAAAAAGTCTCCTTGCGCCTCGCCTGTGGCGTTATTCTTCAAAAGTATAGTATATGTCAAGTCAGCACTTACGGCTGAACTTGCTTTCGAAGTGAGAAACGCTCACCGGTGTCAACGATGCACGATACAGAGATGAGTAGAGTAGTTCTGTAATTTTTGGTGGCGTTTCAGGAATGTCAATCTGTATCCGACCCAACCTCTCGTTCCACAACGCCTTGCTTCTGGAGAGGACGTCTTCAAAAGTTGCGGTACCGACCTCGGACTCCACATTTGCGCACGCCTGTGCCTCAGAGATGAAGGAGACGCCGATGCGAATAATCACTTGAGTTGGGTTCCCTGAAAACGAGAAGAGCGCCCCGGCCTCGATCGCACCTGGGACGAGACTGTCCGGGAAGTTGAGGCTTGTTTCTCCAAGACCTCGCGCAACGACGCCGTTGCTAGCGTCGATGAGACAAACGATGTTCAGTTCAGATATTGGTGAGACCAGGAAGGGGCACAGACAGGTCACCAGTCCAGACACCAAACTGATCCAATTTTTGTGCGCCGTTGTTGAGGAGGTCGTAACACGTGAACGCCTGATACCTAGCCGGTCCTGGCCCAAAACTAGGACACCGTCATCAGCACATAGGAAGGTGGAAAGAAGGATTTGCCGGCATGCCTCGAGCTCCACGAGCCTCCAATCGTGATTCGCCCTTCATTGGGATCTATGACCATATTTCCCCCCTGGAACGATTGAGGAAGGTCATTTGCAAGGTCAAGCGTGAAAAACGGCGTGGTGCCCTTCGGGAAGGTGAATCGTTCAAGACCTGCGCGTCGCGTCGAGGTTGCTTCCATCTGGATGCTATTGTTGAGGGTGAGAGAGAAATAACCGGGCGATGCATCTTCGTTGGTCATGAGATGCGCGTGCTTCGTAGGAGCACAGTGGGGCTATTTACCGTCGGTGTTGTTCTTCCTTAAGCGCTCACGACCCCGAAGATTAGGTAGGCACGAGTCGAATGCACTAGCACAAATCAAAGGCATAATTTCAAAGTTCCCATAAGACCCTAACCACCGTAATGTCAGCGCTGGAGTAGAACCTGCATCGCTACCAAACCTAAAGAAGAACCTGTCCCGCTATCGTGCAATGGACTAAGTCCTCGGATGTATTGGGTGTTATCAGCGACGTAGCCTGTTTGTCATGTTGTATCTAGCCGACTTCAGCCTCGGCAGCAGAGATTACGCATCATACCAGCAGGAGCGTAACCTGTCATGTCCGTGGTAAATTTCACCTAGATCAACGTTTTACAAAACAACGTAGCCTGTCCACAGAGAGGATTGAACGTACCATCCCAAACGGGACTGAAGCTCCAGGGCTACATCATAAATTGCTGCTCAACGCATTCCGTCCTTTAGACACTCACCATACATCTCCAAAATTGTCTACGTGTGTTCAAGTAAAGTGAAGCCTAAGACCAAAAAAAATGAACTTAGTCACTGACAGCCACGTACCGGTGCCAATGAAAGGGTTAACGAAGACAGTATAATCAATGGCGGACGCGTTAGCAACAGCTTCGATAGCTGCAGTGATCCTACGCTGGACCTCAGGAGAAGGCTGTGCATACACGCTGCCGCCGCCAGCTACGACCAAGACTGTGAGAGCCCTGATGAGGGATGAATAGACCATGGCCGTCGAAAAGAAGTGCCCTAGTGATACAAAATATTTATATCACCACATGTACGCACACAGAAGTTATACTCTCCAAAACCACGTAAACGTGTGGAGAAGGAAAAGGACAAAGGACATTCATTAGGGCTAAGATTACAGGATACCCCGAGGAGCTAGAGTTGCTTAGCCGGTATGACCGCGTACCGAGATCACAGCCAGATGGGTGAAACGTGTGGAAGTTTCAATGGAGGAAGATTCGATGTCACTTGTAGGATATATGTTGTGTGGCAGAAGGCCTACGAACAAAGTTTCTATACATGACGGCAAGCGCCGTCATGTAATGGGTTATTGAGAAGTCCGGTCAACCTGAACCGCTATTCTCTGGATGTGCTCCCAGACAAGATCGAGGCCCGGGCCATCAGGGGCCCAAAATTGACGTTCGTAATTAGGGAGTCTAGTCAGGACATAATCCGCAACATCAAATTCGGGTCTCCCGATCCCCACACGAAGACGGTGGAAATCCTTAGTACCGAGGGCTGAGATCAGACTTCGGACACCATTATGGCCATTGGCCGACCCGCCAAATTTTGGCGATAGGAGAGTCGGCTTGTGCTCCAAAGAGTCATGAATGACGATGAGGGAGGAGGGTGTGCGGGCGGTCTTCTTGAGGACCGTGGAAATTGGGGGACCAGAAATGTTCATGGCAGCCGCTTTGTGACAATGAGGAAGGTGAGAAGAGCATCGGATAACAAAGCCGACGTACGTACTGGTCTTGTAAAGTGTGATGTTGAAAGGACCTCCGTGAATGTCGACACTGCTCTCTGCACAATAGCCTCTCAGTGACCTGTCCCCAGAGAAGTGAACACCAAGCCGTGTAGTGAGAGAGTCCAAGGCAAGCTGGCCGATGCTTTATGAGGGGACTTTTTGAGACAAATCAAGGCAAGAGTGTGAGAAGTCACCTATGCCGGGTAAGTGGATGAGAAAGATTTCCAAGGCCGACGACAAGGATTCTGGCGGAGGACGACATGGTTGCTGACTAAACCATGCATCCACACTGAACAGGGGCAGAGACTCCGTTCCGTTACATAGCCATTAATGATCCCTGCAACGGCGACAACGACGACAACCTCACAGAGGACAAGGTCACCCGTTACTCGCACCAGGCGCCAGTCTATCATCCAATCAGCTCTCGCTCCACGTTTAACTTGTCAACCACCAACTCGCTCACTCGATGCTCTTGACCTTTCATCTGCCTCCCCGACTGCTGCATTCGCTTCCTTCCACTTTCATGTCCTTTCCTGTCTCGCAGACATAGAGGCTTCTCTTTCACAACTAGAATCCCCACTTCCCGACTTTGACCTTGGTCAAGCTATTTCTAGAGGTGAAGTCAAGGTCGAGGAGGTTCGAGCGTGGGCTAAAGATGGGCTGGAAATGCTCAAGCAAATTAAAGGAGAGCTTCGCTCCCACTTGCCGGATTTCACCCTCGACCCGACTTCGGTAGAGAACTATGTATCTTCTCGGTTCCATGACTTGTCGGACGCATCCACCCTCAAACGAGTGACTTTGCGCCTCCTTGAATTCCCACGCATTCCTCGTCCCGAACAATATTTGTTGACATTATCAAACCGTCTGAGATCCCTCCATTCTCATCTCTCTTCCCCTAACACCCTTTCTCATGTCGTATTTCCGTCCTTCCCGCCGACCGCAACGCTTTCTGAGCTCATTGACACAATAATTTCCTCCGACCGGGTTCCTGCCCTGCTTCGCGCGCCTTCTCTAAGCCGAACAGAGGACGCACTGGGAAAAGCTGCTGCGGAGGTCGCACGTGCTATTGAACGCTCCGTACACGGTGCCAAGCTCATCACTTACGGTGATCTTCCCATTGAATGGCGGAACAACCCATTTGTCACCCATGGTTATCGGTTTGTAATCCTTCAGCATATACTCAACGTTGCTACTCACGCTTGTGCATCCTCTCAGCTTCATCCCTCTCAGTAAATGGCCTCTCATCATCGCATCGATTTTTGCATTACATAACGAAACCCGTATGTGCCGCTTTTTCGTATGCCCTGCCCGTCTTGACTGACAACTCGCAAACCGTGTCAAGTCAACATTCATACCCACCTTGTACCCCTTTTGTTGTGGACCGGCAATGTAACCCGTACATTCTTCGACTCCTCAATACCCTCCGCCTCGGCGGCCGTCGTAGACACACCCGTGCTCGCTTTCACTATTTTTGCGCTCTTCACTCTCTTTAGCAGTGTCGTGTGGCACACCATGGCCGGGTGCGCGCACCACAGAGGCATGATTTTATGTGCCAAAATTGACTATGTCAGCATTGCCTGGTATGTCTGCATGTGTTCCCCTTTCATCTCTGAGTAAACCAACCGCGATTCTGTGCTAGGTTAATTAGTGGGAGCGTGGGCACCTTCGTTTACTACGGCTTTCAGTGCAATACTACTATGCGCAGTATATTCCTTCTTGTTTGCAACACAATCCTCATTAAGACATTTGCAGAAATGGCGTATTATCGTCTTCCTCACTATGACCGTCTTACTCATCTTTGGGCCTATCGCCCAGCTCGTTGTGGTGCATTCTGTCCACAATGTAGCCGCTTTCCTACGTGAGCTTTTCCATTTTGCCCCCCCGCTTTTTTATACCTCGTCTGATATAACGCAAACAAAGGACCTATAATGCCATCTCTTGCCTCCTACGTCGCTGGCCTCCTCTTTTATGCCACTCGCTTTCCGGAATGTGTACTCCCCATCGATTCGCCACGCTTTGCTTGGCTAGGCGGTGGATCCCATGCGCTATGGCACATATTCATCGTCCAGGCAATATCGTTGCACCGCGATGCTCTCCCAGTTTTAAAGGACGGCGTCTTCGGTGCCACTACCGGTGTCTGCCCCCTTCTCGCAGGTTAGAACCGCACTCAATGCTTGGAGTGCCACTCTTGCGGTTTTTATGACACCCGCTTGAGGATTTTGCTTTCTATGGTTGTGGGGTTTTCAGTCCCCTTATATTTATTGCATGGTGCTTTCAACTTTGTTTTTATGATAAAAACCACAGTCCATTATCATACATATTTTAATTACACCTAAGATACACAGAAAGCAATGCGATGAACTAACGAAATGGTTTCTACATGAGCTTGGCCTCTCGCTTGGCCTGTGCCACTTGTGCCAGACGGTGGGCACGGAGTGAATTTTGCGCGCCTTGCGCGCCCTTTTTCGTGCTTTGTGTGCTCTGGGCCGGAGGTGCCACACCCGTCTGGGAGAGAGCGATGGGCGTCAGATCCGATGCGAACCCAGGTATGCGAATATTATGATTGCGTTCTATCAGCGGTCGATGCGTGAATTTGCAAAGGATGTAAGGAGAGAATGTGTGAGACGTACCTAGATGGAGCTGCAAATCCCTGACCTCGAGCGCGTCACCACCGCGGTGCTTCGCGAGACGGCAGCCAAAATTAGTGACCGAGTCGATGAACTCGTCTGCGATGTCCAAGAGAAGCTGTGTACATGCGATAAACACGTGAAATAAACATGGGGCATGAGCAACGTGCTGATGATATAAAAAATAGAGATGCGCGACGTACATCTTCGACTTCGGGCTCGATCTTCACGTTCGGGTCGATGCTGAGGACAAGGTCCTGGATCGACCGGCGCATGCTCGCGTCTCCAGGTGTCGACTTGCGTCTCGAGGAAGTCTCATCCGTGGCCCACGTCTCATCGCTTGGGTTCTTCAATGCAGACGGCGTACCTAAAAACAAACCACAAGCACACATCAGCCATTCCCCCACAACAAATAAGAGAGAAAGAGAACGCACCTGCTATGCGGCCTGCCGTCATGCCACCCGTAAGTGTTGGGCGTCCCGCGGCTGCGGTCGGCCACGAGATGGGACCTGGATTCGTTGTGTTCAGCGTCTGGCTGATAGGGTACGTGTCCTTCGAGTTGGAGCCTTCGCCGAGCATCGGTGCGGGCGAGCTTCCCGTCGTCGCCTTGAGTGCTGAGAAAGTAGACTGGGGGAGAGTGCTGGCAACCGGCTACAGGTTTTGGCCTATGTAAGATAGGTCGCGATTGAAAACGGGGTCACACGCACCTGCTTCGTCGTGGTGGGCTTGTGCTTGTCCGCGTAATCCCGCAACTTCGAACGCAGGGAAATGAATGTTAAGGCGTGGGCGGACGGGTAGGAAGATATATGTCGCCAAATGGTATGGAGCGCACCTGCATGATCTGCTGTTGGTTTAGCTTCCCTTGCTTGGCAAGGTCGGTTAGCTGGTTCATGTTCTGCAGAAGCACCGCGGCCAAGCGATCATTGCTCATGGTCGCGCCTGATGGGTCCTTGAAAGCATTTCCGAGTGCTGTGATAATGTTGGCCGTATTCGCAGAAGAGCCGTTGGCCGCCATTTGGAAAGCTATCGCAGGAAAGGATGACAAGAAGTGTCGCTGTAGCGTCGTTGTATTGGCGAAACTTGCTCCCGTCTAGACCGCTAACTAGCAAACGCAAGGAACGCCCGTGGGAAATAGATGCTATATAAATTTAAACTCAGCTGCTATAGGAATTTAAACCCAGCTGGCTGAGGGTTTTTGTCTCACTGAGGTGCTTCAAGTTTGTCCATTGTCACTAATGTTCGTTCGTGAGTTAGCTTGTCCGTTACAGAGCTTGTAGTGGCATTCCCGACACCTGGAGCATCTGAGCCAATGGTACTTTGCAGGCGATGTTTTTTTTTGCATCTGCGTGACACTTCAGGGGAGCGGGGAGGTCAAAATTGGTATTATAGATACTATTTGATACAACACTGGGACAACAAAAAAAACAGTGGCAAGATAAAAGCTAAGCAACAAACGTATCTTGAACAGGGTATATCGGGGATCACGAGGTATACCGTCGTGGAAGGTATCGCAAGGGTGTAAGAAACTACGTTCAAGGGTCTCATGTGGGTGGCCACGACGTCACTTGGTCGGTGACGCTCGCGCCCCAGGATTCCCAAATGAAACGTTGCACCTGTGCAACGAAATCCGCAATGCCGCGTTTAAATTGGTACATTGGCCCATCTATACCCAAACGTTCGAGTAGGGACGGATCCATTGAGGCCCGACGGAGAAACGAAAACAGATTGGTGTCATAGATGAGCTCGGGTTTGGTGGGGTGCAGGTGGAGGTTAGCGTAGAATGGGTCGAAGTACGTGGTGAGAAACTGGTGTCTCGCGTAAATTTTTGACATGCTATTTACAAAAGGTCAACTATTTGTTGTACGAACCAATCGAGCTGACTCACCGATACATAACCAAGAATACGACGAATTGAAGTGAACAGATGCCCCAGAATAACCAATGGTTCCAGGGGATCACTCTTGATTCTGGTAGGAAGTTGGGCTATGTCAATGTACATCAGTACGATGGCCTTAAAGAGTTAAGCGCGTCTCTTACTAAGAATCTACTCTTTCGCATGCTTTCTTTCAAGGACCCATATTTATGTCGGATCTGTGCAGTCTGTGCCTGTTGTAGCGACGAGGCGATCTTAGTCCGCATATCGCGTGCTGCCTTGGATAGGTCATAGAGTTCGCCCAACCGCGGGTCGTCCAAAGTTCCATTACCGGAGCTGTAGTGAACCGGTGACAAGTCAGCCGTACAAATACTCGAACAACACAAAACAAATTTCTCACATGTCCACGCGGTTAAGACCCTCCCGCAAGTCTGCGACGGCCCTCTTCATTCGCTCTAGCGCCTCTTGGCGCGTGTAGCGGTCTTCGGTTACCGTGTCCTCACTGTCGTTCTGTTCAGATGGGTCCTCAAGCTCGTGCCCCATCGCATCGACAAGTCGCACGCTGGTATTGCGCGGGGTCTTGAGCGGGCCGCCGCCCGGCATACGCATTGATGCCGAATGCTCCCTGACATCTTTCCGCGAGGGCGTGCTCGGGAAGTCCTCCTGCGCGCGCCCGTACTCATCTACCAACCGTACGCTAGGAGACTTTCGCAACCTGCGGCGCAACGGGGAGCCTACGGTTGTACCATTGACGGGGTCTATGGGAGGAGGGTTTGCAACTGGACCATCCTCTTTCTGATTATCACCGCTCGCGGGTGTGGATGGCGCTGGCGCAGGAGACGACGACTCGACGTTGTCAAAGGAGGGCTCTGACATAGATTCTGAGGCGCCTTGGCCCTGTCCCGCTGGGGGCGGCGTCATGTCCCAGGTCGCCTCGGGTAAGGAGACCTCAACCCTCTTGTCACCCTTCGTGGTCGTGTCTGCGTCCGATGTAGCACTATCTGAAGGTGCAGCTTCGAATCGCACCTTCATGAGACTCTTCCGTCGAAGCGAACCCGGCGTCGAAAACCAACCTCCGGGCGGCGCAGGTGTCCGCGTTGGGAGTGTGCCCGTAGGGGTGGGTGTCGCCGTTGATTGAATCTCCGTGAAAGAAGAAGGCTGCGGAAGTGAGTTCGATCGTGTGCGCTCATGCCGGACTGATGCCGAGTCGGGTTGGGGAGTCTGCGAACGTATTG
>WNFR01010655.1_pt1 | contig 12109 bp, 14 predicted proteins | sample 5400221 | NCBI WGS metagenome assembly WNFR01 (sample SAMN13153357, study PRJNA577476) | soil metagenome | isolation source: 40 cm soil under Madrone tree | place: USA:California | collected 2016-06-14 | reverse complement strand
TCACCACCGAAGCGCTCGTGACGGAAATTCCTGAAAAGGAAAAAACTCCTCCGATGCCCGGCGGCGGCATGGGCGGCATGGGCGGCATGGATTACTAAGCCGAAACAACAAATGAATCACAGCAGCCGGACTCGAAAGGGTCCGGCTGTTTTGCTTTGCTGATGTGAGCTCGATCCCAAGCGAGTACGGAATCGTTCCCGAGGCGGAGGTTCCTGCCCACATTAAGGATGCGGGCAGTCGGGAAATGGCGAATTATACAGTGAGCCTGATTCTCAAGCAGAGACTTATCGGATCGGGTACATTAGTTCGCGTTGCGGATAACTACGGCATTCTAACGGCGGCCCATGTCGCAAAAGTCCTCGAGAATGCGGATCAAAGTATTGGAGTCAATATAGCCGAGCATGCGCATGGATTCTTCATTCCGAAGCAGTGTCTTGAACATATAGTGGTCGGCGCAAGCAAAACGCTGGATGACGCCAACGGCCCGGATTTGTCGATTCTGCGGATTTTGGATTTGAATGATCTATCGACAATTAAGAGTAAGAAATCTTTTTATCCGTTGGAAAGGCCGAACCTTGGCGAATTTTGGCAAGAATTGCCGATTCGCGAAATGCTTTGGTACTTAGTTGGTGCTCCCGCCGAGCGGTCAACTTCCGAAGGCACGTTCGGTACTCGAAACCACATACTCGGCGCGAAGCATCTGCTCGGAGAAGCGACGTACACGAAACGCGACATTCGAGGTGACTTTGATTTCGTAACACTGGAACTGATAGCTGGGAAACATTCGTACCCTTTAGATTATGGCGGCGTTTCTGGCGGCGGGGCTTGGCTATTGCCGCTAATGATGAACCCTGACGTTGGTGTGTCGACCATGACCTATGAGGCGCCGATTCTTGCTGCCGTTCCTTTCTATCAACGCGCTGTCATGGATGACGCCTGCGAGATAGTCTGCCATGGGCCTGAGTCGATATACGCGCGCGTCTGCGCAAAGTTAAAAGAACTAAGCTAAAAAATGAGGTCACGTCTCAACACTTAACAGTTAGACGGCTAATTCGTTGGCGCGTTTGCTTTTGTTATGAAACTCAGGCTCTGGATAAAACGTACGCTGCTTGGAATTGGACTGACCGCAACAGTTGTCGCTCTAATTGGGTTTGGCGCGATCGCTTTTCCGATTGAGTATCGATTTGCATCTTGGCGGAGGCTTCCGGTTTTAGATCACCGCATATTTCCACATTTGTCAGCAATCTTCGCGGCGGCATTCGGTGCCTTTTTCGGATCTTTGTCAGCATTTTATTTAGGGCGCGTTCAACAGTGGAGTGACCGTCGCGAGAAGCGCCATGCCGCTTTAATCGCTGCGCAATACGCGTTGATGTCACAGTGGAATATTGTCGAGGCAATACGCGTTCAGCATCTCGAAGATCTTCGCGGTGACCCCAGCAGGTTTACGAAGCTCAAGCTTTACTGGTTTCCGATGTCTCCTTCCTTCGTGCCATTTGACGATCTAACGTTCGTTCTTGACACGAAGGACCCAAACATCCTTCAGGAGATACATCTCGCTGAACAAAGCTATCGCGGTTGCGCCGAGGCACTACAGTTGCGAAATCGGGAACTCGAAAAGTTTTATGAGAATCCGCGGGTATCACATCAAATCCGAGACTTTGAGACTGGAGCCGGATTTGCAGCGGCAAGTCAGAAAGATCTGATTTTTCTACGGCAAGCAACGGATGCGCTCTATGTTTCCGTGGATCGCACGGTGCCAAAGCTCGCAAACGCCGTGGAGAAATTGGCGAAGCTTATCAAATCGATGTTTCCTGGTAAAAGAGCGCTACAAATGACTCCGGACAATCCCGTGTCACGTCCGAATCCCGGATGACAAGCATCGATTCAAAAATGTTTCCGAACTACGATGATTTCTCGATCAAGCGCTTCGAGCAGCCGGATGAGGTGCGCACATTCGAAAAAGGAAAATTTGAGATCGTGAAGATCGGATCGATAACGATCGGGCGGGCGAGTTACGAACCGGGATGGAAATGGTCGACGCACGTAGGCGCAGCGACCGGCGCCGCTTTATGCGAAGTGGAACATATCGGCGTCGTCGTCTCCGGTTGCGCCGCCTGCCAGATGAAAAACGGACGCTACTACGAAATGCGGGCGGGAGATTTGTTTTACATTGGCCCCGGCCACGACAGTTGGGTCGTGGGCGATGAGCCGTATGTATCCCTGCATTTTCTAGGTGCGGAACATTACGCGCAGCGAAACCGCTAAGATCGACATCGGTTGTCAGTGCAACTCGAAAATAACGAGCGCGGAACGCGCTATCGATTTAGCTTGCCATAGACGAATCGCTTGCGCATAACGAGTTCCCGATGATCCGGGCGAACTGTCGGGCGCGCTTCACCGCCGCCGACTTTGACTTCGTCGTGCGCGCACTCGCACGCTCCCAAACTGATCATGTTTCTCTGGTCGATCTTTTGAGTGATGTCGAAACACGCGATTCCATTCTCGATCATCCGCGACTAGTCGAGGCCATTTTGTCCAATTGCGGACATCTGCGGATATCGTCGCAGTTTTATTTTTATGTTCTGGCTCGGCACGTTTTGCAGCAGGGCGGAATCGGCGATCGCAAGTTGTGCGATTACGTGGCGTCGTTGCTGGAAACGTTTTCGCGAGCGAACCGGTTGCAGATGTCGGATGAAACCGATAATCGCGCTCAGCAATATATTTCGGACATGCTTATCGCGTTGACCCGCGCGACTCCCGAGCAAGCCTTTTTGCTTCGCGCACACATTGGTAACTACTCGCTTTTTATCAGCGGCATTTTTCACGAGAACACGCAGCGCCGCAGTTTGCGCGGCGGACCGGACATGAAGTTCTATGAGCAGATCGGCCGGACCAATTTCGAACTGGTCGCATCGCATGCGACCGCCCGACGGTGCGAGCTGGACGATGTATTCGAAGAGCTGGCCGATCGTTTTCGTGAAGTCCGGATCGCGCTGAATCAGCTTTCCGATCAGTTGCTCAATCTCGATGACGACATGCGTCCGTCGCTTAGCTTGTGAACGAGACGCTCTTTACCCAAATCCAGAAGTTGTTTGAGCGGACCTATGCGCAGGTCGGGATTAACCTGGAAGATTGCCTGATCGATCGGACGCGTTGTGCGCAATTGTCGATCCTGGCGGGGAAATCGGCCCGCGAGTTGAGTGAGCTCGCCCGCACATTTCTACGCCGTGCCGGGGACCAGCTTTACGTCGGCATTTATTATTCGCGCTGGCTAATTGAACAACTCGAACAGCACGACCCGCGGGCCGGACTGTCCAATCGCAACATCCGATCGCTGATCATGTTTGTGGAAGAAATCAATCATGCGCTGCATGCCGCGCTTCAGTTCAAGAGCGGCACGCGCGAGGTCGCATCTGAAGATTTCGCCCGTAACCTTGAGCTTCAGGCGCAAGTCGATACTTACCTTGTCCTCCTTTTGTTCGTCGCCTTTTTTCGACAAACCCAACGCGTCTCACGAACCGATCGTCGCTGGCTCCGCTTTCATCTTTTTGTCCGTCAATGCCCGGACGCATTTCGCGACAAGGACCTGCGTGGCCGTTATCTTGAGACAAGCGAGCTTGCGGCAAGCTATACGCGTTATCTCGATACGTTGAATGGGATGCGTCGCCTCAACGAAATCCGGCGATTTCGCTCGCTCGATTATGGTGCGAAACGGGAGCGGATCTTGGCGTTGATGGACAGCGGCGCGAACTAGCCGGCAGTTGCAGGAACGCGGGAACAAACGATTACTTTTGAGGATGAACACCTATCCCAAAAGCCCGAGAGAGATGACCGGCGGGATGATGTACTTCCCGCGAATGCTGGACAAGATTCGGCTACACGCCCGCGACGAATTGAGTCCAGATTATCACCCTAATCTCGGTGCCGCCAAAGCGGCCGACGGTGCGTGCACCAATTTCCTACGCGTGAAATATGATGATCTTCGCGAGCGGGTGTTGGCTGGCGGAACCGACGAAGAAATCCTGGAGTGGTGTTTCGAAAAGGGGCGAAGACTGAATGAGGGCGACCTCGTGATTTGGAACTGCTTCGCCTCGAAGCTAGGTTGGAACGATTTCGCAACGCCCATGCTAGAACGGCAAAAACAGAAGTACGGCATCGCCGATCGCACCGATATCGTCACAATCCCAGACTTGATCGATTTCGACGAAGGACGAAAAAGCTAGACTCGGTTCGACGCAATTGCGCGGTGACTGTTTTCCTGACACGGTGGTGCGTGTTTGGATACCGTCTTTGTTTAGCTTTCGTCTGTGGGATGTTAGCAACGCAATTCGCGCCGGCCCAACAATCGTCACCAATTACAACTCCCCAACCTTCGCCTTCACCGACGCCGGTTGTCTTTTCGCCGCAAACCTTGGCGGAATTGAAACGACTGCAGCAGGCGGCTTTGAACAGCGACTACGCTTATCGGCAGGTCGCACATCTCGCGAATAACATCGGGCCGCGATTGAGTGGATCGGCGCAGGCGGCCAAATCGGTTGCTTACGTCGCGGGTGAATTGAAGGCCATCGGCTGCGAAATGCAGTTAGAAAAAGTGATGGTGCCGCATTGGGTGCGCGGTGAAGAAACGGCGGCGCTCGTTCAGTTTCCGGGTCAAGCGGAAAGCACGACGCAGAAAATTGTTCTGTGCGCGCTTGGCGCGAGCGTCGCGACGCCCGCAAATGGACTTACAGCCGACGTGATCGCTGTCAGAAATTTTGACGAACTGAAATCGCTGGCTCGTGACAAAGTCGCGGGCAAGATCGTGCTCTTCAATTATTCGTTCGACAAACAAATGGCCGCGGAAGGTCGTGGTGGCGAAGCGTACGGTGAGGCAGTTGTTTATCGTGCCGATGGTCCAAGTGCGGCCGCGCGACAGGGCGCTGTTGCGTGTTTGATTCGTTCAGTCGGTGGCGCGGATTACCGACTTCCGCACACTGGACAAACACAATACGCAGATAATGCGCCGAAAATTCCAGCGGGCGCGGTCACGGCGGAGGACGCGGATTTGATTGTCGATCTGGTCCGGCAAGGACCGGTGAAAATGAAATTGATCCTCGCGCCGCAGCAATTACCGGATGTCGAGAGCTACAACGTCATCGGTGACATCAAAGGCAGCGAACATCCAGAACAAGTGATCATCGTTTCCGGTCACTTGGATTCATGGGATCTAGGCACAGGCGCGATCGATGACGGCGCCGGCGTCGCCGTTTCGATGGAAGCGGCGAATCTGATCCAAAAACTTCATCTCAAACCGAAGCGGACGATTCGCGTGATCGCGTGGATGAACGAAGAGAATGGTTCGGCCGGATCAAAACAGTACGAGAAAGATCACGAGAAAGAATGGTCGAACCATTTTGCCGCAATGGAAACGGATGGCGGAGCCGGCCATCCCATCGGAATCAACATCAAAGGAAAATTCGAAATTAAAAAGCTACTCGCGCCGGTTGTAGCCATCCTTGAAGAATCCGGCGCCGGTGGAACAAATTTTGCCGAGCACGTGGGCGCCGATATCGAACCGATGGAAAAAGCCGATGTTCCCGCTTTCAGTCCGATTCAAGACAGCCGTTTCTATTTCAATTATCACCACACCGCTGCTGATACGCTGGACAAAATCGTGCCCAAAGAATTGGCGGAGAATTCCGCTGTCGTCGCAGTCGTCATTTATGCACTCGCGAACATGGAACAACCGCTGCCTCGTTGAGAGTTGTAGGGGGCGTTTATGACGCCGGAATCGATGAGCACAGCGACTACTGATCGAAAGGCGCCGTTTCTGTCTCGCGCTGGGCGTTGGGTCGCGGAGCTGGTCTTGGTTTTTGTTGGCGTGTACGCCGCGTTCTGGCTGAACAATTATCAGCAGCACCAGCAGGAGGCGAAACGCCGCGATCAAATCCTCGCTTCGCTCGAGCAGGAATTCCGCAAAGGAATCGAGAGCGGCAAAATTGCTGGCGCGAAAGAAGAACGACAAGCGGCCGAGTTTCGACGCGCGCTCGACGCCGGTGAGATGCCGCCGCTGCATCCATTTGTTTTCACGACCGACTACAGTCCCGGCGACATCGCCACACTGCTTCAGTCGGGCGGCGTTGAATTGCTAGATGTGAAAACGCTTATGGCCTTGCGCGAACTCGAATCCGTCATTCGCTGGGGCCTAAGCGATATGCAGCATTACCAGAAACTAAGCGACGAGCTGATCGTGCCGAATCTTGATCAGGACATTTCCTTCTTTTACGATCCCGCCACCAAGAAATTGCGAAAATGTTTTGAGATGTATCCCCAAGCTCTGGAAGCAACTGTGAAATTCGCTCACGACCTGGAGCGAACGAAAACCGAGTTGCTCCAACAAATTCGAGTCGAACGGCAGCGCTAAAGAACGTGATCTCAACTACTCGAATCTTCGCATCTCTTTTGCTAATTATTGCCACGAGCAGTGCTTCGGCGGCCGACTATCCGGCACCGGTCGAAGCGGATTACATTATTCGCGATTTCAAATTTACTTCGGGCGAGACATTGCCTGAATTGCGTCTCCATTATCGGACGCTGGGGAAACCGGAGAAAGATGCGCAGGGGGGGACGCGCAACGCGGTGCTCATCATGCATGGGACCACGGGCAGCGGCGCGCAATTTATCCGGACGGAGTTTGCCGGCGAACTTTTCGGGAAAGATCAGCCGCTTGATGCGAGCAAGTTCTTCATCGTGCTGCCGGATGCGATCGGGCACGGTAAATCGAGCAAGCCGAGTGATGGTATGCACGCCAAATTTCCACGTTATGGCTATATCGACATGGTGGAGGCGCAGTATCGTTTGCTCACCGAAGGGCTCGGCGTGAACCACGCGCGCCTCGTAATGGGGACGTCCATGGGCGGTATGCACACGTGGTTGTGGGGCGAGTTGCATCCCGAGTTTATGGATGCGCTCATGCCGCTGGCGAGTTTACCGACGCAAATTTCCGGACGCAATCGCGGCTGGCGTCGCATGATTATTGATGCCATCCGCAACGACCCTGATTGGCACGGCGGCGATTACGCAGCCCAGCCGCCAAGCCTGCGGACCGCTGCCGAAATGCTTTGGTTCATGAGCAGCAATCCGGCGTTACGACAAAAAGAAGCTCCCACGTTGGCGAAAACGGACGAGGTTCTTGATAAGTTTGTCGATGGAATTGTGAAAGCCGATGACGCAAACGATGTGCTCTACGCGCTCGAAGCTTCACGCGATTATGATCCTGGCCCCAACCTGGCAAAAATTCGGGCGCCGCTGCTGGCAATCAACTCTGCTGACGATTTGATCAATCCGCCCGAGCTTGGCATTCTCGAACGTGAGATCAAACGCGTGCCGAAAGGCCGCGCGGTCGTGATTCCATTGAGCGATAAAACACACGGTCACGGGAGTCACACCCTTGCCGCGCTTTGGAAGGATCAGTTAATGAGCTTGCTCAAAGAAACCGAGCAGCCGAATCAACAGTAAGAGTTTTGTTCGTTCAACTCTGGTCTGCGCTGACCAGAAAAGAATGCCGCACGCGGCAGGCGCAGCGGGCGCATACGTGCGCGACCGCTGCGCACACAGTTCGTTGCCATTAGTAATAGTTATACCCGTAGTATCTGTCGTAGGGGTCAGTTCCTCGGACTACGAAACGACTCGAGTAAGTCGGTTGATAGCCGTAATAAGAATACGGATAACCGTAGTAGCCGTAGTTCGGCGTGTAATACGCGCCGTACGTCGTCGGATAATAAGTACGATCATACGTGTAATAACCCGTATCTGTACATCCGGCCACGAAGATTGCTACAGCGCCGGCACACAGCAATGAGAGGAGGAGCCCTCTTTTGCGATGCCTGCCTTCGTATTTAGACATGTCTATTGTTGTTTTCATGAGATGATGCCCTTTCATTCAATTTAATCTTCCCTTACTCTTGAATTGCGCTTTGTCCGCAGCCGAGAGCCGAAGGTAATTTCTTTACGTCTTCAGAAACCTCGTCCGAACATCACGCAACCCATTTGTGACCCGCTCGCTCCCTTAGCGATATGAGTGATCCTCATAAGCAAGTCTCTATAATAAGAATCGCGCCTGGCACGTCTTCCGGCTGTGGAAAATAGCCGGGAACGGCAACCATGCCGCTGATTGCGGAAGCGGCGCGGCGCAAATCAATATCAGTAGCTACTGTAAGTGCCGTAGTAGTACGGTTCGTAAACGTGCTGGCCGGCGATTATGCGGTAACGCGGGCCGTTAGGCACATCCTGATACGGGTAGGCTTGGTAGTAGCCCCAGTAGTCACGTACGGAATTCCCGGTTGGATAATAATAAGCGCTGTCATATGCGGTCACGTAAGGCGCTTCCGCGCAACCGGCCATAAAGGCGGCGACGACGCCCGCCCAAAGCAATGACAGCAACAGCCCTCGCTTGCGGTGTTTGCTTTCGCATTTTGTTGTTGTTTTCATCAAATGATATAACACCCTTTCATTGAATCTGTTTCATTGAATCTGAATTTCGCTTTTCACTTCTTGACGCGCGGGACCGCTCAGCTGGCCACCTCAATAACTCCAGCCGCAGCCTTCTCGCGGCTCTGCTTGGGCCTGCTCAAAGCAAGCCTTCATTTAAAATCGCATCGGCGAACCGTTTCGGTTGCCGGATTGCTGCGGAGAGCGGTAGCGGAGTCTTTTTGACCGCGACAGCGTCCTTCGATAGTCTCGTCGCTTAAATTATGTCCCGCTCAACCCCAGCCTTCACTTTGGCAGCTATCATTTTGTCGATGCTTTCCTCTCTGCTCGCTGCGGAGGCCTCAGGGTCACCGCAAAATCCCACTGGCTTCGACGTCATCATCAGAGGCGGCACGGTTTACGACGGAACCGGCGCCGAGCCGAAACATGGCGATGTTGCTATTCGCGGTGATCGGATCGCTGAGATTGGCGATCTCAAAACGGCGAAAGCGAAAACTGTTATTGACGCGATGGGCCTCGCGGTTGCACCCGGTTTCATCAACATGCTTTCCTGGTCGAACGAGTCACTGATTCAGGACGGCCGTTCGCAGAGCGAAATCCGGCAAGGCGTGACGACGGAGATACGACGGAGATCATGGGCGAAGGCGAATCGATGGGACCGGTGAACGATCGGGTGCGCGAGCACATGCTGCGCGGGCAAGGAGACATCAAATACGAGATCAAATGGAATACGCTCGCGGAATATTTGCGTTATCTTGAGACGCGTGGTGTTTCCTGCAACGTCGCCTCGTTCATCGGTGCGACCACGATTCGTGAGAATGTGATCGGGTTCGAAGATAAACCGCCGACGCCGGAACAACTCGAGCAAATGCGCCAACTGGTCCGCAAGGAAATGGAAGCGGGTGCGCTCGGGATCGGCACCTCGTTGATTTATCCGCCCGCGTTTTATGCCAAGACCGATGAGTTGATCGAGCTGTGCAAAGTCGCGGCGAAATATCAGGGCAAGTATATCTCGCATATGCGGAGCGAAGGAAATCGCTTGCTCGAAGGGCTTGATGAATTGATTCGCATCAGTCGCGAAGCGGGCATTCCAGCGGAGGTCTATCACATTAAAGCCGCCGGCCAACAGAATTGGCCGAAGATTGACGACTTGCTTTCGCGAATCGAGGCCGCCCAAAAAGAAGGAATGAAAATCACCGCGGACATGTATACGTACACCGCGGGCGGAACCGGACTCGACGCGAGCTTGCCGCCGTGGACTGAGGACGGCGGTTATCCGGCTTTGTTCAAGCGACTGCGCGATCCGGCGACGCGTGGGAAAATCAAAGCGCAGGTCCAAACGCCGAGTGACGAATGGGAAAACATGTATCTCGCAGCTGGAGGTCCAGAACACATCCTTCTGGTCGGATTCAAATCGGACAAATTGAAACCGCTTACCGGAAAGACGCTCGCTGAAGCCGCAAAGATGCGCGGCAAAGACCCGATCGACACGGCGATGGATTTGATCGCTGAAGACGAATCGCGCATTGGCACGATTTATTTCATGATCTCCGAAGAGAACATTAGGAAAGAACTGTCGAAGCCGTGGATCTCGTTCGGCTCCGATGAAGCTTCGCAAGCGGCGGAGGGCGTATTCTTGAAATCGAATCCGCATCCGCGCGCTTACGGAAATTTTGCGCGCGTGCTCGGCAAATATGTGCGCGACGAAAAAGTGATTCCACTTACTGAAGCTGTTCGACGTTTAAGTGCGTTGCCGGCGACAAATCTCGGTCTCGATCATCGCGGCTTTATTGAAAAAGGAATGTTCGCAGATGTCGTGGTGTTTGACCCGGCGACGATTTCGGATCGCGCGACGTTCGAGAAGCCGCATCAGTACGCGATTGGAGTGAAGCACGTGTTCGTCAACGGCGCGCAAGTGATCAAAGATGGCGAACACACAGGTGCCAAGCCGGGCCGTGCGCTATGGGGACCCGGGAAAATTCGCTAAAATCGCTCCGGTTGAAAACGGAGCGCGCCGGCCGACATTTAGATTGTGATGGATCCAAACCACAGCATCAAACTGCGCTGGCTGCACGGCACGCTCCATGATGTGACTTCTGAGCTGGCGCGTTTGCAGTTTTCGAGGTTTGGCTCGCACACGTGGCAACCGGCGATCAACGCCTATCGTTGCGATAAATGTATTCGCGTTTGCGTCGATCTTGCCGGGGTTGAGCGGTCACGCATCGATCTCACGGTCGAACCGGAACGCCTCATCGTTCGCGGGGTGCGCGACGTGCCGGAGCCGACGCATGAAGAGGGGCGTGCCGTGCAGCTGCTCGCGATGGAGATTGATTATGGACCGTTCGAGCGCGAAGTGCGTCTACCGGCATTTGTGGATATTGAAAAAGTGCACGCCGAGCAGCGCAACGGGCTTCTCTGGATTTCACTGCCTTTAAAATCATGAATGAAGAACCAATCAGCGCTTTGCAAGCAGGCAGCGATGAGAAATCCGCTCCAACGAATTTAATTGGAATGGGAAACATCGCCGAGACATTGGCGCCGCAAGTTCCCGATGTGCTTTCTGTTCTGCCGTTGCGCAGCTTCGTTGTTTTCCCTGAAACTATCCTTCCATTAACCGTTGGTCGTGCCGCATCGATCAAGCTGCTCGATGAAACGCTGCCTCAGACTAAAATCATCGGTTTACTCACGCAGCGCGACGAAACCAAAGAAGATCCAGAGCCGCAGGATCTCTATCCCATTGGAACGGCGGCGATCGTATTAAAACTTTTACGTCAATCCGACAATCACGTCGTGATCGTGGTGCAAGGCCTGCGCCGGTTTGCGCTGCGGAAAATTGTTGCCGCGCATCCCTATTTACGGGCTGAAGTTGATTTGCTCAATTCCAGACTCCCACCGAGCACCAAGGAATGGGAGGCGACTTTCCGGAACTTGCGCGACTCGGCCGCGAAACTTCTCGAGCTCACTCCGGATGTGCCTGAACAAGCGCGGGCGGCTGTGCTCAGCATTGAAGATCCCGAACAACTGACCGATTTCCTCGCGCCGAATTTGAACGTCGAAACGGCGCAAAAACAGGCGATTCTAGAGGAACTCGACGTCGAAAAACGGTTGGCCACTGTGCAGACCGGTATTTCGGCGCAATTGGAGATCGCGCAGATTCAGCAGAAGCTGCAACAGGACGTGCAGTCGCAATTTTCCGAGGCACAGCGGCGTGCCTATCTGCGCGAGCAGATGAAAGCCATCCAGCGCGAGCTCGGCGAAGAAACTGGCGCGACCGATCAGATCGAGCGATTGCGGAAGCGACTGGAGGAGGCAAAACCGCCGGAGGCGGTGCTCGCGCAAGCGGATCGCGAATTGCGGCGGCTCGATGTTATCCCACCGGCTAGCCCGGAGTATTCTGTGATCGTGAGCTATGTCGAGACGATCGCCGAGTTGCCGTGGTCGAAACTGAGCGAGGACAATCTCGACCTCAACCAGGCGCAGCAAATCCTCGATCGCGATCATTACGACCTTGAAAAAGTAAAACGGCGATTGATCGAATATCTCGCCGTTCGCAAATTGAACCCGCAGGGACACGGCCCGATCCTTTGTTTTCTGGGCCCGCCCGGTGTCGGCAAGACAAGCCTCGGTCAATCGATCGCCG
>WNFR01007127.1_pt1 | contig 12109 bp, 10 predicted proteins | sample 5400221 | NCBI WGS metagenome assembly WNFR01 (sample SAMN13153357, study PRJNA577476) | soil metagenome | isolation source: 40 cm soil under Madrone tree | place: USA:California | collected 2016-06-14 | reverse complement strand
GCCTTGTCGTAACTCTTACGCTCGAGATAATGCGCCAGCCGAGGATCAACTGGATTTGGAAGCGCTGCCTGCAACTGGTCGATCTTTTCATAGACCGCGCGCAATCGCGCGATGTGTTTTGCCTCGTCGCGGCGGCTTTGTTCGTCGTGAATGATGGCGAGGCGTTCTCGTAGTGCATTCGCGAGATCGACAATCACCTTTTCCATCGGACTAACCACGAATGAACACGAATAATTAAGGGAATTCTTTTCTGTATTAGTGTTGATTCGTGGTTAAATGCTGTCCGCTCAGCGCGGGCCTGTTTCGGAGAGAAGCTGTCGCTTCGCTTCAAGCCAATCGGACTCGGTGTTACCCGGCAATGCAAATCTGCGGCGGCGTTCGGAGATGAAGTAGGCGCGGAGACGAATTGCTTCGTCCGATGGCTCCGCAAGTCCTCTTCCCGCCTCGGCAGGCATTGAAATCTTTGCTCTGTTGTCAGCGGCACCTTTCCCGGCACTCGTACCGCGTGTTTTTCGACTCGCGGTTCCACGACGCGCGCTCTGGCCTTTGCCGACTTGCACTGCGGAGGACGACCCGCCGGCTTCTGGTGGCGCTTGACTTTTATTTTGGACAATTCTCGTTTTTTTCGGCACAAATTGATGCTGTTGATGATTTCATTTCGTTTACCGCGCATCCGACGATCCGCAAGCAGTTTCTCGCATGCGTTTGGTCGAACCAGAAATCAGCAGGTATTGTGAACGCTTTTATTCGTCCTGTGCTTTTGTTGCTGAGCCTACCGTTGATTCTCGTCACCCTTGGCCTCTTCATTCTAATTATTAATGCGCTGATGTTGAAGTTCGTTGGCGAGATAGTGCAGTGTTTTGAAGTTCCCGGTTTCTGGCGCGCGTTTTTCGGCGCGATTATCATTTCGATCGTCAGTTGGTTGCTGAGTGCATTTTTTCGTGGCAGCGACGGACGTGTTCACGTGCTCACGCATCATAGCCAGATCAAGCGTGTCCGAGGCCGGGTGATTGAGAAATGACGAAGCACCCGCCTTCGCTCCGCTACGGCGCGGCGGGCGAATGTCGAAGCACGAAGGAATGACGAAATCCGAATGCCGAAACAAGAGGGATTCGTGACACATTAATGGGTCATTCGATCATTCGAGCTTTGTCATTATTTGGTCGTTCGTCATTAGATATTCGTCATTTTCCTATCCCCGAGTGAGGTTCAGGAATCGCGAGACACGCGACGTTCATGTAAATCGTGAAGCCGGTTTTACCCAAGGTACTTGCTTAGCCGTGAGCGGAGTTCTGAGCGCGCGCGAAATAGAACGCTTTTTACAGCGGGAACGGAGAGATCGAGAACTTCGGCGATTTGCTCGTAACTGAGTTGCTCATACCTGCGCAACACCAGTGCCATCCGCTGGGTTTCTGGCAGTTGCAGAATCGCGTCCTCAATCGTTCGCTGAAGTTCCAATTCCAAAAGAGACGCATCCGGCGCGAGATTCGTCTCATCCTTCACAGGCGGATCTTCGACGCCCGGTTCTGACTGAAGCGGAACATGCGCGTGACGCTTTGTACGGCGCAGCTCGTTGAAAACCAGGTTGCGCGTGATTTTCAACAGCCACGTCGTGAATTTGGCGCGCGGGACATACCGGCGAGCGCTTTTCCAGACCCGGATAAAAACCTGCTGCGCGATATCTTCTACGTCCGAATTGCTGCTCAACATCCGCGCCACCGTGCCCGCTACCAAGGCTCGATGCCTTTCAATCAGTTCTTCGAACGCGCTGGTATCGCCCCGGCTCACCAGCCGCATCAGCCGCACGTCTTTAGCGTCGTCCTCCGATCTCCCTTGATTTCCTGGATCGCTAGCAGCCATCGCTCAATTAGACGGTAGCATCGGGCGCGCGTTGCGAAAAATCTGACGAACGGAAGCATCTGCGTCTCTGCCCTTCAAAGCGCAATAGTTTGCAGCAGTCGACGTGACCTTTGTCGCCTCTCCCCTTGCTAAGGGGAGAGGACTGAGGTGAGGGGGTTTGAAACGACACGCGCGGGCCGTCTTGAGCAAGCCCTCACCCTTCCCCCTCTCCCTTTCAGGGCGAGGCGACCCGTATGCCTGCATCACATTTTATCCATCCAACCATCGGAATTCGCATAACAGTTCCTTCTGAAATGCCGCCACGGTTTTTGTTGCAAGCTGGAAGCGCCCTGTGCATTCTTGAGCTGCCGACATGTTGTTGTAGCCGCCGGATGAATTATCTGCTCATTCCAAAAGAACTCAGGCCGATCGCCGAAAAAGTTGAGGCAGGCCAGCGAATCCTAGAGGCCGATGCGGTTGCACTCTACCGCTCGGACGACCTCAACGCGCTCGGAATGATCGCCAACGTTTTGCGCGAGCGAAAAAACGGCAATTACGCGACCTACATTCACAATCGTTACATCAATTACTCCAACATCTGCATCCTTTCCTGCCAGTTCTGCGCTTTTGCGGCGAAAAAGCGTGATGCGCATGCCTTCGAATACGCGATCGATGAGATTATCAATGCTGTCCGGGAAGCGCTGCCGCTTGGGATAACCGAAGTCCACATGGTCGGCGGGCTGCATCCGACGCTCAAGAAAGAGTGGTATCTCGATCTTTTGCGTCGTCTGCGCGCGCTTGATCCGCAGCTTCACATCAAGGCATTTACCGCGATCGAGGTTCGTCATTTGTCTCAACGAGTGTTTCGGATGCCGATCCGCGACACGCTGGAGACTCTGCGCGAAGCCGGTCTCGGTTCGATCACCGGCGGCGGCGCGGAAATTTTCGACCCGATCGTGCGCGATCAAATTTGTCGCGGCAAAGAAACCGCCGCCGAATGGCTGGATGTGCACCGCATGTGGCATCAGATGGGCGGCCGCAGCACCTGCACTATGCTCTACGGTCACATCGAAACGCCTGCTCATCGTGTGGATCACTTGCGTCAGCTTCGCGAGTTACAAGATGGGACGCGCGGGTTCACTGGCTTTGTTCCCTTTGCCTTCGAGCCGTCCCAATCCCACGGGGTCCTTGCCAACATCAAACGGGCCTCCGCATTCGAACAACTTCGCAATCTCGCGGTGAGTCGAATTTACCTCGATAACATCGACCATCTGACCGCTTACTGGGTTAGCTTGGGACTGCCGCTGGCGCAGGTGTCGCTCAGCTACGGCGTGGACGATCTGCACGGCACAATTTTGGAGGAGAAGATTTTTCACATGGCCGGGGCAACAACACCGCAGCAGCAAACCGTGGCTGCACTAGAACACGCCATCCGCGAGGCCGGCCGCGTACCTATGCAACGCGACAGCTATTATCAGCATTTGAACGGTGCGAGGCGGATCGACCAGTCTGACGAGCACGAACTAGTCTGCGCGTGAGGATAATCGTGATCGGTGATTGGTGAACAGTGATCGGAGCCGCATGTTTCTGATCACAGGTCACTGATCACCGATCACAATTCATTTTGTGAACATCCTCCGCATCGGCTGCGTAAAATATCTGAACGCGCGTCCACTCATTCGCGGCTGGTCCGGCGAAGTCGAGTTCGATCATCCGTCGGCGCTGTGCAAACGATTGGCCAATGGTGAGCTCGATGTGGCGCTTGTCTCCAGTTTCGAATTTCTGCGCAACCCGATTTATCGAATCGTGGACGACGTTTCCATTTCATCCGACGGCCCGGTTTACAGCGTCGTTGTCGCACACCACGGGGACCTCTCCGAGATCAAAGAAATTGAGGTCGACCCTGCGTCGCAAACCGCGGTCAATCTCTTGCGTTGTCTTCTCGCTGAGCGCGGGCTGAAGCCGCGCTTGATCCGGAACATAGACTTCCAGTCTGTGCGCCTAGCGGGTTTGCAACCCGCTGTCCCAGACGCAGCGGAGAACATCTCCGCTGGGCACACAGGCAACATGCCTGTGTTCCGCTCACGTCTTCTGATTGGCGATCAGGCCATTCGCTTTCGCCAGGAGCAGGCGCGCGCGTTTCAATTTTGGGATCTCGGCGAGCAATGGGAGAAAGTTACCAATCTTCCGTTCGTGTATGCGCTCTGGTTGATTCGCCCCGAAGTCGCAGATACGAAAACGATCGCGAGCCGTCTTCGCACTTTGCGTGACGAAAATCTTGCCAATCTCGACGAGTTGATTTCAGCCGAAACAGAATTCGATCGACAATTCTGCGCCCGCTATTATCGCAAACATCTTCGATTCAGCTTTGGTGAAGAAGAGAAAGAAGGTCTGAAAACGTTCGCGAATTTATGCGCCAAGCATGGCTTGCTTGAAAAATGCGATCTCAAGTTCGATCTCGTGTAGCCAAGCGAACGAATGCGATTTCGCACAGCATAGGCTTGATAACGGAATTAACGCGAAGGCGCAGGTCCGATTTTCTTCCAGTATTGAAGAATCCGGCCGCTTCCCGGAGACGACGTAAATTCCGTCGGTCGGGGGCCGCCAGGTGGGCCGAAGCACGCGCGCTGGTGAGTCGGATCGGGGATCTCGTATATCCCGCGGCTCACCTGACCGGCATTCGGTCCACCTTCCGCAGTCGAATCCACTTGTTTGGGTCGAGTGTCCGGATTAATCGTGAAGTGCCCGGTTGCGGACGTTCCCGCCCGACTTGCCTTCGGAAGTCGGAACGTGTTGCGATCGGTAATGAGAATTGTATTTCGTGCCTCGCTTGCGGGCACGGGTTTTCCGTTGTCCACGCCGCGAGTTAATTGCCACGTTCCCGACAACAGCAGGTAATCTCTCTGCGCGGCGGGAGACTGCGCGTTCGTACCGCCCGGAGGATTGTTTGCGCAACTCGCACTTATTGCGGCCACGACGGCAATAGCCAAGATCGGTATTGTTTTCATCATGGTTGTTTATCGGAAATAACTGCTTGCCAAGTCAAGTACGTATCTCGCGAGAGAATTCTTCGCAGTGTCGAGCTTGTAATCTTTTGGGATTGTCGCCTTCGCATTTCGAAATACAATAGCGCCCCATTGAAAACTAAATACGCGTTGAGCATAATCGCCATCGTCGCTGGCAATGCCATCCAGATCCAAGCGGACGAGGCTTCGCCTACGCGACGAGCTTTTGCCCAGCTCAACTACCCATCTCTCGGCACGACTATGAACAAGGGAGTCGAATTAGCGGACAAAGGCGACTACGACAAGGCGCGGCAACTTTACAACGCTGCGATTGCCCAGGACCCGAAGGCATGGCCGCTGTATCTCAATTGTTCTAATGTCTTCGTGCATCAGCGAAAATTCGATTTGGCTATTCAAGATTTGAATACGGTGCTTCGCCTCAGGCCGGGAGTTCTTCTGGCACAGGTGTTGCGCGGCATACTATGTGAACACTTGGGTGATTACAGTCGCGCCCTAGCGGACTACGATAGAGTCGTAAGCATCACGCCGTCATTGCCTCTCAACCGTGCCTTCGCGCAAAACAGTCGAGCATGGCTTCGCGCCACGTGTCCCAACGCTTCCTTCCGGAATGGCAAACAGGCGGTGGCAGACGCAAAGAGCGCGTGCGACGAGACAAGTTGGAGGGAGACTGCTTATACTGACACGTTGGCAGCGGCGCATGCCGAGGCAGGCGATTTCGATTCAGCGATTCAATTCGAACAGCGGGCGATCAAAAGCGCGCGAGAGGAGACGTGGGCCATTAACGACCCGGGGCGCCGTCGCGCTGCTTACGAGCGCCAGCTTGCTCACTACCAGCGCCGGCTGGCTGCCTACGAACGTCACCAGCCGTGGCGGTCGAAATTAGACTGAGCACCTTGCCGATCCGGCTTCGACGATCTGTTCTCTGTGAGCAGCTTGTCAGAGAATCGGGCGCGAATAAACTGACCAGTGCAAAGCCGATGGATTTTAGCGCCGCCTGAGGAGTTGAATGGCGGCGCGATTTCGTGGAGTGAAATTTGCGGTTCCGAATGCATCGCGCGGTTGCTTTTGCGAAAAGGATTTCATTCCCTCGAGGAAGTTGAAAACTTTTTGCGGCCCCGTCTTGGTTCATTGAGCGATCCGTTTTTACTCCCGCAAATGCACGCGGCGATTTCTCGTATTCTTGCCGCGCTGGATTCTCAGCAGCGCATCGTGCTCTTCGGGGATTACGATGTGGATGGCGTGACTTCGTTGGCGTTGCTTAACGAAATGTTGCGGGCTTACGGCGCCATCCCGGAATTATTTTTGCCGTTGCGCATGGCAGAGGGCTACGGCTTGAGCCGCGAAAGTATCGAGCGTTGTGTCAAACAACATCGGCCGCAATTACTCATCGCCCTTGATTGCGGCACCTCGTCAGTGAACGAGATTTCTGAACTCAAGAAACGGGGGGTAGATGTCATCGTGCTTGATCACCATGAGCCCAAGTCCGAGTTGCCTGACTGCGTTGCGGTCGTGAATCCGAAGCTGACGCAGTGCGGGTTCGAATATCTCTCCAGTGTCGGGATCGTTTTCAAACTTTGTCATGCGCTGTTGAAAACGCGGCCACTACCCGGGTTCGATTTGAGAACGAAACTTGATCTTGTGGCGCTCGGTACTGTGGCGGACATCGTGCCGCTGCGTGGCGAGAACCGTGTTCTGGTACAGCGCGGTGCGATCGAGATCGCACGGACCTCGCGTATTGGTTTGAGGAAATTAATGGAAGTCGCCGGAGTTCGCGTGCCAATCTTGCCCGAAGATATTGGCTACCGCCTTGGCCCGCGATTGAATGCTGCGGGGCGTTTGAGCACGGCGGAGAAATCCTTGCGCCTGTTGCTTACACCAGACGAAAGCGAAGCAGCAGTGCTTGCTGGGGAACTCGACCAAGAGAATCGTAAACGCCAGGAGGTAGAACAGCACATCGTCGATGCAGCAATAGAGAGAATAGACAGCCAGTTCGACGCGGCTCGCGACGCGGCCATCGTGGCGGGCGCGCGCGGCTGGCACCCCGGCGTGCTTGGCATCGTGGCGTCACGGATTGTTCGAAAATATCATCGGCCCGCGATCGTGATCGGTTTCGACGAGAACGGAGTCGGCAAGGGAAGCGGGCGAAGCATCGAAGGGTTGAACCTGGTCGAAGCGCTCAATCGTTGCGCCGGGAGCCTCGACAAATATGGGGGACATGAAATGGCGGCCGGCATGGCATTACGCGAGGAAAATTTCGATCTATTTGCCAAAGCATTTCGGAACGCTGCGCGCGAGCTCCTTTCCAAGGAAGCATTGCAACCTTGTCTGCGACTCGATCATGAGCTGGCGTTCACCGAGATCGATGTGGAATTTTTGCGCTGGCACGAAATGTTGCAGCCATTTGGGAGTGGGAATCGGCAGCCGCTGTTCCTTGCACGTGAAGTCGAGCCGGTCGCGCCCCCGCGCATGATAAATCAAAAGCATCTGCTCTTTCGTTTGCGTCAGGGCAATCGCCATCGCCGCGCGGTTTATTTTGACGGCGCACCGAATCAATTGCCGCCGGCGCCGTGGGATGTCGCGTTCCGAATTCGCGCGGATGAATACGACGGCGAAACACTGGTTGCCATGCAGGTCGAAGCGGTGCGACCGGCGGAGCCAAGCTCATGAGCGAGGCTCTTGAGGAAAAAGTTCGTGACGGCGAGGGCGCGGCCACTGGTACGCGAGGCGCCTGCGCTCCCCAGATCTCACAATCGCTTGAAGAGCTCAATTGGATCCCACGTCCGAAAATTCTCGCGCTGCGACGCCTAGGGATTGAGAGCGTAGAAGACTTGCTGACTCATTTTCCGCGGCGCCACGAAGATCGCACTGAGTTCCCGCGTTTCCCGCGTGAGGAAAGCGATGTTGCGGTCTGTCTTTGCGGCGAAGTGATCCAAACTTCGCTACGCCGTTTTGGTGGATGGAAAAAAATTTTTGAGGCCACGCTCCAAGAGTCGCAGGCAAATGCTCTGAGCGAGCCGCTGGTGTGTCGATGGTTCAACCTGCATTACGTGCAAAAAATGATCGCCACCGGCCAGCGCATCGTTGTCTTTGGCAAGCCGCGTCTGCGCGGAAAGCGAATTTGCATGGATCATCCGGAGTTCGAGGTGATCGAGAACGATGAGGAAATCTCGATCCATTTTCGCAGGATCACGCCGATCTATCCCGCCACGGAAGGCCTTTCGCAGCGCGTGTTGCGCAGCATGGTTTATCGCCTTTTAAATGAAGTTGCCGATCACTCTTTCGAAACATTATTGCCGCGCGCGCTGATGAATGGCGACATGACGCGGGCAGCGGCGGTTCATGCAATCCATTTCCCGGAAAGTTGGGAGGAGCGGGATGCCGCGCGCGAGCATTTAGTCCTTTCCGAATTCTTCGCGATGCAAATGCTGATTGCATCGCGGCGCACCGATGCATCGATTCGCACCGGGCAGGCGCACTGCGGGTCTGGCGCGTTGCTCGACAAATTCTTGGAATCGCTTCCGTTCGAACTGACTGGAGCACAGCGGAAAGTCATCGCAGAAATCCGGCGCGACCTTGCGGCTGGCCATCCGATGAATCGTTTACTGCAAGGCGACGTTGGCTCAGGCAAAACGGTCGTTGCCATCGCGGCGATGCTCCTTGCGGTCGAAGGTGGATATCAGGCCGCACTAATGGCGCCGACGCAAATTCTGGCCGAGCAACATTACGACGTGTTGCGGCGCTGGCTCGAGCCGCTGGGCGTACGCGTCGCGCTGCGAACAGCCGCGCGACAAGAAGAGAGCGGGCCGCTGCCGCTGTTTAATTTGGTTAGCGGAGGCGAAGGAGTTCCGGGGAGCACAGGCTGCCAGCCTGTCGTGTCCGGCAGCCTGCCGGACACACGAGCGCGTCCAACCTCTGAGAGGGTAGACGAGTCACGCTATTCCCGTCGCAACCTCCCGCATTTTGAACGCCCGTGGGGAAAATACGCCATTACGCTCTCCACGCGAAATCACAGGCAACTGTCGGACAAAGCACGCGACATCGTGCTCGAATCAATACTGCGTTGGAAGGATCGCCGGTATGAACTTTATGCGGTATGTGTGATGCCGGACCATGTTCATGTTTTGATCGAGCCGATGATCGAACGCGACGCTGATTCTGGTAATCCTGTCTTTTTCTCTCTTTCAAAAATCCTACACAGTATCAAGTCGTTTACCGCGACTCGAATTAACAAGATTGAGAATCAAAGTGATCCGGTATGGGAAACGGAATCATTTGATCGTTTGATCCGGTCCGAGAGTGATTTGCAAGAGAAATTTCATTACATCACGCGAAACCCTTGGGACGCCGGAATAGTCGATCGGGGAAAAGATTATCGGTGGGTTTGGTACCCGGGAAGCTATAAAGCCGAAGAGTTCGCGGCAGGCTGCCGCGAACAACAGGCTGGCAGCCTGTGCTCCCCAGATGCAATGCGTAGCGCGCGCGACGAACCGCAAATCATTGTCGGGACGCACGCGTTGCTTTACGAATCGGTTTCGTTCTCGAATCTTGGGCTCGCTGTGATCGATGAGCAGCACAAGTTTGGGGTGGCGCAACGCGCCCGATTGACTGCACGCGAACCAGCGCCCGATGTGCTGGTCATGACCGCTACGCCAATCCCGCGCACGCTGACCATGACGATTTACGGCGATCTCGATGTTTCAACCATCGATGAGATGCCACGGAACCGGGGAAAAATCGTCACTGCCGTGCGCGATACTACGAAACTGGGCGAAGCCCTCAGCTTTTTGCGAACGCAGTTGGAAAGGGGCCGCCAGCTCTACGTGATCTATCCGTTGATAGATGAGACTGAAAAGCTAGACGCCAAAGCCGCTGCGACGGAGTACGAGTTGTGGCGGGAACGCCTCCATCCGTTTCGCTGCGAATTGGTCCACGGCCGAATTCCGCCACCGGAAAAACAGCAGATCATGGAAAGGTTTCGGCGCGGTGAGACGAACGCGTTGATCAGCACGACCGTGCTCGAGGTCGGCGTCGATGTTCCCAATGCGAGCGTGATGCTAATCGAAAACGCGGAGCGATTTGGTCTGGCACAACTACATCAACTTCGGGGACGGATCGGCCGTGGCGAGCATAAATCGTATTGCATCCTGCTGACGTCCTCTCAAGCGAAGGACGCATCTGAAAAGCTCGGCGTTTTGGAAAAGACAAGTAATGGCTTCGAAGTGGCGGAAGCGGACTGGGAATTGCGTGGCCCGGGCGATTTGCTCGGCACGGCGCAAAGCGGTCTGCCCGCGCTAAAGATCGGTAACTTGAAGACCGATGCGCATTTGATGCGACGCGCGCGCACGGCCGCCATCTCGATCTTCCAGGCAGATCCGCGGCTGGAATCGCCTGAGAATCAACGTTTCCGGCGCTTAATTGTCGAAAAACACGGACGGACTTTTTCCAACGTCAGCTAATGAAAAATCTCGCGAAATTTTTGCTGTTTGTCCTGCTGGTCAGCGTGGGAATTTCTCTCCTCTACGATTACCGCCTTAAGCACGGAGGGCTAAATCTACCTTCCATCCGAAAATCGGAAAAGTACACGCTGGCCTCGGAGCCGAGTGTGGACTCAAAGCAAGTCGCGTCCCTGGAGACATTGAACCGGGAGCGGCGCGCGCTGGTGAGCAGCGTGCTCCCGTCGGTGGTTGCGGTGAAAACGTCGAAAAAAATCGGGATCCGCCGCGAGTATGGGCTTGATCCGTTTGAGTTTTTTTTCGGTAACCAGCGCCGGTTTCGCAGTCCGCGCGACGAGGCATTCGTGCAAAATTCGCTGGGCTCCGGTGTGATTGTGACCAATGAAGGTCACATCATCACCAACAATCACGTGGTCGATCAGGTGGACGAGATTGAGGTGCAGCTGAGCGATGGCCGCACCAAGAAGGCCCGATTGGTCGGCGCCGATTCCCAGCTGGATCTGGCGGTGCTCAAAATCGATGATCCGGGCGTCAAGCCGCTGAAACTTGCTGACTCCGACACGGTGCAACCAGGAGATTTTGTTCTGGCCATCGGCAATCCGTTTGGTCTCCAGGAGACGGTGACGGACGGAATTATCAGCTGGAAGGGGCAACCGAACAGCACGGATTTTCGCGGTGATCTGCTCCAAACGAACGCGGCAATCAATCCAGGCAACAGCGGCGGGCCCTTGATCAACCTGCGAGGGGAGGTTGTCGGTGTTAACGAACAAATCGTTTCCAGCAGTGGCGGTTCGCAAGGAATTGGCTTTGCGATTCCATCCAACACGGTTCGCACGGTGCTCGAAAGCGTCTTAAAACACGGTCGGATAATTCGCGGTTATCTGGGAATCGTGAGTCGCGCGGTCCAGTCAGGGCAACAGGGCGAGACCGACAACGACGGGGTGGTGGTGGATCAAGTAATGGCGGGATCGCCTGCTGCACAAGCGCAACTGCAGCCAGGCGATGTCATTCGCAAGTTCAATGGGCGCGACATCAAAAACATCATCACGCTTAGGAACATGGTGGGACAAACCGAATTGAACAAGAATGTTGAGCTGGAAATCCTGCGCGACGGCAAGCCGATGAAGGTGACGACTCAGATCAAAGAACAGCCCCAGGATAATCAGACTTCGAGCGTGTTGCCGAGACGCGGGCCTTCACAGTCGCAAGCTCCGCGACAACCCAGCGATGAAGAAGCAGCCAGCGGTCCCCTTGCTTCCATCCATGTGGGCGAACTGACGCCGGAGATGGCAAGTCAGCTTGATCTACCCTCGAATGTGCAAGGCGTATTAGTCACCGGCGTAGATCCCGATAGTGGCGTGGCAGAATTGCAAAAAGGGGACGTGATTGAAGAAATCAATCAACAGTCGGTCACATCAGTTTCAGATTACAACAAGATCGCTGGCGCACTTGATCCGAGCCAGCCGCAAGTTTTATCGGTTTGCCGCCATCGGGCGCGTTCGTTCTTAGTCCTGCGACCGCGATAAGTCAGCACGCGATCGCGTGACGCCGGCAAACGGCAGAGAGCATCTCCCAGAGTGCATCGAGAACGCGGTTCACTGACGCTTTTACGGATTCGAAATTTTGCTTGTCGACGTACGCAGCAAGCATCTTTCGCTCGGCAGCAGAATGTTCGCGATCCGCTTCGATGTGAACCGTGAAATACTCATAATGCTGCGGATTCGTGAAGCTGTAATGTTTTTTCAGTCCTTCGATCTTCGATTCACAGATCGCTGGGATTTGACTCTCGTA
>WNFR01006316.1_pt1 | contig 12109 bp, 11 predicted proteins | sample 5400221 | NCBI WGS metagenome assembly WNFR01 (sample SAMN13153357, study PRJNA577476) | soil metagenome | isolation source: 40 cm soil under Madrone tree | place: USA:California | collected 2016-06-14 | reverse complement strand
CGCGGCGCTGAAGCCGTCGTTCGAGAAAGACGGCACCGTGACGCCGGGCAACGCGCCGGGCCTGAATGACGGCGCGAGCGCACTGGTTGTGGCATCGCTCGCGTTCGCCAAGGCTCAGGGCGCCAAGCCGATGGCGAGAATTACCGGGTATGCGACCGGCGGAGGCGAGCCGAAGGATCTGTTCTTTGCGCCGATCGTTGCGGTGAGGAATCTGATGAAGAAGACGGGGGCAAAGATCTCCGATTACGATCTCATCGAAGCGAACGAAGCGTTCGCGGTCCAGGCGCTCGCCGACGGCAAGGCCCTCGGCTGGGATTGGTCGCGCGTCAACGTGCACGGCGGCGCCATCGCGCTCGGCCACCCGATCGGCGCCTCGGGCGCGCGCGTTCTGACGACGCTCTTGTATGCGCTCAAGCAATACGGCAAGCACACTGGCCTCGCCACGCTCTGTCTCGGTGGCGGTAATGCTGTGGCACTCTCAGTGGAGATGATCTAAATGACAGATCTTGCGTTGGGCGTGCGGCGTGCGGCATGGGGAGCGCGAGTTCTCGGCGTGATGCTTGGTGCCGTGTTGGTGGCTCTGGCGGCGCAGGTTTCGATTCCACTGCCGGGCACGCCGGTGCCGATGACGCTGCAGCCGATGGCCGTGCTGCTCGTGGGCGGCCTGTTGGGCGCCCGTCTCGGCGCCCTCAGCATGATCCTCTATCTGGCGATGGGTGCGGCGGGGCTGCCGGTGTTCACACCGAGTCCGCTCTTGCTGCCTGGGATCGCTCGGTTGTTCGGCCAGACCGGCGGCTATCTGCTCTCGTATCCCGTGGCGGCCTGGGCGGTGGGTGCCATTACTGCAGACGGTCGTAACGTGTGGCGTGTGGCGTGCGGCGTATTCGCGGGGCTGGTGCTGATCCACCTGGGTGGTCTCGCACAGCTCGCGATTCTCACCGGCAACCTCTCCGCCGCGGCGCGGTTCGGCACGCTGCCATTCCTGCTGGGCGACCTGGTCAAGATCGCTGTACTGGTGCCAGTCCTGGCGAAGCTCGCTCCAACGATTCGCGCGCGCCTCTGATGGCGCGCGTTTCGTTTGCGGATGTAAAGGGCGTCGGGATCGCGCTGGCGTGGATCCTTCTCTACGCGGCGATCGGCCTCGGCATCACGATCGGCATCGCCGAGCTGGTGCCGGGGTGGGGTGGTCCAACCTGGTACGTGTTCCGCAACGGCGCGTTCGAAGTCATCGGCTTCGTCGTGGCCACGGTGGTCGTCGGCCGCCTGCTCAACAAGTACTCGTGGGATCGGATAGGCTGGCATACGCAGCCCGGCGGCCTCATGCCGCGCCTCTGGCGCGGGATCGGCCTCGGCGGGCTCATGGCGATGCTCGCGATCGGGCTCGCGTTCGTGATCGATCGCGCGACGGTGCGCTACACGGGTGACTGGAGCCTCTGGCCCCGCGTCGTATTGCCGCTCGCGGTCGGGCTGCTGCTCGCGGCGCTCGGCGAGGAGCTCATGTTCCGCGGCTATCCGCTGCGGCGTCTCGCCGACGCGATCGGCCCGCTGCCCGCGATGCTGATCCTCGCCGTACTGTTCGGCCTGGCGCACGCGAAGAACGACAACGCCACCTTTTTCAGCACTGTGAACGTCGCGCTCGCCGCGATCTGGCTGTCGTTCGCGTTCTTCTCGGCGGGCGGGATGGCGCTCGCCTGGGGGCTGCATTTCGGCTGGAACGCGGGCCTCGCGATCCTGTTCGATGCTCCCGTCAGCGGCCTCGCGTTCAGCGTGCCCGTCGTCGAGTACACCCCGGGCCGCCACGCCTGGGTGGACGGCGGCGCGTTCGGTCCCGAAGGCGGGATCGTTACCACGATCGTCCTGATCGCCGGCACGCTCGCCGTGATCGGCGCACGCGTCAAGCAGCCGCGCACCTGGCTCGCCGGATGAGTCGTGTAGCCGTGGTGGGCGCCGGGACGATGGGAAACGGGATCGCGCACGTGTTTGCGCTGTACGGCTGGGAGACCGCCCTGCTCGACGTTTCGCGTGACCAACTTGCGCGAGCTGTCTCAGCGATCAAGGACAACAGTGAACGACAAGTGCAGAAGGGTGCCATGACAGAGGATGCGAGGCAGCGTCTGCTCGATCGCATCTCGACCGATACATCACTTGAAGTCGCTCAGGGCGCCGAGTTGGTTGTAGAAGCGGCAACCGAGAATCCCGCCATCAAGTTTGGCATCTTCCGCGATCTCTCTCGCATTTGCCGGCCGAATACGATTCTCGCGAGCAATACGTCATCTATCTCGATCAATGACATCGCCGAACAGACCGATCGGCCAGAGCAGGTGATCGGGATGCATTTCATGAATCCCGTCCCCGTAATGACGCTCGTAGAAATCGTTCGTGGTAAGCAGACTGCCAAACATGTCGTCGACCGCACCGATCAGATTTCGAAGAGCCTCGGCAAGACGCCAGTGATTGTGAAGGACTCGCCAGGGTTCGTCTCCAATCGCGTGCTGATGCCAATGATCAACGAGGCGATCTTCTGCGTGCAGGATGGTATCGCCACCGCGGAGGGCGTCGATACGGTGATGAAGCTGGGCATGAAGCATCCGCTCGGACCCCTCGCGCTCGCCGATCTCATCGGTCTCGACGTGTGTCTCGCGATCATGGAGGTGCTGCAGGAGGGCCTGGGTGACAAGTATGCGCCGGCGCGGCTCTTGAAAGAGATGGTCGCGTCTGGACGGTTGGGCCGCAAGTCTGGTGCGGGGTTTTATGTCTACCGCGACTGACGTCCGCGAGCAGGTCGTCGAGCTCGCCCGCGAATTCGCGCGCGAAAAGATCGAGCCGTTCGCCGCCGAGTGGGATCGGACGAGCCACTTCCCGCGCGATGTGGTCGACGAGCTCGGCAAGCTCGGCTTCCTCGGCATGTGCACGCCCGAGGAGTACGACGGCATGGGTCTCGACAGCGTCACGTACCTGATGGTGCTCGAGGAAATCTCCGCCGCCGATGCGGCGCTCGCGGTGTCGATCGGCATCCACAACGCGATCCCGACGACGATGCTCGTGAAGCACGGCACGCCTGCCCAGAAAGAGCGCTGGCTGAAGCCGATGGCGCGTGGCGAGCTGCTCGCAGGGTTTGCACTCTCCGAAGCGGAAGCGGGCTCGGATGCGGCATCGCTGCGGTCGCAGGCCGCGAAAGACGGGAAGGACTGGGTGCTGAACGGCACCAAAGCGTGGGCGACGAACGCCGGCACCGCCGATCTCATGATGATCATGGCGCGCACGGACACGCCCAACGCGCGCCGCGGCCCCAAGGGGATTTCGACGTTCATCGTGCCGACAGACACCAAGGGCTACAAGGCGGCGAAGCCCGAAGACAAGATGGGGCTGCGCGCGTCGAATACCGCCGGGATCGAGTTGAACGACGTGCGTCTCCCCGCCGATCAAATGCTGGGTGAAGAGGGGATGGGGTTCGTGTATGCGATGGAAGGTCTTGATTCTGGGAGGTTGGGGATTGGGGCTCAGGGAGTCGGAATTGCACGTAAAGCCCTAGAACTTTCCATCAAGTATTGCGCCGAGCGCAAGCAGTTCGAACAGCCGATCGCCGACTTCCAGGCAGTGCAGTTCAAGCTCGCCGATATGGCGACGCGCATCGAGGCGGCGCGAGCGCTGGCGCAGCGGGCGGCGGCGCGCAAAGATGCGGGTGAGGACGTCACGCTCTATGCCAGCATGGCGAAGCTGTTCGCGTCCGAAACGGCGATGTGGGTCACGACACAGGCGATTCAGCTCTTCGGGGGGTATGGGTATATGCGAGATTTCCCCGTCGAGAAACTTTTCCGGGATGCAAAGGTGACCGAGATCTATGAAGGCACCAGTGAAATCCAGCGCGTCGTCATCGCCCGCGCGCTCGCGCGCTAGCGCGAAGAAGGAAGAGGCGACGGCGCTGTTCGCGCTGCTCGAGGAGCACGAGCACGAGCAGGTGTCGCTCGTGTACGAACCCTCCTCGGGCTATCGCGGCATCATCGCCATTCACGACACCACGCTCGGCCCCGCGCTCGGCGGCACGCGGTTCTGGCATTACGCGAGCGATCGCGATGCGTTGATCGACTGCCTGCGGCTGGCGCGCGGCATGACGTATAAGGCGGCGGTCGCAGGGTTGAATTTGGGCGGCGGAAAGTCCGTCATCATCGGCGACAACAAGATCCGCAATCGCGAGCCGATCTTCCGCGCGCACGGCCGGCACGTGAAGGCGCTGGGCGGCCGCTACATCACCGCCGAAGACGTCGGCACGTCGGTGGGCGACATGGAGTTCATCAAGGCGGAGACTGATCACGTGACGGGGCTGATCGGCAAGTCGGGCGATCCGTCGCCGGTGACCGCGTTCGGCGTGTATCGCGGGATCAAGGCGTGCGCGCGGCACCACTACGGCGAGGATGTGCTCAAGGGCAAGACGGTGGCGATCCAGGGCTGCGGCCACGTCGGGTATTACCTGGCCGATCTTCTATATAAGGAAGGGGCGCAGCTGGTGGTGACCGATATCGACGCCGCCAAGGTGAAGGCGGTGGTGGACGACTTCCGGGCGAAGCCGGTGGGTGCCGACGAGATTTACGGCAGCGACGCCAACATCTTCGCGCCGTGCGCGCTGGGCGGGATCATCAACGATGAGACGATTCCGCAGCTCAAGGTGGACATCGTGGCGGGCGGGGCGAACAATCAGCTCGCCGAGGGGCGGCATGGCGACATGCTGGAGGCGCGCGGCATCACGTACGCGCCCGACTACGTGATCAACGCCGGCGGGTTGGTGAACGTCAACGCCGAGCTCGAGGGCTGGACGATGGAGCGCGCGCGGAACAAGGCGGGCGAGATCTACGACACGATTCTCATGGTGTTCGACATTGCGGCCGAGGAGCACATGCCGAGCTATCGCGCGGCGGATCGGCTGGCCGAGCGAAGGATCGCTGCGATTGCCAAAGTGAGGCAAAACTTTGTCTGAGAAGATCTACATCGGCGCCGATCACGTCGGCTTCAATCTCAAGAATCGGCTGGTGGACGAGCTGAAGAAGCTGGGGTACGAGCCGATCGACGTCGGGCCCAAGAAGCTGGACCCAGCGGACGACTATCCCGACTATGCCAAGCCGGTCGCGAGTGCGGTGAGTACGGGCAAAGTGCAGCTGGGAGTGCTCATTTGTGGTACAGGTTTGGGCATGTCGTACGCGGCCAACCGCTATCCCCACGTGCGTGCGGCGCTGGCATGGAACGAGCAGGTAGCGGAGCTGTCCCGGTCGCATGGGAATTCGAACGTCCTGGTGCTGCCGGCGCAGTTCGTGAGTGAGGAGCAGGGGGTCAATATCCTGCACAAGTGGTTGGAGACCGGGTTCGAAGGCGGGCGCCATGAGCGGCGCGTGGAGAAAATCGATCAATGACGGGGACTGGAGAATGGGGAATGGTACGACATGAGTGATCGTCAGGCACCGTTGTCGGAAGTCGATTCCAAGATTGCCGAGCTCATTCGTCGTGAGGTCGCGCGGCAGGAGCACGGCCTCGAATTGATCGCGTCCGAGAATTTCGTGTCCGTCGCGGTGCTCGAGGCGATGGGGACGGCGCTGACCAACAAATACGCCGAGGGGTTGCCGGGGAAGCGGTACTACGGCGGCTGCGAGATCGTGGACCAGGTCGAGCAGCTTGCGATCGATCGGGCGAAGCAGCTATTCGGCGCCGAGCATGCGAATGTGCAGCCGCACTCGGGGGCACAGGCGAACATGGCGGCGTATCTCGCCGTCGCCAAGTTCGGCGACACGCTGCTCGGCTTGGCGCTCCCGCATGGCGGGCATCTCACGCATGGATCGCCGGTCAATTTCTCCGGCACGTTGTTCAAGCCGACCGCGTATCACGTCCGTGAGGAGACCGGGCGGATCGACTACGACGAGGTGCGCGAGATCGCGAAGAAGGCGAAGCCGCGGATCATCATCGGCGGTGGCAGCGCGTACGCGCGCATCGTCGACTTTCCGGCGCTGCGGTCGATCGCCGACGAGGTCGATGCCGTGCTGGTCGTCGATATGGCCCATTTCGCTGGGCTCGTGGCCGGTGGCGTGTACCCGTCCCCCGTCCCCCATGCGCAAATTGTCACGACCACCACACATAAGACGCTGCGCGGCCCGCGCGGCGGGATGATTCTCTGCAACACCGAGCTGGCGAAGCCGGTGGACAAGCAGGTCTTTCCCGGGACGCAGGGCGGGCCGCTCGAGCATGTGATTGCGGCCAAGGCTGTAGCACTACTTGAAGCGTCGCAGCCGGACTTCAAGCAGTACGCGAAGGACGTGGTGGTGAACGCGCAGGCGCTCGCCAACCGGTTGATCACGCTCGGCTATGCGATCGTCTCGGGCGGGACGGATAGCCATCTGATGCTCGTCGATCTGCGCAAGAAAACAATAACGGGGAAGGATGCCGAGCTGCTGCTCGACCGGGCGGCGATCACGGTGAACAAGAACACGATTCCGGGCGATCCGCAGTCACCGTTCGTGACGAGCGGGATTCGCCTGGGGACGCCGGCGCTGACGACGCGGGGCTTTGGGGTCGAGGAGATGGAGCGGGTGGCGGAGCTGATCGATGAGGTGCTGACGAAGCGGGATGAGGCGACAGTCGAGCGGGTGAAGGGGCAGGTGCGGGAGATGGCGGAGGAGTTTCCGTTGTATGCGAAGGGGGTGGGGGTTTCGACCTGAGATTTCACACGCAGATCTATTTCGACCCGACGCTTGGGGACTTCCGTGCGATTCTATCGGCTTCTCCTTGCCTTCCTTGCGATTTTCATTCTCGCTGCGCCGCTCGACGCACAACGCACGAGGGCGCACGTGCGCGGCTACACGCGACGCGATGGATCGCATGTCGCGCCCTACACGCGATCGACGCCGCATAGCCGCAGCTACGCCACACCGACACCAAGACCACGCAGCTACGCCGCCCCGCGAGGACGTCGCGTGCCAAGCGCTCGACCCTATCGCGCGCCATCCGCTCGTTCGCACCCGCGCGCGTCGCCGAACAGTCGAGGACGGATTCCCCGCACCCGGGAAGCAAGAGATCAATTCCTGCGGCGCAGCGGGTATCCCCACGGTCGGCGGGGCTATGTGGTCGACCACATTGTCCCGCTCTGCGCGGGTGGAGCGGATACGCCGAGCAACATGCAGTGGCAGACCTTCGAGGAGGCGAAGGTGAAGGATCGTCAGGAACGGGCTACCTGCTCGGCACGGAGGCACGACTGACATCGGCGAGGTTATCATGGGCAGGCTAGCCGTCTCGTTCGCGCTCATTGGTGCTACCGCAATGTCGGTCCGACTCGGTGCACAGGGCACTGGCTGCGCCGACACGCAGTATCCTCCCGAGCTCCCGCCGCCTAGTGCGCTCGTCGACTCAGCGCACGCGATGGCGGATCTCGCTGCATTCGCCGGGCCCAAGCCGATGGTCTTCAGTCTCGTGTTCCAGCGGGGCGATTCGGTGGCCCAGGTTCGGGCGCTCGACAAGAACGACGCGGCGGCGGCCGTCTCGCTCGCGAACTACGTGCGGCACGCACCACCCGGCAGCCTGTGGGCAGTCCGTGTGCGCATCGCTGGTGGCGACGCGCCGGCCCTCACGCTCCAGCGCTCGATGTATTGCCCGCCGGTGCTCTCGGGAGGCGAGCGCCGTGTCATCGTCGGAACGGTCGCGCAAGCTGGCTTGCCAACCCCGATGCCGCCCGATCTGGCACTGAGCGAGGTGGCCGCCGACACCCTGCCAGTCGAAGCGCTCATCTCGGCTGACGGCCGGATCGTTATTGCGCGGGTCTTACGGTCGTCGGGTAAGTCGGCGACCGATGCTCGCGCCGTGACCCAACTGAAACAGCGGAAGTTCGAGCCGACGAAACTCGATGGCAAGCCGGTACAGGGCGTGTATCGCTCTCACGGGGAGTCGCCGCGGCCCTGAGGATCCCGCGCCTTCGCCGAGCCGGCGCCTTCGGTGCGCTCAGGGCAGGCTCTCAGCGCACGGATCGATCCGACCAGTTTCCATCCTCGATTCGAGAATGATGTCAGAGCCGTCGTTTTGTCCGTGCCCTAAAGGGCCGGCTCGGCCACTACGCGCGTCCTGAAGGACGCGATGAGCCCTTCAGGGCTCGCGTCTTCGCCGAGCCGGCGCTTCAGCGCACGGATGACTACGGACGACACGATTCCAATCTCTCCTTGAGTCCGACGATCCCGCGAGATCTGACGACCCGAGCCGTCGCCCTCGCCGTCCCTGAAGGACCGGCTCGGCCACTGCGCCCGTCCTGAAGGACGGCGTGAGCCCTTCAGGGCTCGCGTCTTCGCCGAGCCGGCGCTTCGGCAACACAGAAGAGCGTCAAACGAGAATCGTCAAGATAGAGACGTCGAGTTAGTTGGTCACAACAACGACGTCCCCCTGTTCCCCTGTTCACGCGATTCTTCGCGGACATCTCGCAAGAATTCGATTACGCTCGTCTCCATGTCCCGCCTCATCGTGCGATGCCAGGGATGCCGCGCGTTGCGAGCCTGCGTCGACATGCCGGAATCGCCAAGTGTCATGAAGGGTGCGGGTGTGGCGGAACGGCAGACGCAGAGCGCTCACAACGCTTGGGGTGCAAGCCCGTGTGGGTTCGACTCCCACCACCCGCACGCTGGCTTGACTCGGCACCGTCGCCGAGCATAGAATGCCGGTGCGTTGTGAGTGCTCTGCGTGATCTTTCCGTCACGCAAAAAGGCCGCGGAGCAATCCGCGGCCTTCGCATTTCGTCAGTCGCCCTCGCGCATGGCGATCGCGATCCCAACTCAACTAGCCCATGCCGAACGCAACAAGGCCGCGGAGTGATCCGCGGCCTTTTGCATCTTCACAACGTCCAGCCTTAAGAGCGGGTGACGGTGTACACCCCGCAAGCCGTGAACTCGATCGTCACGGTAACTGTCTGGCTATTCCGCACCACGACGGCCGTGATCTTGCCCGCATCGAACCGGGGCGCCGCGGTGCAGCTCGCATTGTAGTGGAGCGCCGGGTTGGTCGTCACCGTGAGTGAATAGGACCTCTGCCCCCGCGTCCACGACGACGTGCCGTTTACCGACCACGTGCCACTCGGCAGCAGGGCGTCCCGCATGATCGAGCCCGCGACGTCGGCCGTGAAGATGGACTCCCACGTGCGCACGTGCTCCGCGGTGCTCCCGTTCCCGTACACGTAATCGGTGCGGAAGTTGGTCTCGCTGCTCTGCAGCGTCGTACCGTCATGGGAGGCCATGCGCTTGCCGTTGTCCGTCACGGATGACTTCTTCCCCGACACGAGGTCCACCGCGACGCGCCTGAAGTCCGTGAATACCCGCTCGACCGCGTGGTCAGCCACCAATTTCGTCGGGTCGATGAGATCGATCGTGCCCGAGACGGAATCGATCGAAAGGGGACGGGAGATGACGCAGCCGGTGTAATCGAACCGCACTGAGTCCGGGGCGCCGTCGTTGTCGGAGTTGACGATGGGGGTAGGCGACTCCGTCGGGATGCACTGCGTTGCCGTGGCCGACCCTGCCGGCGCGGACGCATCGAATGGCGCCGTCGCGGCCAGACCGCCCGCGCCATCCATCGTCGCCGTCCCGATCTCTCCGGCGATATCCGCCACCACAGTCGTCGCGAGGCTCTCGGCCTGGGCTTGCGACAAGAGGGGCGTCGTGGGTGCCGTGCCGCTCTCGTTGTTACACGCCGTAACGAGCACCAGGGCGGCGCCCGCCCCGGCGAGTGCGAGTAACGATTGGCGTATGGTGCGCATAGACACATTCCTCCAGAAGTCACTGGGAGTCAGGTACAAAACGTTGCTGTCTGCGGGTTGGGACGCGCGGGGTCATACCGTTGTTAAGCCCGTCCGGGGCGGGTGATCAATCGCACTTATTCTGAGGTCGCACGTCCGCGGTAGATTTGACACCCACATGATTCTCCTCCTCGCCCTCCTGCTCCAGCGCCCCGACTCGCTGCAGTCGAAGCCCCCTACCGCGCCACCGGCGGCCTGGCTCGCCCTGATCGGCGCCTATGCGGCGGAGCGCGACACGCTCTACGTCTACGAGGACCGCAGCGCCCTCGTGGTGCTCGCGAAGACCGTGGCGCCGGCTCGCCTCGCGCAGGCGTCGGAATCGGTCTTCACGTTCACGGGTCCGCATCTGTACGACGCCGAGCGCGTGGTGTTCCGACCGGGCGAAATCCAGATGGGCCCCGTGACGCTGCACCGGCTGGCGATGGGCCCTGCCGACGGCGGGCAGCTCCGGCTCCAGCCCGTGCGTCCGGTGGCGGAGCTGTTGCAGATCGATCGCGGCCTCGTTCCGCCCGCCGAGAGCGGCGCGTTTCTGGCCCCGGATCTCGTCGAGCCGGCACGCCTCGATTCCACGATTCACTTGGACATCCGCTATGCGACGACCAACAATTTTCTCGGCAGCGTGTTCTACTCGTCGGCGCGCGCGTTCCTGCAGCGACCGGCGGCCGAGGCACTCGTGCGCGCGGCGCGGATGCTCAGACCCCTCGGCTACGGGCTATTGATCCACGACGCCTACCGGCCGTGGTATGTGACGAAAGTGTTCTGGGACGCGACGCCACCGGCGTCGCGTTGGCTCGTGGCGGATCCCGCGCAGGGCTCGAAGCACAACCGCGGTGCAGCGGTGGACATCACGTTGTACGACCTGGCGACGGGGCGGCCGGTGGAGATGCCCTCGACCTACGACGAGGCGACACCGCGGGCCGTGTCCGACTTCCCCGGCGGCACGTCGCGCCAGCGGTGGCACCGCGCCTTGCTGCGCCGTGTGCTCGAGGCCGAGGGGTTCACAGTCAACCCGAGCGAATGGTGGCACTTCGATTATCGCGACTGGCAGCGCTATCCGATTCTGAACCGGACGTTCGAAGACCTGCTCAGGTGACCTAGAGCCGGTTCGCGGATTCAAAGAAACGGCGCTAGCTCTAACGCTCTCCCATCCCCGGAAGGCCGTCATGCGGACCCGCTCACCGTTCCTCGCCGCCGCACTCCTGTCCCTCCTCGTCCCGCACACAAGTCGTTCCCAGGTGCCTGCCGATCTACGCGCCGCGGTCCGTGCCCGCCTGACCGCCCTCGGGCAATCCGACGCCACGACATGGGGCCGGTTCACCTCCGACAGCTTCACCGTCGTCAGTACCGACGGCCGATCGATGACCAAAGCGGACCGCATCGCGCAGCTCAAAGCCGGGTCGCCCGGGCCGGCCTGGATACCGCAGCTCGAGCGCTATCACGCGGTCGGCGCGGCGTTCGTGCATCGCTTCGACTTCGCGGAGGTCGCGTTCATGGAGGTCTGGACCCGCGAGCATGGCTCGTGGCGCGCCGCAGACGTGCAAGTCACGGCGATCATCCCCGACTCGGCCACCGTTCGACACGCGATCGACAGCGCGAACGCCGGCTACCTCGGCGCCTTCAAACGCGGCGACGCGTCCGCGCTCACCGCCTACTATACCGACAACGCCATCGTCATGGCGCCGAACATGGCCGCGTGGCAAGGGCGCGCCGGCATCAGTCAGGGCTTCACCGGCTTCCTGTCGCAGTTCAGTCTCGTGGACGCGCGCCTCGCGACCACAGACATCATCATCACCGCCTATTACGCGATCGAGCGCGGCACCTATGCGTGGACGCTTCACCCCAAGAGCGGCACCGGGCCCGATATCGTCGACAACGGGAAGTACCTGACGGTGTGGGAACGCCAGGACGACGGCTCGTGGAAGATCGCCCGGGACATCAATAACTCCGATCGCCCCGGCGCGATGTGAACGCCTGATCCATGTTCGTCGGCCACTACGGCGTGAGCTTCGCGGCTAAGAAGGCCGAGCCGTCCATCCCGCTCTGGGTGCTCTTCATCGCGGTGCAGCTCCTCGACGTCTTGTGGGCACCGTTCGTCCTGCTGGGCATCGAAAAGGTGCGGATCGTTCCCGGCTTCACCGCCTCGAATCCGCTCGACCTCTACTACATGCCGTACACGCACAGCCTCGTCGCCGCGATCGCGTGGTCGGTCCTGGCTGCTGCGGTCTACCGCGTGGCGGCGCCGAGCGGTAGCAAACGCGCAGCCGCGGTCATCGGCGCCGCTGTCTTCTCGCATTGGGTGCTCGA
>WNFR01012439.1_pt1 | contig 12110 bp, 11 predicted proteins | sample 5400221 | NCBI WGS metagenome assembly WNFR01 (sample SAMN13153357, study PRJNA577476) | soil metagenome | isolation source: 40 cm soil under Madrone tree | place: USA:California | collected 2016-06-14 | reverse complement strand
CGCAAAAAAGGGAAAAAGCTCTTTCCACGGCAAGAACTGCTTTCTTTGTGCACCTTCTTGCCGGCTGGCGAAGAATGCTGAAATCGTCAACAGTACAAAAAACGGGAAAGTGAGGAGCGTTGTGCTGCGTGAGAGTGCCGCGAGACCCAGGTAGAATCCTGCAACTAACGGGCGTCGCTTCTTCAATGTCTCACCAATATAGAGCAGCAAGAACGTCGTTGCAACGATATGGGCGGTGAACCACACATTGCCTTGCATCGTTGCATACAGGTGTTCCGTGCCAAGCGCGAACAGGGCCACAAACCACGCAGCGGCTTCAAATGTTAGCCCTGCAGACTGCCGCTGAGAGAGGCGCTTCAACACCTCCAGCATCAACCAGATATTGAGTATACCCATGCCTACTGAGAAGACAAGGCTGATGATGTCCTGGTTTGAGAGGTGAAAGATTGCCACGAGTGGCAGCAATAGCATGGCAGGTAGGGGTGGAAAGGCCACATACCAATGACCATTGTGCAGCGTATAGTCTGCTGTATCGGGTGGTACATCGTGTAGATACAGGTGCCCATGCAGCCATCCATCGGCGAGATAAATAAAATGCTGGTTCTCGTTAGACGGAAGCGTGATATAGTGTATCCATGCGAGTAGTATATAGGTGGCTACCATGCTGACAAAGAGCAACACCACATGTTTTCTCTGCCATCTTAGCGGAGTTAGTTGGTTTTCCCTGATCCTGCCAGACCCCTGTTCAGCTTGTGTCATGTACACTCGTTTTGTCTCACTTCATGCATTTTCAGCGTCCTCTGTTAGGCCAGGCCTGCCGGTGTTTACTTGCAATACTGATTGTAACGATGATTGGATTATTTTGGTAATCTACATTTAGCACCCGCACATGTTATCATTAATTTGGGCCAGACTTAAGTAACTACAACCGTCTCTACGGCCTGCAGAAAGTGATGTCCACTGTCAGGTCCGACGGGGAACCTTTCAGAAGGTATGTGATCGCCAGAGGAGAGCTTGTTTGCTTACCGGCTTTGCTATCAGAAGAGGGAGAATATCATGGACTTGGAACAGTATTTCACTACTCCTCAATCGCGGCGCACCGTTTTACGGCAGCTTGGTACACTTGCGGCTGGCAGCCTTGCGCTGAGTGCATGCAGCACAGGTACAGGCCCTTCCGTTACGACAAAACATGTACCAGCGTTGCCAGGCTCTGGTAGTATTGATTCTATCCAACATATCGTGTTTGCCTGCCAGGAAAATCGCACCTTCGATAACTATTTCGGCCACTACCCGAAGGCCGGAAACTTCGGTATCCCAGCCAACTTCTCACAACCTGATGGTAAGGGAGGCATGGTTACACCCTTTCACTTTCGCCTGCATGATACCAAAGACGTCGCTCATGACTGGCAGACCATTCATCGTGAATGGGATAATGGTAAAATGGATGGCTTTTTTACTGCTAACGGTAGGAGTGCCCTCGGCTATTACGACGGCTCCGATATCCCCTACTACTATGCGCTGGCAGACTCCTTTACCTTGTGTGGCAACTACTTCTGTTATCAACTGGGCCCGACCTTACCGAACCGTATTGCGCTGTGGACTGGCACTACTGGCGGCTTCACCAGGAATCATAAACTCCCACGTGGCATCCTGACCTGGCCGACCATTGTTGACCTGCTGGATGATCACCACATCAGTTGGAAGTGTTACAACCTTGGAACGGGTATGGGCAGCACACCAGAAGTAGAGTTTATCAATGCACTACCCTTTTTCAAACGCTGGTTTCAGGATCGTAGGTTGTACTTCCGGGAGGCAGATTATTATCATGATCTCAACGAGGGAAGCTTGCCACAAGTAAGCTACTTGATTTCAGATGCGTTTACAAGTGAACATCCACCCTTGAATATCGTCTCTGGCGAGAAGAAGATGGCAAAGGTGATTAATGCTCTTATCCAATCCAGCTCGTGGACGAGTTCGGTATTCTTCCTTACCTATGACGAGGGAGGGGGCTTTTTCGACCACGTGCCGCCGCCTCAAATAGATGCCTATGGACCGGGAATGCGTGTGCCGACGCTTGTCATATCCCCCTGGGTCAAGCGCGGCTACGTATCAGGGCAATTGTACGAGCATAACTCGCTCATGAAGTTCATCGAGCGCCGCTTTGATCTGCCGTCCCTGGCTAGTATGAACCACCTCTTCGATACTTCGACACCAGCGGAGAACAACGATGCAGCGCGGGGCAAAACATACGGCCCTCCCGCGCCTCCACGCGATAATCTGGCACAGCTTGGCGATTTCTACGAGGTCTTCGATTTCACACAGAACCCGAATTATTATCCCCGTTTGCCTAAGGTTTAACCAGATGGGAAAACAGCGGTCGGTGTCATAATGGCTCTTGCGCCTGCGGCCCAATGGCTGTTGTATTCACGCTATTTTCGGGTCAAGATTGATTAAGCCGCAATCTTAATTTCGTGACCGGAGGCATATGAAACCATGACTCAAGAATGGCGTCGAGGAGAGTATTTCATCAGCGCTGACAAAAGTCGATTGGATCTCACAGTAATACACGATTTCCTGACTAAATCGTATTGGGCAGCAGGTATTCCCATCGAAATCGTGAAAAAATCCATAGAGCATTCTTTAGCTTTTGGTGTGTATAAGGAAGGTAAGCAGGTCGGCTTCGCCCGGGTTATCACCGATTTTGCTACCTTTGCCTACATTGGTGATGTGTTCATCCTGGAAGATTACCGTGGTCAGGGGCTGAGCAAGTGGTTGATGGAAGTGATAGCTGACTATCCTGAACTTCAGGGCTTGCGCAGGTGGGTTTTGCTGACCAGGGATGCACACGGGCTGTACCGTAAGACTGGCTTTACGGAGCCGCAGAATCCTGAGCGGTACATGGAAAAGGGTTTTGCCGATATCTATCATGGTTTATAATCTATTATCCACATCATAATTTTCAATTCTAAGCTCACGGGGATGCGCTTTATGATGGTGTTACGCGCCCCGCACACGGTGGGATGCTCCCATTGCGCGACCCGTCCAACGAGCCTTGCCAGTTGTGCAACCATGTTCGTGCGCCTGACGCGCCGCTTTTCATAGAGCTTGAGGGCTGTAACGATATCTGGCTCGGCTTTGAGGCACGCGCCTAATTCAACGGCGTCCTCTATGGCTTGACATGCTCCCTGGCCTAGATTCGGCGTCATTGTGTGAGGTGCGTCTCCCAGCAGCGTGACACGCCCGAGGCTCCAATGGCGAAGCGGCTTACTCTCGTAGATGTCGTTGCGCAGGATGTCTGACTCCGCTGTTGCCTCGATCACTTCCGGGATTGGATCATGCCAATCGTGAAAGAGCTCGAGCAGCTCGCGCTTTCTCCCGCTAGCCTTATCCGGCGCTCCCTCGGGAGCGTAGAACTGAGCGAACCAGTAGAGCCGCTCTTTACTCATGGGGGTGATGCCGACCTGGTAGCCTTTTCCCCATGCCCATGTTGCCAGTCCCGTCCGGCTGATGTGAGCCAATCCTCGATAGCAAGTGTACCCGGCGTATCTGGGCTGCGATGGGCCGAACAATTGCGCTCGGATGACTGAGTGCAGGCAGTTCTTCAGTTCTCAGGTCAGCCAGGATGTCGCCTCGCCACGTACTAACGCTCGCCGTCGTGACCGGCGCACCTAATATTTCCAGCACGTCGTTTAGCCCTATTTTTTGGAGGGCTCTCAATGCGTTTGTCCACAAGGGTAAACCCGATCCAACCTCGCGCAATTCATCGGCGCGCTCGAAAACGGTAACATCAAAGCCCGCTTGCTGCAAGGCGATGGCTGCGGTAACGCCTCCGATGCCTCCACCAATGATGATCGCTTTCTTGCCGGCATTGCTTTGCATCCGAATGTAGCTCCTTTTTGTACGCTTGCGCTTTTCTATTACTGAGTATAGCCGGGCCAAGAGTGTAATTGCAATTGATCAAATTAACGCTTCAGGAACGTTCTAAGAAACGGTTTAGAAACGCTCGGGAACGTATACTCAAAATGATCGATGATGACGGGGTAGAAGAAGGCTCATGACGCACTGGGAGTTATGGAATGACGTTCTACCCGCATCTTTGTTCTATTTCGCAACGATGCCTGTCATCTCGTAACGTTTTTTGTAACGATTAGAGGACGTTGTAACAGTACAATGATGACTAGATAGAAACATTGAGAATGATCAAGGGCACAACGGTGCCCGTACTAGAAGGAACAAACGTATGTTTACTATTAAAAGACCTCAAATTGATAAGAAAAAAAGGTTCACGCTTCTCGCCGTGGGCTTCTCGGCCTTCTTGCTGATTGCAGGTACGTTTGAATTCATCCCTGCCTGGATCCTCAGAGACGCGGCTGATGGTATCCATCTCTGGCATATTGCAGAGCTGTCAGCACTAGCGGCGCTCTTGTTGGGGGGTGTGATGCTGGCATTGATACGGCGGCCACAGGAAAAGCTACTGCTGGCGCAGTTCTTCCTGCTGAGTCTAATCATCCTGGCCATTGGCTTCATACCATTTGACATCGATGCCCTCGTCTTAGGTATTAACATCTATATCCCCGTCTTAGGTCTGGGCACCTTGCCTTTAAACACCGTAGGGTTTGCGTTTTTGTTCCTGGCAGGTGTGTTTGCGTTAGCCTATCCTGATCGTCGCGCTCTACTGAGTTTCAAACTCAAAGGCCGCATCAGCATAGCGCTGCTGCTGCTGACCGTAGTGTTTGCAGTGTTTCTTGATCCTGTAATCAATAGGGAAGTGTACTATCAGATCATTGGAATGGGAAATAACGATGCGCATGCCTTGGAATTACACTGGATTGGCTCGGCACTGCTAATGGTACTGCTGATCGTGGCTGGACTGATGGCCTCCACAAAGCGGCCCGGCTGGAAGATCCTGGGCTTTATCACCGGTGAGGTCTACTTCTTCCTCGGCGTGATCACGATGATCGTACCGAACTACGCCGGCAGTTGGGGCGAAGCGAGTGGGCTGTTCACGATCTTCGGCGGAGTGCTCTATATGCTAATCGTGCTGGCAGAGTCTGAAGGCACGAGCGAGAGCGTATCGAAATCTGTGCCTGAGCCTGAGATCAAGTCCGAGGTTCTGCCGGAGAACGAGACAGGAACACCAGCGGCTGAACCGGTGTTCACTCCTGCGGACCTGTCTCCATCCGGGACACAGCAGGTAATCAATAGCGAAATGCGCATGACGGAGTCTTCAAGCCTGGCCCGGTAATAAGCAAAGTATCATGGAAGTAGTTTTAAATGGGTCCTGCTTGTAACGGTCCCCCGGACCGTTCTTGACGACGCTGGCGCGTCTACTGACTGCGTCAGTCAGGCAGGACCAATGGAAGGATATAGAACTATGAAAGTCGTGATTTTCGGCGGCGCCGGTGGTACGGGTCGTGTGGTTGTCGAGCAAGCCCTTGAGAAAGGCTACGAAGTGACAGCATTCGATCGCCACCCGCAGGCATTAACTATACAGCATCCCAAGCTTTCCATCGCCCAGGGTGACATCTTCGATCCAGCCCAGGTCGAGGCGGCAATCGTTGGACAGGATGTCGTGATCTGCGTGCTTGGCGTGAAGCCGGGCGTAACGATACCGGTTTGCTCGAAAGGGACGGAGAACATTGTCGTGGCAATGCAGAAAGTTGGGGTGAAACGCTTCATCTGCCAGTCAGCATACATTGCGGCTGCGTTGGACGGCGAGTGGCGAGAAGCTCCCTGGATCTTGCCATTGATTCTACCCTTCTTTCCAAAAATAAAAGCCACGTTCGCAGACCATGTCATCCAGGAACGGATCACCCGGCAGAGCGGCCTCGACTGGATCATCGTGCGCCCGTCCAAGCTGACCGATGGCCCGCAAACAGGGCGCTATAAAGCCGGTGTGCATCTTTCAATGGGCCTGAACGCGAAGATTTCGCGGGCTGATGTCGCCGATTTCCTGCTCAAGCAGGTGCATGACAACACCTACCTGCACCAGGTGGCGGGGCTGAAGTACTAAGCGCGTAAGGAATAAGAAACAAGGAGACTACTGTGGAGAGCAAAGTCAAGTCAATGGGGCATGCTATGCACCCCATGCTCGTCAATTTCCCGCTCGGGCTGCTGATAACATCGGCGATCTTCGATATCGTACATTTGATCACAGGCAATGGATACTGGTCGGAAATTGCCTTCTGGATGATTGCTGCTGGCTTGATCGGTGGGCTGATCGCAGCAGCGGTGGGCACCATCGATTGGTTCGCGGTACCATCGGGCACACGCGCCAAGTCGGTGGGTTTGTGGCATGGCGGGGGCAATCTTGTGATCCTCGCGCTGTTCATCGTAAGCTGGTCGATCCGCTTGCATGCGCCGGGAAGCCCGTCCGTTATCGCCTATATTCTTTCCTTCCTCGGTGCAGCGTCTCTGGGTGTAACAGGCTGGCTCGGTGGAGAACTGACCATGCGGCTGGGTATCGGTGTAGACGCGGGCGCAAATTTAAACGCCCCTAGCTCGCTCTCAGGGTTGCCCGCTAGCCAGGGGGCCAGCGAAACCAGCGATCAGCCTGTGATTAGCTAACGAAAGCCGGGCCTCGCCCCACTCAGGGATGAAGGCAGTGGGGTCCGAGGAACCCGGCTACGGGCTGGAAAGTGATCAATGTGACGGTACCCACCATAAAGAGGGCCAGCGCGATCAGTGCCAGCAGCGATTGTATGCGGATACGCCATGCACGTGTTCGCACATAGTCGTCGACGACCACGCGCAGGCCATTCATGCCATGTAAAAGTGCAAGGGTAAGCAGGAGCCAGTCATACACCCGCCAGTATGGATTGGTGTAGCGCCCCGCGACCAACTGGTAGCTGGTACAGGCAACATCAGTGGTCACGTGGTTAATAAACAGGTGAATGATGACGAGGAAGATAAGCCCGATAGCAGTGATGCGCATGAAATACCAGGAAAAGGTTTCAAATCCACCACCTGCCGGGCGTGGGCCATATCCTGTCGAAAAACGCATAACGGTTCTCCTATTCACAGATCTCCACTAAATAAACCCATGCGACTGCTAAATGCCGGAGGCGGTATTCCCTGTATTAAGACCGAAGATCGGTCCAATCACAAAAAAAGCAATGGGAATGAAGCATACGATGGTAAGGGTCATCGCTGCCCAGAACATGCTTCGCTGGTAGCGCACAGCCTGCGGTACGAAGTCGATCAGCATGATGCGTATGCCGTTAAAAGCGTGATAGAAGACGGCCCCGATCAAGGCCAGGGAAATAATGCGTACAATGGGGGTACCGAACAGGGCGATACCCTGGTTATAGATTTTGGGACCAAAGCCCAGTAGAGAAATGTCCACGATATGGATGAGCAGGAACAGCAGGACACCCAGTCCTGTGATACGGTGGAACAGCCAGGCCAGCATACCGGATTGACCTTTGTACATGATTATCCTCCATGATTTGATAGTTAAGTGAGAAACCGTGTGGGATGGAGCGAGGGCGACCCTTCTCCTTTCGTCTTGCCTGAGCCGTAGGCTAGCTGCGCAGCAGCGTTGGCAAGACGGATAGGTGCCAGCGGTCGCCCTTGAGTAGATCGCTTTTTCCCAGGTTCGGGATGTCTCATAAGTTTAATTATACTGGACGCTTGTGGAACGCGCAAACGCGCGTAGCCAATTCTAACCGGCAGGAATCATTACGTGGCCCTGGCCTGTCGGCGGCATATTAGGCCCACTGCCCACCCAGCGGATGGCCGTGCCGATGGCAGTAACTTCCATCCATTCAGCGTTGTGCAGGAACTCAACCTTGATGTCAACGCCAATGACCCCGTCTGCCCCGAGCTGGTCCGCTTCGAATTGCATGCGGCTCAATGCCAGTTCACGTGCCTGGTACATTAACTCCGAGTATTCCTTCAGTTCACCCTGGAAATTGCTCTTGATGCCTACTAACCAGTTGCGCACGGCGCCCATCGAATAGATGCAGTTGCCTATAACCAGGCCCATCGGCTGGAAACCTTTATCAACAACCAGCCAGAACTCCTGGCCGCTGAGGTCAGAGGTAAAGGCTCGCCCCCGGTAACCCGGTCTGATGTCCATAGCACCACGTGGATCAGCCATATGTCAGTTGCCTCGCTTTCTTACTCAAATGTAGAGAGATGCATGTCGATGGTTGTTAGCATAGGGGAGAAGCGGGGTAATGTCAATGGCGGGGGGTACCGGTTTTTGACAATAGAGGTAGAATAATGTAAAGTACAAGTGTTTCAATTCAGGAACAGGCGCAGTATAAAAGCAGGGGTAAAATCAATGACAACGCCCGCCCGTAAACAATATTTGCAGATGAAGAGCCAGTATCCCGACGCCGTCCTTTTTTACCAGGTCGGGGATTTCTACGAGACCTTTGATGAAGATGCTTTTATCGCCTCGCGCGAGCTACAGATTGTGCTGACGAGTCGCTCCTATGGCGAGGATGAGAGGGTGCCCCTGGCAGGCATACCATTGCATGCGCTGGAAAATTATGTAGGCAAGCTGATCCGGGGCGGCTACAAAGTGGCGATCTGCGACCAGGTGGGCGAGGTTGTCAAAGGACACCAGCCTGTTGAACGCGCAGTGACGCGCATCCTCACTGCGGGCACGCTTTCAGAGCCAAACCTGCTCCCGACGCGGCAGAACAATTACCTGGCGGCGATAGCGCCGGGACGTATGCAAACCGGGTTAGCAGCAGTGGATGTCAGCACGGGTGAATTTAGTGTCACCTGGTTTACCCCGGACGAGTTACCCGCTGCCCTGGAAGCAGAATTACAGCGGCTGGTGCCCTCAGAATGCCTGCTCGTAGAGGGAAGCCGCCCGGATGCCTACCATTTCCCCTCTGAGACCGCGACCATCACCCGTTGCCCACCCTATTTCTTTGAACAAGAGGCAGCGCGAGCCAGGCTATGCCGGCTCTTTGGCGTACAATCGCTCGATGCTTATGGCTGCTCCCATGTTCCTCAAGCAGTTGCAGCGGCGGGCGCAATTGCTATGTATCTTGAAAAGATGAATGCCAGGCTGCTCTCGCTCTTGACGGGACTGCGCTCATATCGTACCACCAGTTTTATGGTGCTGGATGCGCATACACAGCGCAATCTCGACCTGTTGCAGGGTACGCGCAGCGGCTCCGCACAGGGCAGTTTGCTGAGCGTCATGGATCGCACTATTACTCCTATGGGCGCACGCCAACTGCGGCGAACGATCACCCAGCCGCTGCTCGACCTGGCGCAGCTCGAAGCTCGCCTGCAGAGCGTGGAAGAACTTTACGAAAGCCCCGCGATGCGCAGCCGCTTCACTATCTGTTTGCAAAGATTTGGCGACCTGGAGCGTGTCGCTGGCCGTATACGCCAGGGAACTGCCGTACCACGCGAGGTGTTAGCCCTGGGCGCATATCTCCTGGTGGTTCCGCAGTTATACGAACTGCTGCGCGGCTGCGATTCTCCCCTCTTGCTAGAACTCGCAGACCGGCTTGATGCCTGCCCACCGGTAATAGAATTGATAGATCGGGCGCTTACGCGCACGGGTGAAGAGGACGAGCAGGAGAATGACGGGCGTCTAATCCGCGCAGGCTTTCGCGCCGAGCTAGATGAACTCATTGCTTCTATTCGCGATTCGCGCCGCTGGATTGCCTCTTTAGAGGCTCACGAGCGCGAACGTACCGGTATCAACAAGCTGCTCAAAGTAGGCTATAACAAAGTCTTTGGCTACTACATCGAGGTCAGCAACAGCAAACTGGGCCAGGTTCCGGTTGATTATATACGCAAACAGACGCTCGTCAATGCAGAGCGCTATATTACTCCCGATCTCAAAGAGCACGAAGCACGCATCTTGAGCGCGGAGGAACGTATCGAGGAGATGGAGCGTAGTATCTACGCCGACGTGTTACGCCAGTTGAGCGTCTACTATCCGCAGTTGATGGCAACGGCTTCGGCTATGGCCCACGTCGATGTACTGCTGAGTTTCGCGGAAGTGGCGGCGCATCAAGGCTATGTGCGCCCGGTGCTGCAGCAGGAGAGCAGCATCGAGATTAGCGGCGGGCGGCACCCGGTTGTCGAATATACACTGGATGGGGATGTCTTCATCCCCAATGATACACAGCTCGAGGCGGATGCTGAGCACGGGGCGCGTATTCTCTTGCTGACCGGACCAAACATGGCGGGTAAGTCAACCTACCTGCGCCAGGTCGCGCTGATCACGCTCTTAGCGCAGATTGGCAGCTTTGTGCCGGCCCGCAGTGCGCGCATTGGGCTGGTGGACCGCATTTTTACCCGCGTCGGCGCTGAGGATGACATTGCGTCCGGTAAAAGCACGTTCATGGTGGAGATGGAGGAAACTGCCGCTATCCTGCATCATGCCACGCGGCATAGCTTGATTGTCCTGGATGAGATCGGCAGGGGCACGAGCACTTACGATGGCCTGGCGATTGCGCGGGCTGTTGTCGAGCACCTGCATAACCTCACAGCAGCCCGGACGCTCTTCGCCACTCACTACCACGAACTGGCATCGATGGCGGAGGAACTGCCGCACCTGCGCGTGTATACGATGGCCATCAGCGAAGATGAACAGGGCGAGATCGTTTTCCTGCATCGCGTGACGCCGGGTTCTCTCGGGCGCAGCTATGGCATCCATGTAGCAAAGATGGCCGGCATGCCCCTGAGCATCGTCCGTCGCGCCGGAGAAGTCCTCAAAGGCCTTGAAGCCGCGAAGGACGGCAAAGGAACTGGCGTTCTGGTAGCTCACAATGGACAGATCCATAGCAGGTCGCTGGTCGCAGATGCAAATGGCAGGTACGACGTAGAGGCACAATTTAGAGTATATGAATGGCAAAGCGAAGAAGCTCGCCTGGCCGCTCAAAGACTGGAACAGGCTGATGGAACACAGGCTGACCTGGATTCCATCGATGTATGCGCGATCACGCCGCTCGATGCGCTGAATCTGATGTTTTTGCTGCAGAGGAAAAGAAGGTCGCACCTGCTGTTATCCAACGGAGACACATCTTAATGCCAACAACGCAGACTGCACGCACCCCCATTCTTACCCTCCCGCCTGACGTAGCGGAACGTATCGCTGCCGGTGAGGTGATTGAACGTCCCGTCTCAGTCGTTAAGGAACTGGTGGAGAATGCCATTGATGCGGACGCGCATGAAATACGTGTAGAGATACGCGGCGGTGGACTGCGCCTGATGCGCGTCACGGATGATGGCTATGGTATCCCCGAAGACGAACTGGAACGAGCCTGCGCACGCCACAGCACGAGCAAAATCAGCAGCGCCGAAGACCTCAGCCGCCTGCACACGTTGGGGTTTCGGGGGGAAGCCCTGGCCAGCATCGCAACCGTATCAGAGCTGACACTACTCAGCCAGGCCATCGAAACCGAGGAGATGGGCAAGGAACATGCAGCAACCTTGATAACTTTCCGCAACGGTGAGGTCACGCAACGGGCGCGCAGGGCGCGTTTGCATGGTACAACTGTCACTGTGCGCGACCTGTTTTACAATGTGCCCGCTCGCCTCAAGTTCATGCGCGATCCGCGCACCGAGGGGGGGCATATCACGCAATTGATGCGGCGTTTTGCCGTTGGCTATCCAGGAATACGCTTTCATCTCACCATCGAAGAGCGCCAGGTCTTACAAACGAGCGGTACGGGCAACCTGGCTACGACGCTGGCTGAACTCTATCACCTGCCCCTGGCTGAGATGCTCAATGCGCTCTCTTTTCGCTCTTCTGAAGAAGGCGGTGCGCAATCCTTTGAGTTGAACGGCTATATAGGTAACAGGGCTTTAGCCCAGGCCAGCAGGCAGCATATAACGCTCTTCATCAATGGGCGGCTGGTGCAGTCGCGCCCATTGCAAAATGCGCTGGAGGCGGGTTATACTGGACTCTTGCCAAAGGGAAAGCATCCACTGCTGGTGCTGCGCATCGATCTGCCGGCTGAGGAGTTAGATGCCAACGTTCACCCGGCTAAGACCGAGGTCAAGCTGGCACGAGAAGCCGGTGTAGCGGCGGCGGTGACAAAAACGATACGCGCGGTGCTGGAACGCAGCCCGGCCTTACCTGAGGATATGCAATTGCCCGGCCCTGCGCTTGTCTACCAGCGGCG
>WNFR01006313.1_pt1 | contig 12111 bp, 11 predicted proteins | sample 5400221 | NCBI WGS metagenome assembly WNFR01 (sample SAMN13153357, study PRJNA577476) | soil metagenome | isolation source: 40 cm soil under Madrone tree | place: USA:California | collected 2016-06-14 | reverse complement strand
CGCACGGAGCGATGCTCGGCATGGCTCATGTTCAATCGGCAAATGTCCGTCCCATTTTCGATCAATTGCCGCAATACCTCAGCGTTCTCCGATGCCGGGCCGAGGGTGCAGATGATCTTGGTCTTGCGCATCGATCAGACGATTGAGCCGGGGATCGCAAAAGCAAGACGGTTCTCATAGACACCGAGAGAAGCCGGCTCGCGCAAAACAAACGCGGCACGCCGGTCAAACGTGCCGCGCTGGAAAATTACGTTGCCTGGATTATCTGGCTGTTTTCATCGCGTTCTGGACCATGGCGAGATGTTCCTTGAGCATCGGGAGCGTTTTCGCCGCCAATGATTTTAGATCGCGATCATCTCCGTTCTTTGCCTCTTTTTCGAAGTCGGCAATGTCACTTTTGTGGTTCACCTCAAGCAGCTTCAAATAGGTCCTGTCGAAGTCCGCGGCTCCGATGTTTTGTGCCCTAACACCGCGGGTGTCGAACTTGACGCCTTTTCGGGTGGCCAGTTCCGTCAGCTCCTTGTTTGCCCTGGTGTGGTCGGCTACCATGCGTGCGCCGATCCTTTTCACATCCGCGCTTTTTCCTTGTTTCTCGGCTAATTTTCCATTCTCAACTTCCTGCTGGCCGCCGCCTGCCGCTTTCTGGATAAAGGCGACGTCCTTTTGGCTCAGTTTCACGACCTCGGTGCCGGGTGATTGGCCCGGAGCGGATTGTGAGCGAAGATGAGGATTGCTTCCGATTGACGTATCCGTTTGGGCGCGAACGGTTCCGATGGTGCAGAGAGTCCCAGCTGCGACGATCGCGATCGCTGGGATTGATATAAATGTTGGTTTCATTGGCTGTTTCTTGTTAGAGTAATTTTTCCGTCATGACCGGCTCTTCCGGCACTTGAGAATCGCATCTTCGCAGCAGCTCGGATGTGGTTCGAAAGACAAGTTTTGTATAAAAACGGGCGCGTGACAAGACCGACAATCCCTCTTTGAGACGGTCGGCTCGCCTGTAGTGGTTTGAGAAGAAAAAGCGGCACGCCTGAAAAGACGTGCCGCATCATCGCGCAGTCAGTGTTTCCTATTGCAGCTTGCTTTGAGTTTGCTTGGCCAGATCGAGGTGTTCCTGGACCACTTTGGCGGTGTCTTCGGCGAATTTTTTCACGTCGGGATCGCTGCCGTTAGCTGCCTCGTCCTGAAATTCGGCGAGGTCCTTTTCGTGATCCTTTACCATCATGTTCATATAAACTTTGTCCGAGCTCCATTTTTCGCTCGGTTCTTTGCTCGGTAGTTTGACGCCCTTTTTCTCGGCGATGGATTTCAACTCTTCATTTGCCTTGCTGTGATCGGTCACCATTCGTTTGCCGAATGATTTCACATCTTCGCTTTGGCCGTTTTGGTCAGCCAATTTTCCCATTGCTACTTCCATTATTCCGCCTCTGGCGGCCTTCTTCATGAAAGCTTTGTCTTTTGGGCTGAGCGAGGAGGCTGTGCCGCCCAGTGTCACTGTGTGCGTAGTATGTGCCCACGGACTTCGCCCCATTGCCAAGCCCGCGAAGCTTAAAGATGCCACTGCGATAACGAGAATGCTGAAGCGCGAAATAATCGTGAGTTTGCGTTTCACAGGTAATTTCCCGGTCAAGGACACGCCGGAATAATTCTGACAATTGAGAATCGAAAATTGACACCGGGCTTGGATGCCACGTGTCAGGTCATCCCAGGAATTCGTCAGAGGCCGGTTTAAGCGGGGGAGATGTCTTGTTGGTACGAGCTCTCCACGCGCGTCGCCACGTCTTTGTACCCGTAATCAGCTTCGTAAATCTGCTTCATGCAGGTAAGCGATTTTGCCCCTTCGCCCAGCCGCTCGTAAACGAGCCCCAGATTATAGACGATCTCTTTCTTCATCGCGTCCATGGACAAAATCTCTTTCGACGCCTCTTCCAGTTGCTTCATCGCCAGGTCAAGCATTCCCAGCTCGCCATAGCAGCGGCCCAGCAGGTTCATCGCTTTCAAACGCGCATTCGGATTTTGCCGCGCCCGCTGCAGCTCTGGCAAGGCTTCCCGGAAATGTCCCGCATTCGCAAGCTGCTCGCCCAGCTCAAATCGAAGCTGCAAGTCAGTAGGGTCCCGTTCCAAACGTTTACGCGCGTCGTCGAGCAGAATTTCTGCACGCTTCTTTTTCGCGACCTTTAATGCATCGGACCTTGTCACATACAGCTCATGATCCGCGTCGTGCGTAGAGAGAAATTCTTCGTGCCCCGCAATCTCTCGTTCGAGGCCTTTGATTTTTAGATCGGAGACTTTCCGGATCAATCCCGGATCGCCGCCTTTTGTCAGATCGACGGCGTATTGATACCAGCCAACAGCCGCCTCGAAATCCTCCTTGTTCTCATTTAATGCGCCCAGGCGTTTCGCAAGATCGACATTGGCCGGCTCTGCCTGGTGACGGGCATATGTTTCCGCGATCTGCTGATCGAGCGATTCGCCGGTCAATTGCATCCGGCTCTGTTGCTCGAGGGAAATCGCCACTTCCTTGTCCTTGATCAGGTCGCGATAACTTTCGGCTTGTGTCCACCCACCGCTCCTCATTGAGGCGCGGGCGGAAGCATTCTTGCCGAGCCGAATCGCTTCAGCATCGAGCGGGTTGATCGCGGTGATTTGATTGTAAATTACGACTTCCTGTTCGTGTTCTCCCAGTTCGTGATGCAAACGCCCAAGCTGGTGCAGCACTTTGACGTCGCGCGGGTCTTCTTCCAGCAACGTTCGCAACGCGAACACGCCGATCTCGGGCCAGCCGGCTGCCACCGCTGCTTCTTTCAAGACCAGGTTCGCCTGCCGGTTGTAAGGTTCTGCCTCCAAAACTTTTTCCAGCATCTCCACCGCATGCTTTGGGTCTTTCTTGATTTCCCGCTGCGCCTTCATCACGGCGAACGACGCGATCGAGATATTGAAAAAACCTTTCTTCGCCGATTTCCTTTTGGTCACCTCAGCGCGACGCAACAATTGACGCCCCGTGAGAAACTGCGGTTCCTGCCTGAGGATTGCCTGCAAGAGCGAGATGGCGTAACCGAAATTGCGAAGCTCGATCGCGGCCACCGCCTTGAGCCAGTGACTGCGCTGCGTTTCGCTCAATTCTTTTTCGGTCTTAACGGCCATATTTACTGCCGAGTATAATTTTGACACGACGCGTCGTCACCACAAATGGGTTTTGCGCCGAGGCGATTGAGAGCCTCCCCTAAGCGTTCTTGCACAACTCGTTGAAAAGCGCGAGGCAACTCCTAGGTTGAAGTTGCTTATGAAACCTTTCCAAATCGCGGGGTTGCCGGCCGACGAAGTGAATAGGTTTCTCGCCGGAACGCATTCCGATCCGTTCCGGATTTTGGGACCGCACCGGGTGGGCGACGATCTGGAGGTCCGCATTTTCCGGCCCGACGCCCGCAAGATCGACATCGCCTTGAAGCGGGAGGCGAAAGAAACGATCGCTGCCGAGGAAATTCATAGCGACGGTTTCTTTTGCGCGATTGTGCCCGGCGCGACGCGCGACCTCGATTACCAGCTCCGCATCACGACCTCGGACGGATCGGAGCACCTCGTACGCGATCCATATCAGTACGGCCCGATCATGGGCGAAATCGATTTGCATCTCTTCGCCGAAGGACAGCACTGGCAGATTTACGAAAAGTTTGGCGCCCACCTGCGCGCCATCGGCGATGCAGCGGGCGTGTATTTCGCAGTCTGGGCTCCAAACGCGCAGCGCGTCAGCGTGGTGGGCGATTTCAACGGCTGGGATGGCCGCGTCAATCCGATGCGCAAACTTCTCGGCAGCGGGGTGTGGGAATTATTTTTGCCAGGAGCAGGGGAGGGCGCGCATTACAAATTCGAAATCCGCACCCAGGCCGGTGCGCTTTTGCTCAAGAGCGATCCGTTCGCCTTCTTCAATCAGCACGGCATAGCGACCTCTTCGCTCATTTACAATCTTGATCGGTACAAATGGAGCGACGCCGAGTGGATGGAGACGCGGCGCAGACGCGATTGGCCGAAAAGCCCGGTCAGCATTTATGAGGTGCACCTCGGTTCGTGGCGACGCAAACCAGAGGAGAACAACCGCCAGCTGAGCTATCTCGAATTGTCCGACACGTTGCTGCCGTACGTGCTGGAGATGGGTTACACGCATATTGAATTGCTGCCGATCGCCGAGCATCCGTTCGAAGGTTCCTGGGGTTACCAGGTCACCAATTATTACGCGCCCACCAGCCGCTTCGGCACGCCCGATGAACTGCGTCATTTCATCGACGCGTGCCACCAAGCCGGCATTGGCGTGATTATGGATTGGGTGCCAGCGCATTTCCCGAAAGATGCGCACGCCCTCGCGGAGTTCGACGGCACCCATCTCTACGAGCACCTGGACCCGCGCCAAGGTGAACAACAAGATTGGGGTACGCTCATTTTCAATTTTGGCCGCAACGAAGTGCGCAATTTCCTCATTGGCAACGCGCTCTTCTGGCTCGACCAATATCACATTGACGGGCTGCGCGTCGATGCGGTGGCTTCGATGCTTTACCTCGATTATTCCCGTCAGCCAGGGCAGTGGATTCCGAACGTCTACGGCGGCCGCGAGAATCTCGACGCGATCTATTTTTTGAAACGCTTCAACGAAGTTTGTTACGAGCGTTTTCCGGGCATCATCACCATCGCCGAAGAATCAACCGCCTGGCCCGGCGTCTCGCGCCCGACCTATCTCGGTGGGCTCGGGTTCGGTTTCAAATGGAACATGGGTTGGATGCACGACTTCCTTGAGTACATGAGCCTCGATCCGATCTATCGCCGCTTTCATCACGGCAACATCACGTTCTCACTGCTCTACGCGTTTCAGGAAAATTTTATTCTCGTCCTCAGCCACGACGAAGTCGTGTATGGCAAGCGCTCGTTGTTGTCGAAGATGCCAGGCGACGAATGGCAAAAGTTTGCCAATCTCCGGATGTTTCTGGCGTGGATGTACGGCCATCCCGGCAAAAAGCTTTTGTTCATGGGCGGCGAGTTCGGCCAGGTAAACGAATGGAACCACGACACCAGTCTCGACTGGGATTTAACCCAGCTGCCCCGCCACGATGGCCTGCGCCGTCTTGTGCAGCATCTCAACTACGTTTACAAAAATGAGCCGGCGTTATGGGACCAGGACGACAGTTACGCAGGCTTTGAGTGGATCGATTTTCACGACGCCGATAACAGTGTCGTGGCGTTCCTGAGAAAATCCCGCGCCGGCGATGTGATCGCGTTTGTCGTGAACGCCACGCCCGTCGTGCATCATAATTACCGGCTTGGCGTACCCGAGGCCGGCTTCTATCGCGAGATCATCAATTCTGATGCCGAGACCTACGGCGGCAGCAACGTGGGAAATTACGGCGGTGTCACCAGTGAAAATGTTCCGTGGATGGCGCGTGAACATTCGTTGCTCATTCAACTGCCGCCCCTGGCGACGGTGGCCTTTAAGTTGGAAGTCTAATGTGGGAGGGACCTTAGTGTCCTGAAACATCGCGGCACCGGCACTGAGGCCGCTCCCACTTTGCGCAGAGCGATTCGCGTCATTCGCGGGCGGTCACTTCAGATCCAAACTCGCCGTCGCTAACGCGAGTGCGAATTTTCATGCGCGGACGGATGGTCGCGACTGTGCGAATGATTTTTCCGCCTTCATTGGTGGTGATGCTGTAGCCGCGGCGCAATGTCGCGTCCGGCCCGAGCACGCGCAGGATTCCCTCGATCCGCGCGAAACGTTGCTTCGCATTTTCAATAACGCGCGGAGGCGACACAACGAAGCGTCGATGCAAATCGATGAAGCGATTACGCCGCATGACCAGCTCGCGTTCAGGGCTGCGAGATTGCAGCGCGCGAGCGATGTGGACGAGACTGCGCCGGTAATTGTCGATCTTGTGCGCAAGACACCGGCGCAACGTTTCACGTCCGTGATCGATTTGTTGTTGGGCGTCACGGATTCGCTTCATCAGTTCACGGCCAACGGCTCGCGCGCATCCATCCATTCGGCGGCGAAGATCGACAATGTCCGGCACAATCAATTCCGCAGCCGCGCTCGGAGTCGGCGCGCGCAGGTCCGCCACAAAATCGGAGATCGTGAAATCGATCTCGTGTCCTACCGCGCTGACGATTGGAATCTCCGCGGCGGCCATTGCGCGCGCGACAATTTCTTCGTTGAATTCCCACAAGTCTTCCATGCTCCCGCCACCGCGCGCGATCACGATAAGATCGAGGGGTTTCCAAGTTTCGTTCGGCGTCGCCAATTCGCGGATCGCGACCGCGATTTCCTGCGCGGCTCCGGTTCCCTGGACGCGCACCGGGTTAATCAAGATTTGCAGCCAGGGCGCGCGCCGTTTCAAGACGTTGAGAATATCGCGAATGGCCGCGCCGCTCGGGGAAGTGACGATGCCGATGCGACGCGGGAATCTCGGCAGCGCGCGTTTGTGTTCGGCCGCAAATAATCCTTCCGCTTCCAGTTTGCGCTTGAGCGCTTCGAACTTCGCTTGGAGCAGACCAAGCCCGCGCGGCTGGAGAATCTGGACGCTGAGCTGGTACTGCCCGCGAGCTTCGAAGACCGAAACCTGTCCGTAAACTTGCACTTGTGCGCCATCGGCAAGTGGTTGTCGCAGCGGCGGCATCGAGTTGCGAAAAATCACACAGGCGATCTGCGCCCGGGCATCCTTGAGCGTGAAATACTGATGTCCAGACGGATGCAGTTTGTAATTCGAGATTTCGCCTTGCACCCAAACGGCGCCGAATTTGGTTTCCAACGTCCCGCGGATGCTTCGGGTCAGCTCGGAGACGGTGAGGATCTTGGATGTCTGCTGAAAGAAGTCGCCTGTGAGCTGCATGGAATCGGCTAAATCGTTACATCGTTACATCGGTTCGTCACATCGAATTGCATCTCGTGAAGAGGCGAATGTGCAAGGTCGCTCCCACATTGAGGTAGCGCTCAGCCTCTTGACATGCTCGGTGTTGTCTGGATGCTCGGGCGCTTATGAGCTTTCGCTTTTTCTTCCGGACCTTGACCTGCTGTGCGCTGGCGTTTTTTCTTGCTGGTCACGGAGCAGGGGGCCAATCCGCGCGCTTGCGTTCGCAGCGGGAGTTCCGCGTCGGCGTGCTCGTTTCGCTCACCGGATCATGGTCTTCTCTCGGGCAAAACACGGTTGCAGCTCTTCAGATTGCAGCCAAACAACTCGAAGCAACGGCACGCGTCCAATACGGCGGATATCGCTTTCGTTTGCTCGTTCGCGATACGCAGCTCGATCCCTCGCTCGCTCTCGCAGCGATCAAAGATCTCGATAAATGCGGCGTTAAGATCGTCATCGGTCCGCAATCGAGCGCGGAGGTGGCCATGATCAAGCCGTACGCAGACGCGCATAATATGCTCGTCATCAGCCAGGGCAGCACCGCTTCTTCGGTCGCGATCCCCGGAGATAACATCTTTCGCTTCTGTCCAAACGACACGCGCGAAGCAGAGCCGATCGTCGCGTTAATGTGGCACGAAGGAATCCGGACGATCGTTCCACTGTGGCGAAACGATGCGGGCAACAACGGTTTGCACGATTCCGTTCAGGCCGCATTCGAAAGTCTCGGGGGAGCGGTTACTCCAGGCTACCGCTATGAACCGACTACGACTGATTTTTCCGCCGCAACCGCAGCTGTCGCCGCTCAGGTTGGGGCCACGGCAAATCCGTCCACAACTGCGGTCTATCTGGCGGCGTTCGACGAGGTCGTGAATGTATTCCAAAGTGCGCAGGGCAACGCTACTCTTTCTGCAACGGCATGGTACGGTAGTGACGGGGTCGCACTTTCCGCGGCGTTGCTGGCCGACTCGACGGCTGCGGCTTTTGCCGCAAACGCCGGCTATCCCAATCCAATCTTCGGACTCGATGATCCGCTGCAAAGTAAGTGGCAACCAATTTCAGATGCGATCGAAGCGCGCACAGGGATCACCCCGGACGCTTTCGCGCTCTCTGCTTACGATGCGCTCTTTGTGGTGCAGCGCGCACTTCAGAATTCCGGTGGCACGAAGATTTTCGGCAATTTCAAAGCGGCATTCGTCAATGAGGCGAACGCCTATGTCGGCATCACCGGATCGACCGCGCTGGATTCAGCCGGTGACCGGCTCAACGGTAACTTCGATTTCTGGGCGGTCCGGCTGGAGAACGGCAGCTACGACTGGGTGCGTATCGGAAGTTACGCCAACGGGACGCTGACGCTCTTTTAAGGCGTTAAAAAAGTTAAAAGGGTTACAAAGGTTACAAACGTGAGTCTTCCGTTGTAACGATGTAACCTTTTTAACGAATCACGTTTCATGATCTCCACAAGACGCGGCCTTCAACTTGATCGCATCGTTCTGCTTGGTCGCACCTTTGAGGAATATCGCCGGTACTTCCTGCTGGAACCGGAGGCGCTGGCCGGAAAAACCGTAATGGACGTGGCAGGCGGGGTCAGCTCGTTTTGCGCCGAGGCCAACGCGCAAGGCATACACGTGACTTCATTCGATCCGATCTATGCGCTGACCCCGGAAAAGATCGCGGAACGCAGTGAGCCAGATCTCGAATCTGTTTTTCGCACGATTGGCTCGGTGCCGACTTATCGCTGGAGCTATTACAAAACTCCCGAACGAATGCGTGATTTTCGCCAACGCGCGTACCGCATTTTTCTCTCCGATTACGAGGCGCATCCCGAGCGTTATGTGGCGGGAGAGCTGCCGAACCTGCCGTTCGCGGACGGTTCGTTTGATCTGACTCTCGAGTCCTATTTTCTTTTCGCTTACCAGGACCGGTTAAGCTACGAGTTCCACCGCGATTCGATTCTTGAAATCATGCGTGTGACGCGCGGGGAAGCGCGCATTTACCCGACGGTGACGTTCGAGGCACAACCGAGCGAGTATGTTCCGATGCTGCGGTCTGATCCGGTGCTCGAACGTTTTCAGTTCACTGAAATAAAGACCGATTTCGAATTTTTAGTAGGTTCGAATTCGTTTCTGCGCGTGCGACGCAGATAATAAATGTAGCGTAAGCCTCTCGCTTGCGAACCGGTTCAGATCGCAAACTGCGTTACAGCAATTCTGCCTGAGCGCCGGCCGGTGGTTTGATCCCGAGCTTGCGATACGCATTCGCTGTCGCGACGCGGCCCTGCGGTGTGCGTTTGATGTAGCCTTCCATGATCAGATACGGCTCATTCACTTCTTCGAGTGTGCCGGCTTCTTCGCCAACCGCGACCGCGAGCGAATTCAAACCGACCGGGCCGCCATTGAATTTGTGGATCAATGTTTCGATGATCCGCTTGTCCCATTGATCGAACCCATCGCGATCGATCTCGAGCATGGTGAGGGCGCGATCGGCCAGCTCGGCAGTAATTTTGCCTTCTGCTTTGACCTGGACATAATCGCGTACCCAACGCAGCAAATTGTTCGCCGTGCGCGGTGTGCCGCGGGTGCGGGTGGCGAGCTCAGCGGCACCCGCCGGATCAATTTCGACGCCGAGTAGCCGCGCGCTGCGCATGATGATTTTCTGCATTTCCTCGGCAATGTAGTAATCGAGCCGGGTGGTCATCCCAAAACGCGACCGGAGCGGGGCGCTCACCATTCCCGCGCGTGTGGTCGCGCCGATGAGCGTGAACTTCGGCAGATTAAGGCGCAGACTGCGCGCTTGCGGCCCTTGGTCGATGATGATGTCGAGCCGGTAATCTTCCATCGCCGGATAAAGATATTCTTCAATGGTCGGCTGAAGCCGATGGATCTCGTCGATGAAAAGCACATCGCCTTTTTCCAGACTGGTGAGAAGCCCGGCCAGCTCGCCGGCTTTTTCGATCACCGGTCCGCTGGTATTTTTGATGTTTACGTTCATCGCGTTGGCGATGATGTAAGCAAGCGTGGTTTTGCCGAGGCCGGATGGCCCACTCAACAGAATGTGCTCGAGCACGTCGCCCCGTTTCTTTGCCGCTTCCACCATCAATTCAAGCCGCTCGCACACTTTCACCTGGCCGGTGAACTCGCTGAACGCTGGCGGGCGCAGCGAAATCTCGAAAGCGGCATCTGGTTCCGGCGGTTTCATGTCAAACAGTGAGCCACAGATTTACACAGATGAAACACGGATTTCCAGAAGTTGTCGGAGATCGCGCGCATCCGACCTCCCGAAGAATGTGCCTCTTCGCGTTTAGCTCTCCAAATTTTTCGTGAGCACCAGCTCCGTGCCGCGGCGCTTCAGCACGTAATCGACTTCATCAAAGGCGTGGCGAATGAGATACAAACCGAGTCCGCCCGGCTTGACCATGTCGTGGGTGCGTCCCTTCATCTCATGCGGTCTGACCTGTTCGCCGTAGTCTCGCAGACGCATGCGCACGCAGCTGCGCAACCCCTCCATGTGCAACGCGATTAGTTGATCGTCACGCAACCGATAGGCATATCGAATGATGTTGGTGCATGCTTCGTCCACACCGAGCACCATCAGCAGTCGCTCTTTCTCAGAAAACGGATAACCATTTAGAAAGTCTCGGACCAGGCCGCGCATCAATGCCAGATTACCCGTATGGCTGCTGAATTCGATGATCTTTCTCTTCATCGGCGGCACCCATGAACCTGAACGATTCGGGCGCTCATTCAAGCGCAGAGCATGGGTCTTATCTCTCACAGGTTCCCACGGGCCATGGCTTGCAAGATCGACAATTGCACGCAGGTTCAATTTCGCGCTATGTGGAAATCGTTTGCGGCGTTATTGCTTTTGGTTACGCCAGCGCTGGCGCAAGAAAACGCCACCGCCTATGAAGCCGTGCGCGTGGTGGGCACAAAGTTGGGCCGCGGTGTTCTCAATCATATTGTGTCAATCACGGGTGTCCAAGGTGATCCGCAGCCGGCGAAGTGGAAAATTATTTTGGAGAATCCACGTGCGGACGGTGGCGTGCGCGAGATTGAGGTCGCTGATGGACGCATCGCTGCCGATCGAGCCCCAGGCCACTCGGTCGCCGGTTCCACGGAAGGAGCGACGATCGACACCACACGCTTAAACCTGGATTCCAGCGGCGCCTATACAGTGGCCAGTCATACCGCCCAGGCATCGCACACAGGTTTTGCGACGGTGGATTACACCTTGCGCACAGACGAACGTGGCGAGCCGATCTGGATCGTCACTCTTTTAAGTAAATCGTCGCATCCGGTCGGCACGATACACATCGGCGCGAATCGCGGCATAGTCAGGCGCACGGAAGGAATGTTTGCCGGCACGACCATGCAGGACGTGGAAACGGAGCACGATGCGGAAGATCGCGGGATGATCACCAACGTGGAAGCCCGGATCAAACGCGCATTTAATCGAACTCAGGACGAAGCGCGAGGGATGTTTGAACGGGTGAAACGCTCGTTTTCCGATTTCATTAACCGGGAGTAGTCGGCCATTGCTCATGAAGATTACCAGCAGCAAACGCGATGAGATTTGGCCGCCGTTGCCTTTTGCAGAGTGGAAAGAGACGGCCGCCACGCTTCACATGTGGACGCAGATTATCGGCAAGATCCGCCTGACGCTAAGCCCGTGGGTCAACCACTCGTGGCACGTCACGCTCTATGTCACTTCGCGCGGTCTGACGACTTCGCCGATTCCGCACGGTCATTTCACGTTCGAGATCGCGTTCGATTTTATTGATCATCAACTGCACATCGAGAAAAGCGATGGCAGCCGGCGAATGATCGAGCTCAAGCCGCGTTCGGTCGCGGAGTTTTATCGGATAGTGATGCGGACACTGGGCGATCTCGATCTGGCTGTTAGCATTAACACCACACCGAACGAGATTGAGAATCCGATCCCGTTTGACCGCGACGAAGACCATCGCTCCTATGATCCTGCATATGCAAACCGGTTTTGGCGCGTTCTCGTGCAGGGCGATCGCGTATTCAAAGAATTTCGCTCACGCTTCTGCGGCAAATGCAGTCCCGTGCATTTTTTCTGGGGCAGCTTCGATCTCGCGGTGACGCGTTTCTCGGGCCGAGCGGCTCCGCCGCATCCTGGTGGAATTCCGCATCTGCCGGATGCGATTACGCGCGAGGCTTACTCGCAAGAAGTGAGCAGTCTGGGCTTTTGGCCGGGTAACGCC
>WNFR01008891.1_pt1 | contig 12112 bp, 11 predicted proteins | sample 5400221 | NCBI WGS metagenome assembly WNFR01 (sample SAMN13153357, study PRJNA577476) | soil metagenome | isolation source: 40 cm soil under Madrone tree | place: USA:California | collected 2016-06-14 | reverse complement strand
GTGTGAATTTGGAACCGTCTGCCTTGGACACCGGCTTTGGTCCCGAGGTTGGCCAGGTTCTCGAAGGCTTCGATGAATTCCGGCCGGCAATCGGGGTAGCCGCTGTAGTCGATTGCGTTTACACCTAGAAAAATGTCGTTAGCGGGAATTACTTCTGCCCAAGCTAGGGCGTAGGCGAGAAAGATCGTGTTGCGGGCGGGGACGTATGTGACTGGAATTCCGTGTGCGATTTCTGTCTCCGAACGCTGCTTCGGCACATCGATCTTGTCGGTAAGCGCGGAGCCGCCGAAGACGCGCAGGTCAATTTTTGCGATACGGTGCTCTTTTGCGCCTAACGATTTGGCGACGCAACGCGCGGCGTCGGTTTCGATCTGGTGACGCTGGCCGTAATTGAACGACAGCGCATAGGCTTCGTAGCCTTCGGCGAGTGCAATCGCGAGCGTGGTGGTCGAATCGATTCCGCCACTCAAAAGGACGACTGCGGGTCTCATTTATGCTCCACTGTCATCCTGAGCCCCGAACGCTTTCGGGGTCGAAGGATCCCCCAGAAATGGCCCTCGGCTTCGCAACGGGATTCACAGCCTGGCCTCGCCCCGAAAGCGTTCGGGGCTGCGTTGCAGCCTCGACTTCGCTCGGAATGACGGCATCATTGGTTATCACGGCCGCCTTTCCCGTCCGGATACTCGGCTCGCACGGTGAGCGCGATTCCGCCGCGCGCGGAGAATTGCGCGGTGACGATTGCCTCGCGTGGTGCGCACGCCTTGATAAGATCGTCCAAGATTCGGTTTGTGACCGCTTCGTTGAACGCGCGCTCATTGCGATACGACGCGAGATAGAATTTCAGTGATTTGCTCTCGACGCAGAGGCGCTCGGGCACATAATCGATGTCAATCCGTGCGAAATCCGGTTGCCCTGTCACCGGACAAACCGAAGTGAAATCGTCTGTCTCGAAATGAATCCGGTAATTGCGGTTTGGCGCCGGATTTGGGAACGTTTCGAGACGCGCGTCGGAGGGCGATGCGGGCAGTTTGGCGTCGGTTCGCCCGAGCAGCGTAAACTGGCCTGCGCGTTTCGATCTTGCCATGGTGATACTATGTTCGCCGTTGGTTAGTGTTGAACATCGAACGTCGAAGATCGAACGTCCAACTCCGAATTGGCTCTATGGAAAACGAACCTGATGCTTCAGAAGTCAAAGATCGCACGGGCGTCATCGATGTAATTGCGCATGATGCCAGGGCGAATCAGGTCATTCTCGTGATGAATGAGCCTAACGAGTGGGACAGCTCTGATAATCAGCTGCTGGCACTCCAGGAGCGGTTCAACGCTTATGTCTCATTCGTGCTCGATGGCGAAATGGCGGAAGCGCATCCGGAACTCGCCGGCAAGCCGGCGCGCATCGAGTTGCGTTGCGCGCACATGCCCGATACGCGCGCACTCGAGTTACTTGGTCTTATTCATGATCAGTTGGCGTTTCAGGAGGTCAAGTTGGAAGTGGTAGTAAGGAATCAGGAACCAATGACGAAATCCGAATGACCAATGCCGAAGATTCGCGCCGGTACAAGCGGTCCCGTAATGTCATTCTGATCGAAGCCAAGCTGTAACGCAGCCTCGAACGCTTTCGGGACGAGGCCGGGCTTTCAATCTCAGATTAATTTTGGACCGATTCGCAAACCGAAATAGACCAGAGATGTTTGAAAGCCTGGCCTCATGCTTTGCATTTCGTTGCAGCGCTTCGCTCAACATGACAGGGTCATCATTGAGATGAGTTCCAGAGGCAGTTAGATAAAGCTGGCCGTGTGAAAATTCTGGCCACCATCGTTGAGGCGCAGGCGCTGCCGAACGCGAAGCGCCGCGTGCTCGTGCCGACAATGGGCGCGCTGCACAAGGCGCACGGGGAGTTGATTCGCGTGGCGCGCCAGGCTGCCGGCAAAGATGGCGAGGTCGCCGTCAGCATTTTTGCGGGCGTCGATTTCTTATTTCGTCCTTCGGTCGAGGAGGTTTATCCAACCGATCGTTCGACATTTGTAGAGGAGACTTCATTATCGAGCAGACTCGAGGGCCAATCGCGGCCAGGGCATTTTCGCGGGGTCTGCACGGTAGTCGCGAAGTTGTTTAACATTGTTGCTCCGGACGCGGCCGTGTTCGGTGAAAAAGATTTTCAGCAACTGGCGATCGTCCGCCACATGGTGCGCGACCTGAATTTCAACATCGATATCATTGCTGTGCCTACAGTCCGGGAGAAAGACGGTCTGGCGTGCAGCTCGCGCAATCAGTACCTGAATTCGGACGAACGGAACCAGGCCACGGTCTTATACAAAGCGCTAGAGGCGGCGGCAAATGCCGGGAAAAAATCCGCCAATGACATCGTGGCTCTTGCGCGCCAAGTGATCAGCGAAGCGGCTCTGGCACGGATCGATTACGTGGAGCTGGTAGACGCCGAATCGCTGGAACCGACTGAAATGGCTGGACCGAACTCGGTCCTCCTTTTGGCGGTGTACTTCGGCAAGACTCGCTTGATCGACAACGTACGGCTGCCCTGACGCCGTGGTCGTAATCCACACAATCGCGCAGTCAAGAAGGCGTGCCGTTCTGGCAGGCAATATCTCTGATTCACAGGAGCGACCGGGAAAATTCACCTTGCCTGAGGCCGCAGAATCGGATACAGGATGACGGCGTTTATAATGAGGGGACTTCTTGCGGCCTGTCTCAGTCTATCGATTGCTGGCGCCCCGAAAGTCTTTGGGGATGAACAGTCCACTTCTCCTTATGCCACGGCCGCGGACTTCGCCAAATACGCGATGAAGCTGCGGGAGCAGGCCTTAGTCAAGGTGGAACCGCAAGTGCTTATCCCGACCAGTTCGCACCCGGCGGTTCAGCGTTACCCGTGGAAAATGAGCATTGTGACGACCGTCTTCTGGGTTGGGGAACAAGCCAGCGGAAATAATCCGGTGCCGAACTACAAAAGCTCCTGGGATTATAATTGGACAGCGAATTACGGCGGGACGGACAACCCGGAGCCGAGCGCGCGCCGCAATTACATCCCAATAGCCTTTGTCCCGCGGCAGAATCCATTCTACTTCGCTCTCCCGTACAACGACGTTACGCATGGCCAGTTCAAGCCGGAAGCGCCGCTGGTGATCCCATGGTTTAAGCAATCCTACACGGGCCAGGGCCAATCTGTATGCCGTCATCGCTGGATCTCCATTCGTAAGGGCAATCGCGTTTGCTATGCGCAATGGGAAGATTGCGGGCCGTTCCGCACCGATCATTTTCAATACGTCTTCGGGAACGAACGGCCGAAGCCGAATCTTAACCATGGGGCCGGGTTGGATGTGTCCCCGGCAGTTCGCGATTATCTGGGGCTGGCGCCTACCGACGTCACTGACTGGCAATTCGTGGAGGTCCGCGATGTGCCTCCGGGTCCGTGGCGAAACTACGGCGATAACAATCATTTCGTTCTTGCGCGGCGGCAAAGCGACCAGCAGCTAGCGGCAGGCGGTAGCGGAGCCGCGAAAAAGTAGTCGTTCAATTGTCCATGGTAGGGTGGGTCGACGCGCTGCGCCCACCCGACGCCGCAGCGGGGCGTTTCTACCACAGCTAACCGTTTGGAGAAGATGCCGGAGAAGGAGTTGGCGAGACAACCGGAATGGCTTTCGGCGGAGCCTCCTCGCCCTGTTGCGGACTCGGACGCGGCGTAATCGGCGTCGCCATGTCGAGCAATTCTGAAACGGTCACAAATTTGAAACCTTTGGCCTCGAGTTCATCGAACGTGGAAGGCATCGCTTCGATCGTCCCCGGATGAATGTCGTGGGACAACACGATCGAACCCGGTCGCGTTTCCTTCAGAATCCGACTGCGGACTACTGCCGGCCCGGGTCGCTTCCAGTCGAGTGGATCAACATCCCACAGAATGATGTCGTATCCGAATTCATCGTGGATCCATCGTTTTTCCCGTTCTGTGATCGATCCGTACGGCGGTCGAAGCAATGTGGGACGCTTGCCTGTGGCGTTCTTGATTGCATCGTCAGTTCGTTGCAGCTGACTGCGAACGTTTTCCTGGGACATCTTCGCGAAGTTGGGGTGCGACCAACTGTGGTTTCCGATTTCGTGACCTTCGCGCGCGGCCCGTGCCACGATCTCGGGATGTTCGGCAACATTTTCTCCGATCACAAAGAACGTGGCTTTGATATGATGCGCAGCGAGTAGATCGAGCAGTTTCGGCGTCAGAACTGTGCTCGGCCCATCATCAAAGGTCATCGCGATATATGGCCCATCCACGTGCACGGAGTTGAACGTGATCGCGGGTTCTTTAGGAGCGGGTGGAGTTTTCTCTGCGGGTGCCTCCGCGTGCTGAACCGCAGATTCGGCTCCGAGCGCAAATGTGAAAGTGAACGCAGCTGCGCAAGCCAGCAGCAAACGGTATTTACGCATCAGCGTGAGAGTAACATTGAACGCGTGTATGTAGCAGAGGCCGGTAATTTCGCAACACGCCGGCCGCTGCCACAACAGAAATGACAACGCCGTTACTTTTGTAACGCGGTTGGGCTGCCGTAAGTCCTTGACAAGGAACCGGCGTGCTGTTGTAGAAGGAGGGCAGGAGTATTCGTTTCGCGGCGTATGAGGCGCTTCGTTTTCATTATCACGATTTTTGTTGTCGCCCTGTGCGATATCGCTGCGCGTGCGGGCACGCTGGTCAATGTCACGCAGGAGCACAATAATGCTTCCCGCAACGGTGTTTACATCGACTCGGCGTTTACGCTCTCGGCGGCCGCGAACCTGACGCGTGATCTGAGCTTTAACGGCACGATTTCCGGCAACGTGTACGCCCAGCCGCTTTACATCGAGGGCGGTTCCAATGGTCCGATGATCATCGCGGTAACGGAATCGAATAATGTCTATGCGCTCAACGCCACGACGGGCACAGTGATCTGGCAACAAAACGTCGGTACGCCAGCGCCGACAGGCGCATGTCCTGGCAACATCTCACCAAATGGCATCACAGGCACGCCGGTTGTCGATCTCGCCTCTCGATCGCTTTTCTTCGATGCGGTAATCAATGGAAATCCTGTCAAGCACTTCATCTTTTCTCTCAACGTGGATACCGGCGCCACCAATGCCGGCTGGCCAGTGGATGTGAACGCCGTTGCTCACTACAACGCGATGAACTTCGATTCCTTTGTACAGGAAGAACGCGGCGGGCTGGCTCTTGTGAATGGAATCGTGTACGTTTCCTACTCCGGGTACGTTGGCGACTGCGACAATTACCACGGCTGGGTTGTAGGCGTGAACATCAACAATCCTTCTACTGTCGGCGCCTGGGCGACAACAGCCGTTGGCGGAGGCATTTGGGGACATGGCGGGGTTGCCAGTGATGGCACTAACATGTTCGTGGTGACAGGCAACACGTTTAATACCGGCGGTAACTGGATGGGCGGCGAAGCAATCATTCGTTTGCAAGCCGGGCCCATCTTTACAGGGCAGCCTACTGACTACTGGGCGCCTACCAACTGGCTCTCGCTCGATAATAGCGATACCGATCTGGGCGGTGTCAGTGCCACGGTGGTCGATGTGCCAGGAGCTAACCCTTCGCAGTTGGTGCTTGCGCTTGGCAAAGACGGGAATGCCTACCTGGTTAATCGTAACAATCTGGGCGGTATCGCTTCGCCGGTGGCGCAGGCCAATGTCGGTGGAATCAACAGAGGAATCTCGGCTGTGACGTACCACACCGCTCAGGGGACGTATATCGCTTTTCATAACGACCTCGGCCAGATCAGGGCCTACAAAATTACGGCCACAAGTCCGCCCACGATCACGTTCGCCTGGAGCCAAAATCAAACCGGTCGAGGCTCGCCATGGGTCACAACGACGGACGGAACGAATAACACGATTGTGTGGGTAGCTGGTGTCGCAGGCGACCAGCGGCTGCACGGCTACGATGGCGACACGGGCGCGGTGATTTATGCCGGCGGCGGTTCCAACGAATTGATGACTGGCACGCGGCAGTGGAACACGGGCATCGCCGCGCGCGGCCACATTTACTTCGGCGCCGATAACAAGGTGTATGCCTTTAACCTACCTGGCGAAACCCCTACGCCTACTCCGACGGCGACGGCCATGGGTACAGCGACTGCAACGCCTACTGCTACTGTAACTCCAACGCCCAGTGAGGCGCCTTGTGCCGCATTCGGTTCCGAGCCAGCCTGTAACAGCACTGTCTTTACCCAACTGACTGATTTTATCGTTTACATCAGCGGCTTTGTCGGTTCTCTCCCTCCGCCGAGCGTTTTCACGGTTAACGGGATCCCTGCGGACAGCATCAGTGGTGGTGGATCGACGCTAGAGTTCCACTTCAATGCCTCGCCTGTGACACCGGGGCAAAATACGATGGATATCCCCGCTGGCGCTTTCACGTGCTCCAACAGCGGGCGCCCCTTTGAGGGTTTCCACTGCACCTTCACTTACGAGCCATCCACGCCCACACCTACACCTACAGCGAGACCAACGCCCACTCCGAGAGCACGTGCGACACCGAGACCGCGGCCGACTCCGCTGCCAAGGCCGACACCCTAAGCGTTCGAGACAAAAATAGGATAAGTCACTCCTGGGTCACCGGCTGTGATCAGCTAAAGCCTTGACAAAGAGCCCGCCTTCTCTTCTACAAGGAGCGCGGGCGTACCGGTCGAGGGTGTATGAGGCATTTCATTTGGAATTTTGCGATTCTCGTTGCCGGCCTCTGGACTACGCTGCCGCGAACGATGGCGCAGGTAAACGCCACGCAGGAGCATAATAATCCTTCTCGGAACGGCGTTTATGTCGATCCGGCCTTTACGTTGTCCACGGCTCCAAAACTCACGCACGACCTCGAGTTCGATGGCACCATTTCCGGCAATGTTTACGCTCAACCACTTTACATCGAAGGCGGCCCGAGCGGGCCGATGATCATTGCTGTGACCGAATCGAACAATGTCTATGCACTCGATGCAACGACCGGCACAGTGATCTGGCAGGTCAACGTTGGGCCGGCGGTTACTTCTGGTCTTACGTGCACAAACATCAATCCTGCCGGTATCACCGGCACGCCTGTGGTCGATCTCGCCTCCCGGTCACTTTTCTTCGACGCATTGATCGATGGCCCCACAAAGAAACATTTTATTTACTCGTTGAACGTGGACACTGGCGCCACCAACGCGGGCTGGCCAGTCGATGTGAACGCCACGGCCACCTACAACGGCATGACCTTTGAGTCACGCGTGCAAGAAGAACGCGGTGGACTGGCTCTTGTGGATGGAATCGTGTATGTGCCATACTCCGGTTACTCCGGGGACTGCGACAATTATCACGGTTGGGTTGTCGGGGTTGATATTAGTAACACTTCCGTGGGTGCGTGGGCGACGACGGCGATTGGCGGCGGAATATGGGGCCACGGCGGCGTTGCCAGTGACGGCACTAACATGTTCGTGGTCACAGGGAACACATTTAACACCGCTGGCAACTGGATGGGGGGCGAAGCAATCATTCGTTTGCAAGCAGGACCAATCTGGAGCGGCCAACCTATGGACTACTGGGCGCCTACTAATTGGTTCAATCTCGATCTAGGCGATACGGACTTGGGCGGGGTCAGCGCCACGGTCATTGACGTGCCCGGCGCCACGCCATCTGAGCTGGTGCTTGCCCTGGGCAAAGATTCGAATGCCTATCTGCTTGATCGCAACAATCTAGGTGGCATCACTCTTCCTGTGGCGCAGGCGAATGTCTCGGGCATTAATAGAGGGACGTCAGCGGTCACCTATCACACCCGTCTAGGAACGTATATTGCTTTTCATAATGATACGGGTGTGATCAAGGCCTACAAAGTTACCGCAACAAGTCCGCCAACGATCATTTTTGCCTGGAGCCAGACGCAGAACGGACGCGGCTCGCCCTGGGTAACAACGATTGATGGCACAAATAACACGATTGTGTGGGTAGCCGGAACTGGAAACGGAGGCGACCAGCGTCTGCACGGCTATGACGGCGATACGGGCGCGGTGATCTATGCGGGCGGCGGTCTCAACGAATTAATGACAGGCACTCAGCAGTGGAATACTGGAATCGCCGTTCGCGGTCGAATCTACTTCGCTGCCAATAACAGGATCTATGCTTTTATGCTATCCGGCAGCAGGCCTACGCCCACTCCCAGCACAACACCTACGCCCACGGCCACAACGAGTGCTACGCCAACGGCCACTGCGAGGCCGACGCCAACTGCCAGGCCTAATGTGACACCGAGGTCGCGTCCTACGCCGGCGCCGCGCCCGAGTCTCTGAAGCAAAAAGCAGTCGTTAGAACGAACGGGCGGAAATGATTCTGGGGAGCGCAGGCGCTAGCCTGCAAACCTTGGCAGCTTGCCGAGATGGAGACATTGGAATCATCCGAAATTACTCTGCCGAAGATGTTGCCGGCAGCGCCGCCGCCAACTTCGAGTTTGCAGCCTGTGCTCCCCAGAAGCTGCGGCGATGTTGACCTATTTTCACGCAACCGAGGATTTCACGTTTGGATTGACTCGATAAATCCAATCGCGCACGTGATCGCTCGACGAATTGATGTCTCGCAACACTGCGTCCACCAGTGTCCGATTTGGGGAAAATTCGCAGACCGGATCGGTATTCGCGGCGTTTCCGGTGAGCAACGCAGCCTGACAACGGCAGCCGCCGAAATCGATTTCTTTTTGCGGACAACTCCGGCACGGTTCCGGCATCCATTCTGTTCCGCGAAAGCGGTTGAAGCTTTCTGATTCCTGCCAAATCCAATCGAGGCTGCGTGTTCGGACATTTTCGAAACGCAAATAGGGAATTGCCGAGGAGGCAGTCGGGCAGGGGAGCACATCGCCGATCGGATTTACGGTCAGATAACGCTGACCCCAGCCGTTGAGACACGGTTTGGGGCGGGTCTCGTAATAATCCGGCAGCACATAAAAAATGTCGATCGTGCCCGCGAGCCGCGCTTTGGCTGTCGCGGCAATTTCTCTTGCGCGAAGAACTTGTTCCCGCGTCGGAAGCAGTGCGGCACGATTTAAAAATGCCCAGCCATAAAACTGCGCGTTGGCCAGCTCGACTCTCTGTGCCCCGAGGCGCTCCGCGAGTTCAATCATTCGCGGGAGGCGATCGATATTTCGCCGATGAATGACAAAGTTTACACTAAGCTGGATTCCTGCGTCGCGAATCTTTGCCGCCACATCGAGCTTGCGTTGATGCGCGGAAGCGCCGGCGATTTCGTCCGCCAGGCTTGATTCATCCGACTGAAAACTCAGTTGAATCGAATCTAATCCAGCGCTGCGCAACGCGCGCACTCGATTGCCATCGAGGCCAATGCCACTGGTGATGAGATTTGTGTAAAGGTTTGCCTCGCGTGCGAAGCGGACCAGTTCTTCGAGATCGCGGCGGGCGAGCGGCTCGCCCCCGGAGAAACCGATTTGCAATACGCCGAGGTCGGCGGCTTCACGGATCACGCGTTTCCATTCTTCGGCGCTAAGTTCGCCCTTTTCTGCTATAGCGCGCGTTGTGCTCAAAGCAGTTGTAGGGTCGGCGCTCCGTCCGTCAGCTTCTGGATCGGCAACCGATGCGGTTGCCCCACAATAGTGTGTCGGGTTTGAGCAGTACGGGCAGTGCAGTGGACAGCGATATGTGATCTCTGCGAGCAGCGCGTATGGGCGAGGGATCCTCATGCCAGTTGTTGTAGTCCCGCCCGCCGCGGGATGATGCCGGTTCGAGGGATGATTCGTTTTGCCGGGATCATCGATCCCGGATACAACGGGTGCGTTCATGTCCATTCGATCAGCTTGCGTCGATAAAGGTCGAACAGCGTTTCGCGCACATCGCTGGCGAGTGCGGCGGCGTCGGCATCGTATTCTTTGGCCAACGCCTGAACGATCTCGGCTACTGATCGTCCGTCACACCGGGAAACAATTTCGTGCGCAGTTTCGTTCAATTCGATGATGCCTTCGGGGTAAAGCAGCACACCTTTGCTTGTGACAGAATCGGTGTGCAAACGGACGCCGCTCGTTAGGCGTGGCTGCGCTGATCCAGAGATTGTGATTGCACGCATTTTTAATGAGGAGTAGCGGTTTTTTCCAGCCCGGGGTACGCGTGGTGAATTGCGTCGAGCATGGACCAGAGCACATCGCATTTAAACTCGAGCGCGTGCAAGGCTTCGCGCTGAAGCTCCGGCGTATTGCAATATTCCAGCGTTATTGCCAACGCCTCGTCGGAATCTCGCCGAGCCTGAGTGACGCGACGCCGAAAATAATCGAGTCCACGAGCATCAATCCACGGATAAAATTTTTTGAATGCCGCAAGGCGCGTGGTCATCAAATCGGGCGCAAAAAGCTCGGTGAGTGAAGATGCGATGGCGATCGGCCACGGCTGAGTGCGTGCGAAATTCACGTACGCATCGACTGCGAAACGAACTCCGGCGAGAAGATGACGATCGCTTATTAGTTTGTCGCGCGATATGCCGCATGCTTCACCCAAGAGCAGCCATGCTTCGATGCCGCCTTCATTCGCGGGGTGAGCTCCTGCGAGCGGTCCATCCCCGGCGTCACACGAGGTCCGCCCTCCTTGAATCAATCCATCGTGATCGAGAATGCGATGAATCCAGATGCGGCGGACCTCGCGCACGGGGCAATTAGACAGAATCGCGGTGTCTTTGAGAGGAATATTCTTTTGATAATAAAAACGATTCGCCACCCAACCGCGCAATGCATCGGGCGAAAGCAGGCCTTCATTCATCGAAACGTGAAACGGATGTTTGTCGTGGTAAAGTCGCGCGCCAACTGCGCGCAGCTTTTCGACAAATGTTTCGCGATCCCAAAGCCGAGTGGTCATAAAACGATTTCTACAAACCCATCTTGTAATGTCATTCTGAGCGAAGCGAAGCTGCAATGCAGCCGGCGCAGTCCGCGAGGCCAGGCTTTCAATCTCGGATCAAATTGGGACGGACTCTAGCTGAAACAGGCCAGAGGATGTTTGAAAGCCTGGACCCATGCTTTGCATTTGGTTGCAGCGCTCCGCTCGACATGAGAGCGCCATCTAAAAGACGATCTCCAGCCCATCGCGCGCGATCTCGATGCCGGCCTGCTGGAGTTGTGCGCGTTCCGGAGAGCCAGGCATCAGGATTGGGTTGGTGTTGTTTATGTGCGTGTAAATTTTCCGGCTGGCGGGCGATTGACGCAACGGATCAAGGCTGCCTTCGCTGATGGGCAGATGCTTCATCGCACGCGCGCCGCGAGCACCGGGCCGTACGGTTGCAAGTTCTCCGTCACTCCAGAATGTGCCGTCGAAGATAAGGACATCGGAACTGTGAATGGCATCGCGCAGTTCGTCAGTTACCATTGCAACGCTCGGTGCAACCAACGCGATTGTTCCTGACAGATTGTCGCGAAATTGAAAAGCGGTGCTATGCGGCAATTGGATGGCGCGAAAAGTGATGCCGCCGTTCAGCAATTGAAAATCCGCGCTGATCTTTCGCCATTCTATTCCACAGAATTGGGCGAGTATGCAATCAAGCCATGCAAGCGCAGATCGGGTTTCATCCGCCGCGTAAACCACCACTGGTTTCTCCTGCTGCCGCAGGAGCAAGAGACCCAGTACATGATCGATGTCGGCATTTGTCAAAAGAATGCCGGCGATCGGAGTACTGCGTGGAGCGGTGCGCGGATGCAATGCCGGCGTGCATTCGATTTGTGCGGCCAGATCAGGCGACGCGTTGATTAACCACCAGCCCTGAAATTCCTCCGAATCACCGCTGATCGCGATACTCGATTGCGTTTGCGGTTCAATTGTGCGCGTGCGGGCCGCATTGCAGTTAACACAGGCACAATTCCATTGCGGCAAGCCACCGCCGGCCGCGCTGCCGAGAATACGGGTGCGAATCAACCGAAGTTTTCGCGGTGATCAGATCGAGCCGGCGTAGCAGGTGCACTCAAAAAAAATCGGCACCCTCTTAAGCATCGGTTTAATCCATCGCTTTTTCGTGCGTTTCATAAATCCCGTAGGCTTGATAGTCAGGTGCGGTCTATAGGTCAAATCATTTCTTGATAAAGCTGATGTCGCCACTGCGCTCCACGCGTGCGACT
>WNFR01006308.1_pt1 | contig 12116 bp, 9 predicted proteins | sample 5400221 | NCBI WGS metagenome assembly WNFR01 (sample SAMN13153357, study PRJNA577476) | soil metagenome | isolation source: 40 cm soil under Madrone tree | place: USA:California | collected 2016-06-14 | reverse complement strand
CTCGCGGTCTGAAATACGATGCCAACGCTTTTTCCCTTCGCATCGAACGCCACGACGTGGTTGTCGAGCTTCTTGTATTCACCGCGGTGCCGTTTGTCCTTCGTCGAATAACGCAGAAGATCACCGTGAATTTGCTTGATATGGTTTTCGGTGAGCGTCAGAACCGACCACGATGCGAAGATCGTTTCCATTACAGCGGCATAGCCTGCTACTTCCTGCTCATCTCTTGTATTAAAGGTTTGTATTTCAATAACTGAGAGAAGTTTTTCCACGTCGCGATCCGAAAGCTTGTTTCCCTCGATACGCGTGGACGAACCGATACTTTCGATCGTCGCTACGCGGCGTAACGCGGATAGCCTATCCGGCGCGAGAGTGCTCAAGGCGCGCCAAGCACCCTTGAACTCGTCGAGTTCCGCGACGAGGTCGAGGATTTCGGAGTCGATGACCAACGTCTTGGTATTGATCGCTACAGCCATATCGTCAGCCATATCCAGCCATATGGATAGCTGCTTTATACCCCAATCCCGCCATAAATGCAGCCATATCCAGCCATATAGATCTTGTGAGTTGAGACCGGCGCACAACTCGCATTCCATGGCTAAATCGACCGATATGCCGAATTCGCCCCCTTGGTGGCGATATTCTCCCCCCGGATTTTTACGTCTTCCCACAACCTTCGGGACGTAGGAGTCGCAGGTTCAAATCCTGTCACCCCGACCATTGATTTCAGGGTCTATTCCGGTCACATGGGTTACTTGGGCTCAAGTGTTTCGATGACCGCTTGAGCCCAAGTAACCTATGTGTCCGAAAGGACACACTAGTGTTTTTCGCGAAAAATGCATCAATATTCGGCATTTGGTCCCAGGTAAAACATTTTTTGGTCCCGTTTTGGTCCCACTTTCGACGCTCGTAAAACGCGTTTCGTCTCGATTGTCGCAATGTGATGCGCGGCGGCGCCCGTCATCCGCAAATACTCACGGAGCGTTCATTGGGTGCCCAGAAATACTCTTGATGCAATCCGCCCAACACGGATTTGGCGCGCACGGGAGCCTGTTCGCGCAAGCGAATGCATGAAGGTAAGGCAGTCTTTCTTGTCTTTCTCTGCATTGAGAATTCGATATTGCGTCCGACATTTTTGCCCGGCGTCCACACCGACTCGTCGTTAGCGAGGGAGTGACCACAATCCAACCTATAAAACTTCTCGGCGACGCCGGAGTTGAAGGGATCTGGCAGTTGGTGCGTGCGTCGCGTCTCTCGTGACCAACATGAGCATCCGGGCAAGCATGACAAATGAAACAATGAAACCGCTACTCTTGTGTGTGTTTCAACATGACGACTCCTCCTCTCGGAAAACGCAACGCTAATCGCAGCGACTGGATCTGCGCGGAGTACGGGCCCGAATCTTGTCGGAAATGCCGAGTTCGGCGACTGTGCAGAAGCTCGACGTTAATTCTAGCCGGCTCAGGAACGTCGTGCCGACGTCGTGCGCCCGCTGTCTTGCCGACGCAGACAACGGGAACACGACGGGTCGCGGACAATGAGACTTAAGGCGGCGAGATACGCGTAGCTACAGCCGTGCCCGCCGCTTCGGCGAGCATATTGCCCTCGAGATCATAGATCTTGGCGTCGTTGGTTCCATGATACGAGCGACCATCGCGCGAGACTTCATCGGTTTCGGTCTCGGTGAAGTACCCGGATGGGTTACCGTTCACGTAGGTCCAACCGACGTGAGACCGGCGTACATGGTTGTCGTCGATGGCCTTCCAGTCCCCCATACAGATGGTTCCGCCCAGAATCGGAAAGTCGATGTTCTCCCACTCGGTGCCGTCGCTATGCCACTGGATGAAAGCCTGTCCAGTGAAGGCGCCGGTGTAGGTTACGAGCCAAGTACCCACGATTCTGCCGCCGGCGTTGCTTTCAGAATGGCTTTCATCATTTGATTTTTGGCTAAATAGGGGGGCTGTTTGGTGTAATAGGCCCTGTTGAGCCGGTAACCTAGGGTCCGCACAGCTAGCATGTGCTGATAATCCGGTCAGGCTCAACGCTGCGATTACCGCAGCGCTTGTGAATGTACGCTTCATGAATTTCTCCTTGAGATCTATGGTTCTATTTCTCGACGGCTATATTGTCTTTCGCCCAAATGGGTCGCCCCAACTTTCCGACGAGTGGTGTAATCCGAGGTGTGAACGCCCCTAATATGGGTGCAAATGCGCAGCCGATTTCAGCTCCGGATTTTGTTTGCCGGAGGTTGCCCTTTTAGATACCGGTATGCCGGACCCAAGCCGCTACGAAGTCGCTCGTCGAGTGCGCCAGGGTTCGCTGGGTAGAGCCATCCTCACCGCACGGCACTCGACCTGGCGGCTCTCGATGTTGCCGCGCTCAGCGATCTTTCCCCCAACCGTAATGCAGCCGCAACCCGAAGGTTCGCGGCGGCGTCACGATTTCCGGCGTGGAAACCCCTGGGAAATAGTCGTAACCGGTTGAGTTGTAGAACACGACGCCGCGGGTGTTCCAAAGGTTGGTCACAAAGGCTTCGAGCCGTACTGATCCGTTCGCGCGGTCGATCCCGGCACGCAGATCGCCGAGCGTATAGGGAGGTTGAAACGTCCGGCTGTCTATTTGCAAAGCGTTCCACATGCCGCCTTTGTGGCTGCAGTCAAGCTGGCCGAATGCCCGCCAAGCGGCGTCCAGCGCATGCTCGTAGCGCACCGAAGCGCTCCAGTTGAAGGTCGGCGCCTCCGCGATCCGCTCCCCGGGAACGGCGTGGAAGTGGGGGCTCTCGAACTCGTCGGTGAGCAGGGTTGACTCATTCAAGTTGCCGGTCCACCGTACTTCCAACCCTGAAAGCGGTTGCCACGCGATCGAGGACTCGGCGCCCCAGATTCGGACGTTGCCTATGTTCGCATCGAATGCATACGGGAACGAGGGGATGCTCACCGTCACCTGGTAGTCCTTCCACGGCATGTAGTAGAGCGCCGTGTTCCAAGTGAGCCGTCCGCCCAAGCGCTGCAGTTTCGCGCCGATCTCGAAGTTGTTGAGCGTATCGGGCCGACCATAGGCAGGTATGAACTGCTTCGGGTTTGCCGGCACGGTGTTGAAATCGCCGTCGCGGAATCCTTGCGCGAACGCGAAATACAGCAGCGTATCGGCGTCCAGTTTCAGGTTGAGACCGGCCTTGAAATTGGTCTTGTCCGATTGCAAACCGCCATAGCTCGGGGTCTTCGGAATGAAGAAATAACCCGCCCAGTACTGCTTCTGCGACGAGACCGAATGGAAATGCTGAACGCCCGCTTCCACGCTCCAGCGGCTGTTCAAATCGATGCTCACATCGCCGAACTCCGACCATTGTTGATTGCGGTACGAGGCGTAGCCGCTGTAGAACTCTTCCGGTAAGGGAGTGGCGTGGTTGCCGTAGACCGAGATGAAGTGCTTGGCAAAGGCGCCGCTGAAGTCGATATTCGGCAGATGTTCGAAACCGTCATACGGGTCCAAGGTTTTTTCCCAGTACGCGCCGACGGTCCAGTGCACGCGGCCGCCGGTCTTCGACTGCAAGCGCAACTCGTTCGAATAGCGCTCGACCTCGCCGGTCACGGCGCCGAACATGTACGGGGCTTTGCATCCCCGATACCCATTTCCGTAAGTGGGATCAGAGGCGCAGGTGGCCGCATTAATATAGTGCGAATACGAACTGTATTGCGCATAATCCGAAAAATCATAGAGCCGTTGGTTCGTTTGCCGGGAATAACCACCGACGTATACGAAATCTCCGATCGGTGTACCGCCTTCGAGGTGCAGTTCGAGGAAGCGGCCGTAGTTGTAGCCGCCTTGCGGTGAGAAGCGCCGCAGTTCGCGATCCCCCACATTGACGGGGTCCTCATCCCAGCTGCCACGGTACACCTGCTGCTGGTAGTACCCGGTAAGCCGCACGAGCCAGTTGTCGGCAAACGCATGCTGCACGGCAAGCCGCCCACCGAGGATGTCGCGCGTATTCTGGTTGCGCCCCGCCCAGTCGGCGTTCGTCGAGACCACGCCATTCAGCCACGTCCGGCTGGCGAGAACATTGTCGATGTATCCCCCCTCGCGCACGCTGTACGCCGACATGCGCAGCGCCGTCGTTCCTTCGATGAGCGGCACGTTGAGGTAGGCCTGGTAGCTGCCGTTGTTTGCGCCGTGATCGATCTGCGAACCCTCGACATCCACACCGGCCGCGAAGGCGCCCGGATCCGGCTTTTTTGTGATGATGCGTACGGTGCCCGACAACGCGCCGGGCCCGAATAGCGTCCCTTGGGGACCGTTCAGGATTTCAATTCGCTCGATGTCATACAGGTGCAGATCCGGGTCGTGTCCGTAGAAGCCAAAAGACAGATCGTCCACCATGAAGCCGGTGGTGGACGCCTTCGAAAAACCGTAGTTTGAATTGCTGCCGTCGGAGGCACCGCGGATGAACAGGCGTTGTCCCCCCGGCCCGTTACTGACCAACGAAATGGACGGCGCGAGCGTTGCAAAATCCTCGATCTTCACGACGTTGAGGTCCGCAACGTCGCGCGCCGTGAGAACATCGATATTCTGCGGAACGTCTTGCAGAAGCTCCGAACGCTTGCGAGCCGTGACCACGATTTCCTGCAGCACTCCGGCATTCGGATCGGCGGCGACGGATTGCACGGCGAGAGTTCCAGCCACCGCCGTCGCGATCGAGATCCGCGCCGCTCCGCGTATCCGGACTCGGGTTGCGATCGGGCTGGAATTCCGGCGAGCCGCTCCCTCATCGACGAGATCCACGGGAAAGCGCCCGAGGCAATCGCCCAGGGCGGTGCGTAAGGGTCGTAAATGCTGTTCGAAAGGGCGATACTGGCCGATGCCCGAGTCATACAGAGGTTGTCTCACCTGCTCCGAACTCGCTGTGCGAACCGCACGATCGTTGCGATGAAACTCGAGGCAGCCGGCGTCGAACGGAACGCCGCAATGATCCAGCATTCGCCGCACCGTCGGCTCCGGCGCTCGGATCAACTCTTCGTAGGACACGTGCAGCACGAGTCCCGGCAGCACCCGATCCCAATGGTCCATGAGGTCGAGATACTCTCGATAATACCGCCCCAGAGTTTGAAGGTCGTAGGTGAAGCGCTGACCCGCCGCGAAGTTTTGCTTATAGCAACTGAAGCAGCTATCCATCGGACTGCGGCGAACATCAATGATCGTCGCGTTCGGCAGCATCGCGTGGATCAATCCGATGTGCAGGAAGTTGTTGGGCAGCTTGTCGATGAATCTTTGTCGGCGACCTCGCAACGGCCGCGTCTCCTCGAGGTACCGCTTTCCCAACCACTGAAATATATCGACCGGTGCCGCACATGCCGACTCCGGATAGGCATCCCCCGTTCGGGACAATCGTTCAAACTCGCCGATGTACATCGGCACATTGGGGAGTTCCATCGTCCCCTCGATGCGCGGATGACTGGCGAGGATTTGTTCGATGAGTGTCGAGCCCGATCGCGGCAGCCCGACGATGAAGATCGGATCGGAATCCGGACAGCCGCGCCCGCGGATTCGCGCGAAGAATTCGGCGTCGAAATTTCGCGCGACTCGCCGGCACTTGGATTCAAAGGCCGCACTGTCGAACGGCGATTCGCGGTACCTAAGTTTGTTTCCCGTCGCGTAATGTTCAAATGCCCGATCCGCTTCCCGGCGCTGCTCCCACGCCCGACCCAATGCGAAATGCAAGCGGGACTGATTGACGGCACCGCCGGCACCGGAGGAGACCGCCGCCTCCATGGCATCGATTTCCGCATCGCTGAATCGGTAGGTCTTGAGGTCCGCAAGGCTCCAGTACGCCTCTCCCGAGGTCGGATCGGCGCCGATGCACTCCTGATACGTCCGTTCGCATTCCGATCGGCGCCCAAGGGTTTTGAGCACATGGCCAATCGACAGATGCAGGAGCGGCAATTCGGGATTGAGTTGTTCCGCCGTTTGATAGGCCGCCAACGCCGCCTCCGGGCGCATCATGCGGCTGTGCACCGAAGCGAGCGCCACCCAGAAGGATGCGACGTCGGGACAAACCGCGAGCGATCGTGAGATCGCCGCCTCGGCCTCGATCAGCCTGCCGCGGGCCATCAGCCGTTGGCTGCGATCGGCCCAACGGTGTGCCAACCAATACTGCGATTGTCGAGAGGAACCTTCCACGCTGCGCTCCGTATTTGAATGTTAGGCCCGTCCTGGGCGCCGTTCGCGCATCTCGCCATCGTATCCCGAAAACGCAGCACGTTCGACCTTGAGGTCGGGATCATCGGCCGACCCCCGACCATCCATAGTCGGAGTTCGGCCACCCACGACCTCAATCCTCCCGCGGCCGAAACTTGGTTCTGAGCATGTAATCGACGACCGATCGACCGAGGCGATTGCCGGCGAGGACCGAACTGCGGAAGTGCATCCCCCCATAAATCCGGGCATCGTCAACCTCCCGTACCACATCTCCAAACGATGCAAACGTATGAGTCGTGTGCGTCACACTGCTGAAAACGGCGATCGGAAGTTCGTCGTCCTCGAAGAATGCCGTGAGCGCATCCATGATGGCTTCGGTGACGCAGCCATGCGCCGCGGGGTATTCCGGATGCCCGGGGGTCACCGCAAGCGGTATCCAGCTGGGATCGACGGTGGTCGCCGGATTGCCGTCCGTATCGGCATTGGTGATGGCCGTATAGGGACGCCACCGGGCGAAGTGATATTTTGCGTTGAAGCAAGCCGTCACGGCGTCCGATGCGGCCACCGAATACATGGCGCCAAGACGCGCGGCCGCCGCTGTATCCAGATGGTGAGCTGCGATCAGGCTGCGCACGGCCCCACTGTATTGGGCCGCGGCGTCCGCCGTCCAAAACCGACCGATTTCGGTTTGCGCGGCGGTCCGAAGGCTGCTGTTCAAGGCCCCGAACTCCTTGGTGCGGTTGAAATCCCGCACCCACGCAGTGCTCGACAAGGCGGGTGGCGGTGGGATCTCACCGAGGAACTGATCGGCACTGGCCAGGGCGAACGGCTTGAACACGGTCAGCCAGACTCCGACCGGAGCAGGTGGCGTATTCGGTGGCGGCGCCGGATACGTCGGCACGGGTTCCCAGATGCCGGGGCCGGATCCCCAGGTGTACGTGAGCGGTGCCTCCAGCCCATCGCCGGTGCGCAGCACCAGCCATTGTGATGCCACTGCTTTACCCACGGCGATACCGGCGGCCTTGGACTGCCCGTCGGGGATGAGTGACAAGCTCGAGGCGAGCGCCGCATCGAGTGCAATTCCCTGGCTGGGTAAGTGCGCCAGGAGGACATCATGCGCAGCTTGGGCAGCCGCAGCATCCTTCGACGCGTCACGCGCCGCAGCCACGTTCACCGCGAACGCGCGATAGCGGCGGTCGATCGAATTGACCGCATCGTACATTGCCACATCTACATACGCATACTGCGGCAACGCAACAGCGTTTTTCCGACCAGAGGCCGGGATGACCGACTCCATGACGGTATGCCAAGTTTCCACCGCCCCTTGCGCGCGGACCGTCGAGGTACCGGCCAGACCTCCGAGCAGGCTCAACAGCACCGCGCCGGCGCGCAGAGGAAATCGGTAAAATCGACGGTCACCGCGAGATCCAATTGTTTTCGACATAAACCTCTCCTTTTTATGGGTATCCATATTCCCGAACTTCGCTCCTCGGACTGACCAGCGGATCAGTCAAGGTCCATTGTCCGGGTACGGCGAAGCGCGCGGCCCGAATTTTCCGACGAATGGCCCGAATCGCGGAGTGAGTGGCCCAAAAATCGGAATGAATGCACCTATGGCGCACATTATTTCCGGCGTTTCTCGATTACCCCCGGTGCGGGCACACAACGGACTTGTTAGCATCGAACCATGACCCAGATTGAGTGGACGACGATCCCCGGATTGCGCTGGCTAGCGCGGATGCGAGAGCGCGGGCTCTTCGTCGGCAGCGGTTATGCCTGCCTCGTCACCCTCGGCCTCATGACCAGCTGGTACCTCGACGGTCTAGTCAACAACTGGGTCGAGCACGACTTCGTCACGGCATTCTGGAAGGCGGGACTCTTCTGGGGAATCATGATGGTGCATCAGCTGCCCACCGTGCCGGCACTCACCGCCGGAATCAATCTCGCACCGCAGTCCGGTGTCCGCCGCTACGCGTGGTTGGTCATGGTGGGCGCGGGCGTATGGGGGTTCTGCACGTTGTTTTTCACGATCGAGGATCGGGCGTTTGATCCGAATCTTCAATATGGGCTGATGGTGGCGTTCATACTCTCGGCCTGCGTGTACCGCAGTTCCGCCCGCACGGCCACCACGCGTCTGATCCAACAGCAAATCGAAGGAGCCGCGCTCGATGCGGATGTGAAACGGGCGCGCCTGCAGTTGCTGCGCGCGCAGATCGAGCCGCACTTTCTGTTCAATACCCTCGCCAACGTGCGCACCCTCGCGCGCGTCGACCGACCGGCGGCGATTGCCATGCTCGACCATTTGATGCGCTATTTTTCCGAGGCGCTTCCCAAGTTTCGCCAGGAGGAATCCGCCCTGGCAGACGAACTGCTTCTGATCGATGCGTACTTGCGCATTCACCAGATCCGCATGGGGTCCCGTCTGACCTATGAGCTGCAGGTTCCAGAACAGCTTGCAGTCGAGAGAATTCCAACCATGCTGCTGCTGACGCTGGTCGAGAATGCCGTCAAGCACGGCATCAACCCTGCCGTCGACGGCGGATCAATCCGCGTCTCGGCCAGCCGTGAGAGGGGGAATTTGGTCCTGAAGGTCACCGATTCCGGCAAAGGACTGTCCGCAACGGACGGACACGGCACCGGACTCGCCAACATTCGACGTCGCCTGAGCATGCTGTACGGCGATGAGGCCGTTCTCTCGCTCGCCCCGGCCGCCACCCGCGGTGTCGTCGCTACGGTGTACATCCCGCTGGTTGCGGCATGATCGCGTTCATACGGTCCGCCCTGCGCCCCCTACGATGGCGTTATTTTTTCGCCATGCAGGTGCTGGGACAATTCGCGATTTTGATCCAATCGACCGAGGATGTTCTGTTTGGGACCTGGCTCGGACACCCGAGTCTGCACTACGCCTCGATGGCATTGAACGTGGCACTGTTGTTGCCCATCGGCTTGTTCGCGGATGAGGTCGTCACACGCGGCAAGCGTCCACGTTATGCGTACACCGCAGCCGTCCTCGCCACTTACCCGGTGGGTTTCCTGTCGAGTTGCGCAATGCAATGGGTGTACCTGCAACTCTTTCCGTTGGCTCCCGGCAAGCCGAACCTGTTCTGGCCAGCAGCGTTCGAAACCAGCACTCACCTGTACATCTACGGGGGTTTCGTGATGCTGGTCTATTTCAATCAGCGCATGGCCGACCGAATCCTCGAGAATTTCCGCGCGACCGAACTGCGCCGCGTCAATCTCGAACAACAACTGCTTGATTCGCGAGTCGCCGCCACGGAAGCACAGATCGATCCGCGCCGCTTGTTCGATGACCTCGCCAGAATCCGCAGCGAATTCGCTGCCGACTCCCCCGGGGCCGAAGACAGTCTAAATTTGCTCATCCAGTCCCTGCGAGCGGCATTCGCCCGCACCAAGCGGGCCGAAGAGCCCGAAGCACCAAGAAAGTGAAAGTCCCGACCGCCATCATCGCCGAGGACGAACCGCTGCTCCGCGCCGAGATTCGCGACATGCTGCGGCAGCATTGGCCGCAGCTGCACATCAGCGCCGAGGCCGAAGACGGCCTGCAGGCGATCGAGGCACTCGACCGCCACGGACCCAACGTGCTGTTCCTGGATATTCAAATGCCGGGCGCCACCGGCATCGAGGTCGCGCGCCATGCCAGCGGCAAGGCCCACGTCGTCTTCATCACGGCGTACGATGCCTATGCCCTGCAGGCTTTCGAGCAGGGCGCCCTCGACTACCTGCTCAAGCCGGTGTCCGCCGACCGCTTGAAGCTGACGATCGACCGCCTGCGCGAGCGTCTGCGCGAGCCACCTGCCGACCTGAGCGGCCTCAGCGACCTGTTGAAGAGCGCGCTCGGAAATGAGCCTCGTTACTTGAAATGGCTCACCGTTCCGCGCGGCTCGGAACTGCGCGTGGTCGCGACCGCTGAAATCGATTATCTGCGCGCCGACAACAAGTACACGACGATCAACACGCGCACCGGATCGTTTCTACTCACCTCCTCGCTCAAAGAGATGCAACAGAAGCTGGACCCCGCCGTGTTCTGGCAAGTCCATCGCAGCATCATCGTCAACGTGAGTGCGATTGAGACGATTTACCGGTCATTCCGCGGCTCGCTCGAATTGAAGTTGAAAGAACGCAAGGAACTCCTCCCGGTGAGCAGCTCGCATGCTCACCTTTTCAAGCAAGCCTGATTATCGATGTTGCGGTAAAGGGCAAAACGGCCCGGACATTCGTGCCGCCGTCGGCGCAATTCACACCGGATTTTCCGGCCTTCGTCGGAAATCCGCTGCGCGTCTCACGCCGATTTCGCAATCTGGCGCCGTGTTCGATACCCAACAACCATTCAGGAGAATTGCCATGACCAATCAGGATGTATCCCGTCGCCTTCATGTCCGATCGTTCGCGATCGTCGCCGTCCTGACGGCAGCTGTTTGCGCCACCACTCAATCAGTCAATGCGGATCCAGCTTCCCCAGTAACAAGCTCTGTTCGCGTCAATTTCAGCGGGATCGATTTGTCGACCTCCGGGGGACAGGAAAAAGCCAAGGAGCGCTTGGTCCAGGCGGCGCGCCTCGCCTGTCAGCGGGTCGAAGATGAACTGGACGTGTCACATCGCGAGAACTATATGGTGTGCGTGGATACGGCGCTCGCTCAGGCGATGCCGAAGCTCTCGCAATTGATCTTACGCCAATCAACGGTGCAGATGGCCGGCAATGCACCGAAGTGAGCGGACTCGCAACTCGTTCGATGCAATCGGTGCAAGGGGACGATCCGGGCGGTCGCTTGAACGGCGGCCCAGCCCGGACGCGCCGTTTGCGCCGGCCCTAATCCAACGCCGTGATCGTAGGCGTCGCGGTTGCGCTTTCGACCCTAGCTTCCGGTTTTCTCTGGCGTACCTTCGGAACTGGCGCCTACGGCTTCATGGTCTTGCTCGCCCTGTTAGGCGTCCTAATACTTTGGCTCGGTTCGCGCGGTGGGCACCAAGAGGCAGTCGGCCCACCCGGATTCGAGCGATTTTCGACGTCGCCAGAGAGGTACGGATGCGCTTGCCTCGAGAAATTCCAAAACTTCGTAAGAGGTGGCGATCAAGCACGTGGGATGGCGAACCCAGAGCTTCCTCTCTGGACATTACGCTATGGCACGTCGTCAGCGTTCGGCGCAACCTTCGGTGCACGGCGCAGATACTTGAGCATGTCCTTGGGTTTCGCCGTTCCCGCGCGCTCACGAAGGAAGTCATCCGCGGCGCGCAAGGAACCAACCTTTTCCGCTACCGCTGCCGCGATGAATTGGTTCAACGATACGCCCTCAGTGGCAGCCAATTCTGCGGCTGCCTTCTTCACCGATGTCGGAAGTTTCAATGGATAGGTGTTCTTACTCATTTCCTCATCCTCTGGAGCATGACGCTCGGTGTACTCACTTCGATTTCGAAGTCGCGTGCTGCCGGCAAGAAGTCGCGCACATTGTGTGTGACAATGGCTGAAGCCCGACCATTCACCGCCGCCTCCAGCACTAACTCGTCAGCGGCATCGGCCAATTGTGGCCGCCACATAAAGTGAATATCGACCGGCTCCGCAGCACTCGCCAAGGCCGCCAAAAAACCCACTACGTCTTCTTTCGCCATGCCTGTTGCCAATCGCTGTTCCGGCCGATTGAGAACGTCCTCATATTCAAGAAACAAGGCCGTCGTCACAAGGGGTACGAGCCGCCGCTCGGCAACGAACGTGAGAATACGATTATTGCGCGAAACACCGGTGTTGATCGTGACGCTGAGTCTATCTGAATCACCAAAACACGCCAAACCAGAATATAACCAAGGAAATGATCGGGCCCTTAATCTCTCCGACTTCGACAATTGACATCCTGGCGGCGATCGGAATGGAGGCGAGCTCGCGCCTCATGCTAAGCCTGGAATCGATGCGA
>WNFR01007540.1_pt1 | contig 12119 bp, 10 predicted proteins | sample 5400221 | NCBI WGS metagenome assembly WNFR01 (sample SAMN13153357, study PRJNA577476) | soil metagenome | isolation source: 40 cm soil under Madrone tree | place: USA:California | collected 2016-06-14 | reverse complement strand
GGAAATTGTGATTGCCGATCTTGCCAAACAAATCACGAACACGATTGGGATTCCGACCATCGGCATCGGCTCGGGGGAACATTGTGACGGACAAATTTTGGTTACGCACGATTTGATCGGCTTGTTTCCCTGGTTCACGCCGAAATTTGTCTCGCCCGCGGCGCGGGTGGCGGATGAGATCCGGCGCGCGGCAATCGCGTTTGTCGATCGGACACGTGCGGGTAGCGCAGTAGTTTGACATTTGCGCCGGGCTGCCGGTTTGTTGAAACGAAACGATGCGAGTTTCCGAGTTTGATTCTCTTGAATACGACGCATACGACGCGCTTTTAAAAGGCAGCAAAGAGCGTAGTTGGCTTTGGTTTGGATTGATCGTGTCGCTGGGATTGCACCTCGCGCTCTGCGCTTATTTTTACCGAGCCCGCTTCCAATCCGTGGATGCGATTATCGCCGCGAACCAGCAGACGTCCACGTTCAAAGTGAAGAATATTGATCTTGGACAGCAGCTCGATAAAAGCAGCCTCGATCAAACGAGTGCAGCGGCCAAGCCCGAGCCGGATAATACGGACGTACAACAGCCGGATGAAAAAAAAGCGTTCGATAAACTTTTGCAGGAGATCCAGGCGAGCACGGCGATGCCTGACGACATGCAGAATGTCTTGCCCGACAAGCCGAAATTCGAACCCGATATTACTTCTGTCCTGCCTGACATTGAACGCACCACCGCCCAGACTCTCTCGAACAATCCGAATGCAACCCATGAGCAATCTTTGTTGAACGACGCCGCCACTTCCGGCCGCCCGCAGCCGGCTCTGAGTGGAACGGAACTGGCCACGAGCACGACGATCAAGCGCCCGAACACGTTTACCAGCAAAATTCCCGGGGACAGCGCCGGTCCAAAGAAAGGCGCGTCAGGATTTGCGGATCTCGATCAGTTGCTTGCGCAAAAAGGTCCGCTCGGCTCGGGAACAAAACTGCGCATGCCGGACGATCAGCTTTTTGAATATGACAGCGCGACACTGCAATCGAGTGCCATCTCACAACTGCAAAAGCTTGGTAAGCTCCGGATTACAATCTGGAGCTGAGTCAACGCCGCGCCGAGAGCGTGAAACAATATTTGGTTCAGGCGATGGGGATAAGTCCCGCCCAGATCGAAGCGCGCGGTTTCGGGCAGACAAAGTTTCGCGTCTCGCCCAACGGGTCGATCGACGATCAGCGCGAAAATCGGCGGGTCGAGATCGTGGTTCACACTGGCGCGCAGTAAGTTCGCCCTTCCTGTAGGGCGTTCTATGAGGCCGAGAGCGAAAATGCGACGGTTATAGACCGCCGTTACAGAAATTAGCCGACGCGCTCTACCAGTTTTTGATCCAAAGATCCTGTTGCTTAGCGGGAGGAGTTGGGGTGGGCGATGGCGCAGTTCCAGCAGTGCTCCAGAGATCGAACATCGGATTGTAGCCCTTCTGCGTGCCTACGGACCCTCCGTCAATCCAAGCCTGGTAAGCGGTTGAGTAGCCGTAGCTGTTTCCGAATGGATCTTGGACGAAGGTGACATTTAGTGTCTGATCGATTGGACTGAGCTGATTCGGCTTGAACGCGAAGTAAGACCTTGGCAGTTGGGTCAGAGGTGAGCTCAATGTCGAACCATCGATATCAAGGGTCTCGTCGAGCGCGCTAACAGTGCGATCACGATTTCTGTCGCCAGAAAGCGCACGATATAGGACGAGACTTGCTGCGTTGTAGACAGTTGCGTCCGCGAGCGCAGGGTCGACCATTGTGCGAGCATCCAGCAGGTCTGTAGCGGTATTTGGCGTTGGGTCCCGCGGATAAACCCCGTTGTCTGCCTTGTAACTTTCCAGCGCGGCGGAGAGCGCGGCAATCTCGGTTTCAGCGCGTGCGCGTATGCCTTTTTTTTGCACGTAACCAGCGGTGGCCAGAATTAATCCCGCGAGGATGACGATGATCGCAATGACGACGAGAAGTTCAATAAGGGTGAACGCGCTTGCCTCTACAGAATGAGCGCGTCGCGTAGGCAAGATCGACACTCGTTGGGCCGGCCGCATGCTTAGGTTTGCTGCTGCAATCCCTGGATGATGCTGATGAGTGGCGTGAAAAGGGCAATCACAATCGTGCCGACGATGAGGGCGAGAAAAACGATCATGATCGGTTCGAGCGCCGCGGTCAGGCCCGCAACTGAGTTGTCGACTTCGTCGTCATAAACATCAGCGATTTTCAAGAGCATCTCGGGCAACTGGCCGGTCTCTTCGCCGACATCGATCATGCTGATGACCATGGGCGGAAAGACGCCGCTCGCTTCGAGCGGTTGCACAATCGATTCACCTTCTTTCACGCTTTCGTGCACCTGCGAAATCGCGCTCGCGATCACCATGTTTCCGGCCGTCTCACGCGTGATGTTGAGCGCCTGCAAAATGGGCACGCCGCTCGTGACCAGGGTTCCGAGTGTGCGTGAAAAACGCGAGATGGCCGTCTTCCGGATCACATCGCCAACGAGCGGCAGATGTAATTGCAAACGATCGAGGGCCGATCTTCCCAGGCGCGTGCGGGCGATCAATTTGTAAGCTGCAACCGCGGCGATGATCAAGCCGAGCAGGATAAAACCGTGATCTTTCACGAAGCTGCTTACGCCGATGACGAAGCGGGTGATCGTAGGCAGCGGTTTGTCGCCGAGCATATCGTGAAAGATCGCTTGGAATTTCGGAACAATAAAAATTAACAGAAAGGTCATGATCGCGACTGCCATCGTCATCACGATGATCGGATAGACCATTGCGGCGGCGACCTTGTTCTTGATCTTTTGCGCCTTCTCCTGAAATTCCGCGAGTCGCCCCAGGACAAGCTCGAGCACGCCGCCCACCTCGCCTGCTTTCACCATGTTGACGTAAAGATTGTTAAAAATGAGGGGATGCTGGGCGAGGGTTTCCGAAAACGTGTTGCCCCCTTGCACGCCCTCGGCGAGCTGGTCGATTGTTCTTTTCAAAACCTTATCGCGCTCTTGTTTGGCCAGGACATTAAGACCGCGTAGGAGAGGCAGGCCGGAGTCGATCAAGGTCGCGAGCTGCCGCGTAAAAATCATCAACGTCTTTGTTTTTATCTTTCTGCGCTGAAAAAGAACAATGTTCTTTCGTGTGCGCGGTCTGGCGGCGCGAAGTGCTTTGGCAGTTGTTCGTGAAACCTTTCCATCCCGGCCACCACCTTTGCCTTCTTCATAAACGGTCGTTGGGAAATAACCGGCTTGGCGCAATTGACCGATCGCTTCATTGGTAGAGCGCGCTTCCATCAACCCAGTGGATTCCTGTCCGCGAGCATCGAGAGCTACGTAAGTGTAAGAAGGCATGTTATGTTGTTTCGATCTAAAATAGCCGACTGGGGAAAACTGTCGAGCTAGGTGAATTTTAGCACTTCTTCGATGGTCGTATCGCCGGCGAAGATGCTGCGCAATCCATCTTGCCGTAATGTCACCATCCCGAGTTCGATGGCCTTTTGTTTCAGAGTGACGGTGGGCGCCCGCGCGTTGATTAACTCCCGAAGTGGGTCAGTAATTCTCAACAGTTCGTAAATCCCTTTGCGGCCCTTGTACCCGGTGTGGTTGCACGCGTCACAGCCTTTCCCGTAATAAAATTGCTTTTCGCCGATATCTTGGCGGGCAAGCCCAAGCTGTGCCAGCAACGCTTCGTTCGGGTGATAGGCGGTGCGGCACTGTGGACAAATGCTGCGCAACAAACGCTGGCCAAGCACGGCTTCGAGTGTCGAGGAAATCAAAAACGGCTCTACATTCATGTCCATCAAACGCGTGACCGCACCCGGGGCATCATTTGTATGCAACGTTGTGAAGACGAGATGTCCGGTAAGCGATGCCTGAATAGCAATTTGCGCTGTCTCGAGGTCGCGCGTCTCGCCAATCATGATGCGATCGGGGTCCTGGCGCAGGAAAGCGCGCAACACCCGCGCAAAAGTAAGTCCGATTGCTTCGTTCACCGGCACCTGCACAATCCCCTCGAGATCATACTCGACCGGCTCTTCCGCAGTGAGCAACTTCGAGTCGATTGTATTGATCTTGCGCAAACAGGAGTAAAGCGTCGTCGTCTTTCCCGAACCAGTCGGTCCCGTCGCGATGAAGATTCCGTTCGGGTGCTGAATTACTTCCAGAAGATAATTGTAGATGTAATCCGGCATGCCCAGCATTTCGAGATCAAGATTGACCGTCGAGCGGTCGAGTACCCGCAGCACCAGGCTCTCGCCAAACTGAGTCGGCAAAGTCGAGACGCGAAGATCGATATGGCGTCCCGAGATATTTTTTTGAATGCGGCCGTCCTGGGGCAGACGGCGCTCCGCGATGTTCATATTAGCCATCACTTTAACGCGTGATATGACCGGCAACGCGAGATGACGGGGCGGCGGCGAGATTTCATAAAGCGCGCCATCGACGCGATAGCGAATTTTGAATTCGTTTTCGAAGGGCTCGAAATGAATGTCGCTCGCGCGGTCCTGGATCGCTTGATACAGGATAAGGTCGACAAAGCGAATAATTGGGGTGGCGTTCGCCTCCGCTTCGATGGCGGCGCCGTCTCCCTCACGCAATTGCAAGAGTCCGCCGGCTTCGCCGAGTTGTTTAAGGATTTCCTCCATGCTCGACGTATCGGCGCCGTAATATTGTTTGATCCGGTCTTCGATTTGTTCGGCCGGAGCGACCACAACATCGACATCTTTGCCCAGGGCAAAGCGCAGGTCCTCCCCGGCGCGGGGATCAAGCGGATCAACCAGCGCGACGCGCAGGGCGTTTCCGCTGATTCCAATCGGAAGCGCCCGGTGCAACCGCGCCAGACCACTTGGAATCAAACGCAAAATTTCCGGCGCGATTTCCGTTTCCGAAAGATCGACATATTCTGTTCCAAGCCCGTCGGCGATCGTTTGATAAAAGCCGCGCTCATCAACAAAGCCGCTATCGGTCATGGCTTGCGCGATTGTTTTCCCATTCAGATCGGCTTCACTGAGCACGTCGTCGGCTTGTGACGGCTGCAGGACATGCTGCTCGACGAAAAGCTCAACGACTTGTTTGTTATTCATGAGAGCAATTAACGATTCAACGATTTCTCGCGGATCAACGTATTCATACTAGCTGACATCGCCGATGGTAATCGAAATCACTTCTTCCGCTGAAGTGAAGCCGCCGAGAATCTTGCGCACACCGTCTTCACGCAGCGTGCGCATGCCGAGTTCGCGCGCGCGTTGGCGCAGCATCAAAGTCGAGCTGCGCTGATTGATCATGTGCCGGACCTCGTCGTCGATCACGAAAATCTCGAAGATGCCGGTCCGACCTTTGTAGCCAGTCTTCCGGCATTGTTCACACCCGACTGGTTTCATCACCTGTGCTTCACGAATCTGGCCCGACTCAATCTGCAGCGCGCGCAATTCTGTGTCGCTCAGATCGCCCGGTTCTTTGCAGCTGGCGCAAAGACGCCGGACCAGCCGTTGTGCCATGATCGCGCGTATGGAGGAAGCGACCAGAAATGGCTGGACGCCGATGTCGATCAAACGTGCCACCGCCGAGGGCGCATCATTTGTGTGTAGCGTGCTGAAGACGAGATGGCCGGTGAGGCTGGAGGCTGTGGCGATGTTCGCGGTCTCGAGGTCGCGAATCTCGCCAATCATGATGACATTGGGTGCTTGTCGCAGGATCGAGCGCAGGGCGGCTGGAAACGTCATTCCGATATCCGGGTTCACCTGCACTTGGTTGATCCCATTCATCTGGTATTCGATCGGCTCTTCGACCGTGATGATCTTGCGATCGGGTTTGTTGATGTAATTGAGACAGGCGTAAAGCGTGGTCGTCTTGCCCGAACCGGTTGGGCCGGTCACGAGTAGAATCCCATCGGGAAGCTTGATCAGACGTTCGAACGTTTCCTGGTCATCGCTAAGAAAACCGAGCTCGGGCAAACCAAGGATCAGGCTCGATTTGTCGAGCACGCGCATGACGACGCTTTCACCGTGATTGGTCGGGATGGTGGAGACACGAAGATCAATCGGCTTCTTTTTGATCTTGACCTGAATCCGCCCATCCTGTGGCAATCGTTTTTCCGCGATGCTCATCGAGCCTGTCATGATTTTGAGGCGGCTGATAATGGCGGATTGTAGACGCTTCGGCGGCGCCTGCATTTCCTGAAGGACGCCATCGATGCGAAAACGGACCCGGAATTTTTTGTCGAGCGGTTCGAGATGAATGTCGCTCGCGCCCATGCGATGCGCTTCGATCAACAACATCGACACCATGCGGATAATGGGCGCATCCAGTTCATCCCTTGCCGCCGCGGTTGCGCCCTTCTCGATTTCCAGGTCAAGATCGAGATCTGGGCCGAGTTTCTGCTCGAGGACATCAGCGGCTTCGTCGGCAGTGCCATAGTATTTGATGAGCGCGTCGCGGATTCTTGCCGGGCTGGTGCAAACCAGTTCGATTTCGCGCTGCAAAAGAAAACTCAGGCTGTCGACCGTGTTGATATCGAGCGGATCGCCTACGGCCACGATCAGTCCGCTTTCACCAAACGCTATCGGGATGACTTTGAAACGGCGTGCGTCTTCGGGCCGAATTTGTTTGATCATCGCCGGGGGAATAACCATCGAGGACAGGTCGATCCAGTCCATGTGGGCCTGCCCCGCGAGCGTGCGTGAGACATCCGCCTCCGAAATGACGCCATCTTTAATCAAAAGATCGACAACGTTACTGGCGCCGTTGAGCCGCGATCGCGCGCTTTCAATCTGTGGTCGCGTCACCAATCCCGCGTCGCGCAGGAGATCGAGCACATAAGTTTCGTTTCTTTGCACAGATTTCAACGGTCACTCAACCGTCACGCTCTTGGCGAGATTACGTGGTTTATCAACGTCCCGGCCAAGTTCGACCGCGAGATGGTAGGCAAGGAGCTGGAGCGGGATGACGGTGAGAATGGGGCTGAGGCAATCGGGCACGTCTGGGAGCGAAATGATTTCGTTGGCGAGCCCTTTGAGTTGCTTCGCGCCGTTGCCGCTGGTAATCGCGATGATCGGACCTTTGCGCGCTTTAACCTGCTCGATGTTGTTCAAATTTTTCGAAAACACGGCGTCGTCCGGCGCGATAAAAATGGAGGGAAGATCGGGTCGCACCAGCGCGATGATGCCATGCTTGAGCTCGGCACTGGGGTGTCCTTCTGCGAAAAGATAAGTGATCTCTTTCATTTTCAGCGCGCCTTCAACTGCGATCGGGAAATTAAACTGGCGGCCGAAGAAAAGCATGCCGTTAACGTCGACATATTTTTTTGCGATCGCTTTGACTTGATCGCCTAGCTTCAAAACTTCCTCGATTTGTTCCGGCAACGTTTCGAGTTCTTTAATAATGCGTGTTCCTTCCGCAGTGGAAAGATTTCTCATGCGGCCAAGAAGCAGGCCGATGAGGGTGAGGATGACGAGTTGAGATGTGAATGATTTGGTCGCTGCCACGCCGATTTCCGGGCCGGCGTGCATGTAAACGCCGCCGTCGCTTTCGCGCGCGATCGTGCTGGCCACATTATTACAAATACCGAGCGTGCGATATCCTTTGCGCCGGCTTTCCCGCAGCGCGCCGAGTGTGTCGGCAGTTTCGCCGCTTTGGCTGACCGCAAAAACGAGCGTGTCCGGCGTCATCGGGGTATTGCGATGGCGAAATTCACTCGCGTACTCCACTTCGCTCGGAATGGCGGCGAGCTGCTCGATCAAATATTCCCCGACCATGGCGGCGTGCAGCGCGGTTCCGCAACCGGTGAGAACGACGCGACCCACTTCGCGCAATTGTTCTGGCGTCATATTCAGGCCGCCAAGCTTGGCCGTGCAGTCCTCAAGGTTCAGGCGGCCGCGCATCGCGTCTCGGACGGAATCGGGTTGCTCAAAGATTTCCTTGAGCATGTAGTGAGGATAATCGCCTTTCTTAATGTCCTCCGCCGTGAATTCGACTTTGCTAACCTGATGATCGCCGGTCTCGCCGGCGAGCGAGCTAATCTCGAACTTGTCGCGTTCGACTGCGACCACATCGAAGTCGTTCAGGTAAATCGCGTCGCGTGTGTAGGCGACGATCGCGCTCACATCGCTGGCCAGAAAATTTTCGTCTTTGCCAACTCCGAGAACGAGCGGGCTGCCGCGTCGCGCGCCAATCATGAAGTTGGGGATGTCCGCGTGAACAACAGCGATGCCGTAGGTGCCGATGACTTGTTTCAAAGCCGTGCGCACGGCATTGACTAGGCGCGCTTTGGAATCTTTACCGTCCAACTGCTGATAAATGCTCCCGATGAGGTGAGCAAGCACCTCGGTATCGGTTTGCGAGCGGAAATCATTGTCGCCGTCCCGATTCAACTGCTCCTTGAGCTCCTGATAATTTTCGATCACGCCGTTATGGACGAGTGCAATCTTTCCGCTGGCGTCGAAATGCGGGTGCGCGTTCTCGTCGTTCACCTTTCCGTGTGTCGCCCAGCGCGTGTGGCTGACGCCAAATGAGCCCGATGCCGGTTTTTTCGCCATTAATTTGGCCAGCGCGGCGATACGTCCGGCGCATTTGCGTGTCTCAACCCGATCCCCGTCGACAATTGCAACTCCCGCTGAGTCGTAACCGCGATATTCGAGCCGACGCAAGCCGTCTAGCAAAATGGGCGCTGCCTCCGAGCGCCCGACGTAGCCGACAATTCCGCACATATTGAGGACGGGAAACTAATGTCTCCCCGTCACTGTAGCAACCCGCCTAAGGTGGAAGGACGCGATCGTCATGGCAAAAAGGTTGCCGGAACCCGCAGACCCTGAGTTATTAAATATGTGATAAAGCAGAACCCTCCGCGGCGCGATACATCTGTAGAACACGCGGCGTTGTCTCCCCCCGCGCTGCCGCCCGGAACAACGCAGCGCACGCTTGCCATAGTCATGGGCGGCGGCGCAGGCACGCGTTTGTTTCCATTGACGAAAGACCGGGCTAAACCGGCGGTCCCGCTTGGCGGAAAATATCGCATTGTCGACATTCCGATCAGCAACTGCCTGAACTCAGGACTGCGCTCGATCTACGTGCTCACGCAATTCAATAGCATGTCGCTGCATCGACATATTCAAGCGAGCTATAAGTTCGACAATTTCTCGCGCAGCTTCATCGATATTCTCGCAGCGCAGCAAACTCCGGAGGGCTCGCAATGGTACCAAGGCACGGCCGACGCCGTGCGGCAGAACATGCGCTACTTCCTCGAGCGGCCTTTCGATTATTATCTCATCCTCAGCGGCGATCAGCTTTATCGCATGGATTTTCGCGCGCTGCTCCATCAGCACATTCAAGCGGGCGCCGATATCACACTCGCGACCAAACCGGTGCATCGGGATCAGGTCTCTGAATTCGGAATCATGCAAAGCGGTGTCGACCGGCGCATTGTTCGTTTTGTCGAAAAACCCGCGGACGACCCTGTGCTCTACGAAATGAAAATCAGCCCCGAATTGCTGCGGGCGATCGGATCGAGCGAAGACGAAGAATTATTCCAAGCCTCGATGGGCATTTATGTTTTCAATCGCGAGATCTTGGTCAAATGCCTCGAAAATAACCTGGTTGATTTTGGCAAACACATTATTCCGCACTCGATCAAAGATCGACATGTGAGCGCGTTCATTTTTAAAGGCTACTGGGAAGACATCGGAACGATCCGCGCCTTTTATGAAGCGAATCTCGATCTTACGGATCTTGTGCCGGAATACAGTTTCTTCGATTCGGAAGCGGCCATTTATACGCATCCGCGCTTTTTGCCAGGCAGTAAAATCAACGGCGCTGCTTTGCGCCAGGCGATTATTTCGGATGGCTGCATCATTTCTGATGCGCATCTGGAACGCTGCGTCGTTGGGATCCGCAGCATCATTCAGAGCGGCGCGACCATTCGCAACAGCATCGTGATGGGAGCAGACTACTTCGAGCAAGATCGACATGCAGATTCAGGGCGACCGCTCATCGGGATCGGTCGCAACTGCGTGATTGACCGCGCTATTATTGACAAAAATGCCCGGATAGCCGACGGGGTTGTGATTACACCGGAAGGAAAACCGGCGAATTTCGATGCGGACAATTACTTCATCCGCGACGGCATCGTAATCGTCCCAAAAAACGCGACCATTCCAGCCGGTTTTTGGATCTGAGGCGCGGCCGTCAAGTGAGATTGTCGATCTTTGCTTGTTCGTTTGAGCCGCGCTCAGCGACGGTCGGTCGCGCCTGCGAACTGCTGGTTCTCACCTTCCCATTTTTCCTGTTTGTTCCACGGGAGCGCAGATTCACGACGCGCGTCCGGATCGTCGACCAGGCGAACCTGTTGTTTCTCGGCGGCACAGGAAACAAAACTGCTGGCACTCGCCAGTAAAAGCAGTATCGCGATTTTTCTTTTTAAATCAGGAATGAGTGCCCGCATAAACGACAGTGTCTCCAGGTTGCACTTGGACGCCACGTGCCAAGCTATTAGTAATAACATCGCCAATTGCGGTGGCAGGTTCAACCGAAGAAATTCGAATTTTCCCAATTAGGGTTCCTTCTCGCAAAACGAGCATTTCTGAATTCGGTTCTACCCCCTGGCGGCCGCCGAGATTTAAGACTACGAAATTGTAAGCTTGATTGACCGCGAGGATGGTGCCGCGAACTCCTGATTTACCTGCTACGACTTCTCTCCGCTTTTTTTCCGGTTGGGCCATTTGGCCCGGGCGTTCCTTTGCCGGTGCAAGTTTCTCGGACAAAAAGGTGTTCTCGCGTTCGGCGCTATCGAGTTGACGGCGGGCGTCATCGAGTTGCGCCTGTAATTCCGCTGTCGAAGGAGCACCCGGATTCACGCTCGTCGCTTCGGGACCAGGTCCTCCCGTTCGATTTTGCAGCGATGCGACCTCCGCCTGGCTCGCCTGCAATTTGGATTGTAAATCGGCTTTTTCCCTTAAGACCTGCGCGAGATCTGCTTCGGCTTTGGCTGCCTTGCTTTCGCTCTCCGCGCCAGTTCCAGTCACTGGACTCGCGTTCGCTTTCCCAGTCCCCGGCTCTGGCTCTTGCACCAGTCGGCGGCGTTCAGCGGCGTCGCGGGCTGCGACCGTGCTTGCCAAATTCGCATGCAGCGCTTTTACCCTGAAGGTATTGAGGATGCTGAAACCGGAGGCCAAAACCAGGATCAGCATGGAAATTCCAAGCAATGTCTTTGGCGAGTTGTCGAAGGTCATGGGTTTTGTGAGCGGCGTTGAACAATCTTCTTCTAATCGCGTAGCAATCAAGAATGCAATTCTGATTTGATTCCCGAGGTTGATCGCGACCCGTAGCCGAACCCGGAATTGGCTTTGCGTCTCTGAGAGTTTCAATCTATAGAAGGCGCCTAATGGGTCAGCAGCATCGAGTTCGGGCCAAACGCAAGCGGCGAAATGCCTACCTCCGCCGCAGACAAGCTTCGATCAAATTAATGCGCCGCGAAGCAACCAAACCTAAGGTAAAAAAGTCCCACGTCACCACGGAATAGGCCAAGTAGACGCAGTCTTGCGAGTGCATTGCCAAGCTTGACATCTGGGATGGCGAACTTTAGCGATGCGGCAACGACCACGTTATTTAATTGTCGACGGTCACAGTATTGTTTTTGCGTGGTCCGATTTGCGCAAACTCCATGAGCGCCGCCCGTCGCTCGCCCGTGATGCATTAATCAAGCAGCTGCGTGACTATCAGGATTGGAGTGGTGTGCGCGTGGTTGTCGTTTTCGATGGGAAAGGTCCCACCGTCACTGCGCAATCGGATCCCGCTGACGTGCAAATCTTTTATTCACGCCGCGGACAAACAGCCGATGCGATTGTCGAGCGACTCGCCAGCAAATATGCGGCTCGGTTTGACCTGATTGTGGCCACTTCTGATTTTATGGAGCGCGAGACGGCGAGCGCTTGTGGCGCTGAATGCATGTCGCCGGAAACTTTGCGGACATTAATCGACGAAGGCCGTCCCCCCATGTGGCGATCGTCACGCAGTAAGTGATTCAGGCAGCGCCATGGAGGGTCTTTGCGGCCGGTCCGGAGTTTCGCGACGGGAACCTTGTTGGCAGGTGGCCAGCACGCGCGAAAGTACAGAGTAAAGTTGCTCGATCGGC
>WNFR01008522.1_pt1 | contig 12121 bp, 15 predicted proteins | sample 5400221 | NCBI WGS metagenome assembly WNFR01 (sample SAMN13153357, study PRJNA577476) | soil metagenome | isolation source: 40 cm soil under Madrone tree | place: USA:California | collected 2016-06-14 | reverse complement strand
ATCCGAGGGCTGGCTGCAAGCGGAAATGAGGGCCGCGCCCGCGATGGCTCCGACAAATGCCCATTTCGAAAACGCAACGCGTCTGGCGGATTTAGGCTTTCGAGGCGGATAACCGTTCATGGCCGTTCTTCTTTTTTCGATTGCAGCGGCCCACCCGCCCGCTTGCACTGCCAACTGAGGCGGCCTTACCGCGGCGGACCCGTCGCGCTTCGCAGATTTGATTGAGCCAGGGCCACTAGAGCGCCATCGTGTAGCCGACCCTGGTCATGCTCGCCGTCCTTAGCAGCGGCAATAATATGTTTTGCGAGGATCGCCCGCGCGGCCTCAGCCTTGGCGTCCGTATCGAAGATGGCTCCGCCGACCTGAATGGACTCCCACGCTTTCTCGAATGCAGCGACTAAAATGCGAATGTCATCGGGGTCAAACGCCCCTGAGTGCTCCTTGAGATGTCCGAACATCTCAACGCGGCGTCTCGTCTCCAGGCGGGAGCGCTCGGGATCGTCTATTTGCTCTGCCAAGTCGCGGTACTGCGCAGCAATTTGGAGAAACAGCGTTTTGAATTCCTCGTTGTAAGTGCTGGCTGCGCGTCCCTCGTTCGCGGCTGCCCAGCGCAAATAGCGCTTCGATTTGTCTCTCTGCTCTATCATCGCGCTAGCTTGTCGCGAGCGACTGGAGACGACTATCTTGAAATTGCTGCGATTTGATCGGTCTTGCCACGCCTTGACGATAGTCAAGCCGTCGGACGAGGCGGCCCAAAAGAAAGCCCCTGTGTGTACCGAAAACCTGATCCGTATTGATTAGGTAAGAGAATCGCCTAACGTCGGCGCGGAATGATCGCGCTGCTCTCCTTCTTCCTGACCCTATCGGCGCAAGCGGACAAAACCGTAGTCGCTTCAATTCGGCTCGCCGGCGGGTGTGAAGGTTCGCACGACCTCGTAGACGCCGGGTGCAAACTTGGCGATCGTGAGCGCTTCCTGAAGAAACGGAAGTGGGGCAGGGTCCTGACGCATCGCCTGATAATCATCGATGCTCCGCCATTGTGCATACATCGTGACCTTCGTCCCGTCAGTGCTGCGATGGAGGCTGGCAGAAACAAAGCCCGGCGCCCGACGCACTGAAACCTCCGTGGCTTCGGTTAGAAGTTCAACGAGCCTTCGCTGGTTTGCCGGTTCAACCGTGAACACATTGATCAGGGTCATGACATCGCTTTTCGCAGAAATCGTAGTCATAGTGTCCCTTCCTTCAGAGAGGGTCGAGATAGGGCCGGAGCTACGCTGCTGCCGCGCTCCTTCCAGAAGTCAGCGGGTCTGTTCTTAGCCAAAGCTACGGCGATGCGTTTCGAGCTCTGCTGTACATTTTGACGGCAATCACCGTCATCGCCGTGTTTGGATTCCTCGGACGAACAGCGACTCCTTCGGTCAGTTGTCCTCCGTTCGATCGCACTGCAAGCCAAAGATTCGCAATGAACGTGTCGAACGCGAGATTTCCGCCTGTCGGACGGCCTACCTTGCTCGCAAGCGGCGCAATGCTCTTTTTTGAACGCTCGAGCAAGGATGTAAGCTCACCGAGAACCTGCAGGGAATGCTGGATACCTAGCCTTTGACCCCGAGAGTCTGGGATATCGCCATGTGCTCTTACTTGCAGGGCAACAAAATATTCTGCTGAACTGAAATCGCTACAGCTCTCCAGTGCCAAAAGCCTCGTATGAAGCCGTTGGACGGATTTTGCGATCCTATCGAACGCGCGATTGATCTCGTTGCCACTAACTCGTCGCCTTCCAATCCGTATTCGATTGGACTCATCTATTATTGATCCAAATTGCCGATTGAATTTGCGGTGCGATCTTCCCGGGATTTTTGCTTTTCGTGCAACCACCAACAGCAATTTCGTGGCTTTAGGGTCTTGGTGACCATTCGCATCCGGCGCAAATGTCAGGGGGCGGTCTGCAGAAGAGGTTGATTTTTGCCGTCGCGCTTTCCCTGTTAACATCAGAAAATTCCCTGTTCCGCCTCCAACAATTCCGTGTTCCGTTGCGTAGGGAATTTGATTGTAACCGTTTGAATTTTCCGGCCAATCGGAAGGGAAGATTGCTCCCGGGGGTCAGAATTTTCAAAATTCCCTGTTATTTTCCCTGTTATCAGGGAATTTGGATGTTGAGACGGGTTCGATCCGGACTGCATCCGCCACCACGCACTCCTGCGCTAAACGAGATTTCCTGTTGTTTGCCGAATACGCGCGATTTTGCGCGGGCGTCGCCAAACTGCCCTGCACTAATCGGAGGGGCGTTAGCGCCATCGGTCGTCCACGCATGCTTTCGGTTGCTCGCCTCGCTCCTGCGCAAGCGACGGATAGTCGGTATAGCCTTTGGTCCCACCGCCATAATACGTGGATGGATCGTCGGCATTGAGGCCCGTGGGCATACGCAACCGGTCCGGCAAATCTGGGTTGGCCAGAAACTTGCGGCCAAAGGCGATCAAATCCGCCTTGCCTTGCTCGAGCCATGCTTCCGCGGTGTCTCGATCAAAGCCGCCGGCTACGATCAACGTTCCGCGATATTTTTGCCGAATAAGCGCAAGCAGCTGCTCCGCGCGGGCGTCCGGCGCATTGCCTTTCTCGATCGCGGCGAGACCCGGATTCACGATATGCAGATAGGCGAAACGAAGGTCGCTGAGAACTTGCGCTATGGTGCCGAAGGTCACCTCCGGCTCGGCGTCGCTCATATCATTGAAATTGCCAAGGGGTGACAGGCGCACGCCGACCCGGTCTGGACCCCAGATTTCGCTTACGGCTTCGACCACTTCCATCAACAGCCGCGCTCGATTGGCCACCGACCCTCCGTAGGTGTCGGCCCGATGGTTTGTGCCTGAACTGATGAACTGATCAATGAGATAGCCGTTGGCGCCGTGCACCTCTACCCCGTCGAAATTGGCGGCCAGGGCGTTTCTCGCCCCACGCGCATATTGCTGAACGATGTAAGGCATCTCCTCGATCTGCAACGCCCGCGGCCGAACGAACGGCACCAATTGACCTTCGCCCCGATCATTCTCGATGAACGCGTCGCCGGCCGGGGTAATGGCCGAGGGGGCGACCGGCAGCATGTGATCCGGCTGCAGTGCCGGATGTGAGATGCGTCCGACATGCCAAAGCTGCAGGAAGATACGGCCGCCGGCGGCGTGCACCGCGTCGGTCACCAATCGCCAGCCTTCGACCTGTTCACGGCTGTGGATACCCGGTGTCCAGGCATAACCCTGCCCTTGCATCGAGACCTGGGTTGCTTCGCTGATAATGAACGCGGCTGAAGCCCGTTGTGCGTAGTAGCAAGCGTTGAGCGAGGTCGGCACGTTCCCGGGTTGACGCGCGCGGGAGCGCGTCAAGGGCGCCATGACAATCCGGTGCGGCAGAGTGAATGGACCGAGCCTGTACGGTTGAAATAGTAGTTCCGCCACCGCCTGTTGAGGGCGGACAGCTTCGACGACCGACGTTGGAGCCATTGTCGAGGTCCTTTCAGGAGTTGAATCGCATTCGACGCCTGATTTAGAACGCGATGCGACGGAGGAGGGTTCCTTAACCGTATAGTTGGTGCCGCGAGCGCCGCGACGACGATGATCAGCAGGGCCTTCATGCTCGCTAATCCCTGTAGCTGAACGTCGGTCCCGCGATGCAGTCGCGCTTTTATGTGGCAATCAATGAACCAGGAACGATCCAGCGCAGACCGGTCCTTGCGACGCTTATCTACCTTGCCGAGGCGGCGAGCAGCGCGATCAAGCTGTTCGACTCGTAGCGAATCTCTGCGTCATTCTTTCTTGCGGCCCGGCTTGTGGAGCTCGCGAAGCGGCACGGTCGGAAGCACGCACTCGCCTTCGCTGTATTCGGTCGTAACTTCTTCAATCCGGTTTACGAGTACCAGAAGCAGTTGGCGTAGGCGGTCGGTGTTCACAAACGATCCGCGCGCTCCAGCTGTCCTGGAGAGCTGCCTGTTCAGGCAAGAACTCCGCAGTCGAGGCAATTTCAATCAAGCTTTCTCATCCAGTGTTTCCTTAAATTCGTAATCGATGGGCCGCTATGAACACGCATGCTTACGCGGCATTTATTCGTCCGGAGGAGATCGCCAACTGATCGAGGGAGTTAGATCGATGGCTGAACCTCGCACGATGACCATAGTTCTGGTACACGGCGCATTCGCTGAGTCGTTGTCCAACTGGAAACCTGTCCTCGAATTGCTGCTCGCCAAGGGATACAAGGTGGTCGCGGCTCCGAACCCGTTGCGGGGTGTGAGCAGCGATGCCGCCTACGTATCTTCCATCCTCAATACGATTGACGGCCCTATCATTCTCGTCGGTCATTCCTACGGCGGCGCGGTCATCACCAACGCGGTCAACGGCAACCAAAGCGTGAAAGCGCTGGTCTATGTGGCCGCCTTTGCGCCGGATACAGGGGAGAGCGTGGCCACGCTGTTGCGCCGCTTTCCCGGCAGCACCGTCGAGGCGAACACGGCGGCTCCCATTCTGCTCGCGGACGGTAGCCGGGACCTGTACTTTCAGCCTGACAAGTTCAGAGCCCAGTATGCGGCTGACCTCCCGGAAACCGAAACGAAGCTGCTGGCCCTGACACAGCGCCCGATGGCGGAACGCGCCATGACGGAGGCGTCCGATGTTGCCGCCTGGAAAGCCATCCCGTCTTGGTTCATCTTCGGAACGCGCGACAACAGCATTCCCGTTAACCTGCTGGCATTTATGGCCGAACGCGCCGGATCGAAGAAGACCGTCACGATTGAAGGTGCCTCACACGCCGTCATGATGTCGCATGCTGACGCCGTTGTGGAGCTAGTCGAACAGGCTGCATGGGCTGTTGGAGGAGACGGGGTCACCGAAGCCAATGGTTGGGGTAACGAACAGGTCCATGGCGGCGATGTCCGGTGCGTGGTTACGCAGGAAGGTGGACCAGCCCTGGGACGGCGGTCCACATCGCTTGACCATGTACTTCGCCACGCTGGACTGAGCGACCTCGAAGCCGAGCTTGAGCAGCTCGCCATGAATGCGCGGCGCACCCCATAGCGGATTTTCGGCGCTCATCCGGCGGATCAGCGCGCGCAGTTCCCCATCGATCTTCGGTCGGCCTCCAAGAGAGCGGGATTTCCACCGCCGGTACCGACGGAAGCCGGCTCGATGCCAACGTACGAGAGTCTCGGGACGGACGATCGTGATGGCCCTGAGCACCGATGGAAACCATCGATATAGCGTGACCAAGAACAAGCGATCCCCATTCGTGAGTTGAACGCGACCGCGCACCCTCCGCTGCAGCACAATCAATTGATGTCGGAGCGCAGCGTTCTCTGCCGCAAGTCCCTTCTTTGACTTGAACGGTGAGACGGACAGGGCCAGGAGGAGCCAGAAGAGCGCGATCATCGCCGCTGACGTTTAGGCGATTCGGTCGCGCCATCAATACGGATGAGGTTTTCGGTACACACAACCGCGACGTGAAGCGTCCCGTGGTCTTTATCCTACGCTTATGAGAACGGCTGGGATTCCACCTCGAATTCACATGCGCGGATGAGCATATATTGTCAGCGCGCCCCTCGGCCTCCGTTCGGGCCGCCCGCACCTCGCGTCTGGCTTCCAGGGAAGCTGGAAAATCTACTATTCACCCTAATTCGGCAGTCTTGGCCCAAGTCGAGGCGGAAATCGGGGCGAGGTTTACTCAAGTTTGTCAAAGGAGACTTCGATGCCTTTCTCGAATCTGGCATTTTGGCCCACGGCTTTCTGCGCCTGCGCCGCACCGAGTGCGCCCATGAGAAGCTGGTCGCGTTTTTCTTATCCCGCCCCACTCCTGCGCGATTCGTGCTGCCTCCTCGATCATGGAAACTAACCCGCCCGTGCCGCGCGCGATCCTCGTCGGCATTCAGGTCCCGAGCGTCGACGACGTCGCGCACGCCGCGAGCATCGAGGAGCTGGGCCGTCTAGTGAAGACGCTCGGTTACGAGGTCGTCGGCACGATGTCGCAGAAGCGCGACGAGATCGGCGGCGGGACGGTGCTCGGCAAGGGGCGGCTTGAGGAACTCGCGGCGATTACTGGCGGGACGGGCGTCGTCGGATCGATGGCAATCCCGCAGAAGTCGAAGGCCCGTGAGCGCTTTGAGGACGCCGACCAGAAGAAGCCGGATGCCCCGCAGATCGAGCCTGATCCGGACGCGCCGCCGAAGCCGGAGTTCGTGATCGTCGATCACGAGATCTCGCCGAGCCAGGCACGCAACCTCGAGCGTGCGACCGGTGCGCAGGTGCTCGATCGGACTAGCGTGATCATGGAGATCTTCCATCGTCATGCACACAGCCGTGAGGCGAAGCTGCAGGTAGAGATCGCGCGGTTGAAGTACGTCTCGCCGCGGCTGCGGGAGTCGTTGGCGGGCGGTGGGCGGCAGCGGGGCTCCGGCGCGGGCGAGTCCGATCTCGATCTCGATCGCCGCAAGATCCGCGATCGCCTCGCCGAGCTGAAAGAGCAGCTGGAGGATATCCAGCGAGACAACGACCAGCGTCGGTCCGCGCGTCGCGATCAGCTCCGGGTCGCGCTGGTCGGGTATACGAACGCAGGGAAGTCGTCGCTCATGCGTGCGCTCACCGGCAGCGAAGTGCTGGTCGCGGACAAGCTCTTCGCGACGCTTGACACGACGGTGCGCGCGCTAAAGCCGGAGACGAAGCCGCGCGTGCTCGTCTCGGACACGGTCGGGTTCATCAAGAAGCTGCCGCACGATCTCGTCGCGTCGTTCCGATCCACGCTTGCCGAGGCGCTCGAAGCGTCGCTGCTGCTGTTCGTCGTCGACGCGTCCGACCCGGGATACGAATCGCAGATCGAGGTGAGCCGCAACGTGCTGCGCGAGATCGGCGCGGAGGTTGTCCCGTCGCGCCTGCTCCTCAACAAGATCGATCGCGTGAGCGAGGCCGATCGCGCCGCCCTCCGCGCGAAGCACCCCGACGCAATCCTCCTCTCCGCGAAATCACCCGAGGACGTGGCCGCGCTGCGCGATGCGATCATCGCGTTCTTCGAAGCTGCAATGGTGGAGGACCAGATTGTGCTGCCGTACCCGAAGCAGGGACTGCTCGGCGATGTGTACGAGACCACGCGCGTGCTCTCCGAGGACTACGACACCACCGGCCGGATCATGAAGGTGCGGGGTCTGCCCGGCGCCATCGCGCGCCTGCGAAGAACCCTCGCCACTTCGTGAGTTCGCGCTCTGGCCGAAGGTGGAACAGAGAAGACATCAGCTCCGAGATCGACAGATTCGGCGGCTGTCGCTTCCGAAAACTAGATTCGTGCGTATCGATGATGAAAGCCCGCGAACGATCGGGTGTGCCCTGCGGGCTGCTGTCCATTATTGAGAACGTACACGGCGCACGAAGTCGGCCACCGCGTGGCCAATCTCGTCCGGGGTGTCCTCCTGCACGAAATGGCGCCCCTTCACCGTCACTTCGGTCTGGTTCGGCCAGGCGCGGCAAAGTTCCCGCTGCCGGCCGACTAGGATCGAGCCTGGATCTGCGTTAATAAAGAGCTTCGGAATGTCGGTCTCGGCAAGCCAGGTGGCATAGTTTTCAACCTGTCGTTTCCGAAAATTCGATCCGGCCTGGATTCGCATCGTGGGATATCCGCGACCGACCGATCTCGCCTGGATCGCCCTGGCAAAATGGCTATGCGGAACGTCTGATCGGCACCGTGCGCCGCGAGTGCCTGGACCGACTGCTGATCTTTGGTGAGTCGCACCTGGGGCGAGTTCTCGCTTCGTATGCAATATATTACAATCAGGCGCGTACGCACTTGGCGTTGGGCAAGGATGCGCCCCTGGGTCGCGCGGTCCAGCGGTCCGGTGTCATTGTCGCCATCCCAATCTTGTCCGGGCTGCACCACCAATACGTCCGGATATGATTTTCGGAAAGGACAACCGTTCAGACCTACAAAGGCGACCAAGCCCGGCACCAAAACGTTTCCGTACTTTGCTGAGCCCAACACTGAATTGCAAAATGTAGTTGAAAGCGTTGATCTCACTGCACCGCCCGAAAGAGTCTGGGACTTGATCGGTCAATTTGGCGTCGCGACGTGGCACCCCTTGATTGCTCAAATGCGACTGACTGGCACCGGACCTGGTCAATTACGCACCATCGAGACGATCGACGGAAAGCAAATTGTCGAACGTCTAGAGGCGGTCGATGCCACCAGTAGGTATTATCGGTATTCGAATATCGCCGGCCTGCCGGTAGCGAACTATACGGGAACGCTTTTGGTCAAGCCAAAAGGCGCCGGTAGCTCCGTCGAATGGCGCGCGGATTTTCTGCCAAATAATCAACCAACGATTTTCGTTAAGACGATTGTGTCCACTCTTTTCAAAACCGGACTCGAAAGCCTCAAGGCGCGGTTTTGAGGCCAGAAATGAATGACGGCATGACCTTTGATAACGAACCATTTTGTACGACGGACGGCGAGATTGCGGCCGTCAATCTAGGTAGTACGTGTGCGCGATCTTGGAGGCGATTTTTTCAAGACCCCCTTAGACCTGGGATTGCGGAAGTTGTCATCGAACAGGAGCAGCTCATTGCCCAGTTTGTTGGAGATTTATCTGCGCTCGACCGCCTCGGGTCTTTGATGAATCAACTTATCGAACTGGACGCCGGGTCGGCACATACCGCATTGATGTGCGCGCAAGTCGCCTCGATGAGGCATCGCTTTTCTGATGCAAGGCACTATCTAGCACAAGCTGAGTCTGGCGGAGCTCCTTCGGCAGATTTGAAGCGTTTGTTATTGAGCATTGACCAGGCCTGCGGGTTGAACCTTGACACGGTGCTGGACGAACGGCGCGAGCTCGCTAGAGAGTCCGGAGGATTGGAGGACCTGGTGGCGCTCGGCGCCCTGTTGGCGGATTTGGGCCGATTCACCGACGCCGACCAAGTCTACCGGAACGCTCTTCTGGGTTACCAGGATGTGTCACCATTCCCCGTGGCATGGGTTTGTTTCCAGCTCGGCGTGTTGTGGGGTGAACTCGTACCCGAACCTCAATTGGCGCGTGCCGAGCACTGGTATCGCAAAGCAATCAATTGTCTGCCTCGATATGTGAAAGCCCGAGTGCACCTAGCGGAAATTTATTTGAGCACCGGCCGGACAGCTGAGGCCGAAGCTACCCTCAATCCGGCCATTGCAAGCGGCGACCCAGAAGTGCCGTGGCGTCTTGCTGATGCATTACTGGCTGAGGGAAGGATCGCCGAGGGCGATACCCAATTGGGGGTTGCGCGAACCGGCTTCGAGGAGCTTCTTGGTAGGCACTTGTTGGCTTTTGCCGACCACGGCGCGGAGTTCTACTCCGGCAGCGGGAATGATGCCGCCCGGGCTCTCGAACTGGCTCAGATCAACCTCGCAAACCGTCCAACGCTTCGTGCGTTCGATCAGGCCTACAGAGCTGCCATCAGCGCGGATGAAGCAGACGCGGCCGCGGAGATTCTTGCAGGAGCAAAGACGCGTTGGGGCGATGCAGCCCTAACGCAAAGATGCTCGACTGAGCCGGCAGGATTAGTCGCACGATGATCGACCGTCGAACTTTCACTGTAGGCGCAGGGCTTGCTGCCGTGACGACAACCACTGCAGCATCGCTAGCGCAAATTCTTCCTCCTGCGACGGACGCAAGGCCGCTCGTTTTTGCGATTCATGGCTGGAGTGTTCAGGAGACGAATGGTTCTGATGATCAGGTGTGGGTGAAGGTTGGTTATGGATGGCGGATCGCTTGGCGATAATGGCGGCTGTGGGCCGTAACGTCATGGGGCTGGAATGTCAGGAGCTGCATCGGCTGTGCCCGTTGTTTGCTGATCGAACGCAGGAAGACGGCAAGCAGACGGGTCGCGGTCAGGCACACATCCCGGCATCACATGCGCTGACTGGTCAGCTTCTCAGACTGCAATGGCTCATGGCACGGCCGCAACCACCATAACTTCAACGAGCATCCCAGGTCGCCAAAAGTCGGTCGTGAGGCAAGCCCGCGCCGGAGGGTTTGCCGGATCGACCCACTCGTTCCAAACAGAATTGTGATCTTCGAACAGACGCATGTCAGCGATCCAGGACCTGGGCGCTTAGTAGCTGTGATTTGTCGGTTCCCGCGAGGTTGAGAAGCTCATCGACGCGTCGCAGCACTTGAGCGGTCTGCGTTTTGATGCCGTGAACGACTGCCTGGCTGATGATCGGCTGACCGCGATTCTCGTCTGATATCTTTCTAATTTCGTGGCGTATGATCGACATGATATTCCCTTTCTGTGGATTGAGTGCCTCGGGTGGCGGTCGTGACGTCATCACCAAAGCGGCTGAAGGCGTTTCGCCAGCCCTTTTTGGGGCCGCTTACTCGAACGGAAGCATGACGATCGAGCCCGTTGTCTTGCGTCCGCCGATGAATTTGTGCGCGGCTGCAGCCTCCCGAAGCGGAAAGGTTTTGACAACGTTGCTCGCTACCACCCCCTGTGCGACGGCATCGAACAGCGATTTTGCTCCGTCGTCGATTTCGCTTCGGTTCGACATGTAATGCGAAAGCACGGGTCGGGTGATAAAAAGTGACCCGCGAACGCCCAGATCTTCGATGAGGTTGATCGGATCGGGAACGCCTGACGCCTGGCCGTAAGCTGCGCATATACCGACCAGCCGCAGGCAGTCGAGTGACCTTTGCAGCGTGTCCTTACCGATCGACTCATAGACAACGTCTACGCCTTTTCCGTCCGTAATCTTACGGGTGACAGCTACGAAGTCTTCGGTCGAGTAATTGATAACGTAATGACAACCGAGATTTCGAGCGATCTCGGCCTTCGCGTCGGTACTAACGGTACCGATCACAGTGGCTCCGAGATGCCGCGCCCAAGGACAAAGGATATGGCCCATGCCGCCAGCAGCCGCGTGGATCAGAACATAATCTCCCGGTTGCACCTTGTGCGTTCGATGCAGGAGATATTGCGCGGTCATCCCCTTCAGGATTAGTCCTGCCAGTTGAACGTCATCCAATGGCAAGTCCTTTGGAACCTTGATCAACTTGTCAGCCGGGTAAAGGCGCTCCTGACTATAGGCGCCGAATGGGGGAAGGCAGGTGCAAACTCGTTCGCCGACAGAGAACCCGGTGACGCCAGGACCTAACTCCTCGATCTCGCCAACTCCTTCGAAACCGACGACAACCGGCGGATCGCCCACGATCATCGGGTGCGGGATACCTGCTCGATGGTACGTGTCAGCGAAATTCACACCGACGGCCGTGCTGCGAAGACGTACCTGGCCGCGCCCGGGAGACCCGACCTTGATCTCCTCCCACACGAAGTTGTCGGGTGCGCCTTTCTTGTAGATTACCGCCGCCATTCCCATGATGCGTTCCTCCTGTTACAGCCATTCTTGCTGCGGGGTTCGCAATTGTCTCGCGCGAACAGTTTGGCCCATGCCGAACTGTCTTCGATTGATATGCTTCCGGTATCAGCGATAGGGTTAGGGATGGTCGCGGCGGCAAATCTGGTGGAGGTGGCCGCTCTCGTGGGTGACACTGCGCGAGCGACGATGCTTAACGCCCTTATGGGCGGCCAGTCGCTGACGGCCACTGAGCTTGCTTACTGCGCCCATGTCTCTCGCTCGACGGCGAGCGGCCACCTGAGCAAGCTGGTTGCCGCGCGGCTTTTGACCGTCATTCGCGACCGCCGCTTCAGCTATTATCGGATCGCGTCGCCGCTGGTCGCGACAATGCTGGAGAGCATGAAGGTCGTCGCCGCCATAGAGGTGCCACCACGCCGTCAGCCGCGGTCAGCAAACGACGATGCACTCCGTTTTGCCCGAAGTTGCTACGATCACCTGGCTGGCCAGGTAGGAGTCGCTGTTACCGATGCACTGGTGGCCATGGGGCACATCGTGCTCACCGATGAAGGCGGTGAGGTCACGTCTTCGGGTGGGCATTTCCTTTCCGCGTTCGGCGCTGATCTGAGGCCGCGGACTCGGCGGATTTTCTGCCAGCCTTGTCTCGACTGGAGCGAGCGTCGTTATCACCTCAAGGGACTCGTCGGAGCTCGGATTCTGGACCGTCTATTGGAGCTCGGATGGCTCAAATGCGTGTCGGACAGCCGTGCACTCCAACTAACGT
>WNFR01006306.1_pt1 | contig 12122 bp, 10 predicted proteins | sample 5400221 | NCBI WGS metagenome assembly WNFR01 (sample SAMN13153357, study PRJNA577476) | soil metagenome | isolation source: 40 cm soil under Madrone tree | place: USA:California | collected 2016-06-14 | reverse complement strand
AGGCTGGCTGGCATGGGATTAATCCAAAGCGCATTCGAAGGGATGAAGCCCTGGACCCGCAATGAGTGCGTCCGCCTCTTGCAGGAAGCTTCTGAGTCCGTAGACGGAGAAGGCCGCGGTGGGCCTGAGGGAGAAAAGATTTATCGCCTGCTCGAGACAGAATTCCGCGACGAATTCGAAGGAAAAAGTGGCGATGGAAGATTTCGCGGGCGTGTCGAATCTGTCTACGCGCGAGTTACAGCAATCTCCGGAGAGCCTCTCACGGATGGCAATCACTTCGGGCAGACGCTGATTAATGACTTCGGCAGGCCGTATCAGGAGGGATTCAACTCCGTCGATGGCTTTTCGGCTTGGACAACAGCAGGACGTTGGGTCGGCTACGTGCGCGCTGAATACCAGCACTCCCCATCAGCTCCAGCTCAGCCCGATGGCGCGCGACAATTTATCGCTTCCGTCGATAACATTCCCGGAGTTCCGCCCGCTACGCCGATTTCTTCCGTCAATCGGGTTCGATTGCTTGATGCATACGTAGGAATCAATTTTGAGAACTGGCAGATTTCGTTCGGAAAACAGAGCCTGTCGTGGAGCCCCGCCGAGGGCGGACCATTGATGTTAAGCAACAACGCCGAGCCGCTGAATATGTTTCGAATCAATCGCGTTTCTCCCTTCAAGTTGCCCAGCATTTTGGGATGGCTGGGGCCAATCCGCTTGGAGTGTTTTCTCGGACAGTTCGACGGCCACAATTTCGTATACCAAACCGATACAGGCATCGTCGGGCAGTTTGGCCGTTCGTTGGATCGGCAACCTTTCCTGCAAGGACAAAAAATTAGCTTGAAGCCTACTCCGAACTTTGAGTTTAGCGTTTCGTCTACGACTGTTTTCGCAGGTGGTCCGGGCGCTCTGACTTGGCACACCTTATTGCGGAGTTACTCCCTCGGGAATGGCCCCACTACTCTGCAGGGCGGACCTGGGGACCCAGGGGACCGGCGCTCAGGTGTGGACTTCAGTTATAGAATACCTGGCCTACGCAAGTGGCTAACATTCTATGGAGACGCGTTTGACGAGGATGAGTTTTCCCCCTTGGGCTACCCCCGCAAGTCTGCGATCAGGGGCGGCCTCTATATGCCGCGAATTCCAGGCATTCCTAAGCTTGATTTACGAGTGGAAGGGGGCTCGACCGTTCCGCCGAATTTCCCGAGCTGTAAAGGATGTTTCTACGTAAACAATCGTTACCCGGATGGTTCTTACACAAACCTCGGAAACCTTGCCGGGAGTTGGCTGGGGCGCGGCGGACAGGGCGGGCAAGCTTGGAGCACGTACTGGCTCACCTCGCGCAACAAGATTCAGCTCAACTATCGGCACCAGAAAATCAGCACTCTTTATCTATCACAGGGGGGGACGTTGAACGACGGAGGAGTGAGAGCTGACTTTTGGTTGGGCAGCGCAGTCAGGCTGTTGGGGTCAGTGCAGTATGAGAGATGGAATTACCCTGTCCTTAATCCGCTGCCACGATCAAACGTGGCGACCTCGCTGGAACTGAGTTTCTGGCCCCGTTCCTGGAAGTGAGAGGCCGTGGACAGTATGAAAGGTAAGTACGGAGAGAAGAGGAGACGTGACGCAGACAGCCGCGAAGCCGCAGCCTGAAACCGCACCGCAACCGGTCGTGGGAGAGGTTTCGCTGCCGGAGATATCGTTCGAGGATTCGCGCGAATGGCAAACAGAGCAGCTACGTCTGCTTTGGGACCGTCGCCGGTTCTTCCTCCGGGCAACGGCGATTGGTCTGATCGTATCGACCATCGTCGCATTCGTGATTCCAAAGCAGTACACATCGACGACACAGTTAATGCCTCCCGATACGCAATCTACTTCAGGCATGGCCATGATGGCCGCGATGGCGGCGAAGTCCGGAGCTGGCCTGGCGGGTGTGACGGGGGACTTGCTCGGGCTCAAGAGTTCGGGCGCGCTATTCATCGGCGTTTTGAGAAGTGAGACTTGTCAGGATCGGCTCATCCAGCAGTTTGATTTGAGAAAAGTTTACGGCACTCGGCTTGTCATGGATGCCCGCAAGAGACTCGATGAAAACACTTCGATTTCGGAAGACAAGAAGAGCGGCATCATCACCATCAGCGTTACGGATCACAGTCCGCAGCGGGCCGCAGCGCTGGCGGGCGCTTATGTCGACCAATTGAATACGCTCGTTTCCGAACTCTCGACTTCTTCCGCGCACCGTGAACGCGAGTTTCTTGAGGAGCGCCTCAAGGTCGCGAAGCACGACTTGGATAATGCCACCAATCAACTCGCGCAGTTTTCCAGCAAGAACAACACTCTCGACATCCAGCAACAAGGAAAGGCGTTGCTGGACGCGGCGGGGGCAATCGCAGGCGAAATGATCGCCGCGCAATCGCAGCTCGAGGGGCTCCGCCAAATCTATACCGACAACAATTCCCGAGTGCGTTCCTTGAACGCTCGCGTCGCCGAACTTCGCAAGCAACTCGAAAAGCTCGGTGGTACGCAGGCGAATGGCGCGACTGGCACCAGCGCGTCGCCTGACCAGCCAGGCGATCCATCTACTGCCAAGGCCGGTGGCGGTTTGCCTTATCCCACCATCAAGAGTCTGCCGCTGCTCGGAGCAAAGTACGCCGACTATTACCGCCGAGCGAAAATCCAGGAAACGGTCTACGAACTGCTGACCGAGCAATATGAGCTTGCAAAAGTGCAAGAAGCGAAAGAAACACCAAGTGTCAAAGTGCTTGATCCGGCCAAGATTCCAGAGTGGAAATCATCTCCGCCGCGCCTCGTGATCATGATCCTTGGTACGTTTTTTGTTTTTGGTTTCTCTTTGGTTTGGGTGCTGGGGTCGGCACGTTGGAAAGAAATCGACCCGCAGGATCCACGCAAGGCGTTCGCGATGGAAGTCGCCGGTAAGCTGACCGCGCAGATGCCATGGGCATCACGGAACGGGAGCTCTCCGGACTCTAGCGAGCAAATATTTGAGGATAGAGTTGACAGTCGTGGGTCGCCAAGAAGCGGGCAGGGCGACCGCTAGAGTCGTCCGCAAGTGTTTGTAAAACGAAGGGTTAGGTCACATATTGCCCTGTGAGTGACGGGGCGAAGCTGTACAAGGAGGTGCGGCACATGAGTCTGTCCTACATGACTCCCGGAACAACCGAGCAAAGAAGCAGCTTCAACGGACTCACTCTGCCCGATTCTTTTGCCGAACAGCACTGGTATGCCGCGTATACTCGCGCACAGCATGAAAAGCATGTAGCCGCGGAATTGGGGATGCGCGAGGTCGAACATTTTCTGCCGCTGTACAGTTCCATGCGGCGCTGGAAAGACCGGCGGGTGCAATTGCAACTGCCCTTGTTTCCCGGATACGTTTTCGTGCGGCTGGCGCTGCGCGAGCGGCTGCGCGTGCTGCAAATTCCGAGCGTGGTGCGGCTGGTTGGTTTTAGCGGTCAACCGACGGCGCTTCCCGACACTGAAATGGAAATCATGCGGTCGGGCCTCTCACAGAGCTTGCGCGCGGAACCGCATCCGTTCCTGACGGTTGGCCGGCGCGTGCGGATAACCGGAGGACCGTTCGCGGGACTTGAGGGCGTGTTGAGACGCAAGAAGAGCGGGATGCGCGTGGTCGTCTCCCTAGGGCTGATCCAGAGATCCGTCGCTGTGGATGTGGACGTCGCCGATCTGCGACCTGCTGCGGTGTAGCACGGAGCGGGATGTGCACCCCCATTAAGATGTATCCTCATCAAATCAAAACAAAAGAGTTGCAAAATGGGCATCGCGGAAGTGATAGGAAAGAAAGGCAGTTGCGCGACCGTCGTTTGGATGATGCAACGCGATTTGTGAGGGCTGGCCAATAGCAGGGGCCCGGCGAGGGCCCCGAGCGACTCGGGGCAGGTTGTGCCTGGTAAACACAGGCAACTTTAACACATAAGTACGGTACGAGTCAATTACAATTTTCAAGATGCCTGAAATCAAGAACATGAAGGACCTGCAAGCCAGCGAAGACATGGCCTCACGGAAGACTGCGACCTTGGTGCGAACAGAGGAGATGGCCTCAACGGCAGACCGTCATGATGGGGATGACGGGCAAAACGGGCATAAGGGGCAAAAGAGGCGTAACGGGCACCTGACCAGCGGACGCCTGCTGGCGAGAAATACGGTGTGGAATCTGGTCGGCAGCGGCGGGCCGATGGTAGTCGCTATCTTCTGCATCCCGGTGTTAATTAAAGAATTGGGGACAGACCGGTTTGGCGTGCTCACGCTCGCCTGGGCCGTGATTGGTTATGCTGGCCTGTTCGATCTGGGTCTTGGGAGGGCACTCACCCAACTGGTCGCAAAGAAATTGGGAGCAGGGGAAGACCGCGACGTGCCCACGTTGGTTTGGACATCCCTGCTGTTGATGCTAGCGCTTGGGCTATTGGGAGCGGTGTTTGTGGTTCTGCTGTCGCCCTGGCTGGTCTATCGAGCGCTGCACATTCCACCTGCCCTGCAGCGCGAAGGGCTACGATCCTTCTATTTGCTTGGACTGTCGATTCCAGTGGTTATCAGCACTGCTGGACTGCGCGGTTTGTTGGAAGCGCATCAGCGCTTTGGAATGATTAACGCCTTGCGTGTTCCTATGGGCGTATTTTCGTTCACCGGCCCGCTACTCGTTTTGCCGTTTTCGCAAAGTCTGTTTCCAATCGTTGCCGTGCTCGTTGCCGGCCGGCTGTTTGCCTGGATCGCGCATTTGCTACTTTGCCTACGGGTTCTGCCGGAATTGCGCCGGGGCATCGTCTGGCAGCGCGCTTTGATAAGCACTTTGCTGCGCTTTGGCGGATGGATGACCGTGAGCAATATTGTTGGGCCGCTCATGGTCACGCTGGATCGTTTTTTGATTGGAGCGCTGATTTCTGTCAGCGCAGTAGCCTATTACGCCACACCGTACGAGGTAGTGACGAAATTTTGGCTAATCCCGGGAGCGCTGGTCGGCGTTCTGTTCCCAGCCTTCTCGACCAGTTCCGCTCAAGACCGCAACCGGACCGCCCTTCTTTTTGGGCGCAGCGTGAAATGCATTTTGTTGGTGCTGTTCCCTGTAATTCTGTTGGTTATCGCCTTCGCGCAGGATGGACTGACGGTGTGGCTTGGGGCCGCGTTTGCGGCGAACAGCGTTCGCGTACTTCAATGGCTTGCTGTGGGAGTGTTTATCAACAGTTTGGCCCACGTGCCTTTTGCCCTGGTACAGGGCGTTGGAAAACCAGACCTAACGGCGAAGCTGCACCTGCTTGAGTTGCCCGTGTACCTGGGATCGCTGTTTTGGCTGACCAAAAGGTACGGTATTGAAGGCGCTGCGATTGCCTGGACAGGTCGAGTGACTCTGGACGCCCTGGTTCTGTTTGCCATGGCGCGGAAGTTACTGCCGATCGAAACTTCTTTCCGGCCACAAACCACCTTGTTTTCCGTTCTTGCGCTGGTGTCGCTAGTGTTGGCTGCGCTGCTTCAAGGCCTCCTGTTCAAAAGCGTATTTCTCTTGCTTGTGATTCTCAGTTTTGTGTCCGTCGCGTGGTTTCGAGTGCTGTCCCCGGAAGAACGGAAACTTGCACAAGAGTTCCTATAACTATATTATGGCCGCCATCCAATCAGGTCTCGATCCCCAGTCGCGCGAGCAGATGCGATCGGAACCGTCTCCGACTTGCTACGTGTGCGGGGAAAAAGGAGATTGGTTGTATCACGATTTGAGAGATCGCTATTTCGCGGCTCCGGGCGTCTGGAATTTGAAGAGGTGCAAGAGCGCCTCGTGCGGTACGGTTTGGCTGGACCCGATCCCGGTCAAGGAAGACATTGGCAAAGCCTACCAAGAGTATTACACACATTCAGACGCCGCCGGAGTAGAAGACAATACCCGTGGCAGACGTTTGATCCGGGCCATCAAAGCGGGCCATCTTGTTCACGCATATGGCTACAACAGTGGCGGGTCGGGTCCACTTGGATTGCTGGCGTATTTCACTCCATTCCGACGGGCTTCATTGGACTTTTCTGTAATGTACCTGCGGTTCTTATCAGGCGGGCGTTTGCTTGAGGTGGGCTGCGGCAGCGGAAAGATGCTGAAGGGAATGGCCGATTTGGGTTGGCAGGTGGAAGGAATAGACTTCGACCCTGTGGCAGTGGAAAACAGCAGGCGCAAAGGCCTCAAGGTAGGCACTGGATCCCTGGAGGACCTGCAGTATCCAGAGAATTGGTTTGACGCCATAACCATGAGTCATGTGATCGAGCACGTTCACGATCCGCCCGACCTCCTCAAGGAGTGCCGCCGGATCTTGAAGCCCGGCGGGCGCCTCTCACTGGTGACGCCCAATATCAATTCCGCTGGTCATCGAATATATGGCCGCTCGTGGTTTCATCTGGATCCACCCCGGCATCTGCGAATCTTCACGGCCGCTTCACTCGAAACGCTGTTACAAAGAGCAGGCTTCCACACAACGAGAATAGGTACGACCATCCGTGATGCATGCACAGCATACGTCGCTAGCCGCGAGGTCCGACGAACAGGGAGATATGAGATGGGATCGATGCAGCGGCACAGTGCCAGGATGTGGGGAAGGGTAATGCAGAGGATCGAGTGGGCGTGGCTCAAGATGGACCGCGAGGCGGGCGAAGAAATTGCCGCCGTTGCCCAAAAATAAAGAAGGCAAGGACGAATGAAAGGGCAGCGAATCTCAGTGGCGATGTGCACGTACGACGGTGCGCGCTTCTTGCCAGAGCAATTGGAAAGCATTACGGCGCAGACCAGGCTTCCCGACGAGTTGGTCATCTGCGATGACCGGTCCACGGATGAAAGCGTTGAAATCATAAAGGCGTTTTTGGATCACGTGCCCTTTGCGGTCCGGCTGGAGATAAACGATAGCAATCTTGGGTCAACAAAGAATTTTGAGAAAGCCATCGGGCTTTGCCAGGGAGAAATCATCGCACTCGCGGATCAGGACGATGTCTGGCGCCCCGAGAAGCTGGAATTAATCGAGCAGGCTTTCCAACGCTGGCCGAACGTGACAACCGTTTTCACCGATGCGGAACTCATTGACGAGCATTCAAATCTATTAAATTGCACGCTTTGGGATTCCTTCTCGTTTACGAGGCGCGAGCAAAGCCGTTTCGCGAGCGGGCATGCCCTCGAAGTCCTGCTGAAACATCTGACGGTTACGGGCGCCACAATGGCGTTCAGGGAGAAATATCGTAGTCTAGTGCTGCCATTCCCCCCCAATCAGATTCACGACAGCTGGATCTCATTTCTCCTTGCGTCCGTTTCCGAAATCGCGCTAATCAAGCGCCCGACCATCCGTTTTCGGCACCACGCGAGACAACAGTGTGGATTGAGACAACGGGAAACATTTACGGAGCAGGTTGTGTCATCCACGCGGACTGATCCCCGAAGCTACCTCCCCGAACTCAATCAGCTGGAACAGGTTTGTGAGAGGCTAACCGAGCGAGCCGTGGTGTTTCCATGTCATAAGAATGCTTTGCGGCTGATCCGAGAGAAGATTCGCCATCGACAGTTTCGGGCCGCGCCTCCGAGCTCGAAAATCTCGTGCCTATTGATCGTTTTCAGAGAACTAGTCACACTGCGCTATTGGCGCTACTCCAAAGGGATTAGAAGCGCTGCAAAAGATTTGCTCGTTTCGCTCATTCCGCAGACGTAGGCACTCATTCAATCATAGAGGCGTGTTTCGAGCAGCCCACCAAGTTCCGTATGCTTGAGAAGAAAAGTATTTTAGCGATTGTGGTTACTTACCATCCCGACGGCTCATTTGCGGAACGTTTTGAGCGTCTCGTGGGGCAGGTGGGTGCAGTGTTAATCGTGGACAACGGTTCAGGCGCGGGGGCTGTTTCCATGCTGCGCGAAGCAGCGACTCGCCTGAATATGGCCCTGATCTTGAACTCCGAGAATCTTGGATTGGCGGTGGCACTGAACATCGGCGTCGCACGGGCAATTGCGGAAGGCTATGAGTGGGCACTGCTTTTTGATCAAGATACGGTACCCGGAGACAATGTGTTTGAAGGGCTGCGAGAAGCCTACGACGATTTTCCGAGGAAGGACAAACTTGCAGTTATAGGCTCGAATTACAGTGAGGCGCAGACAGGAAAGCTGCGTTTCTCGCCACGAGTAACGAATGGTTGTTCGTGGAACGAGCGGAGAGTCGTTATTACTTCGGGCAGCTTGCTCTCTCTGCCGACCTATCAAGTGCTCGGACCCTTCAGGGATAAATATTTTGTCGATTGTGTAGATTTGGAATACTGCCTGAGAGCCCGGTCCAAAGGGTTCCGGGTTATTGTTGCAAGTAAATCGCTAATGATCCATGACGTCGGCAAGCCCACGCGTCATCGTCTTCCTTGGCAAGAGATCGATGTAACGAACCACAGCCGCGTCCGGCGGTATTACATGATTCGAAACCACATCGACTTGGCCAAGAAGTACCTTTTGCGTGAGCCCGCATGGGTGCTAGCGAGTTTGTGGACGTGGTCGAAGTCGATGCTTCTTCTCTGTGTTTTCGAGGACGATAAGCTCGCGAAGGTAAGGTATTCAGCAATGGGACTATTAGATGGTCTGTTCTCGAATTTTGGAAGGAAGCTAGGCTAACCGCAGGGTGAGTCGAGTGGACGCTGCGTGCGAGGGACTCCCCTTTATGCTTCGTGGAACAATCGTTCTTGACTGGAAGTTTTGGCTCACGTTGCCAGCTTACGTGCTGGTATTCCTGATGTTGGTGTTTCCCGACGTTCCTCAGCTCTCCTATGTCAAAGTGTTTCTGTTTGCAGCGATCCTCGTGACCGTAGGAGTTGCTGCTCTTCTAACTGGGCGATCGGGGCTGCATTTTTCCGTGTCGGTTTTTACGATATCGATATCCTTCATGAGCTTTCTGTTTGTTCTTGAAGGCTTCTATGCAGGAACTCCGGGAGCCTTCAGGGCAGCACAAATATATGTGGTGTGGCCAATTCTCTACGTGACTGCGATAGCTGGCCTTCGAAGTGAGCGAATCCTCTTCAGGCTGACTAAAATCATGATCTTTGCGACCATCTGCATCAGCGTGTACTCGATAGTCTTTATGCTCATTCAGACGGGAGTTCTGCCCGAAAGCAAGTATTTCGATCTAATCTCGTTTGACTGGCGAGTGCAGGCTTTTGGTCTCCACGACTACATCGCGATGGTCTTTCCGGGCATGAGTTCCCTGCCTTTCCTTGTGCCATTTTCGCTAGCTGCACTGGTCACTTTTCAGCCCACGCTTGTTCGCAGGATCTGGCTGTGGATAGCTATGGCCTTGAGTTTAGTATCCGTGCTCATTTCCGGACGCCGCGCGCTATACCTGGTCACTTTGGCGGCACCTTTACTGACGCTTCTATTCCTGCGTTTTCAGCCGGAGGTGGAACGACGCTTGAACAAGAAGGCTCTAGTTCGCGTGGCCGCAGTCGGAGCTCTGGCGCTGGCCATCTCGTTAGGTTCATTGAATGCAGTTTTTGGGGTTACGCTATCTGGCTTAGCTGACAGGCTTTCTGTTGGTTTTGATTTTAGCCCCACGTCAGAAGACACAGGCGCGACTGACAGGCGTACCCAGTACCACGCTTTACTCGCCGGTTGGATGGAGAATCCACTACTAGGCGCCGGACATGGCGCTCCGGCTTTTGGGTCCATACGATCTGAAGAATCTCCCTGGAATTACGAGCTTCATTACTTGGCGGTGCTTTACCAGACTGGGCTTTTGGGCTTCACCGCATATGCTGCGGGCATCTTGTGGATTTACTGGATGGGGGTGCGAGTGATTCGAGCGGGCGGATATTTGTCCGCGCTGATGGTGGCTAGCTTGGTGGGTATGTCATCCATATTGGTGGCGGACGCAACAAACCCATACTTAGCCAGATATGACGCGATGTGGGCGATCTTTCTTCCTTTGGCGATTGTCAATTTTTGGCTGTTGCGAGGTCCTACACACCAACAGTTTGCCTCAGCCTGACGTGGATTTAGAATCGGCGTCTACTTCAGTGGCGGGAAGTACACAGAGAACCAGGCTCGCAGACCACTAACATGTGTACAAGCTACCCAGTTTATCGGTTTCAAGTTATAAGCTCGGTACTGTTTGCCAGGATTGCGCGAAAGCGGTGTTTCGGGTACGAGATGATGAAATCTCATCTCAAAGGAAAATCGGGGTTAGAATTCGGCGGACCTAGTGCGATTTTCACTGCCAACCATCTCATACCGATCTACGGTATCGTGCACTCGATAGACAATGCGAATTATTCCCCAGATACAATTTGGACATCTAGAACTGGTCACTTGCGATTCGGTTCTCGCTTTGGAATGCAGCTCATTGTCGACGCAGGCGATGTTTCCGAGATCGCAAGCGAGTCGTACGACTTCGTGGCAGCATCCCACGTACTCGAACACGTGGCGAATCCTCTTCGTGCGCTCCAGGAGTGGAAAAGGATTGTGAAGCCGTCAGGCACCATCTTGATCGTATTGCCACACAAAGCTAACACGTTTGACCACAGGCGTCACTTTACAACGTTCGATCACATTAGATCAGACTTCGAGTCAAGCGTGACTGAGGCAGACCTAACGCACTTGGAAGAGATTCTGGAATTTCATGACATGGATCTAGATCCACCTGCAGGGTCGCGAGAACAGTTTCGGAAGAGGTGTTTGCAAAATCGCTCGAAGCGAGCCATGCATCATCACGTATTTAGCCCAGAGCTAATCGTGGAGATGTTTAGTCTTCTTGAGATGCGAGTACTGAATGTTGCCGTGGAGCGTCCTTATCACATCATCGTAGATGCGATGAAACCTAGCCCCAGTGAACGAGTAGATGTTCATCTTGAGAATGCTGGATTTCTGAATGCACAGGCTGAGTGGCGAAAACACGACCCATTCAGGATGCGAGCTTAGAGATGTGGTGGCCGTAGCCACCTACGTTGGTTTCCTCTCGTCTTGGCTGCACATGAATATGGAACCGCTAATGAAGTTGGGTGGCAGAGCCGAACTCCGCGTTCGACGTCGCTCAGAGGTTTAAAGGAAGAGTCGAGATCTTTGGAATATGGGCTCTAAGGCGCGGAAGTCTAAAGCGGTCGTCATTACTGTCAATTATAAGTCAGCCGACTCTGTATCGGCGTTCTTGACCAGCCTTGAAGGTGCCAAAGCATTCTCAGAGATTGAAGTGGTCATCGTGGATAATTCGCCAGGAGAAGGAGAGCTATCGAGGATTCGGCCGGCGGCTGGGAAGTACGCGCATGCTAAATTGATCGAGTCGCCGACCAACCGGGGATATTTCGGGGCGGCGAGATTCGCTTTTGATCACTACCTGGAGCAAGGGAACGCCTTGCCGGACTGGGTGATTGTTTGCAATGCCGATGTCCAAATCGAGGACGAGGAATTCCTATCGAAACTCTTCTGCCAAGATCCTGAATCGGCGGGCGTCATCGCTCCGCGGATTCGGGTGCTGCCGGGCAGAGTGGACCAAAATCCTTTCATGAGGAGGCGGCCCGGCCCGTTGATCTGGGCTAAGTTACGGTTCGTAAGTTCCAATTACGCGGCGGCGGCTATTTGGGATTGGCTCTGGCGGCGAAAATCGGAGTTCAGGTCGTGGCTGGCAGAGCGGCGAAGAGGCTTACTACTTGATAGTAAATCAAAGCGTGAATCCATCTACGCTGCCCACGGTTCTTTCTTTATCTTTTCGCGGAGATACTTTGAAGCAGGCGGGTTTCTGGACGGAAATCTGTTTCTGTATGGTGAGGAAGTTTCCGTGGCGGAGATATGCCGCTCGCTGAGTTTGCCTGTCGTTTATGAGCCATCGCTTTGCGTTCTTCACAAGGAACACCAAAGCACGGGAAAGGTCCTGAGCCGATTCACGTACGAGTGCCAGAGGAAGGCGATGCAGTATGTTACATCGCGCTATTTGTCTCATTCGCCGAGGCCTGCTGGTTCGTGCCAGCCCGATCTTTCGTGATGTGCGTCGCTGAAAAAAACTGCTTGGCCTAAACCTATGACGACCGTGTCTTTCGTGATGCCGGTGAGGAATGAGGAAGAGCACATCCGTGTGTCACTGCAATCGCTTGTGGAGCAAAGCTACCCGGCGAGTGAGTGCGAAATCATTGTG
>WNFR01026962.1_pt1 | contig 12123 bp, 13 predicted proteins | sample 5400221 | NCBI WGS metagenome assembly WNFR01 (sample SAMN13153357, study PRJNA577476) | soil metagenome | isolation source: 40 cm soil under Madrone tree | place: USA:California | collected 2016-06-14 | reverse complement strand
CCCTCGGAGCGCGGCCATGCTTCCCATGGCGTGCTGCACACGATTCCCCCCGAGCTCTCTGAGAAGGCCGAGGAGCTAGCTAAAGCTAGTCCCAAGAGACTTGACACATCATATATACTTCGTGAGGCTCTTTCGGTAGGGCTGGCCGCTTTGTCCCGGGGCGCCGCCGGAAAACACCAGGTGAAGATTAATAAAGAGGCCCACAAGCGTGTGCACCCCCGGTCGGCATAATCTCATCGTCCTGAATTCCCGCAAGCGTCATAAAGAAAGCGCTCCCGCAGTCGAGCAGTTGAAATTGGAAATGGTCCTCGGGATGCGGCGCGAGCTGAGAGAGATGGAGGAGTCGATCGCCCTGGCTCTCTCCAAGGGAGCGCATGTCGAGCCGGGAGTTCACACCGCCGAGCTCCTCCCTCAAAGGCGGCGTGGCGAGTGTTTTATGAAGCTCGTCATCCTGGTCCTTCTTCTGGCTGTGCTTCCCGCCGTTTGTTCACGGATGAGCGTCATCGAGGATGTGAATGGGGACGGGAGAATCGACGTCTCGGATTTCTTCGAAAGCGGAAGCTCCCCCGCTTCGACGCCCGGCAAAGAGAGATGTTTCTCAAGAGTCCGCTGAAGGAGGTTCCTATGTTTCGATTTCCTAAGATAATCTTTCTTTTTGCATTGTTCGCAATGCTTCCAGCTGCCTATTCTCAGGAATCGCCGTGCGCGGCGGTGAACACGGCGGGTTCGATGCAATCGACTGACCGGCAGATGAGTGCCGAGCAGAAGAAGGTCCTCCGAGAGGGGTTGAAGCTTAGGAAAAAATATCCACTCGAAGTGATGGTGACAAATTCTAAAGTCGTCGCACTGGGACAACAGCAAGTCGGCACGATTGGATGGTGTGGGGGCAACCTTAGCTGGATTTTCTGCATGAGCCAACCGATCAGCGTAGATGGCGGCAATAGAATCGTCCTAGAAATCCAGATTCGCGGCGAACGTTACCATCAGGGTTCCTGCCCCTCGGGCCTCTTTGAAAAATGCGCGAACCTCGCGAGTGGAGTATACCCGGCGAGTCTTGGCACGCGATGGGATAGTCCCCGCCGCCTTCGTGTTTTAGCCAACGTCGGAGGCAAACTCCAGAAAGTCACGTTCTTATTGCAATAGGGGTGCAGGCTCACGGCCTTTGGATGGCCGTTGGATTTTCGCCTCCGCGGCGAATGGCCGTTGGATTTAAGTCTTTGTTTTCTTGCCGATGCGGGGCTACGGGCCGCATGACCGGGCGCCCTGCCGCTGGATGCCGCGCCGAAGTCCTCTAACTCTTTTGTTTTCCGTCGCCGTCCAACGGCCATCCGGAGCGCCATGACACGAAACGCCTCACTCCGCCCACTCGCGCTGCCGCCCACGAAACAACAACAAGCCTTGTCCTTCCTTCCACATACGACCATCTCCCGCCATCTCCCGCCACTGCCACCCACCTACCGTATCATCAGCGACGTTGGGACGTTCAGACCTGCGGACGTTCCGACGTGTTTCCACCGGTCCCATTGCAGCCAAAAGCCTTTGGTGTAACAATTTGCAAAGGCGCGAGATTTCTTCACGGTCCGGGGAAACAACTCCGCTCCCCTCGGTGTCTAAGATTACGAGAGCGGACATCGGGGACTGTTCGAGTTTGGTCCCCTTTGCAAGTCGTGCCTGGGTCCAGCGTTCTAAGGCGGGTTTCAGGGTTTGTACTTACAAACCCTGAGCAAGCGGGTTTCAGGGTTGTACTTGCGAACCCTGAGCAACTTTGGACCGATCAGCAGGGTGGCTCGCTTTACCGCATCCGGGGTCGACCGTCTTACGGTCGCCATAGAAGAGGATGCTGATAAACGTCGGGTCGGAAAGGCCGGCAGTGTCCGATTGGGCTAGTGCCCTTTCTTGGGGCCGCGATGAAGCCGAACTCGTCCATGAGCTGCAAGCTGGCTCGGAGACGGCATTCGACTGGCTCGTCACTCACTATCATGCGCCGGTCTATAACCTCATCCTCGGCATGCTTGGCGATACTTCCGATGCCGCCGACGGCGCCCAGGAAGTTTTCTTGAAAGCCTTTCGCGGCATTCGCAATTTCCGCCAGGGCAGCTCTTTGAAAACGTGGCTCTACCGCATCGCCATTCGCGAAGCGCTGAATCATAAGCGCTGGTTCAAGCGTCATCTGCAGAAAAATGTTTCTATCGACGCCCAACCGGAAGAAGGGCAATCGCCCATCGAAATCGAGGATCTCTGCGCCACGCCTTTTGAGCAGTTGGCCGCGCTGGAAATTCAAGTCGTCGTCCACGACGCGCTGCAGCAGATTCCCGACGTTTTTCGCAGCGCGGTGATTTTGCGCGACCTCGAAGGCCTGAGTTACGAAGAAGTCGCCGAAGTTCTGGAGTGCAGCGTCGGCACGGTGAAGTCCCGCATCCTTCGCGGGCGCCGCGCGCTGAGAGAAATTCTTGAGCCGCTGTTGGGGGCGCAGCAGATTCATGCGAGCCGCGCGCAATCGTCTTCGCATGGCAATGTTTCCGAAGCGCAGCCGTCGCCTTTCGGGGATGCGTTTTCGGCCGCGCGGCGAGTCACGCTTTCTTCCGAACGGTTGACGGATTTGCAAGCATCAGAAACGTTGACCGCTTCGCGGTCACCGGAATCGAAGTCCCCGCGGGCAAGTTCCACGGGCGAGGGTCTCCCATGAAGTGCACTACGGTACGAACTAAACTGGCTGGTTATCTTGACGATGCCATCACCGGCGGAGCGCGTGTTGCAGAGCGCGTTCAGATTCGGCAGCACCTCGAAGCGTGCAACGTTTGCCGCGAGGAATTGGAACGCTTTCGCAAGCTGGCTGTTATGCTTTCGCGTGTCCCCAAAAACATTCCTCCTGCCGATCTCGCTATCCGCATTAAAGTCGCCGCCGCTCAGGCGCAGCATTCGCGGGATTGGCCCAGCCGTATTCGCCGCATCAAGGATCGCGCCGAGATTTTGCTCGACAACGTTCTCCGGCCGCTGACGGTTCCAGCCACCGGCGGATTCTTCTCCGCCATTCTCGTTTTTGTACTGGTGCTCCAGATCATGATGCCGGGTACCATCGTGCGCGCCGTCCAGAACGACGTGGATCTCAATCTCATGCGCCCCGCCGAATTGGTTACTCTTTCGGATTATCCGCAATCCTGGGCGCCCGAGCAGCAGGACCTCGAACTTTCTTTGCCCCACGGCCTGCTGATTGATGTCACTGTGGATTCGCACGGCCAGATGACCGACTACCAGATTCTCTCCGGGCCGACGAGCTCGGAACTCCGGCACCATCTCGACCAGATCCTGCTTTTCTCGCGCTTCAGCCCCATGCTGAGTTTCGGCCGTCCCACTTCCGGTGGCCACGTGGTGCTCAGCTTCAGCGCCGTCCGCGTTCGCGGCTGATCCCCATCGGCATGAGAAATTTAAAATTTCTCCTCGCCGCAGCAATTCTCTTTTTCTTTTCTCCGCGCGCCAACGCGCAACTTCAGCAGAACGACTCGGAGCGCCAGCTCTTCGAAGCCCTCAACCGCGAACGCACCGCGCAAGGTCTCTCCGCGCTCCAGTGGGACACCGCTCTTTTCAAGGCCGCTCGCCTCCACGCTCTTCGCATGGCCAATCTGAATATGCTCGAGCACCAGCTCCCCAGCGAATCCAATCTCGAAACTCGTCTCGCGGAAGCCGGCGCGCGCTTCAGCGTCATCGCCGAAAACATCGCCGTCGGTTCGACTCCTCCAATCATTCATGCCGGCTGGATGGATTCACCGGGGCACCGGAAAAACATTCTGGATTCGCGGCTCACCTCCGTTGGAATCGCAGCAGTGCACGGGCAGGGTGGCCTCTTTGCCGTCGAGGATTTTTCTCAGTCAGTTCCGGAATTGAGCGTGGAGCAGCAAGAACAGAAAGTGGTTTCTTTGCTCGCAACGAAGGGATTCCGCTCTGCGAGCGCCACGGAGGAAGCGCGGAGAACGTGCCAAAGCGATGTAGGACTCACGGGAAATTCCGCAAAATTGATGATCCGCTTTGAAGCGTCTGACCTGAACAAATTGCCGGAAGACATCGAGCGAAAGATTCGCAGCGGCCCTTACAGCAAAGTAGCAGTGGGGGCGTGCCGCGCGAATGCGGCGACAGGATTCTCGCATTATCGCATTGCGGTATTGCTTTTCTGAGTACGGAGCGAAATTCAGCGGCGGGCTGAGCATGTAAAGAAACTGTTGAATCCGGGAACGAGAAGAAATACACTATGCGCACCATGAGCGTTGCTCCCGCCAACTTTTATCGCTGGTATCGATTTACTTGGAATCCATCCAGGCGGCGGGGGGCGTTTCTGTAAGCGAATAAACAGAAAAAAGTTTCGACCCACTCGCCAGCCGAGTGGGTTTTTTTGTTTTAGGGGACAAAAATAAATTGAGAGGGCCGGAAAGATGATCATCTCCATGAAACTGCACGCAACGCGGCAAGAGATCGATGAAGTACGCAAACAGGTGGAGCACTTCGGATACAAGGTGCATTCCATCGAAGGAGAAGAGCGCGTGGTGATCGGCGTCGTTGGGGTAGGGGATGTAACGGCGTGCATGGAATCGATCGAAGCCATGCCGCAAGTGGACAACGTGGTGCGGATTTCGGCGCCGTACAAATTCGTGAGCAAGGAGTTTCGCGCGGGCAAAACCAAAATAAAAGTAAATGGAACGGAGATCGGCGGCGCGGAATTCGTGGTGATGGCCGGGCCGTGCTCGGTCGAATCGGAGAAACAAATCATGCAAGCGGCGGAAGGCGTGGCGAAAGCGGGCGCAAAAATGTTGCGCGGCGGCGCGTTCAAGCCGCGGACTTCGCCCTACGATTTTCAAGGGATGGAAGAAGAGGGCTTGAAGCTGTTGAAGAAAGCAAAAGACGCGACGGGGCTTGCGATTATTACGGAAGTGATGAGCGACCGCGACGTGGATTTGGTGGCGAAATATGCCGACGTGATGCAGGTGGGTGCGCGAAACATGCAAAATTTCATGCTGCTGAAAGAGTTGGGAAAATGCGGGCGTCCGGTGCTACTGAAGCGCGGATTGAGCAGCACGGTAAAAGAGCTTTTGATGTCCGCGGAATATGTTACGGCGCATGGGAATGCCGATGTGATTTTGTGCGAGCGGGGAATTCGCACGTTTGAAACGGTGACCCGCAACACATGCGACATTGCGGCGATACCCGCGCTGAATGAATTGACGCACCTGCCGGTGGTTCTGGATCCGAGCCACGCAACAGGGAAGCGGAGCCTCGTGCCGGCGCTCTCTCGCGCAGGCGTGGCGATTGGCGCCGACGGATTAATCGTAGAAGTGCATCCCGCGCCGGAAAAGGCCATCAGCGACGGCGCACAATCGCTGGACATTGCGCAGTTCCAAAAGATGATGAAAGACCTGGAGCCGTACATTCAGCTGTGGAACGAGTCGAGAAAGAAAGAAGTTGCCACCGCGGCAAGTCGTTAGCGGCGACGAATAACGCATTTGATCGCCGGCCGTCAGAAGAAGAATTTCGTGCAGGTTGCTAATCGGATTGGCGAAGTTTGGGCGATTGAATGCGTTGAAGAATTCATTGTTGAGCATTTCATGGGCCTCGCACCGAGGCGAATCTACAGCGAACATTTATGGTCGGCTTCGGCGATTTGTGCCCGAAAGGTAACCTTTCGTTACACGGCCTCAGGGTTTTGAGGTTGGCAATTCCTTTCCTGTTCATTGAAAACAAATGACTTGCGGTATGCAAAGAGGTGGCGAGGCAATTGCCGCTACTTCACCTAGCATTCCCCTGAAGTACGCCACATCGCACGTCAAGTCGGCGCAAAGAAGCTGACCCGCGAGAAGCGTCAAGGAGGACTCGATGAACCAGCCCAGCAAGGTTCTTAGGATAACCAGGATAGTTTGGATGACAGTGTTGACCGCAGCGCTTTTGCTGATGTCCGGCAGAGCACGGGCGGAGGAAGAAGAGCACGGCAGGTTAAGAGTGACTTCGTTTCCGACGAACGCCCACGTCTCTGTGGACGGCGCGGACACCGGTAAAGTGACGCCCATGAGCATTAGGGTTTCTGTGGGCAAGCACAGGGTCGTGGTTTCCATGCCGAACTCGGGCTGGAACTCGGACACGCGAACCGTGGAGGTGGGTGAAGGCAACAACGACCTCAGCGTGACGTTGTTGCCCAACGTGGCGGTTGGCGCAATGGGCCCGCAGGGGCCGGCCGGCGCCCAAGGGCCCATCGGCCCTCCTGGACCTCAAGGTCCAGCTGGTTCACAAGGGCCTAAAGGCGACACTGGTGCAACTGGCGCTGCTGGGCCTGCCGGTCCCGCTGGCCCGCAAGGATCTAAAGGAGACACAGGCGCAACCGGCTCTGTTGGACCCACGGGCCCAACTGGACCCCAAGGCACTACTGGTCCACAAGGATCTAAAGGGGACACCGGAGCAACCGGCCTAACAGGAGCTGCGGGTGCAACTGGTCCCGCAGGTCCGACTGGACTCCAAGGCCCCGCTGGCTCACAAGGACCTAAGGGAGACACTGGTGCAACCGGCCCAGCTGGAGCTACGGGCGCCACTGGTCCGGCGGGACCTACCGGCCCCACTGGGCCAACCGGGCCGCAAGGCCTTACGGGAGCTGCTGGCCCGACGGGAGGGCTTCTTGGCAGGCAGGAATTTCAAAACAGCGGTACATTCGTCGTGCCTGCTGGAGTCCGACGCCTGAGCGTAGAGCTGTATGGTGCAGGAGGAGGCGGTACGGTTCTGCGATGCAATAACGGAGGCGGTGGAGGTGGCGGCGCATATACGAGCACGGTCGTGGCGGTCCATCTACGCCTGGAGGCAATGGAGGCGATACTCAGGTCATAGACGCCAATAACACGATGCTTGCTGTTGCCCATGGCGGTGGCGGAGGTCAACCCGACTCTTGGCCGTGTGGCCCGCCGCCTACCAATGGGGCTGCTGGCGGGGCATCCGACTCAAATGCCATGGTCAGCCATGGTGGGGCTTCCGCCCCGGGGTACTCTCCCCAAAACAGCGGAGCAACGGGCTATCTGGTCTCCGGTTTTGCCTTCCAACCCAATGGGCAGTTTGGAGGAGGTGGCGCTGGGGCGATTAATTCACCGCCCGCCCATCCTGGCCAGGGAGGTTATGCTTTGCTCGCTTGGTAACCAGACAGCACTGGCGTAGACCGATACAAAGACCTCTCCGAAGAGGAACAATCAGGGGATGCGACGAGGACGAGATGCCCTCGACTCGATCGCATCCCCTTCTTTACTTCTCAGCGCTATTCGGACTCCTCGCCGACGCGTGTCCGTGCTACGGATGTGGGTGTCAGCACGGGGGTGAGTCATGGGGTGGACCAAGCAAGATGTTTTCACGATGGCGCAATAGCTGACCTCTTTAAGGTGTTACCGCGAAGCGGTCGACGCACAATTCCAAAAAATTGATGAAAGAATTGGAACCCTACATTCGGCTTTGGAATGACTTCAGGAAAGCGCAGGCCGTGGCCGCCGCAAATGGATGATTTGCGGGTGTCCACGCCGCGGGGACGAGCCGCTAAATCTCTAGCTACCCCAGGCTCGAATGGTGATGCTTAAACATAGAATCAATTAAATATAATAATAAGTATCAATCGCGCGGCGCGATTGCCACTCGTATTTGTGGAAAACAAATGGCTTAGGTAAGGTGCGGCAATAGCGCGGCAGTTGCCCTGACTCCATCCAGGTATCCCCTCGAGATAAGCCACAGCCGCGTCAGGATTGCTCAAGGTTGAGCGCAAGAAGCGCGTTCAAGGAGGACTCGATGACGCACCCTAGCAGGATTGTTTGCTTGATAGTGTTGATCGGTGCGGTTTTGCTGGTGCCCAGCAAAGCGGGGGCGCAGAACGGCGTGTTGAAGGTGACTTCGTCTCCGACGGGCGCCAACGTCTCGGTCAACGGAAATGACACCGGCAAAGTTACGCCGATGAGTATTGTCCTTCCTGCGGGCTCGTACACAGTGGTAGTTTCCGTTGCGGACCCAAGTTGGAAGCCGGACACGCGAAGCGTGGATGTGGAACCAGGCAACAACGACCTCAGCGTGACGTTGCTGCCCACGTTGACCAAAGGCGACACTGGCCCACAAGGCCCTATCGGTCCAATTGGACCTCCAGGACCTATCGGCCCGCAAGGACCGAAAGGAGACCCTGGGGCCCCTGGCCAGCCGGGCGCTCCCGGAGCTGCCGGCGCCACTGGTGCTGCGGGGGCGGCGGCCACGATTCAAGTGGGAACCACCATGACTGTCGCCGCAGGCATGTCGGCTTCGGTTCTCAATGGCGGGACGGCGAATGCCGCGGTTCTCAACTTTTTGATTCCGCAGGGGCCGCAAGGACTCAAGGGCGACACGGGTGCGACTGGCCCGACCGGAGGGATTATCGGCAGGCAGGAATTTCAGAGCAGCGGCACTTTCGTCGTGCCCATGGGAGTCACCCGACTGAGTGTAGAACTGTACGGCGCCGGAGGAGGCGGTACGTTTATGGTATGCAATAACGGCGGGGGTGGAGGTGCTGGCGCTTATACGAGCACGATCCTGGCAGTTCAAGAGGGTCAGACCTTAACTATTAACGTGGGTATCGGAGGTTCTGCCGGAGCAGCTTCTACGCCTGGAGGCAATGGAGGCGATACTCAAGTCTCAGACGCCAATAACACCACGCTCGCCGTTGCCCACGGCGGTGGCGGAGGTCAACCAGACTCTGTGCGATGTGTCCAGCCCCCCAGTGGCGCTGCTGGCGGTGCATCGGACCCTAGCGCGATGATCAGCCACAATGGGGCTTCCGCCCCAGCGTTCTCTCCCCTTAACAGTGGAGGAACGGGCTATCTGGTCACAGGCTTTGCCTTCCAAACGAATGGGCAGTTTGGCGGTGGTGGGGCCGGGTCAATTTCCTCTCCCCCTCCGCAACCCGGCCAAGCAGGCTATGCTTTGCTGAGTTGGTGAGCGGGCCCCGCACCAGCGTAGAACAATTCAAAGACCTCTTCGAAGAGGAATAAGAATGGGATGCGACAAGACTTGATCACATCCCATTCTTTTTTTCAGTGCTATTCGGATTCCTCGCCTACGCTTGTGTGTACCACGTTCGATGGAACTGAGAGAGCAGTGCCTGAGCGCACCAGCGCTGCGGCCGTGAGCCCAGTGCCAGCCGCGGCACTGACATGAGTTTGGATGTGCACGACGGCGCTGCCGCCACCATCGAGACGCCCAATCGTAACAACGATCTGGTTGCCCGCCTGCGTCGCGGTGCCATCAGGAGAGGCGATGAATGTCACACCGCTGGGAATCTGGAAGACAGCTTGCGTGCCGTTGAGGCCGTGCGAGTAACCATTCTGGATTTTCAAGGTGTAGGTGAGCTGCCCGCCCACGACGACAGAATGAGGAGCGGAAAGGTGAACACGCAAGTCCTCGGAAAGGTCCGGCTTGGTTACGACGAACTTGTCGAGAAGGGCGGAAGCTCCTGTCGCTGACGCGGTGACAACGTTGCCTGTCGTCGGATCAACCAGCGTGTCTGGGATGGGGTCATTTAGCGGCGTTCCATTCACGTCCGTCCCGAAAGGGGCTGGATTAGACGGGGTTGCGGAGGACGACGAAGTCAGTGGTTCCGTGATTTGGTAGAGCGTAAGTTTGTTGCCTCTCACGATCACATCCGCGAAGGAAAACACTTTGGCCTTGAACTTAGCCGTGATTTTCGGACCGTTGCCGGCGCCGGTGAGAACCGGCGAAAAGGCTGCGCTGGTGAGATTGGTGTCCAGCCAGGAGGCGGGCCCGTTGGGGAACGAGGACGTAACTCCAGGCAGTGTGGTCGTGCCGGTCGCGGAATCATCTTGATCAATGCCGAGGCCAGAGCCGCGCGCAGGGCCCAAGTCTCCGTCAAAATCACGGTTTCCGCCGGCACCTTCCACCAGGTAGAGCACGCCATCCGGGACAGTTTGATTCACGCCATCAAATGCGGTGTCAATGTTCACTAGTGGGCCTCCAGTTGTCACAGGTGTGGTCGCCGCATTCAGAGCGCGGATGGGATGAGTCCGCTGATAGTTGTGCTCATGGCCATTGAAAACCATGTTGACGCCGTGGTCCTCGAGGAACTTGGCGACGGCACGCATCTGCGAATTGCGCACGGTGGCGTCGCCAGAGGAAAACGCAGGTTGATGAAATACCACAATCTTCCAGGGCTGGGCGCTGGAATCGAGATCGTTGATCAACCAGTCGCGCAAGACGCATGGATACGAGGAAAATGCCTGCGGGGCTTCGGCATAGAGCGCCGTGTTGTCCAATTGGCCGTTGAAGAGGTGCGGGTTGGCGTCGAGAAACACGAAGTGGGCGTTGCCGGAGTCGAACGAAAAGTTGTGCATGTGGTCGATTTGTTGCTTGGCGCCCTTGCCTGCGTCAACTGAAGTGGAAGCACGGAAAGCAGCGATGGCCGCGGGCGAAGTGTAGGTCTTGCCTTTGAAGCTGAAGAGCATTCCGTTGGGCGTGACCGTGTCGCCGTTCCATGTGAATTGCGTGTCGACGCCCGTCGGACCATTGAGGGGGAAATAGTAGTTGTTAAAGTACGCCAAGGCGTCGCCGCCATCGGTGTTGCCGGAAAAACGGCCCGCCGTGTCATTGCCTAGCATGTTCGCGTTCACGCCGGTGGCACCCATGTCGTGATTGCCGACGACGATGTAAAACGGAATGCTGCGGATGAAGGGGGCGCCGGTCTCGTTGGAGTCCACGTCGCTGTTCCAGACGGGGAACCAGAAGTCGCGATAGCTGCCTTCGGCGCCATTGTTATAAACGTTGTCGCCGGTGTTGAGCGCAAGGTCCGGCTTGGGGAGGTCGGGCACGCCGGGAACTTCGAGGTGATGCACGTTGTACATCAGGTGGGTGATGCGGGCCTCGAAGTCGGCGAGCCGAAGCGGATTCGAATTCGGTTCGACGGGAAAGAAGCCTTCATCTCCCTGCACCAAGAACGAGAATTCGTCACCGCGCTTTCGCGTGTGAAAACTGGCTGCGAAGCCGCCACTCGGCATGCCGGGGCCAGTCACTTGATAAAAATAAGTGGTGTTGTACTCGAGGTCCTTCAGGACCGCGGCATAGTTGGAATGTGGGCCGGAAGCAGTTGGCGGAATCGGAAGTACGGGGTCGGCGGACAAGTAGTTGTCCACGACACGGCCCTGAGGCGTTACGCTGCGGCCGTAAGAAGGGCTTTCGCCGAACTGCACGGCGAAAGCGCCAGGGTTTGGCGACGCTTCATCCGTCTGCCAAGCGATTACCATCTGATCCTTCGCGCCGAAGGGGCCATTGTCACCGGGCTGAACGTACGGCTTGTAAGTGACGTTTTGTGCGACCGCTCGAGGGGCCGGCGAGAAGAAGAAAACAGCAAGGGCTAGAATTGCGGCTTGCCCTTTGTGTGACTTGATTTGCATAAGTGTGACTCCTTCCTCCTGAGGTTTCAAAGCGGATCCCGTTGGGCCGTAGCGGCCAAAGCGCAACTAAGCAGTCGAGAACTTAAGCGTCGCCGTCGGTAGAGCCGTTCTCCATGGAGACCGTCGCGAGCAGCAGGACCAACAGCGAGGCACAATCCGACTCTTTTATTCATGAAACGCCTCTCATGGATCCGATTCGTGTAGCTCAGAGAAGCTGTTGCCGCGGACGCTGCAGTTTAGAGGCCGGAGCGGGTTGATCTGTAAGTTGTGGTTTTTCATTACGCCGGTCTGTAATTGCACTCGCAGACTGTCAGCCCGGGCCGACACTTCAAGTCCCGACACTTCGCCCAGTACAATCGCAGACGTTGGTTACGGTTGTGTGGCGGAAACTTGAATTTTCGAGGGGACTTAATTTAATGGGCTTCGACTATTTGACACGGACAGCGGAGCTGGGCGACGCGCTGCGGTGGTATTCTTCCTGACATATGAAGACGCTCAACGAGCGGTTCAGCGCGATGTCGATGCGGCGGCGGTATGAGGTTTGGTTTTTGCGGATGGGGCTGAGTGACAGGAGCGGGGCGTGGTGGTTCCGGTATTTGCTGATGAATCCGGGGCGGGGCGGGTGCGCCGGCGATCGGCTGGGGCAGGCCGTGCAAGTGTGGGCGAGTTGGTTTCCGCGAGAGGGGAAGCCGGAGAC
>WNFR01006304.1_pt1 | contig 12123 bp, 14 predicted proteins | sample 5400221 | NCBI WGS metagenome assembly WNFR01 (sample SAMN13153357, study PRJNA577476) | soil metagenome | isolation source: 40 cm soil under Madrone tree | place: USA:California | collected 2016-06-14 | reverse complement strand
ACGACCTGGATTGTTCGTCGTCGACGAGGCACATCTCATCAGCCAGTGGGGTCACGACTTCCGCCCCGACTACATGCGTCTCGGCGCGCACGCCGACGAACTCGACGTGGGGGTTCGTATCGCCCTGACCGCGACCGCTGCTCTTCCCGTGCGCGAGGAGATCTGTCGGCGCCTCAGGCTGCGCGATCCGGAAGTGGTGGTCGGCGACTTCGATCGGCCACACATCGAGCTGTCCGCGCGCCGGACGAGTTCGGTCGCGGAGAAATACCGCGAGCTCGAGCGCGCCGCAGACGAGCTCGCCGGCGCGGGCATCGTCTATGCGGCCACGCACGGAAACGCGCAGGCGGCGCACGACGTGCTCGCCGCAGCTGGAGAGAGCGTGACCCTGTACCACGCCGGGCTCTCCGCGCGGGAACGGCACGCGGCCATGACCGCCTTTCTCGACGGCTCCGCGCGAATCGTGGCGGCGACGGTGGCGTTCGGGATGGGAATCGATAAACCCGATGTGCGCTGGGTCCTACACGTCGATCCGCCCCCATCGATCGACGCGTACTACCAAGAGCTCGGCCGCGCCGGCCGAGACGAGCAAGACGCACATGCTCGCCTCCTCTACCGCCCAGAAGACTTCGGCACGGCGAGGCATCTGACGGCGCGGAGCGTCGGCGCGAGTGCAGTCGCCCGCGTCGCGGAACACGTCTCGACCGGACGCGAGCTCGCCGAGCTCGGACCACGGCAGCTGACCGCGGCGCTCGTGCGCCTCGTCGACCTTGGCGCCGCCGCCTGGGAGGCCGACGGAGAGATTCGCTGGACCGGCGAGCTCAGCGTCGCCGAGGCGGTCAGCGCCTCATCGGCAGAGACGGTGCGCGAGGACGAGGTGGAGCGCTCCCGACTCGAGATGATGCGGCGCTACGCAGAGCACCAACACTGCCGACGCTCATTCTTGCTCACCTACTTCGGCCAAAACTACCCCGGCCCGTGCGGCCGCTGCGACAACGACGACCCAGCGCGCCCCCCGCCCCCGACCACCGCCGAGCCATTCGCCGTCGGTACCCGCGTCCTGAGCGAGCGCTGGGGCGAAGGCACCATTCAGCGCTACGACGGCGACCAGCTCACCGTCCTCTTCGACGACCACGGATACCGCGACCTCCTGGTCCCGCTCGTGCTCCAACGACGACTGCTGCGGACCATCTGACGGCCTCACCTTCTCGGCGCCGACCACAGCTTTCAGCGGACCAAAGAGGAACGCCCAGGCGCGCGCACATAGTTTGGATCAGTCTCACCGGCTCTTCGAACTGCTCTGGCCACCGGGAGCTGTCTAACTGCGAGGAACCGGCGACTCAGGGTCCATAACCCGAGGCTATCGCTGGCGCTGGAGAGAAGTCTTGGACGTACGCGCATGCCCGCGGTTACCGTCTCGAAAAGCGCGACGTTCGGCATCGAGAGCACAGCACCGAACGAGCCGCCGCCGCGAGCGCCAGACCGGTCGCTCGCCACCGGCACATCCGAAGGGGAGGTAGACCCATGAACAGGGATCTGGGTGTCTGGACCAACGAGGACACCGCTTTGGTGCTGATCGACTACCAGAAGGAGCAGCTCGAGTCGATCCGTTCGGAGACGAGTGCGCATCTGATTGAGCTCCATGCCCGCTGGCTGGCAAGGACTGCCAAAGCGTTCGACGTTCCGATCGTGCTCTCGACCGTGGGGGTCGAATACGGCTTCAACAGTCCGACGCAGCCGGCGATCCTCGCCGAAATGCCTGACATCGAGCCGATCGACCGTTCGTCCATGAACTCGTTCGAGGATCAGGCTTTCCGCGAGGCAATCCAGGCGACCGGACGCAAGCGGCTGATCTTCGGCGCCCTCCAGACCGAGGTCTGCCTCGCGTTCGCGGTCGTGGAGGCCCTCAAGAACGGTTACGAGGCGATGTTTGTGACCGACGCCGTCGGTAGTCGATCCCAGATTTCGCACCGCACGGCGATCGAGCGGCTGAACGCTGCCGGCGCTGTGCCAAACACCGCGCTCGGAGTCGTTGCCGAGCTCTTCCGCGACTGGGCTGGTCCGCTCGGCGAGGCGGCCCAAGAGGACACCGGGTGGTATTTCAGGGAAGTCGCGAAGGTGACGGCCGACGTGGGTATCGCCGAGGCGGAGATGGCCCGCGCCACGGCAGGTGTCGCTGCTTGATGGCACTGCGGCTTGAGGACGAGGTCTGCGTCATCACGGGCACCGGCGGGAGCATGGGCCGCGCATCGGCTCTCGCCTTTGCCCGTGAGGGCGCTTTGGTCGTCGGATGCGACTTCGCGTCGGGTGAGAGCTCCTATGTGACTGGCGTCGATTGCGTCGTTGGCGGCGGCACGAAGGTCTGGTGACGGCTGCGGTGGGAAGCAAGCCTCACCAACGCGCATTCTGGGCCGTGGCGTTCGCTTTTCTTGCCGTGATGGCCTTCTCGACCGTGCCCAGTCCGCTTTACGGCCTGTATCGCGAGCGTGATCAGTTCTCCGTTTTTATGGTCACGGTCATCTACGCCGTGTACGCGCTCGGTGTTATCGGTGCGTTACTGCTCGCAGGTCAGCTCTCCGATTGGTACGGGCGTCGGCGTCTGCTACTTCCAGCGCTCGGTATCGCAATCGTCAGCGCCATCGTCTTCGTGGCGTCGAAAGGCCTCACCGGTCTGATCGTCGCGCGACTGATCAACGGGATCTCGGTCGGAATCGTTGCGGCGACCGCAACCGCGTATCTCTCGGAGCTGAACGCCATTGGTCGACCTGAAGCAACCCCGAAGAGGGCACAGCTAACCGCGTCGGCCGTCAACGTCGGCGGGCTCGGAGTCGGCGCCCTCGTCGCAGGAGTTCTCGCGCAATGGGTGGCCGACCCGCTCACCGTGCCCTATCTCGTGTTCTTGGCGGCGCTTCTCGTTGGGGCGGTCGGCGTCGCCCTCGCGCCGGAAACCCACGAAGGCCCGAAACCACGCCCGCGCTATCGCCCCCAACGTTTGTCAGTGCCACACGACGCCCGAGGCCAGTTCTTCGCAGCAGCTCTCAGTGCTTTCATGGCTTTCGCCGCGCAGGGCCTCTTCACCGGGCTCGCGGGGCTCTTCCTTGCCGTAACCCTGCACCATCCGTCTCGCGCACTCGCAGGAGCCGTGCTGGGCGCGATGTTCGCCGCTGGTGTCATCGCGCAGATCCTGACGGCGAGGTGGCCTGTGACCCGCGAGTTCGAGGCCGGCATGGGCGCGATGGTCCTCGGCCTCGGTGCCGAAGTCGTCGCCGTATGGCTGCGCGCGCCGTCGCTGGCGTTGTTCATCGCCGGCGGCGTCTTCATCGGCGCGGGAGCGGGCGCGATCTTCAGGGGCGCGATCGGAACAGTCATGAGCATCTCGTCGCCCGACCGAATGGCCGAGTCGCTGGCAGGAATGTTCTTGTCCGCGTTCGTCGGCATCTCGCTGCCGGTGGTGGGAGTCGGGATCGCGCTTTCACGCCATGTCAGTCCGCGAGTCACGCTCCTGAGCTTTGCGGTCGTCGTCAGCGCGGGGATCGCCGCGTCCGCGATCAACCTTGCCGGCAGACCGGCCGCTGTTGATGCAGCGGCGAGCGATCGTGCGAGCAACTACCGCGAACGGAGGGCCACCTGATGTCCAATGAAGCCAACGAGAACCGCCGCGTTGCGGTCGTGACCGGTGGAGCCGGCGCTATCGGCGGCGCGATCGTCTCGCGGCTGGCACCTGATCACACCGTGGTCGTCCTCGACCGGACGGGCGACGTCGTCGTCGATCTGGGCGACCCGGACGACGTGCGGAGGGCCGCTGAGGTCGTGCTCGATCGTTACGGCCGCTGCGACGTGTTTGTCCATTCGGCGGCGATGGTCGCCTTCGGGCCGTTCGAAGAGTTCGACCTCGACGTGTGGCGCCAAGTTCAGGCCGTCAACGTCGAGTCGGCGCTGCTGCTCACGCAAGCCTTCGCGCCAGGCATGCGAGAACGCGGCTTCGGCCGCGTGATCTTCATCGTCTCCAACACCTTCTGGCGCCCGCCAGGCGCACACATGCTCGCGTACATCGCATCGAAGGGCGCGTTGATCGCAATGACACACACGTTGGCAGTGGGACTCGGCAACGACGGAATCGCGGTTACCGCCGTCGCGCCGGGACTCACGCGCACCCCGGCCTCGAAAGTCGTGCCGTCGGAAGAGTTCGCCGATGTCGCAGCGCACCAGGCGCTTCCGAGACCGCTCACCCCCGACGACACCGCCGCGGTCGTGGCGATGCTTGCCGGCGACGACGCTGCGGCCCTCACGGGCCAGACACTCACCGTCGACGGGGGCCTGGTCCTACGTTGAGACCTCGCACGCGGCTCGACGGCCTACACCACGTCACAGCGATAACCGCTGACGTCGCAACGAATCTCGACTTCTACGGGCGCTTGCTCGGCCTCCGGCTCGTCTGGCAGGGAGTCAACGCCGACGACCCCCAGATGAGACACATCGCCTACGGCGACGAGTACGGCACTCCCGGCAGCATCGTGACCTTCTTCGACATGCCTGGCGCCTCGCGTGGCCAGGCGGGCGCGGGAATGGTGCACCGGCTCCTCCTGCGTGTCGCCAACGAGGAAGCGCTCGACTTCTGGGAGCGCCGCCTGACGAGCGCCGGCGTGGCGAGCGAACGACAGGCACGCCGCCTGTTGCTCTCGGACCCCGAAGGGTTAGGGCTCGAGCTCGCGATCGACGACGGCGATGATCCGCCGCTCATCGCCGCCGCCGGCGATGTCGACGCGCAGGCAACGATTCGCGGTCTACACGCCGTGCGCGCATACACGGATGACGGCTCGCGCGCATCGCCAGTCGTGGGTGGCGTACTCGGGATGGAGCCCTCGGGCGAAGGACGCTGGCTCGCCGAGGGGGAGCACCGACACGGTCTCGTCGTCTACGACCCGTCATCGAACATGCGCGGGACCATGGGCGCGGGCACCATGCACCACGTCGCTTTCACGATCCGCGACAACGACAGCGATGCGTGGCGTGAGCACCTCGCGTCGGCCGGGCTCCGGCCGACGCCGGTCCTTGATCGACGCATGTTCAAGTCGATCTACTTCCGAGAGCCAAACGGCGTGCTGTTCGAGCTCGCCACCGAGGGACCGGGGTTCGTGTTCGAGCCCCGAGACCGGCTTGGCGAGTCGCTCGTCCTGATCGGCGAGCTCGAAGACCGCCGCGACGAGCTGGAGCAGCGGTTCCCCGTGCTGCCGAACCCGCGCGGATGACTACCGAGGCGTTGCCCCGGCCACTTCGGTCGAGACCCGCACCCAGCCGTTCTCTTCCGAACATCGTCGCGCGCTCTCGAGGAGACGCGCGATCGCCCCTGATTGCGGACTGGACGACCAGACCACGGACCAGTCGACCGAGATCGACGGCTCAACAAGCGTTCGAGCGACCACGCCCAGCTCGGCCGCTGCCGCGTGGAACGCAAACGACGCCGGCGGCAAGCCGATCTCGTGCGTCGCTCGTAGGCGCGCGACCATCGCCTGAGGAGGTGGGTCGGAGAACGTTCTGACCTGCGGTTGGAAGCCACACTGTTCGCAGGCTTCAATGACGCGGTCGTAGTAGGTCGGGGCAAGCTCGCGTGGGAACAGCAGCAGCGTCTCCCCCTCGAGACGGCGAACCGGGATCGGGTCTACCTCGGCGAGGGGATGATCCTCGCCGAGCAGGAGGGCAAGCGGCTCCACGCGCAGTCGCTCACTGCGCACTCCTCGGACGGATTCGGGAAACAGAGCAAGGCCGACATCGAGTTCGCCGGCAAGCACGCGGCCTGGGATCTGAGCACTGAAGGACTCGCTCGCGATGAGCGTCACATTCGGACTGTCGTGTTCGACCGCGGTGAGGATCGCGCCAAGAGTCTCGTACCCCGCCATCGGCGAGTACCCCAGACGCACCGTGCCGGCGATGCCCTCTCCAGCAAGGCGGGCGCCTTCCGCAGCGCGCTCGAGAGCAGCGAGCGCGAGTGGTGCCTCCTCGAAAAGCGCGCGCCCGGCGGGGGTGAGCGCGACCTGACGGCTCGTACGAACGAACAGATCCGTGCCAAGGACACGCTCCAGCGTGCGGATTTGGTTGCTCAGCGACGGCTGCGAGATGTAGAGACGAGCAGCCGCGCGACCGAAATGCAGCTCGTTCGCAACGGCCAGGAAATAGCGGAGCAGGCGCGGCTCCAGATCCATAACCGGAGGCTATCGCTGGGGCCTCCGAGAGGTCTTGGACGTCGGCCACCGGTCACGTCTAGCTTGTTCCTTGACACCGCAAGCTTCGACGAATAGGAGCCCGGCATGGCGACCACGGCAACCACAACGAGTCTCGACGGTTTCCATCAGACCGCCGCCGCGCAGCGCGCCGACGAGCTCACGCGCGCATTCTTCGGAGCCGTCAACTCGGCCGACGACGCCCAGATCGACGACCTCTTGGCGCGATCGTTCGTGTCGTACGACCTCGACGGGACGCGCAGCCGCACCGGCGTGAAGCGCTACCACGCGGAGCTCCGGCAGTCGTTCTCGGACCTCCACTTCGAGGTGCACGAGAACGTCGGCGTGCTGGTCGAAGGAGACCTGGTGGCGCTGCGCACGATCATCACCGGCACGCACGCGGGCGACTACGCCGGCGTCGCGCCGACCGGAACACAGATCCAGACCTCCGCCTCCCACTTCTTCCGCGTCCGCGACGACCAGTTTGTCGAGCACTGGCAGGTCGTCGACACCTATCGCATCCTGGCCGCGATCGGCGCCATCCCCGGGGTGGCGAGCGTCTTCCAGGAGCAGGTTCTCCAGGTAGAGCCGTCGCCCGACGGGCTGTTCCAGGAACGACTCGGAACCGAATTCGGCCCGCCGACGGGACGGCCCATCACCCGCGAGGAGTCGAGAGCTGTCGTCCGCCGGCTCTACGACGGCGTCATCACAACCGGGCGCGCGGAGGACGTCGACATGCTCGCCGAGAGCTACATCCAGAACTCGGGCTGGACGCCCGACGGCCGCGACGCGTTTGCCAGCGCGCTCGTGATCAACCGCGCAGCGACACCAAACGGCGGCGCGTTCCAGATGCGAATGGTCGCCGAGAACAACCGCGTCGCCTCGAGCAGCGTCTGGGACGGAACCGTCACGCAGACGGGCCGAGCTGCGGACTTCTTGACGACCGACTTCTTCCGCATCGAGGAAGGACTCGTCGCCGAGCACTGGGAGTCCGTCGACTGGGTCAGCGCCTACCAGTCCTTCGGGCTGCTCGCCGACCAGTGATCCGACAGACAAGAGAGGGGTCGCAAATGACTACCGCAATCATCGGCACAGGCAACCTCGGAGGCACTGTCGCCCGGCACCTCGTCGCAGGCGGCGAGTCCGTTGTCATCGCCGCGAAGGACGAGTCGAAGGCGAAGGCGCTTGCTGACGAGCTCGGATCGAACGCCCGCGCAGCCTCGGTAGAGGACGCCATCACCGGAGCCGACGCAGTCGTGCTCGCCCTTTGGCTCGACGACCTGCGAGAGGTCATCCCGCAGCAGGCGCATCTCCTCGACGGCAAGGTCGTCGTCGATCCCTCCAATCCGATCGGCTTCGACGAGAACGGACAACTGTTCAAGACCCTGCCCGAAAACCAGTCGGCGGGGTCGGTCGTCTCCGCTCTGCTCCCCGCCGGCGCGCACTATGTGAAGGCGTTCGGAACGCTCGGAGCGGACTCGCTGGCCGCAAGCGCGAACCGCGAACCGCGACGCGCCACGCTCTTCTACGCAACCGACGACGACACAGCTGCGACAACCGTCGAGCACCTGATTCGCGTCGCCGGCTTCGATCCGTTGAAGGCCGGCGGCGTCACCGACACTGGACGGATCGAGGGTCCCAGCGGCGACCTCAACCAATTCGGACTCGACGGCGAAATCATCGACCTCGAGCAGGCGCGCAGCATCCTCGAAGGCACACCCACGCTAGAGGCACAACGATGACGACCGTCGGCTTTTCGGTCGAGCACATGGCCGGCACCTTCACGGGCACGTTCTCGGACTTCGACGTCAGCGTCGCCAACGGTGTTCTCGCATTGGGAGCACGAGTCGACGAAACACAAACATGCGAGTAGCGCTGGTGCAGGAGCTGGGCGGGATCGACAGCGTGGAACTGCAAGAACGGCCCGACCCGACCCCCGTCGCGGGACAGGCGGTGGTCAAAGTGGCGGCCGCGGGCGTCGGCCCGTGGGACGTCGCGATGATCAGCGGCGCCTTCGGACGGCCTGCGCTGCCCTACATCCCGGGGTTTGAAGTCGCCGGTGTGGTGGAGTCGGTCGGTGACGGGGTCGATGTCCGGCCGGGCGAGCGGGTGTGGGCGAGTCTGGGGATCCCCGGCGGCGGGTTTGCGGAGTACGCGCTGGCAAACGTGGACAGCCTGGGGCGCATGCCCGACCGGCTGAGCTTCGAGGAGGCGGCCGGGCTGGTGGTCGGCGGAGGGACCGCCTGGGACGGACTGGTCGTCCGGGGGCAGTTGCAAGCCGGTGAGATCGTGCTCATCACCGCCGCGGCCGGGGGCGTGGGCAGCGCTGCCGTGCAGGTAGCCGCGGCCCTGGGCGCCCGCCCGCTGGGCGTGGCCAGCCCGCGCAATCGCGACTACCTGCGGGGCCTGGGTGCCAGCGAAGTGTTCGACTACCACGCCGACGACTGGGTCCAGCAGGTGCTCGCGGTGGTTCCCGGCGGCGTCGACGTCCTCTTCGACGCTGCTGGCGGCCATACCCGCGATCAAGCCGTCGCCGCGGTGCGCGACGGCGGCCGAGCGATCTTCCTCGTCGGTGCTCCCGACCAGCTGGGACGGGGCGTCGCCGGCGAAGCGCTCGACGCCGACGTCAACCGGCAGCGACTGGACGCGATCAGTCGATTGGTCGACGAAGGGAAGCTGCGCCCCCAGATCGAGGCGGTACTGCCATTCGAGCAGGTGCGCGAAGCCCTGGAACGAGTCGGAGGTCGACACACGCGCGGCAAGGTCGTACTCCAGATTGGGTAGGTAGGCGGTGTCGACGCCGTCAGGCGGCGAGGCTGGCCTGGATCGTCGCTCCGACTGCGGTCAAAAAGTTGAAGTGCGACTTCCGTGACCTTCTCCTTATTTGGACTGAGGGATTAGCTACGAAGGACTTACGGGTGGACCGGGCTGGGTCGCCCTGAACCCGATACATCCAAGGCGACCCATCGGGTCGAGGAGTGCGGTTAGACGAACCGCCGAACGAAGTTCAACGCCGTATCGGCGATTTCGACCGTGAGGTGTGGTGCGCGAGACGAGAACATTCGGCGAGGTGTCCTCGATAACGTCGTCAAGTACCTCGAAGAGGGAGCATCTTGGTTCTCACGCGGGGAGCCGAACACGTAAAGCGGAGGAGGAGGATCGATGGGAGAGACTTGGCTTATCACTGGTTCGTCGCGCGGGCTTGGCCGGGCGCTGGTCGAGGCGGCCCTTGACGCCGGGGATCAGGTGGTGGCTACGGCCCGGCATCCGGAGCAGCTCGCGGAGTTCGCCGAGCGCTACGGGGATCGCGTAGCGCCGGTGGCTCTCGATGTCACCGATCCGAATGCCGTCGCGGCTGCTGTAACTGCCGGCGTCGAGACCTTCGGCGGGCTCGACGTGGTGGTCAACAACGCCGGTTATGCGAACGTCGCCCCAATCGAGACCGGTGCGGCCGCGGACTTCCGTACGCAGTTCGAGACGAACTTCTGGGGTGTCTACAACGTTTCTCGCGCCGTCATCCCGGTACTGCGGAGCGGTGGCGGTGGGACAATCGTGCAGTTCTCGTCTGTGGGAGGGCGTGTCGGTGGATCACCGGGTATCGCCAGCTATCAGGCGGCCAAATTCGCCGTTGATGGCTTCAGTCGCGTGCTCGCCGCTGAGACGGAGCCGTTTGGCATCAGGGTGGTGGTCGTCGAGCCGAGCGGCTTTGCGACCGATTGGGCAGGATCCTCGATGGAGGTCTACGACGTCCCCGATGACTACAAGGCCACGCTCGGCCCCCGGATCGAGCAGATGGAAGATCCGGACTCCCCTTACCGGGCAGGCGACCCGGCGCGAGCAGCTGAGATCATCGTCGAAACGGTCAAACGAAAGAACGTGCCGTCGCATCTTCTGCTAGGCGTCAACGCGGTTGAGGCTGCGTTGCGCTACTCGCGCAGCCAGCTCGACGAGGCAACGACGTGGCGTGCGGTAGGTCGCTCGGCTGATTACGCCGAGCTCTACCCGGCCGAGTTTCCCCCCGACAGCCCGGCGACGGCCTGACTCGCACAATCGGCTGCGGACTCTCTGCGGCCGTACGCCTTATGCACGTTCCGGCTCCGGACGGGCGCGAAGGCTCCTTCGTATCTCGCGGAACGCTCATCGCACACGAACCCGGAACCGTCGCGACTCGAGTGCTGTTGTTGCGGTGTCGCTTTTGGTTCGTGCCAGCGAGACCGTCGTTGCGCCGGCGTTGTGAACGCGGAAGACGATCACGACAAAGCTCCGACGTTCGCCTCCGATAGCTGGTGCAAGTCGTTGACGTTGATCGGGCGCGCCACACGCCAGACGCGGCCGCCGCTGCGCTGCAGCAACGCGACCGCGACGAGTTCGCCGCGTTCGGCCGTGATCGAGGCGACCGGGCCGGGAGGTAGTGGGCCGATCGGCGCCGAGTCGGCCAGCGCGACCGCGGCGCCACCGCTGAGCGCAATGGCACGCCGCACATACACGACGCGCGCAACCGGGTCGATGTCGCGCTGTTCGAGGGCGATCCATTCCCCGGGTCGTAGACGGTCGCCGCGGCAAACATCACCAACGCGCCATTGCACGCGTCGAGCCTCGAGGCAACTGCGGCGAGTTGCGCCCACGACTCAAACGGTCGCTTCTCGGTCCGTCGCCGCGGCGGAGGCGGCTTAGAGGAAGATCGGACTCGTCGCTGCGCCTAAGTAATAAGGACAGAATCCGGTCACAAGTCCGACGCGCGCGGAGCTTTCAGGGATGGAGCCGCTTCGAAGTGAGCAAGGATCCAGAACGGATCCCGGACGCGCGAACAGCACGCCGGCGCCGAGCTGGGGTTCGCTCTCTTCGAGGCCCTTACCGCCGCGTTGGGTTAACTCGCATCCCGGACGCTCTGTTTCTCAGGGCTGCTTGCCGTGTTCGGACCATCGTTCAAAGAGGTCTACTTGTGCTTGGGGCCATGGACTGTCGCAGGGCATGCTCCCGTCTCGGAGTCGCTCGAGGATGGCGTCGGCGTGCTCGCTAACGTCGTCGTGCGACCAGAGATCGAAGTGCATCTCCATCGCGTCGCGGTCACTTTCGCGAAAGAGCGGCTTGATCTGCGACTCGAACCCGGCTGGACTATCGGTGACGGACATCACGTTCCTCCCATCTGTTGAGTGGCGAGCGGCGCTCCATGCACGACTTCCCTTCTTCCGAGCGTGGTCGGCGGTGTGTTCTCAGATCGCGTAGATCTCCTCGTATTCGAGCGTCATGAGTCCTTCGACGACGAAGGGGGGTCTCGACGCGCTCGCGGATTGCGTCGATGCTTTCTCCTTCGAGGATGACGAACGTTCCGGGGCCGGCGGCGCGCCGGTAGACGGCTTGGATCACGCCGTCGTCCTTGAGCTGTTTGATGACGCGCATCTCGTCGTCGACGAACGGTGCGAGCTCGTCTTGGTTGGTGATCGAACCTCTTGCAAAAACGATCATGCGTGCTCCTCGCGACCCTGGGTTTGGTATGTCATTTTCGGGTTCTTGCCGGCGACGGATCGCATTCGTCGGTGCGAGCGACCGGTGGAGCAGGCCCGCCGCTATCCGACCGGGGAGAGCTCGGCGCCGGCCAGTTCCGCGTAAGCCAGGAAGCCGAACGGATCCAACAGCTGGCGCTGCTCCATCAGCCGGACCAGAACCGTTTGCCGGAGCTCAGCTAGCTCGCTGCTGTCGGGATGCCGGAGCAGGCCCGGAGCGAGGATTTCCAGCGCGAGGGCCAGGTCGCCCTGATCGGCAAGGGTGGCAGCGGCGTTGACGAATGCTTCCGCCTTTTCGCCGGCTAGCAGGTCGAGAGCCGCCGCTCTTTCTTCCTGGCTCCGCGGGTCAAGCCCCTGTCCGTCTGGCTGCCAGTAGCCGGTGCGCTGGCGATAGAGCCTGGCGA
>WNFR01012939.1_pt1 | contig 12124 bp, 15 predicted proteins | sample 5400221 | NCBI WGS metagenome assembly WNFR01 (sample SAMN13153357, study PRJNA577476) | soil metagenome | isolation source: 40 cm soil under Madrone tree | place: USA:California | collected 2016-06-14 | reverse complement strand
TACGATAGCATGGGCGATGCGACGTGCCTTCTACGACCAAGGTCCGATGGCGCGCCCGACGCGTCCGGAGCGAGAGTGACAGGAAAACGCCGATGAAGCTCCGGACTGACCGGAGCGCCAGGCATCTGCTTTCGGACCACGCCCGGCTGTTCCTTCTCGGCAGCCTCACCCAGGGGCTCTCCGAGCCGTCCACGGACGGAGAGTTGGGGGTTCACCTCGACCTCACGCTCACGCCGATCCTCCGCCGCGGCCTGGCCAACGCCGACTGGGTGGATCTCCGCGATCTGGACGGTGAGTTCTCGACGCGCTTCCGCTACCGGCTGGGAGCCGAGCGGGATTCACGGTGGGTGGGGTGACGCTGGTGCCCTATGCCCAGGCCGAGGTCTTCTACGACACCCGGTTCGGTGCCTGGAACCGCCAGCTCTACCAGGCCGGCGTGGAGCTAGAGATCACCAAGCACTGGCGCATCGAGCCCTACTACGCCAGGGAGGAAGATCAGCGCTCCTCCACCGCCCACGTCGACCGCGTCGGGCTCGTCCTGAAAAACCTACTGGTAGCGCTTGAAGAACACCCCTCAGTACCCTGATGGCGGCGGCACCGGCATGTAGACCACACCGCTGCTTGCGTAGCCTGCCGTATACCAGGTCGCGCCGCACTTGTAGTACGGCACGCCGCTCACGGGGATGGGGGCGACGTCGCACGGTGGGGCGACGGGTGCAGGCGCCGGGGCGTATGCCGGTGCGTATGCGGGCGCCGGGGCGACAACTGTCGTCGTGGCTGGCGCGCTCGCAACGGCGGCCACCGTACCGACGACGAGTGCCCCAGCCACGAAGCCGGCGGCCGCGTCGCCGTTGTCCCAGTTCCCGCCGCAGTTGTTGCAATTGTCCTGTACGTTGGTTATGGTCGACGACCGGGTGCTCTGCATCTGCGTTGCCGTGGACTGCCGGGCAGCCTGGTTCTGGCTGGACGCATCCTGACGCTGCGCCTGGTTCTGGGTGGACGTATCCTGGCGCTGGGCTTGGGACTCCTGCCGGCCCTGCTGAGAAGCAGCGCCTTGCCGTCCGCCCGCTGCTGCCTGCTGCTGTGCGCCACCGCCCTGCGCGGCAGCCCCGCCCCCGCGCTGCCCGCCACCGGAGGACAATCCCCCGCCCGACGCGCTGCCGCCACGGGAGAAGCCGCCGCCCCCCCCAGCCGCAGCAGCAGATCCGCCGCCTCCCTGCCTCCCTCCGCCGCCACGTCCCCCTCTCTGCGCATTCACCTCGCTAACGAGCCCCAGAATGAAAACACCCGCAACGAGTCCGGTCCCGACACCACGCCATGACGTGACCTTCATCGCTTGGCTCCTTTATCCGCAGATGACTTCCGAGCCGCCGGCGATACACGCGGAAGCTGCGCCGCGAACGCAACCTTCTGCGCCCCGTCCGGCGGCTTCGCCAGAAATGTCGAATCGTCAAGCGCGGGCGCAAGATTCCAGTCGGAGAACTGCGCCCAGAACTGCGGCTCGCCCTTGGCCTGCTTGTAGGTGATCACGACACGCTGCGGCAGCGGACTATCGCCATCGGCGATCCAAACCTGGAAATCCACCGTGTCGCCGCGCGCGGCGAGATGATGCGAGGGGGAACCGCGGATGCTCGTTCTCTCCACATAGTCGACCGACCGTACGCGGGCCTTCAATTCCGCAGGCAGCTGGCTCACCCAGAGCACGGCGAGCGGCATCTGTATGCCAAGATCCTTGACGAAATGGACGATGGTGTCGTCCAATCCGCCAGGTTGTGGCGCCGTCGCATAGACGTTGCTCGTCTCGTCGATCAGCACGATCTCCTTGCCGTTGAACACGGTGAGTGTCTTCACCCCGTCGCTGCGCTCGCCTTCCATGCGCAATCGATCAGGCCGACTCAACGTGACCTTGCGCGTGTCGCCGAACTCGATCTTCTGCCCGGACTTCTGTACCGCGTCGTAGCCCGAGCGCACGCTGACGCTGAAGCTCTGCTGTCCTCCGAGGAAGTCCGCCATGCGCATCAGAATTGCGCTGGCCTGCGCTTCCGTCTCGGTCACGGCAGCTGCGGCCGGCGCCTGCTTGCGAGGTGCGGGCTGTTGCGCGTACGCCATGCCCGCCGCCAGCAAGAGGGCGACTGTGCCCGCGGTCCAGAACGCCCGGTGCCAGGCCTTGGTGATAGATCTCATGGATTGGTCCCCCTCTCGTGCTCCAGATCTTGGCCGCGGAAGGGCGCGGCGCGCCATGGGACGAAGGTCCCATTGGCCTACGCCGTCTGACTTCGCGCCGCTCCTCGCTACAGCCCTCCACCCCAGCGGTATTGCCAGGCCATCCCAACCGTCCAGAAGTTGCTGTCGGTGCGGCTGTAGACGCCAGCGCTGCCGTAGAGCTTGATCGACTGATGGCGACTCAGAGAGAGCGCCGCGGTCATACCCAGGCGCACGTTCTCCAGCTGCTGTCCCTTCTCGCCGTCGATGGTCGTGCGCCCGCCGGTGTAATAGGTGGCGTCGAATGCGGCCCAGAGAGCGGGAGAGAACTCGTAGATGAGGTGTCCCTGCAGGGAGTAGATGGGGTCCTGCTCGAGCGTCTTTCCGCTGAGGAAGTCGTCATTGCTCGTGAAAAACGTGACGGCGGGAATCAGCTCCAGGATGAAGGCGCCCCAGGCCTTGGACACCCCCAGCTCCGGCTTGAAGGACCAGCGGTTGGTCCCGACGTTCAGGAGCTTGTCCGAGTTGTACTGGCCCAGCGGAGCGGTCACCTGCAGGCTTGCCCCGACGATGACGTCCTGCCGGTACGCCGGGTATTCCGCCATCGAGAGCGCGGGGGCTCCGAAGAAGTTGACGGACACGCGGAGCAGCGGATCGCCAAGGCCGAGCACATCGCGCTCTCTCTCCTGACCCTTGAGCTTGGCGCTGCCCGACGCGTCGACCACGGGCAGCGCCACGAGGATCTTCCCCGACAGTCCCCACACGTCCAGGGACCGCGCATATGCGACGAGACCGGCGTGGGAGTGGACCCTTGCATCCTTGAGCGGAGATGACGCGTCGAAGGCGACGTCGCCTTCCAGGTAGCCATATCCTAGAAGCACGAAATTGATCCCGACGGGCGTGTTTGCGTAGGATCTGGGCTCGAGCGACTGCGCGTGCGCGCGGTGTCCCGGCACCACGATGGCCGTGAGCAGAAGGAGGACGACGAGGAAGATCCGGGCCCGCGACAACCTATACCCCGGCGGCGCGAGAGGGCCAGCCGGGGCGGATGGGTTGTGGGCTGGGATCGCGTACCTTCTAGTTTTTTGCCGGACGCACTTCAAGGGTGATCTTGTTGATCTTGCCGGTGAATCGCGTCTCGGGGCCGATGCCGATACCCTCGGCAACCGGGGTCTGATTGTCGATGCCGACGTCAGCCGTCTCGTCCGCGGAGAAGATGTTGGGCTGAGTCTTCTCCACGCGCCCCATCGCGCCGTCTGCGAAGGCTTCGCTCACGTCCTTGTTCGTAGGAGTGCCGCTCGGGTCGATCGCCATGGCGGACAGGACCGCGCCGTCCCACGGCACGACGAGAACGCCACCGCCGTAGGCCGAGATCGGAACCAGCGCGAGGCTCATCGGACTGACCAGCCCGATGTTCTGGAACTGGGTCCGGTAGTTGCCCGCGAACACCCCGGCGCCGGCGTCGAGCGTGAAGATCTTGCCCGCGAACACGCCCAAGTTGGCGCTCAGGAACTGCGTGAAGGTCGCGTTGGTGAGTCCGGTGGTCGGGTCGTTCGGCCTGGGCACGAGGATCCCGGTGTTCACCGGCACGAGGGCGCCGGATTGCGGCAGGACGCTGTCCCCGAAGCCGCTGACCGCGGAAAACCTGAAAAAGCCGCCCGGCCAGAGGCCCAGCTTGCCGGTGTCCACGTTGAGCGTGTACTCGGCGTTGCCCCAGAACTCGGCGCCGGTGTCGTGACCGCCGCTCAGCACGCCCTGCGGAGTCAAGAGCAGGTCCGTGTCGAACACCATGCCCTTCTTCCCGAGCTCGTCCCGCAACCCACCCCAGCTGCCGGTCAACCGGGGGCGGGACCAGAAGTCCCCACCCCAGGTCGGCGGAACATCGACCGGCTGCGCGCCGGCCGAGCCGGAGGCGAGCAGCAGGGCCGCGCCGAGCAGGACTGCCGAGGTGCATCGCGTCGAGATGTTCATGTCTCTCCGGCAGGCTGAATCAGTTGGCCGGGATGGTGAGCACCGGCGCCGGGGCCTTCTCGCCGGTATCCGCGAGCGTCATCAGGATCAGCAGGAACGTGAAGACCCCCTTGGACCTGAGATCGCGGTTCTCGATCCAGTACCAGTAATCCCCGTAGCGAACCGCCGCGAAGGCATCGTCCGGGCGGAACGCCCCGCTGACGATCCGCAGCAGCGGCGGTATGGTGTCCTCGCCGGCCGGCGGTGGCGGCGGCACCGGAAAGGCGCGACCGTCGCGCGCATGACCTTCCGGAACGCTCACGCTGGCGGAGAGCTCGAGGAGGATCTGCATCCCCGAGCGGGTGTGGATCGCGAGCACGTCGTCGCGGTCGGTGCCCTGCCCGTACACGACCCGAATCTCCGGCTTCTCGGGATTCAAGCCCAGGAGCTTCCGGACGGTGGCCCGATCGGCCTGCACCTCCGGAGAGAGCGTCTTCCGGGGGAACGCCATGACGAGCCCTTCGCGCTTCGTCTCCTTATCCACCTCGACGCGAAAGCCGATCGATCCGGATTCCTGGACGCGCCAGAAGGCCCGGACCATCTGTACGAACTCCGCGTCCGGAGGCTTCCCACGCCCGCCGGCCCGGCCGTTCGAGAGCCCGTTCATGCTCTGCACCGCGACCGGCAGCAAGACGTCCGCCCGGTAGCCGGCCTCGATCAGCTCCATCAGGCGAATCGGGGGAATCGGCGTCATCAGGGTCCGGATGAAGCTCGACCCGGTGAGCGGCACGTAGGTGACGGTGGGGCGGTCGGTGTATTGGCCCTGAGCGCCCAGCCCCACGCTGCTGTTCGGGACCCCGGGGACGATCGTGCTGGAGTTGAAGATGCTCCCGGCGGCCGAGAACGTGCTCTGCAGCTGGTAGCTGCTGACGATCTGCCCCACGTCCACGAAGATGGGGGTGTCCGCGTAGCGCAGCTTGACGATGTTCAGCAGCGTCTGCTGCTTCCAGGAGTTGGCCACCGCCGCCGTGTAATCGAGCCGGTCCCGGTCGAGCGCCACCGCGCCGTAGCTCGCGCAGCCGCCGAGGGCCACCGCGCCCACCAGGAGGACGATCCGCGAGGCGAGTGGACCACACCCTCGCGGTCGAGGCATCCCCGGTGAGCGCGGTCGAGCCCGTCGCACCTATGGCAGCGTGCAGTTGCCGAAGATGGCGAACAGGCCGTCGTCCTCGACGACCGATGCGCCGAATGCTCCGCCCTCCGAGGCGATCACGATGCTCCACGCCTTGCCGTTCTCGACCCCCTGGAGCATGAGCTGGTTGTCCACGATACCGGAGGCCTTGATCTGGCTCTTTCGCCCGCTGCCGTCGTTGTCGGTGAGGAGGCCCCCTTTCACGTCCACCCGCACGAAGGTCGGCAGGTTGTTGCCGGCCTGCGGGACGCTGCGCTCGCACTTGCCGTCCGCGGTGCACTCGCTCATCGCGGTGATCGCGCACAGCATGGGCTTCGAGCCATCGTACTTGCCCGCCGCCGATGCCGGGGCGCCCGGCCACGGCAGGACCACGCTACCCAGCGCGACACCGAGAACTGCCGCTTGCAGTCGGTTCATCGTCGATCTCCTCATGGCTAGTTCACCGAATAGCCCTTCGCGGCGAGGCACGACGACAGGGCGCGCTTGTAGGTCTCGCCCTGGGCCGCCTGCACCTGCTGGTTCTGGGCCTGCGCCGCCTCCTGCTGCCGCACCTGGTCGCGCCGGCGCATGCCGCCGATCATGGCGCCGGTCGCGGCGCCGATGGCGGCGCCCTTGCCCGCGTCGCCCCCGATCGCGCCGCCGACCGCGCCCACCGCCGCGCCGCCCGCCGCGCCACGGAGCGGGCTGGACGTGGGCGCCGGCGCCGCGTACTGGGGTGCAGCAGCCATGGGGCCACCGGTCTGCTGCGTCGCCCACCCCTGGCATTCACCCGTGTCCTGCGCCTGCTGCTGTGAGCTCTGTCCCTTCTGCGGGTAGACGAAGACCTGCTGTCCCCAGGCGCTCCCGGACGCGATCAGCAGCGCGCCGGTCACCACCCACCCCTTCATGACCACGGATCGTGTCTGTGTCATCGGTGCTCCTCCTTTTCGGAATGTCACCTACTCTTTGGTCTTGTGCAGGGACCCGCTCGGGTCCAGGCTCGCTTGGAGCCGGAGAATACGGCGCACCTCCTCGATGGTGTGAGGATTCCCCTGCGTGGAGTGATTCGACTTCACGATCAGCTCCGACTCCACCGGCGCGATGTGGGCGCTGGAGTACTTCACCACCCCGTCGTCGCCGTCCTCGACCGGACCGTCTCCCTCGACCGCGATGATCGAGTTGACGGTGATGGACGGCGCGATGGGAATCTCCTGGAGAGCCTTGATGAAGTGGTGCCGGGGCGACATGTTGTCGACCGCCGACGGGATGACCATCGACCGGGTGTCCGGATTGCGGGCCAGGTCCGCCGCCAGGCCGGTGAGGGCAAAGGGCAGGCTCACCAGCCTTCTGACGACGTTGGCGATGATGTTACGTCCGGCCACGAAGCTGCCCCGATGCGGGGTGCAGATGAACACCACGCGAGAGACCGCGGGTAGCGGCTCGACGAAGATCGCGCGCTGGAGCAGGTCGCGCGTCTGATCGGACAGCACCCACTCGTCGAGCGGCTTCTTGCTCGCCGCGTTCCAGAGTCGATCGCCGCTGCTGATGCTCTGCATCTTGACCAGCAAACCCCCCTGGCTGTGCCCGATCAGCACCATCCGGCGCAGGGCCGGGTCCTTGCCCTCGGGGTCGAGCCGCTCCAGCGCCGCGGTCAACGCTTCCCGCAGCCGGAGGGCGGACAGCACGATCGGGTTGCCCGAGTCGTACTGGAAGAACCAGAACTGATACCGCTTGCGGATCTCCGGGTCGGCCTGGAGTCGGTTGAACATCTCGGCCCAGCGGACCACACTCGACGCGGTGCCGTGCACGAAGACCACCGGGATGAGCCCGGGCCGGTAGGGCGTGGTGGAGACGAGCGGGGGCCGATCCCGGAGGAGGCCCGAGAGCCGGCCCAGGAACCCGAACATCTCGAGCTGATTGACCGGCACGCCGGTGAACGTGAGCGCGATCGCCGCCGACGGCTCGTTCTCCAGCGGCACCTCCTCCCCCGCGATGTCGACGGATTCTCCGTCCCAGGCCAGATGCAGTTCGAGCCGGCCCACGAGCGGCTCTCCCCGCACGAGGGCACGCCGGGCCCCCGGGAGCCGGAGGAGGGCCGTCACCGGCACTTGCATCCGTGGCGCCACCATGTCGCGACCCGGCTTCGAGGCGTCGATCAACCGGCTGGAGGCGGCCAGGGGCGCCCCGAGACCCGGCCAGCGGTACCGCATCGCCAGTCCGTACACCTCCAGCTGCGCGAGCGGGATGAAGCGATGCAGCTCCCGGTCCCCCGCGCGCATGGACGCCGGATCGAACGCCACCTCGACCTGGCCGAAGGGCAGCTCGAAGGTCCCGCCCCGCGGCACGACCTCCGAACCGTCCTCCGAGATGAACGCGTCCATCACCGCCCAGTTGTACAGGTCCGCGGCGATGCGCGGCCGAGGGCCGAACCGTCCCGGCGTGCTTCCGCTCCCCTCCGGGAACAGGAACGCGTACGCATAGACGGCGGCGGCCATGCGATAGGCGGGTTTGCCGGTGGCCTGCCCGTGCAGGAAGGACAGCTCGGCCAGCGCGAAGAGGAGATTCGGATCGCCTCCGGTCGCGACCATCGTCTTGTGCAGCTGGGCCAGCACCGCTTCCGGACTCTCGTCGAACTCGTCGCGCAGACCTTGCTCGAGGAGCACGTTGCGCGTCTGCCAGGTCTGCTCGCCGGTGGTGGTGGCGCCGCGGGCGAGATCACGGAGGACGGTCTTGGGATCGCTCCGGTGCGTTCCCACCGGCCCCACGCAGGCCGCCAGGACCAGGCACAGAGCACCCAGAACCGCGAGCGGCCGCCACCGGGAGGCGGTCGGTGTGATCATCGGGGTGCGTTGAGGAAGAGCTTCCAGCTCCACCACGATCGGCGGGAATCGGAGCCGGCGAGACGCCGGATCGCGGTGGTGCAGTTGTCGGTCAGCGCGTTGTACCACTGCGGATGCTCTCGCAGGTCGTTGACGGCCCGCAGGTACTTGAGAAGGAGGATCCGCGCGTCGGCGGGCGGCACGTCGAGCTGGTAGACGTAGACGTCTTCGCCGCGGAAGTTCGTACGAAGGCGCACCACGTCGCGCTCGTCCGCGACCACGAAGGTGAGCTCGTACTGGCGAAAGAACCCCCGCAGGGCGGAATACTCCTCGCCCTTTTCCTTGCGCGTCTCGATGGAGACGGCCAGGTACTGGTCGCCCTCGAACCCCCAGCTCATGATGGTGTGGGCGATGAGGGGCGATCCCCAGTACACGAGGAAGAGGTCCAGGGAGCGGAGACGAGAGAGGTCGAGCTCGCGGTCCTCGAGGCGGACGGTGTAGTCGGTCTCGCTGCGGTAGTCGGCGTTCCGCACGTTGTGCACGGTGACCCGGTCCCCGCGGATCTCCGCGTAGGGCAGCGTGGCCACGTCGGGCTGCCAGTCCCGCGTGTTGGACGGCGGGATGGCAAGCCACGCCACGAGAACCATGACGAAGGCGACCGCGATCCCGACGACCGCCCACCGGCGCGGACGCACCAGCACCAGCGCGGCGAGCGCGGCCACCGGAACGAGAATCGCGAGGCCGGCCGGGAGCCATGGGATCCCGCGCGGCGCCAGATCGAAGTAGACGGCCAGCGCCATCCAGGCGAGCAGCACGATGCACGCCAGACCCAGCAGGGCGCGCCCGGCCCACCCGAGGGGCCCCGGACGTCTCGTTCCCTCAGTCACGCTATTCCGGAGTCCCGTTCAGTAAGTACATGGCCAGGATCAGCCGGCCCGCGGTGGTCATGGACCCGAACCATTTCTCGAAGATCGGCACGATCTCGCCCGACCGGTACAGGGAGGCGAGCGAGCGGTTCACCGAGAGTCGAAAGGCGGCGTCGCCTCGCCGGAGCATCAGGCCATAGGGCTCGTAGGAGAAGTACTCGTCGACGAGCGAGAGCTTCGAGGGATCCTTCGACGTCCGCCCGATCCCGATGAGGATGACCCGGTCGGAGGCGTAGGCGTCCGCGGCTCCGCTGTCCAGCGCGGCCACCCCGGCGGCGTGGTCCTTCACCGGGACCATGGTCGCGGTCACGGTGTGCTTCTTGAGCGCTTCGGCCAGGCTCTTCTCGGTGGTGGTGCCCGGAATGATCGCGACCCGCTTGCCTCCGAGGGTGGTCACGCCGAGGATGCTCGAGGTGTCCGTCACGAGTAGGCTTCCCCCGTCGACGAAGGTCAGATTGCTGAAGTCGACGCGCTCCTGCCGCGTGAGGGAGGCTGTCGTCGATCCGCACTCGAGGTCGATCGTGCCGTTGGTCACCGCCTGCATCCGGTTCTCCACCGTGACCTTGACCCACTTGACCTGGAGCTTCGGCAGCGCGAGCTCGTTTCCGACGCTCGACGCGACGCGCGTGCACAGGTCCACCGAGTACCCGGCTGGCTTGCCGTCATCGCCCGCGAACGAGAAGGGGCGCGAGGACTCCCGATAGCCGAGGGTGATGGTATTGCTCCGCTTGATCTTCCCCAGCGTGCCCTCGGGCTCGGCGGCCAGGCCCGGCCCGACCAGCAGGGCGATCGTCGACAACACCGTCAGCAGTCGAAGTGATTGGATCATCGAGTCCTCATGTTTTCTTCCAGTCCGCGTCCGGGTTGAAGAGCTTGAGGCCGCGCGCGATGGCGGCGGTGTTCCCGCCCAGGTCCCGCTGGTAGACGACACCCTCGTGGTTGACGATGAAGGTCATCACCCCGGAGACAGCTGATCGAGCTCCTCGGCCTTGAAGGGCGCGGGGCCCGGGGCCGTTTGGGCTGGTACGAATGGCGGCGCCGCCAGGGCCAGCACGACCAGGCAGGCCACGACGCGGTCGATCAGACGGGCGTTCATGCCTCTCGTCGCCGCCCGAGCCTCCTTACACGCCGGCCATCGGGACAATGACCGTGGCACCAATCGCGAAGAGTCGAGCTGGCATGCGGGTCCCCTTTCCGTCGAAAAACCATCGCGAGTCTGCTGCCGGCCCGATCGGAAAGCCATGGGACCTTGGTCCTACAATGAGCGGACGCCGAGGCCAGGAGGCTCTGGCGGCCCCACCGTCTCGAGCGTTGCCCGCCGTGGCGGACTCGATCGGCTCCGCTACGTGGGACTTTGGTCCTATGGCACCCGGCCGCCCAACATGATCGGATGGCGCCGTGACGCTCAGGTCCGGCGTGCGAGTCGCACCCTCGATGCTCGACTACCCGCTCCAGTGGGCGCTCACGTGTCGCGCGGCGCTGGCCATGCTCTTCGGCCTGTCCGAGGGAGCGATGCTCCTCTTCGCCTTCTGGCTCCCCCGCATCACGGCGGCCCTGATGGCCACGCTATTCACCGGGTTCGCGCTGCTGGACGGCCTTGTGGCCCTCGTCGCGGCCGCCTGGGGATGGAGCCGCGGAGGGCGATGGCGTCTGCTCGCTTGCAAGGGCCTGGCCGGAGTCGCCGCAGGGATACTGGTCGTGTTCCGAGCTCCTGGTCAGAGGCCAGGCCCGCTGGCGATCTTCGCGTGGTGGGCGATCGTCACCGGATTGCTACAGGCCGTCGAGGCGCTCTCCCTCGGTGCGCGCCGCGGACGACCGCTCCTCGTGGCGACCGCCGTGCTCTCGGTGGCCTTCGGATCGCTGATCCTCAGCCGGCCGCCTCAGGAGTTGATGACGTTGGCCCTATCCGTCGCGGTCTACGGCCTCCTCCTCGGCGTCCTGCGTCTGACCGTGGCCTTTCGGCTCCAGAGCCCCGATCTGGTCTAGTCGACTGTCCTCGATGTCGGCCCAAGAAGAGCAACCGGCTCACCGACGCCACCACCGTCGAGCGGCAGGACATCCTGCGCCGGGAGGCCAACGTGCGCAGCCGATTCGACAGCACTCGCCGCGGGCCCGGAGCGGGAACGGAGGGTACGGCCTGCGAACCCACCCCGACCCACGATACGCCCTCCGCCCCGAGGCCCCCCGCTGCGCCTACCGGAACGTGACCCGTTGGTGACGGCGGCAAGGGATCCTCTGATGGCGCCCCCCGAACCTCCAAGTCGAGCTTCGTTCTGGGTGGGCGGCATCCTGATCCTGCTGAGCTTCGGCATCTATCCGGCGTATCCCCTGGTGCCCTTCCTACCGATCTCGCTCTGGCAGAAGGGGGGAGTCGGGGTTGCGTTGGTGACGATAAGCTGGGCGATGTTCTTGGCGGGGTGCGCGCTCGTGGGCAAGAAAGGCGTGGCTTACCTCAAGCGCCGCCTGTTCTCACAGAGGGCGCCGGCATAGTCGCCGCTCACTTCTTGTACAGCTGGTAGACCACCCCGACTCCCGCGATCCCTCTCTCCCGATCGGTGTCTTCTCGAGAGCCGCGACTCGTTCGCGGAATCGCGTGCGTCTCGATCTGCTTGGTCCGCAGCTTCGCCATGAGGTCCGGGAAGGACGACGTCCTGATGATCGTGTTGAACTGGCTCCGGTAGTTCGACACCAGGCTCACCCCGTCCAGAACCACGTCGTACACCACCCACCGCGAGTCGCGCTTGCGCAGGCGGTAGTCGATGGGGATCTCGAGTAGCCGGTTGGTCGTGATGCGGGATCGCACCTGCGCGTACGGGTCGCCGACCGACTCTCCCGCGAAGGTGATGGTCTCCCCGGCGTAGTTCTCGATGGTCGTCAGATACGAGCGCTCGAGGAGGTCCGTGAAGAGGCGGACGAACTCCTCCCGCTCCGGGGCCGAGCGATCCTTCCAATGCCGGGCCAGGGTCAAACGAGCCATCTCGTCGAAGTCGAACAGCCCCTGGGCGATCCGCCGGATCTCAGCCCGCCGCTGGCTACCGCCGCTCGCAACCGGGTGC
>WNFR01024609.1_pt1 | contig 12126 bp, 9 predicted proteins | sample 5400221 | NCBI WGS metagenome assembly WNFR01 (sample SAMN13153357, study PRJNA577476) | soil metagenome | isolation source: 40 cm soil under Madrone tree | place: USA:California | collected 2016-06-14 | reverse complement strand
CATCGACGATCTGCGCCGCAAGTACGGGGAAGAAGCGATCGGCGCGGCGACGCCACGCAACCGTGGCGGTTGATTTTCCCGCCAAAGCCTCTTACTCTTTAAAAACTCCAAGCATCATGGCCAAGCCAAATCATGCTTTCCTGGCTGCCTGTCGGCGCGAACATTCTTCCTACACTCCCGTTTGGCTGATGCGCCAGGCCGGGCGCTACATGGAGGAATATCGCAAGCTCCGCGCTCAATACGACTTCCTTGAATTGTGCAAAAAACCGGATCTCGCCGCTGAAATCACGATAACGCCAGTGGAACGTCTCGGCGTCGACGCCGCCATACTTTTCGCCGACATCCTCCTCGTCCTCGAACCGATGGGCGTTGGATTGGAATATTCAAAAAATGGCGGGCCGGTCATTCATCATCCGGTGCGCAGCGGCAAAGATGTCGATAATCTAAAGGATTTTGATCCGCAGCAAGAACTTTCCTTCGTTTACGACGCCGTGAAGAAAATCTCTAAGACGCTCAAGAACAAAGTTCCGCTCATCGGCTTCGCCGGCGCGCCCTTCACACTGGCGTCGTATCTGATCGAAGGCGGCGGCTCACGCGATTACGTGCACACCAAGAAACTTTTCTATGGCACGCCGGAGGCATGGAAACGGCTGATGGAACGGCTCGCCAAAGTCGTGGCGGAATATTTGAATTGCCAGATCGCCGCCGGCGCCGAGGCCGTGCAGCTTTTTGATAGCTGGGCCGGTTGCCTGACGCCGACCGATTACGAGCAGTTCGTGCTGCCTTACACCAAAGCCGTAATCGATGCGATCACACCGGGTGTTCCGGTGATCAACTTCAGCACCGGTACTGCCGGTTTGCTGAAACAAATTCGCGCCGCCGGCGGTGATGTGATCGCTCTCGACTGGCGGGTGAACCTTGATGAAGGCTGGGGAATGCTTGGGCATGATGTTGCTGTGCAAGGCAACCTTGATCCTGTCGCGCTGTTCGCTTCGCCCAAAGACATCAAAGCGCGCGTCGCCGATGTCCTGCGCCGTGCTGACGGTCGCCCCGGCCACATTTTTAATTTAGGACATGGAGTTCTTCCCGAGACGCCCGTCGATCACGTGATCGCAATGGTCGATGCCGTTCACGAAATGAGTTCGCGATAACTCCCGAGCAATGGCTCATCCCTACCAAGCCGTGCTGTTGATCGCCTTCGGCGGTCCCAGTTCTCCTACAGAAATCCGCCCGTTCCTTGCGCGAGTGACAAAGGGTATTTCGATCCCGCCTGAACGCCTCGACGAGGTCGCGCTTCATTATGAAGCCGTCGGCGGTAAATCACCTTTGAATGAAATTACCTTTCGTCAGGCCGATGCTCTACGAAAGTATTTAGAATCGGCTAACATAAAAATTCCCGTCTACGTCGGTATGCGCAACAGCGCCCCTTTTTTCAGCGAAACATTGAGACGAATGGCAAACGACGGAGTCAGGCGAGCCTTAGGTTTCATTCTTTCTTCACATCGAACCGAGGCAAGCTGGGAGCGCTATCAAACCAACATCACCGACGCCCAAGCCGAACTTGGCACCCACGCTCCGGCCTTTGATTTTTGCGAGAGCTGGCACGACCATCCGCTTTTCATTCAAACCTGGTCAGAACTGATTGACGCTAAGTTTGCCAACGTTCCAGACAATCGCAGAAGTGCCACCCCCATGATCTTTACGGCGCATAGCTTGCCCATAACGATGGCTGCACCATCGCCGTATGTCGAACAGCTCGAAACCACAGCCCGTTTGATCGCCGAACGGCTCGATCATCGTCGGTGGTCGCTCGCGTATCAAAGCCGTAGCGGCAGACCGAGCGATCCGTGGCTCGAGCCTGACGTTGGCGAGGCAATTCGAAAGGCAGCCAACGAAGGCTGGAAAGAAGTCGTCGTCGCGCCCATCGGCTTTGTCTGCGATCACGTCGAGATTTTGTACGATCTCGACATTGAGGCGAAGACAATCACCGAAGATCTCGGCTTGAGCTTTTATCGAGCAGGCTGCCCAAATGATCATCCGACGTTCATCCGGATGATGGCCAACGTGATTGAGCAAGAACTAGAAAAGACCAAAGATCGAGGATAGAAGATGGAGAATCGCAATCCTCGATCATCGATCCTCCATCTTCGACTTTTTCCCTCATGAACCGGCGCATCGTCGTCATCGGCGGCGGCATCGCCGGCCTCGCGGCCGCGCACCGCGTCGCCGAGCTTGCGAAAGAAAACTCTCTCAGCGTCGAACTCACACTGCTCGAAGCCACATCACGTCTCGGCGGCTCGATCGTCACGGAAAGAGTCGGCGATTTTCTCGTCGAAGCCGGACCGGACTCATTCATCACGGAAAAACCCTGGGCGCTCCGCCTATGCGGGCGTCTCGGCCTCACTTCTCGCCTGATCTCGACCCAATCGGCCTATCAGAAAATATACGTCGCCCATCGCGGCAAGCTTCTGGCGCTGCCTGAAGGTTTCTTTCTGCTGGCGCCGACACGTCTTTGGCCATTTCTCCAGACACCGCTTTTCTCATGGCCGGGCAAACTGCGAATGGCGAGCGAGCTGCTCATACCCCGTGGCGATGTCAATGAGGACGAAAGTCTCGGTTCGTTTGTCCGCAGACGCTTCGGCAGCGAAGCGCTCGATCGCGTCGCTCAACCACTCGTCGGCGGTATCTACGCCTCTGACCCGAACCAACTCAGCCTCGGCGCGACCATGCCTCGCTTTAAAGAAATGGAACGCAACCAGCGAAGCGTCATCTTGGCGATGTGGTCTGAACAAAGACGCCGTGCCCGCAACCGCGAAGCCGGCAGCGGCGCACGCTGGAGTTTGTTCGTTACGCTTGCGGGTGGAATGCAGGAAATGGTCGATGCTCTCGCCAAACGCTTACCCGAAGGGACGATTCGTCTCAACACACCAGTGATGCACTTGAGCTACGATGAAATGAATAAAACTTGGCGGATCACCGTCGGCAATGACGAAACGATTCCCGCCGACGCCGTCATCCTCGCGACGCCCACGTTTCAGACCGGCGCAATCATCTCAGCAATTGCAAAGGATGCAGCCACCGAACTCAAACAAATCTCATACGCTTCCACCGCGACTGTGAGTCTCGCGTATCGTTGTGAAAACTTTCCGCGCTCGCTCGATAGCTTCGGCTTCGTCGTGCCGGCGGCGGAACATCGCAAGATCATGGCTTGCACGTTCAGCAGTCTGAAATATCCCGGTAGAGCACCGCAAGATCATATTCTCTTACGCGCCTTTGTCGGCGGCGCGCTTCAACCGGATTTGTTCGGCGATGACGACGCCACCATGGAGAAGAACGTCCGCGACGAGCTCGGGAGTTTACTCGGCGTGCGCGCGCAACCTATTTTCGTGCGCATCTGGCGCCATCCGAATTCAATGCCGCAATACTACGTCGGCCATGAAGCTCGCATCCGACGAATCGAAAATGCCCTCGACACATTCCCCACTCTCGCCTTCGCCGGCAGCGCGTATCACGGCGTCGGCATTTCCGATTGCGTGCGCACCGGTGAAGAAGCCGCGGAAAAAATCGTCGAGCAGATCGATTCTAGCGACGTAAAAAGGGATGGCCGGGTTCCCGGCTCAAAGCCCTACTCCCCGTAACCACTTGACGCCCGCATGAAACCCAGACTATGAAATGGACATGATCATCATCGACTCTCAAGTCCACATTTGGGCTCCCGAGACGACGGAAAAACCCTATGCCAGAGAAGACGCTTCGCCGCCACACCGTCCGGTGCCGCTCGGTCACGACGAGCTTTTGCGCGAGATGGACGGCGCCGGAGTCGCGCGCTGCGTGCTCGTGCCGCCGACCTGGGAAGCCGATCGCAACGATACTTCGCTGGAAGCCGCGAGATTACACCCCGATCGCTTTCGAGTCATGGGCAGGCTCGCGCTGCAAAAGGCCGAAAGCCGCGCGCTGCTGGCAACCTGGAAAAGTCAGCCGTATATGTTGGGAATCAGGATGGCTTTTAACGCGGGGCGAACAAGGCAATGGCTGGAAGACGGCACGGCGGACTGGTTTTGGGACGCCGCCGAACGTTACGACGTTCCGGTGATGGCATTCGCGCCGAGTTCCGTGCCCAGGCTTGGCAACGTCGCCGAGCGCCACCCCGGACTACGCATGATCATCGATCATATGGGACTAAACTCTGCTCTACGCGGCAAATCGCTCGAACCTTCCGTTGCCAACACCATCAAGCTCGCGCGATTGCCCAATGTCGCGGTGAAGGTTTCCGCCTTGCCCTGCTACGTAGATGAACCGTATCCATTTCCGACATTGCATCCGCTCGTTCGCCGGGTGGTCGACGCCTTCGGTCCGCGCCGCTGTTTTTGGGGTACGGATCTGTCTCATCTCCCTTGTCCGTACAAGCAAGTGGTGACGCTGTTCACCGAAGACCCGGATCGCAAAGAACCGGGCCCGGGCGTACTGATCGTGCATCACCATTACGGCGTTACGGGGAACATGAAGGTAAACGTCTGCGAGTTTGCCAAACTCGGCTACACCACCGTCGTGCCCGATCTCTACAAGATGCTCGGCGAACCGGACGGCGTCCATGAAGCGCAAAAGAAGACGAGCGACGGACAATTCACCGAGATCATCAACAGCGCGTGGCGCTATCTAACGACAAGGCCCGACGTCGACGGCAAGCGTTGCGCTGTGGTCGGTTATTGCATGGGCGGGCGCATCGGCATCCACTTCGTCGCGGCGACGCCGAGCGTGCGCGGTTTCGTCGGCTATTATCCGTCCGTCCGCGACGAAGGACCTAGTCCATTACGACCGCGCCATCCTAACGACGCGGTGAAAGACTTCAAGTGTCCGTCGCAAATTTTCTTCGGCGCCAAAGATCATGTCGCCAGTGTTGCCGTGCAGCAGCGCCTGATGGCGAGCTTTCAAGCCAACGGCCAGCCATTGGACTGGCACTTCTTCCATCGCGCCGGCCACGGCTTCGCCATGGCCGACGGCGAATGTTACGATCCGGGGCTTGCGGAACAGGCGTGGGGTTTGGTTTCGAATTTTCTCAAAAGAGAATTAGGAAACGAGTAACTCAGCGTAGTCAGACCGGTCGTCGGCCACGGTTTTTAACACTCGACCGAGTTAGATAATTCCCTTCTCCTTAAACTCCGCAAGCTTTGCAGCGTCATAGCCGAGCGGTTTCAGATATTCCGCGTTGTGCTCGCCGAGCTCCGGCGGCGGCAGCGGATGGGGATTTTTCGTGTCCCGGTATTCGTTCGGAAATGCCACCGTGCGGATCGTCGGCTTATCCTTACGCTCGATCTTGATCTCCAAGCCCATATGTTTGATCTGGGGGTCTTCGAAGACCTCGAGCAAATTGTAAACCGGCGTGTGCGGCACGTCGTTGGCCTCCAACTGTTCCATCCAATGGGCTCGGGACTTCTCTTTGAAGAACTCCGCGAAAACTCGGCTCAGCTCCGAATAGTTTTTCCGGCGATTTGGTCTTGTATTGAAGCGCGGATCGTCGATGACTTCAGGATGACCGGCAGCTTTACACAAACCTTCCCAGAATTTCTGCGGCGACGAGAGATGGATTGCGAATGGCAGACCGTCGGAGCCACTGAACGCATAAGTCTGTGACTGCATCGGCCGGGTGTACGGGCCCGGGATTTTCCCCGTGGCAAGCGCAGTAGTCGCCGGTGCGATCAGAAAAGCGAGCGTAGAGCCGGCCATCGTTGTGTCCACTTGCTGACCCTTGCCGGTTTTCGCTCGCGCGGCGAGCGCTCCGAGGACGCCGATACAGGCAAACATGCCGCTCAAGCTGTCTGCATAGTTGGGGCCGATGGGACGCGGATTCTTCGCATCCATCAACAAGCTTAACATGCCGCCAAGCCCCTGACCGACGGTGTCGTATGCCGGCCGTTTCACATACGGTCCCGTCGGACCCGTACCGGTGACTGAGAGATAAATGACTCCCGGATTCGTCGTGCTCACGGTGTCGTAGTCGATGCCTAGCTTCTTCATCACGCCCGGGCGATAGTTATCGACCACCACGTCCGCCTTCTTGGCGAGCGCTAGAAAGATTTCTTTGCCCTCCGGCGTCTGTAGGTTCAACGTGATGCTTTTCTTGCCGCGATTGTACGCCCAGAAATTCGGTTGATCGCCACCCAAGTCCCATCCGCGAAACGGATCGCCGCCCTTGGGATTTTCGATTTTGATCACTTCAGCTCCCATGTCGGCGAGCAACATCGCACCGTAGGGTCCCGAGATAAAATTGCCCAATTCCAAAACTCTAATGCCGTCCAGACAACCGTTCATTTTCGTCTCCGCTTTTTTGCTTAGCTTTCTTCGCGCCTTCGAGACTGTGTTCGTAATGAGAAAAATCCCTTAGCTGTCATGCTGCCGATAGCGAAACATCTCGCATATTGAGTCACACACGAAGACGAGATCCTTCGGCTATCGCCTCAGGATGATATTGCGACACAGTCTCTTCATATAAGAATCAGATGATGCCCTTTTCCTTGAACTCCGCGATCTTCGCGTCGTCATAGCCGAGGGATTTCAAAAACTCGCCGTTGTTTTCGCCCAGCTCCGGCGGGGGCGCGGGATGAGCCGATGGGGTTTCGCTGTAGCTTATTGGAAACTTTACCGTGCGAATCGTCGGTTTGTCTTTGCGCTCGATCGCGATCTGCATCCCCATATGCTGGACCTGCGGGTCGTCGAACACTTCTTTCAGATTGTAAACCGGCGTGTGCGGCACATCGTTGGCCTCCAGCTTCTCGATCCACACTGAACGAGGCTGTTCTTTAAAAAACACTGCGAACGTTTTATTGAGCTCGTCGTAATTGGTGCGCCGGTTCGGTCGCGTGTTGAAGCGTGGGTCTTCGATCAACTCCGGATGCTCGACCGATTTGCACAATCCTTCCCAGAATTTTTGCGGCGAGGACAGGTGAATCGCCAGCATGGCGCCGTCAGCACACGCAAACGCATAGGTCTGCGACTGGCGCGGCCGTGTGTACGGACCGGGCACACGCCCGTGCGCCAGGGTTTCCGTCGCCGGCGCATTCAAAAACGCGAGAATCGAGCCGACCATCGTGGCGTCGACTTGCTGGCCTTTGCCGGTTCGATTGCGGGCCATGAGCGCGCCCAAAACTCCCAGCGCCGAGAACATGCCGCTCAGACAGTCTGAATAGGCCGGGCCGACGGGCTTGGGATTTTTCGGATCCATCAAGACGCTCATCATGCCGCCCATGCCTTGACCCACGGTGTCGTAAGCCGGACGTCTGACGTAAGGTCCGGTCGGTCCGGTGCCGGTAATGGAGCAGCAAACGATTCGTTCGTTGATCTCGCGCAGCGATTCGAAATCGATCCCGAGCTTCTTCGTGACGCCCGGGCGGTAGTTATCCATCACGACGTCGGCATGTTTGACCAAGCCGTAAAAGACTTCTTTTCCTTCGGGTGTTTGCAAATTGAGAGTCACGCTCTTCTTGCCGCGGTTGTAAGCCCAGAAATTCGGCTGATCGCCGCCAAAATCCCAGCCACGAAAAGGATCGCCGCCCTTGGGATTTTCTATTTTGATAACTTCCGCGCCAAGATCCGCCAGCAACATCGCGCCGTACGGCCCGGAAATAAAATTGCCCAACTCCAAAACTCTGATGCCGTCCAAACAACCTTTCATCCTTATCTCCTATTTTTTAGTTTTAGTTCTTCCTCACGCTTCGTGTCTAACGCCTGTCTTGGTTTAAACGATTTGAACTGAGCGTAGCGGTTGAACGGCTTGAACGTTTTGAACGCTCGGCACTCTTAACTATCGCCTCCCGCCTCAAGCCTCTCGCACTTCCCTGTTGCCTAGTGCCTTCTTCTTCGGATAATGGAGCTTTCATATATCCCATTTTAAAGGAGCACAAGATGGCAACACCGCCGCCCGTCACCGATACAATGGCTCGGTTTGTGACTGAAAGTGATTTCGCCACGATTCCGGAACAAACCCGCGCCAACGCGAAATTGCATATCCTTGACACGCTCGGCGTAGCTCTCGCCGGCGCCGATCAACCGGCGTCGGCAATCGCTCTAGATTACTGCCGTCGCCTCGGTTCTTCGAACGAAGCTTCGATCTGGGGCACGCGATCAAAAGCATCGGTGTCGACGGCAGCGTTCGCCAATGGCCTTTTTGCTCATGCACTCGACTATGACGACTGGGAGCCGTTCATCCACGTCGGCCACCCGTCCAGCATGATTATCGGCGCGGCGTTGCCGCTGGCCGAAAGTACCCGAACGACGGGTAAAGAACTGCTCGAGGCTTACGTGCTGGCCATCGAAGTCATCTGCAAGGTCGCCGCCAACTCGCCGAACATGCAAGACCGCGGCTTCCACAGCACGCCCGTGTTCGGCAGCCTGGGCGCCGCCGTCGCATGCGCGAGATTACTGAAACTGGACGCCGCAAAATTGAAGGCCGCATTCGGCATCGCCGCGTCGGCCGCCGGTGGCATCCATCGCCAGCAAGGATCCATGGTGAAGCCGTTTCACGCCGGCAACTCCGCGCGCAACGGCGCCGAAGCCGCGCTGCTCGCCAACGCAGGCTTCACGGCCGACGCGGCGATCCTCGAAGCGCCGCGCGGTTTTTGCGACACTTTCTTCGGTTCCGACACCTGCAATTACGAAAAAATGATCGAAAACATCGGCAAGCCGTATTTTCTGGAATCGCCCGGCTTGGGCCTCAAATGGCACCCGTGCAGCGCGCCGCAGTTCCTCGCCGCCGATGCGTCGCTTTACTTGAAACGCGCGCACAAGATCGATTTTGCCAGCGTTGCGAAGATCGAAGTCAATATTCCTCCCCTGCGCTACCAGCGCCACTACGCCGCCGAAGTCAAAACCGGACTGCGCGGTAAATTTGCCATCAACTACGTCGTCGCGATGTGCATCTTAGACGGCAAACTGGAACTGACGACGTTTACGGATGAGAAAGTCAATCAGTCGCAAGTTCAAGAGGCGCTGCAGAAAGTTAAAGTGATATGCGACGAAACCATTCCCGAGCCCGGCCCCTACTGCCCCGTCGCCGTCGAACTGAAAGACGGCACGCGCTTAAGCCACACGGCGAAAATTGCCAAAGGCGATCCACGCAATCCCATGACAGAAGACGAAGTCGTAGAAAAATTTCGCAGCAACGCCAAACTAGTTATTCCAGAGAAGCAAGCTGAAGAGTTGATTGCGGCTGTGCAGAATTTGGAATCCGTCGATGACGTGAAGAGAATCGTCAGTCTACTCCTGCCCGCGTAGAACCATCGCTGTTTCAGTGGGAGTTGAAATGTCATGCCGAGACGCGGCCGAGGAATCGCTCTTGAAAGACAAGATCCTCCGCGCTCGCCAGCCTAGGTGAAAACATCGTTCATGGTTCCCTTCGACTTCGCTCAGGGGAGGCTGGCTCACCACTGTGCGGTTTCGTTCAGAATAAAGTCTTTAACCGCTCGTCGGTTTCCTAGGATGGGTTGAGCATAGCGAAACCTATAGTTGCACGACTTCAATACTCCATCACTTCATTTCCCTCTCGATTGGACAACTTTTTCCGACTGCGATAAGTCAAAATCGAGTTCGAGAACTGTGCTTTTGTCTCAGGAGGCTTCCGTGTCCAGCAATCAACCTCTCGCTGCACTCTTCGAAGCGGATCGTCTTGCCATTATCGGCGCCAGCGAGCGTAATCACTATGCAGTCAATGTCTTCAAGAACTTGCAAAATTTCGGCTTCGACACCGCCAACATCGTGCCGATCAATCCGGGGCGCCCGGAAGTTTTCGGTTTGAAAGCGTATCCCAGCCTCGTCGACGTTCCTGGAGAAATCGCGCTCGCGGTCATCGCGGTCAATACGCAAACCGTGCTTTCGGTTGTCGAAGAGGTCGGCAAGAAAGGCGTGAAGGCCGGTGTCATCTTCGCCGATGGTTTTGCCGAAGGCGGCGATGCTGGTAAAAAACTGCAGCAGCAAGTCACCGCCGCAGCCAAGGCGGCGAATCTGAAACTGCTCGGCCCCAACTGCATGGGATTTGTCGCGCTGCGTTCCAAGCTCGGCATATCGTGCTCAACTCCGCCGACTACTTGGCCTATCAAGCTGAGTGCCCGGAGATCGACGTCATCGCGACCTACTTCGAAGCGGCGCCGAAAGAGCCCGAACGATTTGCCGTCGCGCTCGATCGCGCGATCGGCAACGGCAAGAGCGTGCTGATCCTACGCGCGGGACGCACCGAGCGCGCCAAGCGCAACGTCATCGCCCACACCGGCCAGCTCGCCGGCTCCGCTGCCGCTTGGGATGCGTTCTTCGAACAGCACGGCGCGGTCATCGTCAACGACCTCGACGATTTGATCGATACCACGGCGCTGTTTGCCGGCGCCAAGCTGCGGCCGGATAAACATGACCGCGGTGTCGGTTTGGTGACGATCTCCGGCGGCGATTGCACGCTGCTCTGCGACATTGCCGAGCAAGAGGGCGTGACAGTGCCCGAGCTCAGCGCGGAGACGCAAAAAGTAATGGTCGAAGCGTTGGACAAACCAACTTTGCTCGGCAATCCGCTCGACGTCGAAGACCTCCAACGCATGAAACCGGAAGCGTTCGATCGCTGCTTGCAGAAGTTTTTCGAGGAACCGAAGATCGACATGCTCGGTGTACGATTGAATTTGCCCGAAGCCGTCACGCTGCCGTCGGAGAAACTCTATCAGCAGATTTCCGACTTGAGCAAAGCCAACGATAAGCGCGTTTTCATCCTCACCCGCGCCACCGAGCCGCCTACTCAAGTGTGGTACGACAAGTTGAATAGTCTCGGCTTGACATTCACAGGCGATTATCGCAAATCGATCCGCGCCATAAGCCGCCTGCGCAAAAACGAGCGCGATCGCGCCATCGGCCGCTTTCTGCCTGTGACACGATCAGAGGCCGCGCCAGTTAAGCGGCAAGTCGGTAAGGGAATCCTGTCACATCAGGCGACGGATGATCTGTTGCAAGTTTATGGAATTTCCATGGCACCGGCTTTGATCGCGCGATCTGCGAGCGAAGCCGTCGCCGCCGCGGAGAAACTTGGCTACCCGTGCGTGCTCAAAGTCGCGTCCGTCGACATCCCGCACAAAACCGAGTTCGGCGCGCTCCGCATCGGTGTGGCTGATCGGGAGACGGTACAAATGGCTTATGAGGATATGCTTGCCAGTGTTCGTGCCAAGAAACCCAATGCGAACATCGAAGGCGTTCTCGTTCAGCAGCAGATCAAAGGCGTCGAATGCTTGCTCGGTATCTCGCGCGACGAGCAGCTCGGACCGACCTTGGTCATGGGCCTTGGCGGCGTGTTTGTCGAAATTCTCGCCGAAGTGGCGATTCGTATTCCGCCGTTCAGCACTGCCGAAGCGCGTCGCGCCCTCGAAAGTCTCAAAGGCGCAAAAGTTTTCACCGGCGTGCGCGGCGCCCCACCCGCCGATATCGACGCCCTCGCCGACATGGCCGCGCGCCTGTCTTGGCTTGCCTTCGATTTGCGCGACGACATCGCCGAATTGGATTTGAATCCCGTCGTGGTGCTACCGCAGGGCCAAGGCGCCTTCGCGGTGGACGCGTTGGTGGTGGGGCGTTAACTCTGTTTTGCCGCGTCACAGAGACTAACGGCGATCGAGCCGTTAGAGGCTGCAGAGCTGGCGGCTCATGGACTTGAAATAGAGGCAATCGTTGATCAGGATGTTAGTGTGATTCGCTAAGGCGGCAACGGCCATGTCCGAGAAAACCGAAGTCCCCGCCGAACCGGCACCATCCCTCGTCACCGTCGTACACCTGGTCTATGCCCTGCACGCCCTGAGTCTTCTCATCGGCATAACGACCGCCGCGACCATTATTGGCGCCTTCGTTTTTGGTGTGCCCTCGATCATTGCCGTCGTCATCAACTACGTGAAGCGGGGAGAGGCAAGAGGGACCTTCCTCGAGTCACACTTTCGCTGGCAGATTCGAACGTTTTGGTTTGCGTTCCTGTGGTGCGTGATCGGCGCGATGATGTTCGTTACTTTCGTGGGCATCCCGCTTGCCGTGATGGTTTTCTTGGCGGCCGGCGCCTGGGTCATCTACCGCATCGCTCGCGGCTGGCTCGCGCTGCGCGATCGAAAGCCGATGTATACGAAC
>WNFR01008301.1_pt1 | contig 12126 bp, 13 predicted proteins | sample 5400221 | NCBI WGS metagenome assembly WNFR01 (sample SAMN13153357, study PRJNA577476) | soil metagenome | isolation source: 40 cm soil under Madrone tree | place: USA:California | collected 2016-06-14 | reverse complement strand
CAAGGCCGCCAGGGCCTCGCATTGCGCCGGAGCGAGCAGGCCGGGCGCCACGATATGGCCCGACTCATAATCCAGAAGGGGCTTCAGCGTTTCGTTGTCGATCATACGGACATCCTGACGCGCCGCCGGCAATTCTTCTATCCGCCGCCCGCCTGTTATATTATGGGCTGCAGGCCCTCTCCCGGCGCGGAGAGGGCTTTTGACGACTGGGGTACGAGATGGCGGAGCCGGTCCAGACCGATCGAGAGCAAAAGCGGCTCATCCGCATGGCGGAGACGATCTCCCAGGCGCTGCCCTATATGCGCCGGCACAACGACGCCACCTTCGTGGTCAAGTATGGCGGCCACGCCATGACCGACCCGAAGCTCGGTGATCTGTTCGCGCGCGACATCGTCCTGATGAAGCAGGTCGGCATGAACCCGATCGTGGTCCATGGCGGCGGCCCGCAAATCAACAAGATGCTCGATCGCGTCGGCATCAAGAGCAACTTCGTGAACGGCCTGCGCGTGACTGACGCAGCGACCATGGAAATCGTCGAGATGGTCCTGGCCGGCTCGATCAACAAGGCGATCGTGGCCGACATCAACGAATGCGGCGGCACCGCCGTCGGCATCTGCGGCAAGGACGGCAACCTCATCCTGGCGCGCAAGGTGGTCGAGATGCGCGACCCCAAGACCGGCGAACTGCTGAAGGTCGACCTGCAGCAGGTGGGCGAGCCTGCCAAGATCAACGTCATGGTGCTCGAGCAGCTCACCCACGCCGGCATCATACCGGTGGTGGCGCCGATCGGCTTCGGCGTTGACGACGAGCTGACCTACAACATCAACGCCGATACCTCGGCCTGCGCCATTGCCGGCGCCATGCGGGCCAAGCGCCTGCTGTTCCTGACCGACGTGCCGGGCGTGCTCGACAGGGACGGCAAGCTGATCCCGGAAATGAGCATCGAGCAGGCCCGCGGCCTGATCGCCGACGGCACCATCTCGGGCGGCATGATTCCCAAGGTCGAAAACTGCATCGACGCGGTCAATCGCGGCGTCGAGGCGGCCGTTATCATGGATGGCCGCGTGCCGCATGCCCTCCTGCTGGAGATCTTTACCGCCGCGGGCGTCGGCACGATAGTGAAGCGGACCTGAACTGCTCTTGACCCCGCACCCGCTGCTGCATACCTACGGGAAATGGCCCTTTTACCCATCCTGACGGCGCCCGACCCGCGCCTCAAAAAGAAGTCCAAGCCGGTCGATGCCGTCGACGCCGAGATCGGGCGTCTGATGGATGACATGCTGGAGACCATGTACGCGGCCCCCGGCATCGGCCTCGCCGCGCCCCAGGTGGGCGTGCTGAAGCGCGTCATCGTGCTCGACATAGAGCGCGAGGACGTCAAGACCGGCCCGCTTTTCATGGCCAATCCGGAGATCATCGAGGTTTCCGACGAGGACGCAACCTACGAGGAGGGCTGCCTGTCGGTGCCCGAGCATTACGCCGACGTTGTCCGCCCTGCCCATGTGCGCGTGCGCTACCTCGATCGCCATAACCAGACGCAGGAGATCGACTGCGAGGGTCTGCTGGCGACCTGTTTGCAGCACGAGATCGACCATCTCGACGGCGTGTTGTTCATCGACCACATCTCGTCGCTCAAGCGCAACATGATCCTGCGCAAGCTGCTGAAGGCCCGCAAGGACGCCGAGCGCGAGGCGGAAGAAGGCAAAACCGCAGTCCCGAATCCCAAGTCCAAGGCGAAGGCCGCCGCAGAAGCGATCTGAGGACGCGCGCCCTCCAGCAAAGAGTCTATTGCGCCGCGATCCGTTCCGCCGGCGCGAAGCTCTGCTCCATCTCGCGGCGCAGCTTCACCGCCAGAAGCGACTCGTCCATCGCCACGTCGGCATAGGTCAGCGACTGGCCGGCCTTGATCGGCTTCAAGAGCTTCACATTGTGCGCGAGGCCAAGCGGCAGGCTGCCGAGGCCGGTCGACTTGCCGGCCGGGAAGAGCTTGCCGGCCACCGTGTAGCCGCCCTCACCATCGAGCATCTCGCCCGCCTTGAGATCGCGCTTGGCGGTGGCGATGACGTCGGCGTGGAAACCGATCGGGCAGCCCGTGGGCTCCTTGCGCAGGCCGACCGAAGCCACGGAGATGCCGACCTCCAGCCCGATCAGGTGCCAGCGCTTGTACATCACCGAATAGCGGCCGGTTGGATCGGTGCAGAGCATGTACTCTTCGAAACAGTTCTTCTGGTAGTCGGTCGACGCTTCGAACACGACCCAAACGCCCTTGCGGATCTCGTAGGGAATGGCGCGGCCGTCGCGCTCGAGCGAACTCGCGCACTCGACCTGGCCCTTGTGGTGGAGCTGGCCGCCCTCGGAGACCGGTCGCATCACGAAGGGCAGGTCGTCGACGGCGCAGGGTGGATAGGCGAGGCCGTCCGGCGCGGGCGTCAGGCCGGTGGCGTTGGACACCGCCGTGCTCTCGATGGCGGGCTTGGAGCCGTCGAGGAAGGAATTGAACATCTTGGGGTTCAGCCCGCCGCGCTTGGCCTGCTCTTCGTTGAGGCCCCAGTATTTCCACACCGTCTCCGGCGTCGATTGCGCGAAGTGCGGCAGCCATTTATGGCCGCGGCCAGCCGCCGTCACGTCGAAGCCCGAGGCGCGCGCCCAGTCGACCAATTCGCAGATCAGCGCCGGCTGGTCGCCATAGGCCAGGCTATAGATCACGCCGGCTTCGGCGGCACGCTTGGCCAGCATCGGGCCGCAAAGCGCGTCGGCCTCGACCGTGACCATGACCACATGCTTGCCGTTGCGGAAGGCTTCCAGCGCATGCTCGGTGGCGGCGATCGGATCGCCGGTCGCCTCGACGATGATCTCGATCTCGGGATGGCTGACCAGCGCCTGCCAATTGTCGGTGAGATGCGTGTTGCCGTGGCGGCGCGCCTCGGCGAACGAGGACGCGGCGGTGACTTCGGGCTTCCAGCCGAGCCGCGCCAAATTCTCGCGCGCGCGCGGCGGTGAAATGTCGGCGATGCCGACCAGATGGATGCCGGGCGTGGTCGGAATCTGCGAAAGATACATCGAGCCGAACTTGCCGGCGCCGATCAGGCCGATGCGCAGCGGGTTGCCCGTCGCGGCGCGCTCGAGAAGCATGCGATGAAGATTCATGATTATTCTCCCTATTCCGCGGCCTGGCGCTGCGCTGCGCGCGTCACGCAATCGACATCCCAGGCGTCGATCGGCGTGAAATCGTGATGGGCGATGTATTCCGGCCGCTTATGGGCGCGGATCGCGTTGGAGACCGCGTTGTAGGTGACATAGATGATCTGGCGGTCCCATGGCGACATGTTGGGCGGGCTGCCATGGACCAATGTGCCATGGAAGAAGATCGCCGAGCCAGGCTTGCCCTTCGGCGCCACGATGCCACCCTGCGCCACCAGCTTGGCGATGGTGTCGTTGTCGATCACCCACAGCGGATACGACGTGGTGGTGAGGTCGTGCTTGGCGTCGAGCGCGCCCTTCTTGTGGCTCTTGGGAATGAAATAGAGCGGGCCATTGAACTCGTTCACCTCGTCGATGAAGACTGCGAGGTTCATGGCGCGTGGCGCCGGCATGTCGTCATCGGCCTTCCAGGTGCCGTAGTCCTGGTGCCACTGCCAGACATCGCCGTCGAAAGCGGCTTTGCCGTTGATCTTGAACTGATGGATGTAGGTGCGGTCGCCCAGGATCTGCTCGGCGGGCTGGACGAAGCCCGGATGATGGATCAGGGCCTCGAACACCGCATGATGGGTGTGCACGGCAAAGGCCGTGCGCACCACGTCGCCTGTCTTTTCGCGCACATTCTCCGGCCGCCGCTGGGCGAAGACGCCGGGAACCGCCGATTTCAGGATCTCGGTCTCCTTGGCGGAGAAATAGTCGGGAAAGAACAGGTAGCCGTCTTCGTCGAACTGCTTGAGCTGCTGCTCCGTGAGCTTCATGGCCGTTCCTCCTCTTCGTCTTCCTCTCGTCTCGAATGCGTCGGCGCGGCTCAGGCCGCGCGCGCCACCACCGCTTTTAGCCGGCCCGCGAGAAGGACGGCCATCTGTTCGGCGTGTTCGCGGATCAGCGACTCGGCCTTGACTGCATTGCCCGATTCGATGCCGCGCAGGATGGCTTCATGCTCGTCCCAGACATTGACGCGCAGATCGTCCTCGCTCAGCACCGCCGCCATCACCCGGCGCATATGCTGCCAGTGCGGCTGGGCCGTCTCGGCCAGCAGCGGATTGCCCGAGGCCTCGTAGACGAACAAATGGAAGTCGATATCGGCTTCGATGGCGCTCGGCACATGGCCGCTCGCCGCGGCGCGCCGTCCGACATCGAGAAGCTGCTGACCGCGCCGCGACATTTCAGGCGTGAAGCGCGCGGCCGCCAGGCGGGCCGCAGCGCCATCGAGGGCCGCGCGGACGATATAGAGGTTGCGCGCCTGCTCGGGGTCGAGCGGCGCCACGCAGACGCCCTTGCGGCCTGCATCGATTAAAAAGCCCTCGCGGCGCAGCAGCATCATGGCCTGCAGCACCGGCTGGCGTGACACGCCGAAGCGCGCCGCCAGGTCTTCCTGGGTGAGGCGCGCGCCCGGTTTCAGTTCGCCTGAACAAATGGCATTGAGCACCGCGTCGTGGACGCGCTCAGTGAGATCGGGCTCGGATGAAAGCGGTCGCATAGGAGTCTGCATACAGAACACAGACGTCCACGAGTCAATGGTTCAGCGCCATTTCAAACCTTTTTCTGTCAATATCGGTTGGGCGCGGTCGGGATAATCGGTGATCAACCCGTCAACTTTGAGATCGACCAGCCGCGCCATCTCGACCGGGTCATTGACCGTCCAGGGGATTACCCGCAGCCCGAGTGCATGAGCCTCGGCAATGTTGGCCGCCGTCACATTGCGCCAGAAGGGCGACCAGGCGGCGCATCCCGCTTGCCTGGCAAGCTTGGGCACCGAGCCGCCATAGCCTGCGAGATCGAGGCCCGCCAGCCAGGGCGATGGCCTGGCCGCCGCGCGCTGGATCGTGTCCATGCCGCCGCTCTCGATGGTGAGGCATGCCGTCTCGATCTCCGGCGCAAGCCGGTGCGCTTCGACGAGGGTGCGCCAGTTGAAGGACTGGATCGTGGTGCGGTCGGCGGCCTTGGCCGCGCGCACGGCCTCAACCACCATCCGGGCGAAGGTCGCCGGATCGGGCGCCTCGTCAGGCTTGGCGGGATCGATCTTGGTTTCGATGCTCAGGTGCACCGGCGGGGCAGCCAAGGCATAGAGCTCAGCCAGCGTCGGGAAGCGTTCGCCATCGGCGGGCTTCTGGCTCGTGAGTTGCCTCGCATAGTCGCGCGCTGGATTGAGCCGGCCGATGTCGTAGCTTTTGAGCTCCGCGAGCGTCAGCGTGTTGATGGCCGGACCTGGGCCCATGAGCCATTTGCCGTCGGGCCCGCGCACCAGATCTGGACTGAGCCGCGGCTCGTGGCTGATCACCAGCACGCCGTCCCTGGTCACCTGGAGGTCGGTCTCGAGCGTGGTGACACCGAGGTCGAGGGCAGTGCGGAAAGCCGCCAGCGTATTCTCTGGCGCCAGGCCGCGCGCGCCGCGATGGCCTTGAAGATCAAAGGCTGCGGCGGGCATCAGACTGGCTCCCCAGAGTGCGCAAACAAGCAGGCCGATGCGCGCCACTTTACGGTGACGATGGTTGAAAGGATGAGTCATGATTGCGCATTGGGAGGAAAAAATGGATGCAACCGCGCTTCTCAAAACCTTTTGCTCGGCTGTCGAACGACGCGACGGCAAGAGCTTTGCCAGTCTATTCACCGAGGACGGCGTCTACCATGATGTGTTCTACGGTCCGTTCAAGGGGCATGCGAAGATTGCCGAAATGATCGACGACTGGTTCTACCGCACCGCGCGCGAGTTCCGCTGGCAGATGCACCGGCCGCTCTGCGACGGCAAGAGTCTCTACGCCTACTACACCTTCAGCTACGTCTCGACGCTGCCCGAGGCGGCGGGCAAGCGCGTGGGCTTCGAGGGTGTGTCGATGATGGCCCTGCGCGACGGCAAGATCGCGGAGTACCGCGAGGTCGCCAATGTCGGACCTGCTTTTGCCGAACTCGGCTTCGCGCCCGAACGCGTGGTCAAGATCCTGTCAAAGGAAGGCGCGCATCTGAAGATGCAGCCGGAGTGGCAACGTCACGCGGAGTGATGACGGCAAGTCAACCGTTGTAGGCGCGGCCGCCGCGGTCGCGTAGCCACAGGCGTATCAGCAGTCGCTTGCGCTCCGGTTCCGGCCAGTCGCGAAACGCGGTGCGCTTGTGGCCGACCGCGCGGTTGTCGATGAGCTGCATTTGACCCGGCTCGAACTGGAAGCGCGCGGCCATGCCGGGCGCGTTCAGGATCGCCTCGAACGCTTCGAGGGCAGCCGCGCCTTGCGGATCGAGTTCCACGCCGGCGATCTTGTAGCCGTTTTTCACCTGGAAGTGGGACAGGCGCGCGACGAGGCGGCCCTCCTCGCTTTCAAGCATCGGATGGTACGTCGTCATGTCGTCGTGCGGCGCGTGCTCGCGCTGGCGATCGAAATAAAACGATCGGTAGAGCCGCGGCAGCAGATCCGGGTGAAGCCGGCGCATCTCCTCGTGCGCGGCGGCAAAGCTCACGATGCCGCTCACGCCGCCTTCCATCGCCGTGCGCAGGCACAGCAGCCCGACATAGTGAGGCGGCACCAAATTGTAGCTGTTGTCCGTGTGAAAATTCTGCTCGGCGTTGGTGATGTCGGGCCGCACGCCGTTGCCCGGCGGCTGCCCCAGATCGCGCACGTCGTAGATCGACGTGCCGTCCCATTTCTGCGCCACCGGCCGGGCGACCAGCGAAGCGAGCAGCCACCACACGGCGCGCGCGCCGCTCTCCGACCAGCGCTCCACCGGCAAGCGGTCGACGATGGCGAATCCCGGCCCGTCGTCGAGGCTGCGCTTCACTTCGCGCATGAAAAGACGGGACGCATCGAGCGTGAAGTCCTCGGGGCGCAGCAACAGTAGCGGCACCGGATCGCGATCGAGCGAGGCGACGATCCGGTCAAGTTCTCTCTCGACCGGCTCGGGAAGCGTGATCCGTCCGGCATTGGCTGCCAGATCGCTGCCGCGCCAAAGCAGGCGATCCGGCATCGCCTCGCGCGGCAACGGCATGGGAATGTCGGAAACGTCTGGCATGGGATCCCCGCCGGTTGCGCTCCTGATTCGCAGCTTAGCTTAGTCCCTCAGCAGCTCGTTGATCGAGGTCTTCGAGCGGGTGCGTTCGTCGACCGTTTTCACGATCACCGCGCAGTAGGTCGAGGGGCGGCCGGGGGCGCCGCCGATGTTGCCGGGGACGACCACCGAATAGGCCGGCACGCGACCGACATGTATCTGGCCGCTGGCGCGGTCGACGATCTTGGTGGTGGCGCTGATGAAGACGCCCATCGACAGCACGGAGCCGGTCTCCACGATGACGCCCTCGACCACTTCCGAGCGCGCGCCGATGAAGCAATTGTCCTCGATGATCACCGGATTGGCCTGCAGCGGCTCAAGCACACCACCGATGCCGACGCCGCCCGACAGGTGGCAGTTCTTGCCGATCTGGGCGCACGAGCCGACCGTGGCCCAGGTGTCGACCATGGTGCCGGTGTCGACATAGGCGCCGAGATTGACGAAAGCCGGCATCACAACGACGTTCGACGCGATATAGGAGCCGCGGCGCACCACCGAGCCCGGCACCGCGCGGAAGCCCGCTTTGGCAAAACGGGCGGCATCCCACCCCGAGGTCTTAAGCGGCACCTTGTCGAACCAGGGCGCGCCGCCCAGTCCGGGGAAATTGGCGCCGCCGTCCATCGGCACCGAGTCATAGAGCCGGAACGACAGCAGCACGGCCTTCTTCAGCCACTGGTTTACGACCCATTCGGCGCCGAATTTTTCGGCAGTGCGGAAGGAGCCGTCATCGAGGCCGGCGATCGCGGCTTCGACCGCATCGCGGACGTCGCCTTTGGTGGCGCTGTTGATGCCGTCGCGCTTTTCCCATGCCGTGTCGATAGTCGCCTGCAGCTGCTTGCTCATGAATTCCCTCAGAAAAAAGCCGCAGGACCATAGCGGTGGGAGGGAGGGAGTCAACGTCGCGGCTATGTTGGGTCGCGGCTATGTCGGGTGGCGGCTATGCTGGGCCCATGGCATTCAAGATCCCCGAATCGGTGCTGGTGGTGATCCACACCGCCCAACTTGACGTCCTGCTGCTGGAGCGGGCGGGCGGGGGTGGCCTGTGGCAATCGGTGACAGGGTCCCGCGAACCCTCCGATACGGACCTCGCCGCCACGGCGCGCCGCGAGCTTCTGGAGGAAACCGGTTTGTCGGCGGGCGTGCTGACCGACTGGCGGCTCACACAGCGCTACGAGATCTGGGCCCAGTGGCGCGCCCGCTACGCGCCGGAGGTCACGCACAACACCGAACATGTCTTCGGCTTCCGCGTTGACGAGCCAGGCATCGTCCGCCTCGATCCCGCCGAGCACACGGCGCAGCTCTGGCTGCCGTGGCAGGAGGCGATGCAGAAGGTCTTCTCGCCCACCAATCGCGACGCGATTTGGCAATTGCCGCGGCGGGTGCTCGGGCATACTGGTCCGGCATGACGGAGCCTCATCGGGAAGCTTCCAAGCTCGGCCAGTTCAGCTGGGCCTTGTTCGACTGGGCCAACCAGCCCTTCTTCACCATCATAACCACCTTCATCTTCGCGCCCTATTTCGCCAACGTGCTGGTAGGCGATCCGGTGGCAGGGCAGGCGGCCTGGGCCTTCACCCAATCGGCCTCAGGCGTGATCATCGCGCTCCTCAGCCCGTTCCTGGGCGCGATGGCGGACGCGGGCGGTCGGCGCAAACCCTATATCTTTGTCTTCCAGCTGCTGCTCGCCGTGGGCTGCGCGGCATTGTGGTGGGCTTATCCCGGGCGGCCCGACCTGATCGGCCCGATCAGCTGGGCCGTGGTGGCGGCGACGGTCGGCGCGGAGATGTCGATCGTGTTCAACAATGCCCAGCTCCCCCAAATCGTCAGTCCCGCGCGCATGGGCAGGCTGAGCGGCTTCGGCTGGGGCCTGGGCTATTGCGGCGGGCTGGTCTCGCTGTTTGCCGTTCTGGCCGTGAGCATGCCGGCGCTGTTTGGCTTGGCCGCCACCAACGACAGGCCCCTGTTCGGCCTCGACGCCGGCACGCATGAACTCGAGCGCCTGACCGGCCCCGCCTCGGCCTTGTGGCTGATCGTGTTCGTGCTGCCGATGTTCCTGTTCACGCCCGACAGGACGCCGCGCCGGCTCACCATCGCCCAGGCCGCGCGGCAGGGGGCCCGTTCGCTGGTGGCGACCGCGCGCAAGCTCCGCCATTACCGCAATGCCGGTCTCTATCTGATCGCCTTCATGCTCTACAACGATGGCCTCGCCGCCATCATCGCCTTCGGCGGCGTCTATGCCTCCGCCACCTTCCATTGGAGCACGGTGACGCTGGGCATTTTTGGCATCGTGCTCACGGTCTTCGCCATTCCCGGCGCGTTTTTCGGTGGCTGGCTCGACGACCGGCTGGGCAGCAAGCGCACGGCGCAGCTCGCCATCGTGGGCGTGATCGCCGCCACGATCGGCATCGTCGGCGTCACCGTGGATGCGGTGTTCTATGTCATTCCCGCCGATCCGGTGGCCGAAGGGCGTGGTCTGTTCGGCTCGTTGCAGGAAAAAATCTTCATGGCGTTCGGCGTGCTGCTGGGCTTCTGCATGGGCCCGATGCAGGCCGCCAGCCGCACCCTGATCGGCCGTCTCGCGCCCGAGGGCATGTCGGGCGAGTTCTACGGCCTGTTCGCCTTGTCCGGCCGCGCCACCGCCTGGATGGCGCCGTTCGCGATTGGCGTCGTCACCCTGGCGACCGGCTCGACGCGGCTGGGCGTAGCGTGCGTGCTGATTTTCCTGGTGCTAGGCTTTGTCCTGCTGTGGCGGGTGCGCGAGGAGCGTGCCCTTGCCGTGAGCGACACCGGAGGATGAACCCGATGATCACCGCCATCGTGAACTTCACTTTGCCCGCCGACATCGACGCAAAGAAAGCCGCCGAATTGTTCAAATCTTCAGCGCCCAAATATCGCGGCATGCAGGGCCTGGTGCGCAAATACTATCTGTTCGACGCCGAACGCCGCCTCGGCGGCGGCGTCTATTTATGGAAGACCCGCGCCGACGCCGACGCGGTCTACACGCCGCAATGGAAGGCCTATATCGCCGACCGCTACGGCACCCCGCCCGACATCCGCTATTTCGAGACCTCGGTCGTGGTCGACAACGAGAGCGACAAGATCCTGGCCGACGCGGCCTAAAGCGTCGTCGTCTTGCCCTAGTGCGGTTGCCGATGCGGAAAATGTGGGTGTCGACGGCGATGGTGGCTTCGCCGAAGGCCACGTTCAGCACCACGTTGGCGGTCTTGCGGCCGACCCCGGGCAGCGCCTCGAGCGCCGCGCGATCGTGCGGCACCTCTCCGCCATGGTGCTCGATCAGCAGGCGGCTCAGCGCCATCACGTTCTTGGCCTTGTTGCGGAAGAGGCCGATCGATTTCACCTGGTCCGTGAGTTTGGCATCGCCCAGCGCGATCATCTCCTGCGGCGTCTTGACTTTCTCGAACAGCGACCGGGTGGCGCGGTTGACGCCCACGTCGGTCGCCTGGGCCGACAGAACGACGGCCACCAGGAGTTGGTAGGGAGTGGCGTATTCCAGCTCGGTCTTGGGTTCCGGCAAGGCGTCACGCAAACGCGCATAGAAGGCATGAATGGCGGCGGGCTTCATCAGTGGCATGGCGGGACGCTAGCCGAGCCTGTAGTCTCGCGCCATGGTCGACGCACCCATGAAGCCCAATCCCCCGGCCTCGAACGTTGGGGCGATCCATTTCGCCACCTCGCTCAGCCCCCATCGCAGCCTTTCCTTGGAGGGCTTCAAGTGGCTGATGCGTGCCGTCATCGCGGCCAATCTGGTAATCGGGCTGCCGCTGTTCCTGCTCGGCGCCTGGCCGGTGTTCGGCTTCATGGGGCTGGACATGCTGCTGCTGTGGTTCCTGTTCAAGCGCAACTATCTCGACGCCCGGCGCAGCGAGACCCTGGTGCTGACGGACCGCGAGCTGATCGTCGACCGCGTGGCGCCCGACGGCGAGCGCGAGGAGAGCCGCCTCGACGCCTACTGGCTGCGCATCGAAGCTGGAGAGCGGCTGGTGCTGGCCTCACGCGGCAACCGCGTGGTGATAGGGCGCTTCCTCTCGACCGAGGAGCGCCTGCATCTGGCCGAACAGCTCAAGGCGGCTTTGGCTCGCATGCGTGCGCCGCGCTATTCGCATTCCTGGGACGCCTAAAGCCCCAACACGTCCTTCATGCCGTACAGGCCCGGCGGCTTGCCCTCGAGCCACTTGGCAGCCATCACCGCGCCCGACGCATAGGTCTCGCGGCTGAAGGCGCGGTGACTGAGCTCCAGCCGCTCGCCGGCCGCCGCGAACATCACCGTATGGACGCCGACCTCCTCGCCACCGCGCAAGGTGGCAAAGCCGATCTCGCCGGCCGGCCGCGCGCCGGTATGTCCCTCGCGACTCTTGCGCGCGACCTTGTCGAGCTCGACCTTGCGGCCCGCGGCGGCGGCGCGACCGAGCGCCAGCGCGGTGCCCGAGGGCGCATCGATCTTGTGCCGGTGATGCATCTCCAGGATCTCGATGTCGTAGGACGGGTCGAGCAGCGAGGCCGTCTTCTCGACCAACGCCATCAGGATATTGACGCCGAGCGACATGTTGGCGCCCCACATGATGGGCACGATGCGCGAAGCGGCATGGATGGCGCTGGTTTGCGCCGCATCGAGGCCAGTGGTGCCGATCACCATGGCCACGCCCTTGTCGGCTGCGATCGCGGCATGCGCCACCGTGGCCGCCGGCACCGTGAAATCGATCAGCACTTCGGCGGCGGCGATGGCGGCGGCGCTGTCGGCCACGATATTCACGCCGGCCCGATCGAGCCCCGCCACCTCGCCGGCGTCGCGGCCGAGCGCGTTGCTGCCGGACGATTCGCTGGCGCCGGCCAGCGTGCAGCCCTCGGTGCGCCCGATCTGGCGCACCAGCATCTGAC
>WNFR01010578.1_pt1 | contig 12127 bp, 12 predicted proteins | sample 5400221 | NCBI WGS metagenome assembly WNFR01 (sample SAMN13153357, study PRJNA577476) | soil metagenome | isolation source: 40 cm soil under Madrone tree | place: USA:California | collected 2016-06-14 | reverse complement strand
AAAAGGATCGCTCTGGAAAAGGGCCCGCCACTCACCGCTGCTCGACTGCGGGAACATGATGTCCATGATCAACGTGTATTGGTTGACGAACTTTCCGCCGCCATTGGGTTTGGCGCCATGCCGCATGTAGAAGCCCTGGGTGATGGAGTTGCTGCCGACAGCCATCACTCCGGCCATTTGGCCGCCAATTTCCACGGAAGGAAAGGTGGTGATGCCGGCGGTGTCGCCGGTGAATTCCAAATCCGCTCCCGCGGTGGCGCGCAAATCACCGTGATCAAAATCCCATTGGGCGGTAACGGCCAATTCATAAACGCTCAGGACGCCCCCGGCGCTGATCGTTGCGCCGGAGTCGCTGCGGACGAGCACCGTATAGACGCCCTGGCTGGCGGCAGTGACGGACGGAATGGTCAGGTTCGCGTTGGTCGCTCCGACAATGTTTGTCCCGTTGAGCTTCCATTGATAAGTCACTGTTCCTTGCCCTGAAGCGGTCACATTGAAAATCGCCGTCTGTCCTGCCGCCACATTGACATCCGTAGGCTGGGCGGTGATTACTGGCGGGGAGCCGGCTACGGCCAGAGTTAACGGGTTGCCATTGAGGCCGACGCCGTAGATGCCGGAAATCTCCTGAGGAGTGAGGACCCGATTCCACACGCCTAAATCATCGATGTCCGCCACGCCTGAATAGGTGCCATTGCCGCTGCTTCCGACGAGCGTGCTGAATCCCGCGTTGAACGAAGCCGTGCCTGATGGACTGATGTCGCTGGTGTTAACAGCGAGCCCATCGATGTAGCTGATCACCTGGTTCAGCGTGCGAGTGAAGGTGACGGTCACTAGGTGCCAGTTGGCATCGGAAAAGGGCGGGTTAAGATCGATGTCCCGGCGCGTGCCATGGACGGCATTGTAGTTAAGGTTTTTTGGATCCAGGCTTGAGATGACCCAGCCGACGTTGGCGCCGGAGGTCCAATCTTTATTGCCTTGCGCAAGCAGTCAGTGTGAGAAGAAGAAGGAGTTTGTGCGGCTTGTTTGACACTGCCCTCAAGAGTGTGCAGGTCTTCCGGGGCGGGTGCATGGCTCAAAATAACCGGAGCGTGGCTCCCGAACAAGTCAGACTCGGGGGCGACCGCGTCCGAAGCGTTTGCGTGTTTTAGGCGTCCGTTGAATCGCTTTACGTCGCCACCAAAGCATTAGTTCCAGTCCAGTGCGATTGGGGTACGACTTGGGCACCCATTCCTTGAACAATTCGAATTGGGGTGAGAAACTCTGCCACAACTCTTCGCGCGTAGTGCCAAATGGGGGGCCGTCGCGGTCTGGAATCAGGTAATTCACAGCGAGGTATTGACCATTCGGTTTGAGCCAACTCAGCACGGCGCGCACATAATCGTCCCGCTGGTTCGGTTGAATCGCACAGAAGAGCGTGTGCTCGAAAATCCAATCAAAACGCAACGGCGGAGGATCTGCCAAAAAATCCCCGAGCTGAAACTGCGCGGATAAACCGGCGCCCCGCGTGCGTTCAGCGGCCACGCGGATGGCGCTGGGCGCAATATCATATCCGAAGACCTTGAAACCTGCCTTGGCCCAGGCACGAACGTCATGACCCGTGCCGCAGCCTGGAACGCAAACTGTCCCGCGCGGCAACTTAGGATGCGCGGCCAGAAAATCGACCAGTCCCGGCGAGGGCGCTCCTTTCTCCCAGGGCATGTCGCCTGATTGATAACGCTCCTCCCAGAAGCCGGAACTGGAGTGATGGGGTGATGGAGTCTTGGAGTGATGGGATGAACTCCGTTTGCGACGCCTCTGCACATTTTTTGGTTTCTTCTGCATTACTCCATCGCTCCATTACTCGAAAGCTCGCTGGAATTGCCCATCGACGAGTTCCATGACGCGCGGCGCGCGCGCCGCAAGGTTCGCATCGTGTGTGGCCATGATCAACGTGGTTTGTTTCTCGGTGCGCAGGTTGCAGAGCAGTTCAATGATTTCCTGGCCAGTGTGCGAATCCAGATTCCCGGTCGGTTCGTCGGCCAGGATCAAATCCGGCTCGTTGATGAGCGCACGCGCAATGGCCACGCGTTGCTGTTCGCCACCGGAAAGCTCGTAAGGCTTGTGCTCCATCCGTTCCTTGAGGCCGACGCGGTCGAGCAGTTCGCGTCCACGCGCTTCGGCCTGGGGAGCCGGAGTGCGGGCCATGCGCGCCGGCAAACAAACGTTTTCCAGCGCATCCAATTCGGGCAACAAATAATAGGCCTGAAAAATGAAACCGACCTCTTCGTTGCGCAATCGCGCTAGTTCGCGGCGCGACAGCCCGGCGAGGTTTCGTCCGGCGAGCCAGACTTCGCCATCATTCGGCGCATCCAACCCACCCAGTAAATGCAGCAGCGTGCTTTTGCCCGCTCCGGAAGCGCCTCGTAACGCCAGAAATTCGCCGCGACGCAATTCCACGTCCACTCCTCGCAAAACCTCCAGGGAGCGGTTGCCGAGGAGATAGGTTTTGCGAACGTTTTTGGCGGAGAGCAGCAGGTCACTCATAGCGCAACGCCTCCACTGGTTTGAGCCGGCCAGCCCGCCAGGCGGGAATCAATCCGCCGAGGATGCACACCACCCAGGCACTGCCGCAAATAAGCAAAATATCTCGCGAAACAATCAACGCAGGAAGATCGGTGAAGCCATAGATGTCAGGCGGGAAAAGTTGGAAACCGGTGAGGCGATTCATGAAATGCAGGAATTCATTGCGGTAGGCGAGCGCCAGCATCCCCAGGCCATAGCCTGCGAGGTCGCCCAAGGCTCCGACCAACGCACCCTGACTCAGGAACAACAGACTCACTTGCAGATCGGTTGCACCCAGGGCCTTGAGCATGCCAATCTCCCGGGTTTTTTGCACGACGAACGTAATCAGGGCGCTCAGGATGCACAGCGCCGCAACAATCATGATGAAGAATAACAAATAAAACATCACATTTTTTTCAACGACCAGCGCATTGAGAATGTTGGCGTTTTCCTGCATCCAGGTGACAACGTGGTATTCCGGGCCGAGCGAGCGCGTGATCTCTTTGGCCACGGCAGGCGCTTCGTAAGCATCCTTTAACATGACCATCAAGCCGTGAACGCTGTTGGACAAATCATAGAGGTCCTGGGCATCGGATAAGGCCGAGACGACAAAGGAAAGGTTGTATTCGTAATAGCCGACATCGAAAATGCCGCGCACCTCGTATTCCGGGGGTGTGGGAACGCGGGCGTGTTCGTTAGTAACGCTTTGGCGCCATATCTTCAGATCCTTGGGAGAATAGATCATTAACCGGTCGCCCACTTCCAGATCCATGTGGCGGGCGAATTCAGACCCGATTACCAGGCCCTGATCATTGACATCGAATTTTCCCTGGATAATGCTGCGCGGCAGGATCGTGATGTTGGTTTCCAGTTCGGGTACAATGCCGCGCACCCAGGGGGCAGCGACCTTCGATTGCCCCACGCGAGGTTCACTTTCGACCAGGACCTGGCCAATGACATAGGGCGCGACGCCTTTAACCTCCGGGTTTGCAGCGATCTGCCGCATGAGCCGTTGGTAATCTCGCATTGTGCCTCCCTCCAAATCAATCCGGAGGTGCGGATTGAAGCCGAGGATTTTATCGCGCAGTTGCTTGTCGAATCCCGTCATGACACTGATGACGATGATCAGCACTGCGACCCCTAAGGTAACGCCCAGCACGGAAATCAAGGTAATCACCGAGACAAACGTCCTTTTGGGCCGCAAGTACCGCAGCGCCAGCAGCAGTTCAAACGGAAGCGGAGACATGGGCGGGAAGCTAAGGGGCTCATAAGGGCGTGTCAATCATCTCAACCACCGAGGACCACCGAGGAAGCTTGAGCTGTAGTGAGTTCGTGGTCGCTTGACATCCTGCCTCCCGGAAAGGCAGAGAAAGTCACCACGCGCTCAGATTTTTCCGTCAATGCGCAGTGGTCGAATATCAGTATGCCTATACCGTCGATGGTTCCGAGCCGGATTCCAGCTCGATGCTTTATAGCCGGCCATTTGACTTGCCCGTGGACACGGTCCTCAAGATGCGGACCTTCCGTCCAAATGGGCGCGGCAGCCCCACGATCGTTGGGGCGCATGCCGCAACCTCTGGACTTTAGAATGGGGATTTACCTTGGGTGACCCGGGCTGATGCCTTACGTTTAGCGCCACAATGGACGCACTAAACAACCTGATTTGGCACGATGGCAAATTTCTGGGTGTGCAGTGGAGCGTGTGGAAGGTCGTGGGCTGGTTGGGCAACGCGGTATTCTTCTCCCGTTTTTTTGTGCAATGGTATGCGACTGAGAAGCTCAAACGTGTGGTGGTGCCGACCGCGTTCTGGTGGCTGAGCCTGGCGGGTTCCTTATTGCTGCTCAGCTACGCGCTCTTTTATCAGCGCGATTCGGTCTTCATTTTTGCGTATGCTTTCACCTGGATTCCTTACATCCGCAATTTGATTATCCATCGCCGGCATGCGGCCGCGCACCTGGCTTGCTCGCAATGCTCTAAAATTTGCCCGCCGCTATCCAATTATTGCTTTTCGTGCGGAGCGAGAATTGATGCGGGCTCGACTGCAAGAACGGCGCTCGGGAAAATGACGTAGGAGCGTGGGAGCGTGACTAACCTATTTCTTAGTCGGCGGTGTGGATGTTTTGGTCGTTGCCGGCGCGCCGGCTGAGGCAGTTGGGACGATGCCGTAGCGGGCCAGGATCTGAGCAAAGTCCGGATGTGTCCGGCCATATTCCTTCAGCTTCTCGATGAAGGCGTCCATTTGCGGGCCTGCCTGTTTATTGTAGGCTTCTATAAAAGGACTCGCATCAATGCGATAGGCCGCCAGGTCTCTGCGGGTCTGAGTCCAATGCCGTAGTAGAAAAACCGAAAACGTACCGCTCACCACGACCAGGAGGATCAAAACTGAGGTGACCAGGTGACGGAGATCCTCTAATTGAGCTTGTAATTGGCCGCCGTCCTGAGGCGGAGGATTTTTTAGTTCGGGATTATCCATAAAGGCTATTTGGCGCCGGCTTTGCTGCTGGCGGGTGGATTCGATTTGGGCTTTAAATTGGCCCATACCAGAATCGCATCGAGGTTGGTATCGTGTTTACTATATTCCAGAGCTTCGTTGGCAAGGCGAGTGACCGCCTTGTTTCTGTTCTTTATGCCTTCCACCTGAGTCTCCCATCTATGCTTCTCGCGCGAACTGGAGACATAAAGTGCGCAAAATACTATCGAAAGCAGCGCGCTCACCGCCAGCAGCGCCAGCAGGAACGTCGTTAAGGGACTGTTTTTCATATCAGTGGCCGGGAATCTAGCGGTTTGCGCGCCCCATTGTCCATGGTGTTTTTCCGGTTGATTTCACGATTGGTTGATGGCAAAAATACCTTCCAACCCATGCTGTGGCCCAGTGGCTAAAGAAGAACCAATCGAGCTGACCGGTTCAGTGACCCAGGTCTTGCCGGGCACCATGTTTCGTGTGGCCCTCCCTAACGGCCACGAAGTCCTGGCCCACATCTCAGGCAAAATGCGCAAACACTTCATCCGCATCAGCGTGGGCGACAAGGTCAATGTTCAAATGTCGCCTTACGACCTGGAGAAAGCGCGGATTACTTTCAGGCAGAGTTGATCCCGGTTAATCCAAGCGCGCGGATTGCTTATCCACCGACTTGCGCTATTCTGTCGGTCTAAATGAGCCGATTGCTGGTAATAGATGACGAAGCGGATGTGCAATACTCCTTCCAACGAATCTTTGATTCGCCGGAAGTCGAGCTGACGACGGCTTCCAGCGGAGAGGAAGCTCTGCGGCTAATTCCCAGGCTCAAGCCGGACCTGGTGATTTTGGATCGTCGAATGGGGGGCATTGACGGTTTGGAAACCCTGCGCCGGATCCGGCAAATGGATTCCAAGTTGCTGGTCATTCTTATGACGGCCTATGGCACGACGCAGATGGCGATAGCAGCCATGAAAGAGGGCGCATACGATTACCTGATCAAACCCTTTGACGTTCCGAAGCTCAAGGAGATCGTTTTCAATGCTCTGAAAGCGGCGCATGAGATGCGTGAAGGGGCCCGCTACGATTTTGAACCGAAAAAGACGCCGCCCTCGCTGACCGTCATCGCTGGCGAAAAGACTCGGCCGGTTCTACAGCCAGAGGATTTGGAATCGGGCTTCGTCGGGCAGAGCGAGGCGATGCGCCAGGTTTTTAAATTGATTGGCCAGTTTGCCGGGACCGACACAACAGTTCTCATCACGGGAGAAAGCGGTACTGGTAAGGAACTGGTTGCTAAAGAAATTCACACGCACAGCAAGCGTCACGACAAACCCTTCGTTGCCGTGAACTGCGCTGCTATCCCAGAACAACTGCTCGAGAGTGAACTCTTCGGCCATGAGCGGGGCGCCTTCACCGGCGCGGTGAATCAACGCATCGGAAAATTCGAGCATTGCAACGGCGGAGTCATATTCCTGGATGAGATAGGCGACATGACTCCGGCAACGCAGACGAAGATCTTGCGGGTGTTACAGTCCCGGACTTTCGAACGAGTCGGTGGCAATGCGTCAATTCCCGCTGATGTCCGTGTAATTGCGGCCACCAATAAGCCGCTGGAAAAAATGGTGCGAGAAGGTCAGTTTAGAGAGGATCTTTTTTATCGCCTGCACGGTGTCCGGATTCATATGCCGCCGCTGCGCGATAGACATGGAGATATTCCCCTGCTCGTAAAATACATCTTGAACAAGGTTGCCCGCGAGCAGCATGGCGAGCCCAAATCAATCGCCTCGAACGCGGTGAAAGCTTTGGAAAAGTACCACTGGCCGGGCAACGTCCGCGAGTTGGAAAGCGCTCTCCGTCACGTTATGGTGGTGTCCCAGGAGGATGTGATATTGCTCAAAGACCTTCCTGCGGAAGTCACGGGGGAGGGCGGCTCGGTCGGCCCGGTTTTGTCCGCTGCCGCGGTAATCGGGGAAGGCGCTGTATCGGACATCGCCGCTATGACCCGACAACTATTTCAGTGGGCTCGGCGCGATCCAAAATTAAGAGTTATTCCCGAGATAGAACGCGAGCTGGTCATTCAGGCGCTGAAAGAAACGAACGGCAACCAGGTCCACGCGGCGAAGATCCTGGGCATCACCCGCGCCACGCTGCGCAAACGACTGGAGAAGTTTGGGATCCAGCGGGAGCTTAGCATCAAATGAATGACGCGGCTCGAATATTAAAGGCTTTATCCCTCGTGGGCTATCTGGGAATGATGAGCGGCCTCTTGGTGCTTATGTGGCTGCACAGCGTCTTTTCGCGATCTCCAATTGTGATCGCTTTGCAGGTCGCCGCCCTGCTGCTGTTTTTTTGGGCACGAATCACCTTCGGTCGCCGCAGTTTCCATCTGGCGGCCAATCCGACGGAGGGTGGCTTGGTGGATACCGGGCCATATCATTACATCAGGCATCCGATCTATACTGCGCTATGCTTGTTCACCGGGGCCGGCGCCGCGGCGCATCTGTCCTGGAAAACCGAATTCGCATTTGGAATAATCCTCGGCTTTGCATTGCTCCGGATCTTTTGTGAGGAGTCACTCGTCACAAAACACTATCCGGAGTACAGGGAATATGCCGGTCGGACTTGGCGAATGGTTCCGGGCCTTTTCTAGTCAGGTTAGACCGCACAGGAACTTGGAAGCTTCCGAGGCCATGCCCGAGGCGCCGAGTTGCTCACACTTTCTTTCCACGAACGAGGCGTACTCGCTCATGTAGGTTTGTCCGGGTATCATAAAATTAAATTCGCCGGGATGGTCCCGGAAAAACTCGCGATGGACTCGCGTCCAAATGAGCCGTCCGTCTGTTCCGATGTTGACTTTGGTAATACCGAGGCCGATCACCGCCTTCAGATCCCCCGCAGAGACGCCTCTGGCGCTATCAATGCGACCACCCGCTTGATTGATGCGTTGGATCTCCTCAGCCGGCACTGCTGATGCTCCATGCAAAACCAGTGGAAAGCCCGCAAGCCGTTTCTGAATCGCCTCCAGGCACTCGAGGTGCAAGCGCTGGTTTCCGGAAAACTTATTGGCGCCGTGGCTTGTCCCGATGGCAACCGCCAGACTGTCGCAGTGCGTTCGGTTCACGAATTCCTCAGCCTTCGCCGGCTCGGTGAGTATCGTGTCTTTCGCCTCGACCGACATTTCATCTTCGACGCCCTGCAATTGGCCAAGTTCGGCTTCGACAGCAACTCCGCGAGCGTGCGCGTGTTCGACGACTCGGGAGGTCGCCTCGACATTCTCCTCGAAGGGAAGGTGGGACGAATCGATCATCACAGAGCTAAAGTGATTTGATTCGATGGCGGCCGCGCAAGTTGCCTCATCTCCGTGATCCAGATGGACGGCAAAGGGAACGTCGCTATAGATCGATTCCGCGCCCCGCAGGAGTTGTTCAAGCATGGCGGGGTGCGCGTACTCCCGCATCACGCGGGTGAACTGGATAAGGATCGGCGCGCGCGCTCGCGCGGCACCGCGGAAAACACCATGAACCTGCTCGAGGTTGCTTACGTTGAAGGCGCCAAGGGCGTATCGGCCATAGGCAAATCGCATTAAGCCGGTGGAGGAGAATCGCATAATAAGTAGCCACTAAAGAATGGAGCCGATCGCCGCCGATACTCCCAAAATCTGTTTTCAAAGTTCCGCAACAACTTCAGCGGGCATCTCGCGGGTCTCTTCGACAATTTGTTCAAACGAAATTGGCATAATTCAAGTCTGGCTCACCGGATGAATCTTGACAAGCGCGCCGAACGATGGTCCTGTCAATTTAATCCAATTCTGTTTTTGACCGGTGCGAATTTGAAAGTTATTGTTCCCTCATGAAACCCGGATCTGTGATTGCTTTCTGCATGGCTTTGGGTTCAGCACAAGCTTTCAGCGAAACTTTTGTTGGACCGACTACCTCGACCAATCGATTGCTCGTTGCGAGCAATTCGGCCATCATCATCACAGCGACCTTCGGTGATTTCACCAACAGCACACAGGTCGTGTTGGGAGGTTTTCAATTCACGCAAAGCTACTTTGCGCCCCTGGAAACCGGAGGCGTCTATGCATTGGCCGGACCTGCCGAGCTGATCTTTTCAAACGCAGTGTTAATCACCTACTATCAAATCACAAACTCCGCAATTCGCACCCAGTCGATTGGAAACGATCCCATTCCGATTTCGATTGCGTCAAATAAGACGGTGCGTCTTTTCGGCGTGCCGGCGCCGGTGAATGCCAGCTTTTCAGCTTCGGGGGGCGGCTTTGTTTCCTTCACTCTGGAACCGAACCGGCCTGCGGAATTTACCGGTCCAGGAACTCTGGCCCTCAACAGCGGGGTTTTTCCTCCCTATGGGAAGTTTATTTCCTACTTCATCGCCGAGGACGGATTTGCCCTGCCTGACCAGCGCGCCATCGTCGGCCCGAGCGGCAGCTTGGCCATTATAATTGAAAAATCCGCTGACCTGAAAACATGGTCACCTGTTTTGATGCAGAACACCTCGGATGACGTGAAAGCATTCTATCGTTTGCGGATTGAACGATGAGAACCAGAAGACCTTCGCATGCTCGCGCTCGCCAAAAAGCAGAGTTGGTTTCGTTCTTAATCGTTTTGATGTGGGCTCTCGTTCTTCCCGGCACGCAAGCAGGCGAAAGTGCCCATCTGCTAACCTCGCCAGATGCTCGGATCAAAGTCTCGCTTAAGATGCCTGCCCCCGGCACCCTCGATCGGCCACGATGGTCGGCCAGCTTTCATGGCAGACCGATTCTGACAGAGTGTACGTTAGGGCTTCAAACTGCCGACGCAGGGGAGCTGATGGCCGGGGCACGGGTTGTTAAGAAACGCACCCGTTGGGTGGACCAGCGCGTGCCGGTCTTGTTCGGGAAGGCCGACCATGCCATCGATCACTTTCGGGAAACCCGCTACACTCTCGAAACTCCGCAGCACCGCCAAACGGACGTGGTTTTCCGCTGTTACAACGATGCTATCGCCCTGCGTTATGAGCTGCCGGCCAACGAAAGGGCAAGCTCTGTTACAATCACCAACGAAACTACCTCATTCCGCCTGGAGGGCGAACCGACGGACAACAGTTTCGCTGCGATCACCGAGGCTTCCTTGCGCCATTACGCGGGTATGTCTCTCATGCGCCCGTCCGCCGGGGATGATTTGGTTTGCCAGCTCACCCCTCGTCCGGATGGAACAAAAGTCGCCCGCCCTTTGCCTTTGCTGACACCGTGGCGGGTCGTTTTAATCGCCGACCGTCCAGGCGCACTGCTCGAATCGGAAACGATTTACTGTTTGAATGAACCTTCTACTTTGGCGGACACAACGTGGATCAAGCCTGGCAAGATCACTTTTTCCTGGTGGAACGGCGACGTTTACGACGGCGAGCCCGGTGAGCCAATTCTTTCGTTCGGAATGGCGAAGAGATACATCGATTTCTGCGCCCGCAACGGTATCTCGACGCACTCGCTCACCTCGACCGAAAACACCGTCACGCCGTGGTATCAACAATCCAAACCAGGCACCGAGCCAGGGCCGGACACCGACGTAACACGGCCTCGCAGCGGTTTCGATCTGGCGGCCATTCGTCAATACGCCGATTCCAAAAATGTGCGCCTCTGGACATGGGTCCACCAGGCGGCCCTCCGCGGAAGAGTCGAAGAGGCATTCGCCGTGTTCGAAAAGCTTGGGTGGAGCGGTATGATGGTGGACTTCTTCGACCATGATGATCAGGACTCGATCGAATTCGCCGAGTCGATCCTGCAGGCGGCCGCGCGCCACCACCTGTTAATTCACTTCCATGGGGTCTGGAAACCCACCGGCTGGCAGCGAACCTATCCCAATCTCATGAACCATGAGGGCGCGCTAAATCTGGAATACCTCAAATGGAGTGACCGCTGCCCGCCCGAGCACGACCTCATGATGGCCTTCACCCGGCTCATCGCCGGACCGATGGATTACCACCTCGGCGGATTCAGAGCCGTCCCGCGAGCCCAGTTCAAACCTCGCAACGTTGCGCCGAACGTGCTGGGCACCCGCTGCCACATGCTCGCCATGTATGTCTGCTTCGATAATCCTAATCCGATGGTGGCCGACTTTCCCACTGCCTATGAGGGACAACCTGGATTCGACTTCGTCAAACTCGTCCCCACCTGGTGGGACGAGACCAGGGTGGTGGCCAGCCAGATCGGCGAGTTATTAGTCACCGCGCGTCGCAAGGGCGCAACCTGGTACTTGGGCGGAATGTCGGCGAAAAGGCCCCGCGATTTGACCCTTTCGATGTCGTTTGTTGGAAAAGGGCGCTACAGCGCGAGGATCTGGAAAGATGCTTCGGACGCCGGGTCTGACCCGAACCACCTCTCCACCGAAACGCTGGGCCTCTCCTTCAAAGACACGCTTAAAGTTCACCTCGCTCTTGGCGGTGGTTTTGTGGCGGAAATAAGACACACAGGAAGCTGATCGCTCGTTGAGCCTGTGCTGTTTCTGCAAGTCCTCGTGAAGGATTAGAGGAGCAAACACCCCATCGCCGCCGTATTTCGGTCCAGCGAAGTTTCACGGCGAAAGGGGATGTTTATGAGAAATGCCAGGGCTTGGGTACAGGGCAAGAGAGTTGTTGGTTCCCCGGGTAGGGTAATCACCCCATTACTTTTTTTTGATTTGTGGTCCACGCTTGTCAAACAATTAAGGGACGAAGTATGGGACAACCGCTGCGGCTTCTGTTAATCGAAGACTCTCAAGATGACGCCGAGCTGCTCCTTCGTTCGTTGCGTCGTGGTGGTTATGAGTTGGTGGCTCGACAAGTGGCTTCGCGCGAGGAGGTCGGATCTGCTTTGGAGCATGATGCTTGGGACCTGGTGATCTCAGATTATGTCATGCCGGGTTTCGGCGGGCTGGAGGCGCTGGAATTGTGCAAACAACGCGGGGTGGAGGCACCGTTCATTATCGTGTCCGGTCATATTGGTGAAGAGGTGGCCGTGGCGGCGCTCAAAGCAGGCGCCAACGATTACGTAATGAAGGACAGGCTGGCGCGGTTGGGGCCGGCGGTTGAGCGGGCATTGCAGGAAAATTGGATTGCGCGAGCCCATAAGCGCGCCAACGAGGCGCTGCGCGAAAATG
>WNFR01010195.1_pt1 | contig 12129 bp, 11 predicted proteins | sample 5400221 | NCBI WGS metagenome assembly WNFR01 (sample SAMN13153357, study PRJNA577476) | soil metagenome | isolation source: 40 cm soil under Madrone tree | place: USA:California | collected 2016-06-14 | reverse complement strand
GGCCCGATTCGAACTGGGCCAGCGAGCGTTCGCGTGCGTTCTGCGACATGTTGCCGTGCATGACCACCGTCGGCACGTCGTGCTGGCGTGAGAGCTTGCGGGCGAGCTTGTCCGCGCCGTGCTTGGTGCGGACGAAGACAAGTGCGAGCCCTCGGTCGTCGCCACGGAGTTTTTCGACGAGCGCCTCGAGCTTGCCGTCGGTTGTGACCGGCACGAAGTGGTGCTCGATCTCGCCTTGCTTCGCCTCGATCGGCGCCTCCGCGGTGTAGCGGACTGCGTTCGAGGTGTAGCGGCGTGCGAGGTCGGCGACCGCCCCGTCGAGCGTGGCTGAGAACAGCATCGTCTGCCGGTTCTCGGGAACGCCCTTGAGGATCCGGTCGACCTGCGGGCGGAAGCCCATGTCGAGCATGCGGTCGGCTTCGTCGAGGACGAGGACGCGGACGCTGCCGAGGTGGACCATGCCGCGCTCGATCAGGTCGAAGAGGCGTCCGGGTGTGGCGACCAGGATGTGCGCCTGCTTCGCACGCTTCGCCTGCGGGCCGAGCGCCGTGCCGCCGTAGACGGCGGCAATCTGGAGGCCCTTCGCCTTGGCGTGGGGGCGCAGGTCTTCGACGACCTGCGAGGCGAGCTCACGGGTCGGAACGAGAACGAGTGCGCCGGGGCGGTTCCCGCTCGGTGCGGTGCGCTCGACGACGGGGATCCCGAAGGCGAGGGTCTTGCCCGATCCCGTGGGGGACGCGGCCAGGATGTCGACGCCCGCGAGGGCGTCCTCGAGCACAAGGCTCTGCACCGCAAACGGTGTGATGATGTTGCGCTCAGCGAGCGTACGCACGACAGGCGTACTCACGCCGAGGGCGCTGAAAGACTTCGACAAGTTGTTCGACTCCTTAGATCAGGGTTCGAGATGCAAGAAACTCGAATCACCCGATAGGAGGAACGAGAAGCTGAATCTCACGGACGCAACTGCGCGATCCGTGAGGCCACGGTAGCAGCCTTAGAACACCGTGGCGGGCGCGGGCTCGCTTTTTGCCTGCAAAAGCACGGCAGCGAGGACGATGGCGCCTCCGGCCAGGGTCGCAGCGGCAGGCTGCTCGGACAGGAACGCCCACACCCAGATCGGCCCGAGCACGATCTCGAGCAGCGTGATCAGGGCAACCTCGCCGGCCGGGATCAGCCTGCCGCCGATCGTCAGGAAGACGAAGCCGAGCCCGATCTGGCAGATGCCGAGGGTCGCGAGCAGCGCGAGGTCCTTCGCCCCGACCGGCGCGAGCTGGGCGAACGGCGCGGCCGCGGCGAAGACGACGAGCTGCGAGAGGCACGTCGCCGGCGCCATCGAGACGTCGCGCCGGTGGCGCGTGATCACGAGCGTCGCGGCGAACGAGACCGCCATCAGCAGCGAGAGCCCCTGGCCGAGCCAGCTCGCGCCGCTCGGCCCACCGACCATCACCGCGACGCCGGCGAGCGCGACACCCATCGCAAGCCACGTTCGTCGTGAGACCGGCTCGCCGAGCAGCGTCCCGAGCGCGGCGGCGATGATCGGTGCGAGCGCCTGCATGAAGAGGACGTTCGCGACGGGCGCATGGTTCAGCGCGACCAGGAACGAGGCGGACGACACCGCGAGCAGGACGACGATTGCGATGCCGCCGCGGCCGATCGCGCGGAAGGCCTGGAGCACGCGGCCATGCTCGGTGATGCCGATGTAGGCGAGCAGACCGAGCGCCGCGAACAGCGCCCGGCCGGCAAGTTGTGTTGCGACGCCGACCGACAGCTCCCGCTGGAAGAGCCCGGCGGTCGACCAGGCGACCGCGGCGAGGGCGACGAACAGCCGCCCGCGGCGGCGCTGGCGCGAGTCGGGCACGGAGCGCAGTCTGCCCTGACAAACAGCGAAGGCCGGGAGTGATCCCGGCCTTCGCTCAGTCGTTCGCGTTCGAAGTCCTAGGACTGAACAGCGACGTTCTGTGCCTCGGGGCCCTTGGCGCCCTCGGCAGCGTCGAACTGCACCTTGTCGTTCTCGTTCAGCGACTTGTAGCCGTCGCCGGAGATCGAGCTGTGGTGGACGAAAAGATCCTTGCCGCCTTCGTCAGGGGTGATGAACCCATAACCCTTGTCGGCGTTGAACCACTTGACGGTTCCGGTTGCCATATACATACACCTCCCACTACCTGAAAGAACGGGCAGAGGAGGCGCACGTCGCGCATCCGGCACTCGCTCACTTGGCGGGTACGGTAGCACCGAATCTGCGTTTTAGCCCTCCTCCGGGCGATTCGAGGCACCATGCGGCCTGCGGACTGTCCGCGCTGTTGCAGGCAGATCGGAATACTGGTGGTCGATGGCGACCGTTTCTGCCAGCCGGCATCTGCTTCGCGCGAAGGATCTGATCGACGCGCGCTACCGCGACCCGCTCGACGTGCCGGTGCTCGCCCGGGCGGCACGGCTCTCACCGGCGCACTTCAGCCGTGAGTTCCGCCGCGCGTTCGGCGAGACGCCGCACCAATATCTCTTGACTCGTCGCCTCGAGCGCGCCGCCGCGCTTTTGCGCTCGACCGACCGCAGCGTCGCCGACATCTGCTTCACGGTCGGGCTGCGGAGCGTCGGGTCGTTCACGACGAGCTTTGGCCGGACCTACGGCTGCACGCCGACCGCATACCGCGCCGCGCATCCGCCCGCGTCACATCGCGCCCGGATCCCCCGAAAGGAACGAACATGCTCAATAAGCTCACCCACGTGAACGTCTGGGTGAACGACCAGGACGAAGCCCTCTCCTTCTACACCGAGAAGCTGGGCATGGAGCTCCGCGACGACGTGACGCTCCCCGAGCTCGGCGGTTTCCGCTGGCTGACCGTCGGCCCGCCGGGGCAGGACGACGTCGCGATCGCGCTCATGACCGTCCCGGACTTCTTCGAGGCCGACACGCGGTCGATGCTCAAGGAGCTGCTGGGGCGAGGCGTCCTCGGTGGGCTGTTCTTCACCGTCGACAACTGCCAGCAGGCGTTCGAGGAGCTGAAGAGCCGCGGCGTGGAGTTCTCGCAGGAGCCGACCCAACAGCCGTACGGGATCGACGCCGGCTTCCGTGACTCGTCGGGAAACGCCTTCCGGATGATGCAGGCGCCGGACGCCGCCTAAGGCTTGAAGCTAGAGCGCGGAGCGGAGGGCCCCCACGGTTGGCCCTCCGCTCCGGCTCGCCGTCAGGCGGCTTCTTCTGTCCCTGCGGTGCGCAGGTGCTGCGCCGCGATGTAGTCGCGGTACCAGTAGAAGCTCCCCTTCGGCACTCGCTCGAGTGTGGCGTAGTCGATGTAGACGAGGCCGAAGCGCTTCCAATAGCCCCATGCCCACTCGAAGTTGTCGAAGAGCGACCACGCGAAGTAGCCGCGGAGCGGCACGCCCTGCGCGAGCGCGCGTGACGCGCCCGCGAGGTACTCGCGCAGATACGACTGCCGTTCCGGATCGTTCACCGCGCCGTCGTGCCCACGCACGTCGGGGTACGCCGCGCCGTTCTCGGTCACGTAGATCGCGGCCGGCGCATAGTCGCGGTGCAACCGCACGAGCAGGTCCTCCAGGCCTTCCGGGACGACTTCCCAGCCCATGTCGGTCCGATCGACGTCGTTGCGCCGCACGATCTGCGAGCGTCCCCCGTTTTCGTCCGCCGCAACGAGCGGTGAGGTGTAGTTGTTGACGCCGAGGAAGTCGATCGGCGCCGAGATCGTCTCGAGGTCGCCCTCGCGGACCTCGGGCATGATCTCCGCCCAGGCCTGCGCCATGTCCTCGGGGTAGTGCCCGCGGAAGATCGGGTCGAGGAACCACCGGTTGTGGAGCCCGTCGACCCAGCGCGTCGCCGCCGCATCCTCATCGGAGTCGCTCGCGGCGTACGGATGGTCGAGGTTGAGCGTGATCCCGACCTGCGACCCGGGGGAGTTGCGCCGCAGGATCTCGACCGCCCGGCCGTGTGACAGGAGGAGGTGATGTGCAGTCGCGAGAGCGTCCGCGTCCGATTCGCGGCCGGGGGCATGGTGGCCCCAGCCGTGGCCCACCCACGACACGACCCACGGCTCGTTGTGCGTGATCCAGTGGCCGACGCGATCGCCCAGCCGCGCCGACACCGCTTCGACGTACTCGGAGAACGCGTCGACCGTGTCGCGCGCGGGCCAGCCGCCTGCATCTTCGAGCACCTGCGGGGTGTCCCAGTGGAAGAGCGTCACGAACGGCGCGATGCCGTTTCCGAGCAGCTCGTCGACCAGGCGGTCGTAGAAGTCGAGCCCAACCTCGTTGACCCGGCCGCGCCCGCCGGGGAGCACCCGCGGCCACGCGATCGAGAACCTGAACGCATCGAGCCCCAGCTCGCGCATCAGCACGATGTCCTCGCGGTAGCGGTGGTAGAAGTCGCACGCGATCGCGCCGTTGTCGCCGTTGCGTACCTTCCCGGGCGTCGCGGCGAAGCGGTCCCAGACGCTTTCGCTGCGGCCGTCCTCGTTCGCTGCGCCCTCGATCTGGTACGACGCAGTCGCTGCGCCCCAGACGAATTCGGCCGGGAACGACTTAGTGAGTTGGCTCGACATTGAGTTCCTCTCGGATGGCAGGTGCGGGAGCAGTGACGTGACAGCGGGCGCTCTGAGCCGGCTGTGCGGTGATGAGCTCGGGAGTGATCTCCGAGCAGATGCCGATGCGCAGCGGGCAACGCTCGACGAAGCGGCAGCCGGCCGGGGGATCGACGGCGGCGGAGGCGATGCCCTTGCGAACCTCGATCCGCTCGCGCACGGGAACCGCCGGGTCGGGCACCGAAGCGAGCAGCAACCGGGTGTAGGGATGGAGCGGACTCTGCAGCACGCGCTCGGATGGCCCCTGCTCGACGATCTGGCCGGCGTACATCACGAGCACGTTGTCCGCGACGTAGCGCGCGCTCGCGAGGTCATGGGTGACGTAAAGGAATGCGAGCCCGTGCTCCCGCTTCAGATCGACCATCAGATTGAGGATCCCGATGCGGATTGAGACGTCGAGCATCGACGTCGGCTCGTCGGCAATCACAACCGTCGGTTGAACTGCGAGTGCGCGCGCAATCGCGACACGTTGGCGTTGGCCGCCCGACAGCTCGTGCGGGTACTTGTCTGCGACCTTCTCCGGCGGGACGAGCCCGACCTGCTCGAGCAGCGCCAGCACGCGCCCCTCGACGTTCGCGCGCGTCGCGAGCTTGTGAATGCGGAGCGGGCGCGCGAGATGGTGACGGACCGTCTTCACCGGGTTCAGCGAACCGAAGGGGTCCTGAAAGATCATTTGCACCTGCGAGCGGTAGCCGAGCACGTCGCTGCGCCGCCGCTCGCCGGTCACGTCGCTCCCGTCGAAGAGAATGCTTCCGCGCGTCGGGTCGTAGAGGCGGGCGAGCAAGCGCGCCACGGTGCTCTTGCCGCTGCCGCTCTCGCCGACGAGCGCGGTGATCGTCCCGGGCCGCAATGCGAAGCTGACATCTTCGACCGCGTGCACGCGGCTCCGGTCGAGGAGACCGTTGCCGGCGGGGAAGTACTTGGTCAGGCCGCGAACTTCGAGCGGTGCATAGAGCGGCGTCGCCGTCATGCGCGCTGCTCCACCAGGTGGCACGCGACGCGGTGCCCGGGCTCGACGTCGTGGAGCAGCGGCCGCACAGTCGTCTGCAGCGTGTGTAGTGGGCTCACTTCATCGGTGCAATGCGGGCAGCGTGGGTGGAAGCGGCAGCCGGCCGGCGGCGCGGCGAGATCCGGCGGGGCGCCCGCGATCCCTGTCATCCGCTCGAGCGGGCCTGTCAGCGACGGGAACGAGCGGATCAAGCCGAGCGTGTAGGGGTGCCGCGCATCGGTGTGCAGGCGCGCGGCCGGCGCCTCCTCGACGATCTCGCCCGCGTACATGATCGCGATGCGATCGGCGACCTCGAAGAGCAGTGACAGGTCGTGCGTGATGAACAGCACTGCGAACTCGAGCTCGCCCTGCAGGTCGCGCACCTGCTGCAGGATCTCGCGCTGCACGACGACGTCGAGCGCCGTCGTAGGCTCGTCCATGATCACGAGCTCCGGATGCAGCGCGAGCGCCATCGCAATGATCACGCGCTGACGCATGCCGCCGGAGAGCTCGTGCGGGTACGCGCGCACGCGGCGCTTGTCGATGCCGACACGATCGAGCAGCTCCCCCGCACGAACGAGGGCTTCTCGCTTCGACACGCGCTCGTGCGCCCGCATCATGTCGACGAACTGATCGCCGACGCGCATCACGGGATTGAGCGCGTTCATCGCGCTCTGAAAGACCATCGAGACGTTCTGCCAGCGGTAGCGGCGCAGTTCCTCCGAGCTCCGCTTCGTCAGGTCGTCGCCGCGGAAGAGGATGCTGCCGCCGGCGATGTGCGCGGGCGGGCGCAGGATTTGCATCAGCGTGTTCGCCACCGTCGTCTTGCCGCAGCCGGACTCGCCCGCGAGCCCGAGGATCTCGCCGGTGCCGATCGTCAGGTCGATCCCGTCGACCGCGACGACGTCGCCGTAGGCGACGGTCAAGCCGCGCAGCTCGACGAGCGACGTCTGCTTCGCTGTCGACTGCTGTGCTTCGTGGGCCACGGCCGTCACTTCGACCGCCTGGGGTTGCGCAGGCGCGGGTTGCTGACCTCGTCGATTCCTGCGAGCAGGAAGACGAGCCCGACGACCGTGACCACGAGCGCGAGGCCGGGGAAGAGGAACGGCCACCACTCACCTTGCAGCACGGTCGAGTTCGTCTGCGCCCAGTAGAGGACCATGCCCCAGCTGACGTGCGACGTGTCGCCGAGGCCGAGGAACTCGAGTCCCGCGTCGACGAGCAGTGCGATGTAGAAGACGAGCACGAACGCCGCGGAGATCCGGCTGATCATGTTCGGCATCAGCTCGCCGAAGACGATGCGCCAGGTCGACTCGCCGGCCACCTTCGCCGCCTGCACGAAGTCACGGTTCTTCAGCGACAGCGCCTGCCCGCGCAGGATGCGCGCCTCGAACGCCCAGAGGGTGAGCCCGAGCACCAGGATCATCGTCGTCATGCCGCGCGCCTTCAGGTAGCCGGAGATCACGATCAGCAGCGGGATCGTGGGGATGACTAGGAAGACGTTCGTCAGAAAGTTGACGACCTCGTCGATGATGCCGCCGGCGTAGGCCGCGAGGATGCCCAACGTCGCGGCGAGCGTCGTTGCGATCACCGCCGCAGCGGCGCCGAGGATCAGCGAGCGCCGCGTGCCGAGCACGACCTGCGAGAAGATGTCGCTGCCCTGGTCGGTCGTGCCGAAGAGGTGGTTCCAGGACGGCGCCTGCCGCGTGGCGAGGATGTTGAAGTCGGTCGGGTGATCGACAGAGATCCACGGCGCGATCAGCGCGACCACAACCATGAAGGCCACGATCACGAGGCCAAAGCGCGACTTCGGGTTGGCGAGCAGCAACCTGAGCCAGCCGGGGAGGTGCAGGCGGCTGCGCTTGCGCGATGCGTAGACGCTGAGCGGCGCGAGCTCCGGTTCGACGATTGGCTGCAGCTGCGACATCAGCTCGCTCGCACGCGTGGGTCGAGCACGAAGTTGAGGAGGTCCATGATGAAGTTCGAGCCGATCACGCAGAACGCGAACACGAGCAGCAGCGCCTGCGTCAGCGGGTAATCGTTGCCGAGTGCGGCCTGCTGCAGCGTCAGGCCCGCGCCGGGATAGCTGAAGACGTACTCGATGAACACGAGTCCGCCGACCGCGCCGGCGAACTGCGCGGCGAAGCCGTTCAGCGGCGGCAAGATCGCGTTCCGCCCGGCGTACCGCGTCATCACGCGCCGGTCACGCAGGCCCTTCGCCTGCGCCATGGCGACGTACTCCTCGCTGATCGTGTTGATCATCACGGTGCGCATGTTCAGCACCCAGCCGCCCGCGAACGCGGACACGATGACGAGGATCGGAAGCTGCGAATGTCGAAACGCGCTCGACAGGAATGCCCAGTCGAAGCCGGGGACGAGGCCGCTGTCGTAACCGTGCTGGATCGGGAACCAGTGCAGCTTCAGCCCGAGGAAGTAGACGCTGAGCAGGGCGGTGAAGAACGCGGGGAACGCGCCCAGCGCCATCAGGGTCGGAACGACGACCGTGTCGACCGCTCCGCCGCGCCGCCACGCGGCGATCATGCCGATCGTCGTGCCGACGACGAACGCGATCAGGAACGCCACGCCGACGAGGAAGATCGAGTAAGGGAGCGTGCGCCCGATCACGTCTGACACCGGCGCCGGGTAGTTCGACGTCGAGACCCCGAAGTTCAGGTGCGACAGGCGGTTGAGGTAGACGACGTAGTCGTGCCAGATCGTCCCTTTGCCGCCGCCGAGGAGCGCCTGGTAGGTCTGGATGATTCCCGGGTTCGCCTGGATCTGCGACGGCGAGAGATGCGCCAGCACGCCGGCGATGGGGTCGCCGGGCATCAGCCGCGGCAGGAGGAAGTTGAGGGTGAGGGCCACCCACATCGCGAAGGCGTAGAAGACGAGTCTGCGGAGGAACCAGCGCACGGGGAAAAGGGGTGCCGTTGTGTCGTGCTGAGTATGCCCCGGGCGGGACCGAAGTCCCGCCCGGGCGCCCCCAAGCCCGCTACGGACCGGCGTGACCGCCGGGACAGATGCGGGTAAACGACAGCAGGTTGTCCGGATACGTGGAGAAGATCGGGTCGCCGTAGAAGTTCTTCGGCGAGTTGAAGCAATGGAAGTATTTCGTGCTGTAGGTCGACCAACGCGGCCCGATGAAGAGCGGGACGATCGGCATGTTGTCGAGGAAGATCGTCTCGAGCTTCGTTGCGATCGCCTGCTGCTTCTTCGGGTCGAGCGTGACCTTCCACTGGTTGAGCAGGTCGGTCGCGGCTGCGTTAGCCGTGTGCGACCAGTTGCCCGTCGTCGATGCGTCCTGGCCCGACGGGATGAGGGAGTTCTGGGACAGGTTCGCGTTGAAGTAGCCGTACGGTGAGGCCTGCGACCCGGTCTGCCAGAGCAAGGTCGGGTTCTTCGTCGCGAACGCGTTCGGGAACCAGGAGCCCCAGTCCGGCTCGAGCTTGACGTTCGAGTCGATGCCGATGTCCTGGAGGTTCTTCGTGATGATCTGGTTCGAGGCGACCCAGTCCGACCAGCCCGAGATCACGTGGATGTCGAGCGAGACGGCGTTGCCCTTCGGGTCGATGAGCTTGTTGCCCTTGTACGTGAAGCCTGCGTCCGTCAGCAGCTTCTTCGCCCCTGTCGGGTCGTACTTGGCCATTGCCTTGGCACGCGCCTTCACCTGCGGGTCTGCGACCCACTGGGGGAAGAGGCCGTTGAGGCCGATCGCGTCGGTCGGCGGCGCGTAGCCGTACTCACCGAGCTTCGACACCGTGTTGCGGTCGATCGCCAGCGACAGCGCGTGCCGGAAGCCGACGATGCTGTACGGGTACTGGTTGTTGTCGAAGACGAGCGAGATCGGATACGCCGTCGTCGCGTAGAACGCATGGAAGTGCTGCGGGTCCTTCGACGTGTACGCCTTGTCGACACCCGGGATGAAGTTGTGCGTCCAGTCGACGGCTCCGCTCTGGGTGAGCGCAAGCGCCGCGTCGTTGGAGGATGCCTGGACGTACTCGAGGCAGTTGATCAGCGGCTTGCCCGCCTGCCAGTACTTCGGGTTCTTGCTCAGGACGTAGTCCTGAGTGGTGAAGCGCGTGATGCGCGTGAACGGGCCTGAACCAACCGGGTTCGGGTTGGTGAACGTCGCGGGATCGGCGACCTTCGACCAGATGTGACGCGGGATCACGAACGCGCCGTTCAGCGTCGCTGCGATGAACTGCGAATCCGGCGTCTTCAGGTTGATCACGACGGCGTACGCGCCCTTCGCCTTGACCGACACGATGTTCGTCTCGGGCCTCGTCAGGCCGACGACGTCCATCACCTTGTTCTGCCTGCCGGCCGTGAGGCTGTAGACGACATCGGTCGACGTGAGCGACTTGCCGTCGGACCACTTGACGCCCTTGGCGAGCTGCAGCGTCAGGGTCTTGTTGCCGTTGCTCCACTTCCACGTGCGGGCGAGCCACGGAAGCGTCGGCTTGCCGCCTTCGGGCGAGACCGTGAGGCCTTCGTAGACCGCGCCTCGGACGAACTGGCCGGTCGGGAGGCCGGTGGCGGTGAACGGGTTGAAGTTCTTCGTGAACGCCGGGTCACCGGAGCCCGTCATCACGAGGCACGGGTGGCCGGCGAGCGGTGCGGCCTTGACAGCGACGCCGCTCGGCCTCGCCGACGCGACGGCTACGACAACGAACGCCGCCAGGATCACGGCGGCGCTCATTGCGGCGACCAGAGAGGCGCGGGTGGAACGTGGGGACTGACGTGACATCTGCCTTCCTTTCCTGCCGCCGGGGGCGACTGAGGGTCGAGCCGGGATTCAGTACCGTAAATTTCCGGGAACGGTTAACACGGCAGCCAGTCCCGTGTCAAGCGTTTCCACTCCGTAACCTGTAAATTCTGCCGGGAATTGCCGGAAACGTTTCCGAGTGCTTCAATAGGCGCTCGATGGCACAGGCCGACACCCAGCAAGGGCCTCCGTTCCGGGGCCGCGCGACGATCCGGGACATCGCCGACCTCGCCGGGGTCTCGATCGCCACCGTTTCGCGCGTGCTCAACGACCGGCCCGACGTGGCGCCGGAAACGCGGGAGAACGTCCTGCAGGTCGTCCGCGAGCAGGGGTTCAGCACGAACCGCGGCGCGCGCGGCCTCTCGAGCGGCCGCACCGGGATGATCGGTCTGACGTTGCCGCTCGTCGCCGACGCCTACTTCGGCCCGATGCTGAGCGGGGCGTCCGAGGCGCTCTATGAGCGCGACATGCGGATCGTCCTTGCGCCGACCTTCCACGATCACGATCGCGAGATGTCGCTCCTCGACCGCCTGATGCGCGGCACGACCGACGGCGCGATCCTGATGCTCCCGGAGGAGTCGGCGGACGAGCTGCGGATGCTGCAGCGCCAGGGCTTCCCGTTCGTCGTCGTCGACCCCCGCGAAGCGCCTCCCGAGGGCATCGCCTGCGTCGCGGCGATGCACGCTTCGGGCGCGAAGCAGGCGACCGAGCATCTGCTCGAGCTCGGCCACCGCCGCATCGGCGCGATCGCCGGAGCACCGGGCTGGTATGCGACCGAGGAACGCCTGAACGGTTTCCGTGCCGCGCTCGCCGGCGCCGGCATCCTGCCCGACCCTGAGCTGATCGTCTACTCGGACTGGCGCATCCCGCAGGGCACGCAGGCTGCCGAGCAGCTCCTCTCGCTCCCGGAACCGCCGACGGCGATCTTCGGGTTCAACGACAACGTCGCGATCGGCGTGCTGCACGCGGCGCACAGGCGCGGCTTGTCGGTACCGCACGACCTCTCGGTCGTCGGCTTCGACGACACGGAGCCGGCCCGCATCGTCACGCCGCAGCTCACCTCGGTTCGGCAGCCCCTCGCCGAGATGGGACGGATGGGCGTGAGCCTCCTCGTGCGCCTGATCGAAGGGCAGCGCGTCGACGCACTACGGCTCGAGCTCGCGACCAAGCTCGTTGTCCGCGATTCGACCGCCCCGCCGCGGTGAGCCGGTGCGCGTCGCCGTCGTCGCGGCGTTCGTCCTGGCCGGCGTAGCGGTCGGCTCCACCCTTGCGCTCGGCGGCCGGCCGCGGAACGCGTACGCGGTGCACGGGCTCGTCTCCGACGAGCACCGGCGCGCGCCTAACGTCGATGCGCATCTCGTGAACGCGTGGGGCCTCGCCGCCAGCCCGACGGGCCCGTGGTGGACGGCGAACGAAGCGAGTGCGACGAGCACGCTCTACTCCGGCGAGGGACGAAAGCAACTGCTCACGGTGACCGTCGAAGGCGGCCCGACCGGGATCGGCTACTACGGCGGCAAGGGCCTGCGCGTCGCGGCGGCGGGCAAGTCGGATCCCGCGCGATTCGTCTACGCCTGCGAGGACGGGAAATTGCGCGCATGGACGCCGACGGTGCCCAAGGGCTGGTCGACGGAAGCGATGGTCGTGGTCGACGAGGCGGCGGAGGCGGCGGTCTTTCGGGGCGTCGCGATCGTCGGCGAGCGCGTGTACGCCACGGACTTCCACAACGCGCGCGTCGACGTCTACGACGCGCATTGGCGGCGGGTGCGACGCGCCGGCGCGTTCGT
>WNFR01006299.1_pt1 | contig 12131 bp, 9 predicted proteins | sample 5400221 | NCBI WGS metagenome assembly WNFR01 (sample SAMN13153357, study PRJNA577476) | soil metagenome | isolation source: 40 cm soil under Madrone tree | place: USA:California | collected 2016-06-14 | reverse complement strand
GGGGCCCGCCAAACATCTGGCAATGGATCATATATTTTTTCGTTGGACGTTCCCTCCGGTCTCGATGCTGACCAGGCGCAACTTATCGGTCCCGCGGTTGCTGCAGATCTCACCGTGACTTTCACTGCGCCAAAAATCGCAAATGTTCTGCCACCGGCTTCGCATTTCAATGGCAAGCTTGTCATTGCAGATATCGGCTCGCCCGCAGCGCTAGTTAAAGATGCAGACTCAAAACTTCTTCTCACGGACGCGAAAGACGCGCGTGAATTTTTGGTCAGCACGCGCTACCTGCCAGACTCTTTTAAGAATACGCATGGACACGTCCTGGTGATAGCAGGCTCGCGCGGCTACACGGGCGCGGCCGTGCTGTGCGCAAACGCTGCGATGCGTGCCGGCGCGGGGTTGGTTACCCTCGGCGTACCAGCATCTTCGCAGGCTGCCGTAGCCGCTGCCGTAATGCCCGAAGTAATGACTACAGCGCTGGCTGAAACTGATCGCGGCGCAATCAGCGACGAAGCAATTGATCATGTCGTCGGATTGATGGCGAAAGCCGACGCCGTCGCGATTGGCCCGGGACTGTCGGCGACGGACGAACGTACGCGCTGCTTTGTGCGTTCAGCAGTACAACGACGTAAGACTGCGGTAGTGATTGATGCGGATGCTTTGAACTGCCTGTCGCCATGGCCCACCGACTTGCACGGCGCCGACCCAGCGCCGCTCATTTTGACACCGCACCCCGGTGAGATGTTGCGGCTACTGGGCACAACGAATAAATCCGTTTTGGAAGATCGCGTCGCAGTCGCAGGTGAGTTTGCAAAACGACATAAGCTTATTCTTGTGCTAAAAGGCTCGCGCCCGTTGATTGCAGCGCCCGATGGCAGGGTCTTTATTAACCCCAACGGCAACGCCGGTCTGGGTACAGCCGGCGCCGGCGATACATTGACGGGAATCATTGCCGCCTTTGTCGCGCAGGCGGTAGGCACCTTGAAAGAAAAAGCCGATCCGCTCGCGGCGACGATTGCGGCGCTTTACGTTGGCGGACTTGCCGGCGACTTCGCTGCACGAAAACTTGGAATGCGCGCCATGACGGCCTCGGATATTCGCGAACACTTGAGCGCCGCTATCCGCTCGCTTGATCCAAAAGGCGAACAACCAGACTGAAAGCAATGATGTTGGCTGCCGAACAAAACATTTCTAACGGCGAATGGATCTCTCGCGACGCGAGTGAGACCTTTGATCTCGGCAGACAAATTGGCGCGCAACTTCGCGGTGGCGAGATTCTGCTGCTCGATGGACCACTCGGCGCCGGCAAGACAATCTTTGTGAAGGGACTTGCCGCTGGTCTGAACATTGACCCGGATGAAGTAACCAGCCCCTCTTTTACGCTGGTCAATCCTTACAACGGGCGTCTGCCAGTCTTTCACATTGATCTCTATCGCCTGGACGCGGGCGCTGCCGCTGCGCATGCAGTTGATCTTGAAGAGCTACTTACTGATGAACATGCAGTTATCGTCATTGAATGGGCTGAACGTCTCGGCAAATATCCGCTGCCGCCATGTGTATGGCAGATCAAGATACAAGGCGATGGCGATGCTGCTCGCAATATTGCGATTTCGCGCAGTAGTGTTACGAAGGATTAACCGCTAAATGTCTTGACCGGAGCACTGCGCTGAGAATATAAGGGCATTGAGATTCTAGGAGGCCACCAGTTGTCCACGCACGTCGAAACAGCGAACGATCTACAAAGCGAGAAAATTGACCGCAACGATTTCTCGCTGCCTGCCCTGGTAAAGGCTCTCGAGTCGCAAAAGCTCGTGCCTTCACTCAAACAAATTTACGATTGGCTCGAAAGCGCGAACATTTCTAACGCGGAGTTGCAACCTTACATCGGCTTCAAAGACGGCAACTACTGGCGTCATCGTGTTTGCCGCAACGAGTTTGTCGAGATGCTGGTGTTGTGCTGGCGTCCCGGCCATCGCACGCCGATCCACGATCACAATGGCTCACACGGCGGTGTCAAAGTTCAAGAGGGAAGGTTGTGGGAAACGATCTTTAACTACGATGAGAAGAAAGGGTTGGAATATAAGTCAGCGCGCGATTACGCGCCCGGTGCGGTTACCGGTTCCGACATTCCTGACATTCACCAGCTTGGCAATCCGGACATAAGTGAACAGGATCTCATTACCATTCACGTCTACGCGCCGCCACTCGGCGTTTTGCACACCTACAAACCCGGCAGCACCAAAATCGACCTCTATACGCCCGACGATACAGAAAGTCTTCTGTAGGTTCACTTCTGCTGCTTAACAAAAGTTTCCATACTTAGATCGTTCCCGTTTGTCGAGAAAGTGATGGTGCCGCTGTTGCCCGTTGTCAAGACCTGCGCACCCACTTCCTGCCATCGTCTGACGACATCAGGGTTTGGATGGCCAAATATTGAAGTCTGCCCAACAGAGATGACAGCGTAACGCGGCTGCGTGGCGGCAATGAAGCCTGGTGTCGACGACGTCTTGCTGCCATGGTGTGCGACCTTAACGACATCTGCTCGAAGCATTTCGGCCAAAGGCACTAACGCTTCTTCAGCGCGCGCCTCGATGTCTCCAGTTAACAAAAACGATCGCCGGCCCAACATAACGCGAAGAACAATTGAATCGTTGTTTTGCGATGGCAGATCCGCGTTCTGCTCTGCATGCGGCCAGAGGACGCCCATATTGACGTCGCCAAACCGCAACTGATCGCCGCCGCCGATCATCTGAATGGGAATTCGTTGAGCCGATACCGTTTCTAAAAAACGCGCAAACTCCGGATCGCTTTTGGGCACACGCGCCACCAACGCGGCCCGCACGCGAAAATTCCGAGCAACGTCATTCAAGCCGTCAATGTGATCCGCGTCGGCGTGCGTTGCCAGAATGTAATCGACACGATCCAGGCCACGCTGCCAGAGAAATTCCGAGACTACCGCTTCGCCCACACTGCGCGTGTCGCGTTCAAATCTCTTTTCGTCAAGACCCGCATCCTGTCGAAAAGGTCCGGGGCGGCCACCGCCGTCAACCAACAAGGTGGCGCCATCCGGTAAGGTCACGAGTGCTGAATCACCCTGGCCCACATCGAGAAAATCTACATGAAGTTTTCCGTCAGGAGACGGCGCACTCCACGGATGAAGCACGACAACTGCAACTGCCAATAGCTGAGCCAGCAACGCAAGAGCCAGGTTCCATCGCGCCGATCGCTTTTTGAACCTTGAAAGTTTTAAAGGTTCCCAGCGCCACAGCAGGTACATCAATGCAGCAAGGGGCAGATAGTACAAGACGTAAATTGTTGCGGCCCACCCGCTGTATTCCGGCAAGCGCATTGAAGCAATGCCGGCTCTCGCGAATGGATCAACGCTGTGGACATTCAACCAATTGAGGCCATTCGTCAGACTAATGAGTGGACCAGCAAGCGCCGCGCTAATCTGCGCCAGCAGCAAAGCAAACGCAGCAACAATTGCCGTCGCCGCCATCATCAGGCTCACGCCGATGTTCAGTAGTAACGAAGCAAAGGACACTCGATGAAAATATACGACCAGCAGTGGCAGCAGTACGACCTGCACACTCGCCGAAACTACGATGGTCGAGAACGCGTAACGCAGCGCTGATTGCAGATGAAACCGTTCCAGCATTTTTGCTGTCGGCGTTTTAAGAAGCTTGTAGTTGTAGTTAGCTTGCTCGAGTTCAGCCTGCCACTGACGTTCACTCCAGAAAAGACTTTCGCAGCACTCTCGCAACCACAGCGAGCATGAGGGTGGATAAGGCGTCTCGCGTGTCGGATGCCAGGCTCCAATCGCGGAGAGTTTTTCCAGCAGCGGCCACGACAACAAAACAATCGCTGCCACCGAAGCAAACGTTAATTGAAAAGACGGATCGAGGAGATCGCTGGGACGCCATGCCAACAGAGCAAGCGCCGAAGCGCCCAGCGCGTTCAATGAGGATGCACGGCGCGAAACCAACGGCGCCAGGATGACAACTGTAAACATCAACGCCGCGCGCACCACTGACGCCTCCGCGCCGACCGCCAGTGTGTACGCCCACAGCACAGTCGCCGACAAGACGAATTGCATTGCGCGATTTTTGGTAAAACGTCTCGCAACCAGAAAGACGAGTCCGCCAAGAAATGTAATATGCAGTCCGCTGATAACGAGGACGTGGAAAGTGCCGCCTTCGCGAAACCGTTCTGAAGTTGATTGCGATAGGAAGTAACGATTGCCAAGCATTGCTGCATCGAGCACGCCGGCCGTTTCTTTTGAGAAATGAGATTCGATCGCGGCTTGAAGTCTCAGGCGCCAGACATACAACCATGCCAATGGAAGAAACACTCGTTCGTTCTCCAGCCGCTCGATTAAGAGCGGACTCTTCACCAATGCCGTGGCGTCGTAGCCCTGGCGATCAAGATATTCCGTGAACGAAGACACGCCCGGATTGCGAAGAGTATCCGCCCGCTCGAGCCTGGTCATCACGCGCAAGATTGCGCCATAGTGCAACTCCAAGGCGTCAAATTCCTGTTCATTGCTTTTCTGCGCGACGCGCGCCAACAACATAACCACGCCCGAAGTTTGAGTCTCAGTGTCTCCAACTCGCATTCGTCGCACCTTTAGACGAAGGAACAATCGTTCGGGTGCTGGTTCTGGCTCTTGTTCGAGCACTCCCGTCAGTTCAACCGGCTGGCCGGCTTTGATTGTTCCTTCCGTTAACAAGCGTTTGATTTGATTGTGAGGGACTTTGCTTTTCTCAACGATGGCGAATGCTGAACCGAGGAACACTATGGCGAACAACGCCAGCGCGGTTGCCAGTCGTGCTTTGTGTTTGAGTAAAGCCGCGCCCGCGGAGAATGAGATCAGTGCGCTGCAGAAGGCAAACCACCAGACCGAAATGAGCCGGAATGACCAAAGCGAATTGGTCAGGAAGGTAGCAGCGAGAATCCCGAGCGCGAACGAACAGGCCAGCTGGGCCAGAGGATAGGCCGCCACCGCAACCGCAGGACTGCGAGATGACATTGTCTAATTGAATAAAGCGGCAGGGTGATGCCGGAACCTGAGATTTTTCAAATCTCAAATTTGAGATCTCAGACTTAAAACTCACTATGCGACAGACGCGTTACGGTCTCGACGTGATGGGTCTGCGGAAACATATCAAAACCGACGATGGAGTCAAGGGAATAACCACCGGCCAGCAACTTGTTCAGGTCGCGCGCCAGCGTGGCCGGGTCACAAGAGACGTAGCAAATTTTTTGCGGCGCGACCGACAGAATTCCTTCAATGACACCGCTTTCCGCGCCAGTGCGCGGTGGGTCGAGCAACAGCAACTCGGGCCGCTCAAACCCCAGCCAATGCTTCAACCATTCCGCCACGCTCATGTTGGCAACTTCAACGTTATAGAGTTCAGCTGCGTCCAAATTGCGCTGCGCATAATCAACCGCTCGCGAGTTTGCTTCGACGGCGGTGACCTGATCAAATTTCCGCGCGAGCGGCAAGGTGAAGAGTCCGACGCCCGAATAGAGATCGATTGCTGTCTTCCCTTCCTCTTCTCCCACCGCCTCGCCCAGCAACAACTCGAGCAGCTCGTGATTGATTTGAAAAAAAGCTTCGGCGCCAAAGTAGTAAGTCTCGCTGCCGATGCGGCGGCTGACCTCTTTCGATCGAAAGTGCGTGGCGCCTGACGCGAGTGAAACGTCGCCATCGCCGGCAACCGCTTCAATGTCGGTCAACTTTTTCGAAAGCGTGCCCTCACGCATCTGTTCGCGCAAGCGTTCCAGCGTTTGCTGCAGCGCCGGACTGAGCACCGCGCAAACTTCAACGTCGCAGACGTCATGAGAGCTGCGCGCGAAATAGCCGAGCCGTTTTGACTTCGGATCAAACTGCCAGTTGGCACGCGAGCGATACTGCCATTGTGCCGGTGAAGGAACCATCACAATGTCAGGCGGCTTCTCGACGCGGGCAATGCGATGGAGGCAGTCACGAATAATCTCAACCTTCGCCGCCAGCTGTGCTTCGTAGTCAAGCTGTTGAAAATCGCAGCCGCCACACAAGCCAAAATAGGGGCAAGGCGGCTCGACGCGAACGCTCGATGGTTTGACGACTTCAATGATCGATGCAAAGCCGACCGAGCCACGCTTTCGTTCAATCTTTACGCGCAGAATGTCACCGGGCGCCGCAAGGGCAACGAACAAGGTCAGACCTTCAGCATGCGCCAGGCCGAATCCGCCCGGCAGCAGACGCTCGATCTCAACGAGATTTTTATCCTGTACGTCGGTAGGACCCATCAATAGTTGCGCCGCATTCTGCTTCAGAGCTTCACGAACTAGATATAGAACAAACTCAGCCGGGGCACGCCAAAAGTTTCTCGCAAACGCTTTAGCAGAAGATTGTTTCTGGTCTGCTCGAAAACGGCCGGCTCCATTTGTTTTCGGTAAGGCTTCAACTGCTTTTCCACTTCTTGCGTCAGCGCTTCAAGTTGATCAGAACTGGCGACGGAAAGTAGCGCGTCCGTCAGCATGCGCTCCACGCCGGTCAGTGACTGTTCCAGCTTCTGCGCATTAGGCAAGGTTGTCGCCGCAAAATCATTCTGCAACTCGCTCAGTTGTGATGCAGCCCGTTCCAGTGCTTCGACCAGATCATCAGCGCCATTCTTGCTTCGTTTCTCGGCTCCTGCGGACAAACCAGAGCGGCAGCGCTCGAGATGTTCAAGGATGTTCGCACGCGGAAATGGTAGACTTGCTGTATCTCGTTCCCTCGAAATGCTGTCGTCGTTTTCATTCTCGGCCGCCGCTCCAACGTGCGCATCAAGCCATTCAGCGTATTGAGCTTCAACCTCTTCCTGGCAATAAAGCAAGCTTTTTACCGTGCGCTTGCGCGGCTTGGATTCCCAGGAGTCGAAAGACTTTTCAATTCCGCGCAGCGCCACGTGCAGCGGCACCTTCAGCTCTTTCCAGCTTTCAATCAGGGCCCAGTCCATGGGACTGAGCAGCAGATGCTTTCCCCGGCGACGAACGAACGCATCTTCGATTTCGGTGAAGTAGTTAAAATAATTCAATTAGTGATAGCTGGATGGGTTCTTTCGTAGACCAGTCGCAAACCTTCCAAAGTCAATGTTTCGTCAACCAATTCGATAAACTCGGAACCGGTGGCAATCAACGACGCCAGGCCGCCGGTCGCAATTATTCGCGGCGCAGTACCCATTTCCTCGATCATTTTGCGCAGCACGCCATCTACCAGGCCAACAAAGCCATGATACAAACCAGACTGCATCGCGGCGATCGTCGATGAGCCTATAACGGTGCCTGGCCGCCGGATGTCAACCCGCGGCAATTTCGCCGTGCGCTCAAAGAGCGCCTCCGAAGAAATCATAATGCCGGGCGTGATGACGCCGCCCATGTATTCGCCCCGGTCGTTAATCGCATTGAACGTTGTTGCAGTTCCGAAATCAACGACGATGCAAGGCGCTCCATACTTCGCGACGGCAGCGACCGCATCCACAATTCGATCCGCGCCCACGTCGGCGGCTGGTTCATAAAGAATGCGCAGTCCAGTATCAACCGTTTGGTCGACAAAAAACGGAGTCAGGTGGAAATAGGTCTCCGCCATGGTCCTGAGCGTGTAGTTCAGCGGCGGCACGACGGAAGCAATCGCAATCGCATCGATCGCCTTCACGTCCAGACCGGCAAGTTGAAACAGATTGCGAGCGTGCACGCCATACTCGTCGACAGTCCGCGAACGTGCTGTGGTTAAGCGCCAGTGGGCCACGAGTTCTACTTCATTGAACACGCCTAACGATGTGTTCGTGTTTCCGGCATCAATAACTAACAACATAATCGGATTCCAATGGGGCGCCAGTTCTCAGTAACTGCTCGATTGCATCTGCCGCTGCGCTTGCTCCGTTCTCGCGTTGCACTTCCCGGCTAACTTCCTGGGCCTTGTCAGCATACTTCGAGCGGCCAAGTAACGCGCGTAGTTCTTTAGTTGCATTGTCTGCATTGTAGCGCGGTCGCGCAATCATTCGGCCGCACCCGAGCCGTGCCACACGCGCCCCGTTGTCAAATTGATCGTGCGCATGAGGCACAACCAGCACCGGACGGCCCGAGCGCAGGCCCTGGCCGGTTGTGCCGACTCCGCCCTGATGAACGATGACACGCGCGCGCGGCAGTGTCTCGCCAAACGCGCCGTATTCAAAAGCGCCCACGCCTTCGGGCAACGGTCGTTCCGGCAGATTACGCTGGTGTCCTATTAGCAGCAGTGCGCGTTGTCCCAGCGCCTGCGCGGCGGCGATTGAATCACGATAAAAGTCTTTCGCGACCCAAAAGGCAGATGAACCAAGCGTGAACACAATTGGCGGCGGACCTGAGTCGAGAAACTGCCACAAGTCTTCGCTGGTTTCCGACTCGCCGAGAAAGTCACGCCGATCATAAAAAGGAAAGCCGGTAACTTGCGTGTTCGGTGGCCAGTCTCGCTGCGGTTTTGCGAGCACGCGGGAAAACAAAGCCAACACCAGTTTCGGAGAGTGCTGACCGCCAATAATTGGCTGCTCGCCGCGCGGTAATCCCAAATCCGCGCGCAGGCGGTAAACCGGCTCCATTATTTTTTCCAGGTTGTGGAAAGCAATCCGAAGCACCATTCGCGTGAAGAACGGGTGCAACCGCAGCACATGATAAAGGGCCGGTAGCTGTGGCGGCACTATAGGATCGTAGGCCGAAAGAAAAGAGGCGGGCGCCAGCACGCTCGACACCCAGGGCAATCCGAGCTTTTGGGCCACCAATGGGCCAACCAGGGGCAACGGATGCGTTAGGAGCAAGTCAGCATCCTTCGTGATAGCGTAAAGGTCCTCGTAAATCTCGGGCAGAAGCCCTGTGAACAGGCCGATTACTTTTTCAGCTCCGCCTCTTGCCTCAATCAGCTCTTCCGCGAGTTTGCTTAGCTCGTCCGGCTGATCGTATGACGGCATATCGGGACGGACTGGATGAAACTCCAAACCGAGAATATCCATCTTCTCGCGATAGACTTCAGAGGTCGCAATGACGGGGCGGTGGCCGCGCGCTCGCAATTCCAGTGCGATTGCAATGTACGGATGAACGTCGCCGAACGAGCCGAAGGTGGAGAGGACGATGCGCTTGCCGGTCATCAGTGTTTTCGAATTGAAATGTGTTTGATTAGTAGATTTGTTGAAACTCAAGTGGATCTGACAACTGTGACGTCTCCTGCTCTGATTGTTTTGACTTCGCCGTCATCAGTTTCTACACGCAATGATCCATCACTTTCAAGTCCGCGCGTCGTTCCTAGCAGGTTGCCGTCGACGTTCACGCATATGCGCTTGTTACTGGCGTAGGAAGATCGCGCTGAGACTTCGCGCACAATATTTTCATTTCCTCCTGCTTGTTGCAGCGTCTGATAGTGTTTGCTAAACGCGCCGAGCAGAGGTTCGAGCAATTCCTCTGGCGCCATGGCCTGCCCGGTTTCTGTTTCCACGGAAGTAGCCACTGACTCAAGTTCGACCGGAAACGAATTCTTTTTCACGTTGATGCCGATCCCGACGATGAGCGCGCGTCCCGCTGACGTTTCAATCGTCTCGGCGAGAATTCCGCAGAGCTTGCGATCGTTCAATAAGAGGTCGTTGGGCCATTTTATGTCGGTCTCGAGATTACAACAGTGAAGCAACGCGTCGTTCACCGCAAGCGCCGCGACAAAAGTAACGAGCGGCCACGAATGTTGATCCAGCGCCGGCCGCAGCAGAATGCTGAGATACAGGCCCGCGTTTTTCGGAGAAAGCCACGGGCGCTGCAAGCGACCGCGGCCCGCGGTCTGCTCGGCGGCGACGACGCACAAGCCTTCATCCGCGCCTAAGGCCGCCTGGCGCGCAACTTCATCATTGGTTGAAGACAACGAATCGAAGCGCAAGATCTGTGGCCTGAACATACTCATTTTCTTTAGGCAGCCTTAGTTCAAAGTCCCAAAGAGCGGCGGCGAGCCCACCTTCCCAATCCGAGAGACGACCTGACCAGCTAAACTAATCTCTGCTTGAAAGCCTTTCCAGCGGAGGTTTAGAACTTCAACTCTGATCAGCTCGAGGTTAGGAAGGTGGGCTCGCCCCCGCTCATCGTTTCGCGCTACCCCGGCTCTAAATCCTTGAGCGTTCCGCCAACTCAAGTGCCTCTCGTATTAAGTCTCTAACCAGCACATCAAAATTGCCAAAGCGTTCATCGCGTGTCTGCCCCTGCACGTAGCGAAAATAGATTTGCTGGATGATAACCGCAACCTTGAACCGGGCAAACGTTTCGTAAAACATGATGCGCGTAAGATCGCGGCCGGTCCTGGCCGCATATCGTTCGATTATTTCTTCTCGCGTCAGCCAGCCTGGTCCATTCGTTACCGCGCGCAAAGAACTGTTCCGATCGGCAGGCCCGCTTTCGCCATTTCTTCCGCGCATGGTCCAATAGGTAAGAAGCAAGCCCACGTCAATTAATGGATCGCCAACCGTACACATTTCCCAATCGAGCACCGCAACAACTCGCACCGGATCGTCTGCGTCAAGCATAATGTTGTCGAGTTTGAAGTCGTTGTGAACAATCGTAGCGTGGTTCGCTGTCTCGTTCGGGATTCGTTCTTCCAGCCACCTGATGACCTGATCCATTTCGGCAAGTTCACCAGTCTTCGAGCGCCGCCAGCGATCGGCCCACCCGTGGATCTGGCGCGCGACAAACCCGGTGGGCTTCCCAATGTTCACAATGCCCGTCGCTAGAATATCAACGGCGTGAAGCGCGACCAGAGTGTCAACCACGGCCTCGCTCAGATGCTTGCGCAATTCCAGGTTCTCGCCAATTTGTTTTGGAATCTTGGAACGCACGATGACGCCGCGGCGGCGCTGCATCAGATAGAACGGGGCGCCAATAATTGCCGGATCTTCGCAGAGCAGTATGGGTTTGGGCGCGAGTGGAAAGTGCGGATTGATGACTGACAGCAGCTTGTACTCGCGCGGCATGTCGTGGGCCGTCGGGGCCACTGCGCCATTTGGCGGACGACGCAACACGAATTCCTGCTCGCCGTAGCGAACAAGGTAAGTTAGGTTCGAATGACCGCCGGGAAATTGTTCGATCTCGATGCGGGCGGTTGGATCAAACTCAATCAGATGTTCACGTAGATAACGATCAAGCGCCAGAAGGTCCAACGCCTCGCCGGTTCTTGCCGCAGTGCTGTCTTTGCTCGCTGCCATAACGTCGAGTTGTATGAAATCAATCTCTTAGCCGGGACCGCGGGCGACTCGCCCGCCTCAAGCAACGCGTTCAGTCAAGTCAAGGTTGAGTTTGTCAACCTGGATGTAGTGGCACTCCACGGAGGCGGGCGAGACGCCCGCGGTCCCAGTGAAAACGTTGAACAACTCGCGAAGCGTTAAGCCTCTTAGACGTCTTTGGAACTCTCGCGCGCAAAAGTTTTAAGTATGCGTTGCGCCACCACCTGGCGGTGGACCTCATCAGGCCCATCGTAAATTCGCGCGGCGCGCGCATCGCGGTAGAACATCTCCAACGGGGTGTCCTTGGAATAACCGAGAGCCCCATGGACTTGTATGGCTCTATCGATCACGTCATGCAAGACTCGCGCACCGAAAAATTTGATTAGCGAGATCTCGATACGCGCATCGTCGCCGCGATCCAACTTCCAGGCTGCATTCAGCGTCATCAAGCGAGCGGCACTGATCTCTGCCGCCGAATCGGCAATCCAGTTTTGCACACTTTGTTTTTTTGCTAATGGCTCGCCAAACGATTGCCGCTGGAGCGCGTAAGCGCACATCATGTCGAAACTACGCTGCGCCGCGCCTATCCAGCGCATGCAGTGCTGGATACGGCCTGGTCCAAGTCGCGCCTGGGCCAGCTTGAATCCCTGTCCTAATTCGCCAAGCAAGTTTGTAACAGGAACGCGACACTCTTCGAAGCGCACTTCGCAATGACCGCCAACGCCGCCGGAACCCATCACCGGAACGGACCGGACGATGTTGAAGCCTGGTGTTTCTGTCGGCACCAGAATCATGCTGGCGCGATGATGTGAGTCGGCGCCCGTGTCCGTAACCGCCATCACAATTGCAAACGCCGACCCGATAGCGCCGCTGGTAAAC
>WNFR01006296.1_pt1 | contig 12132 bp, 13 predicted proteins | sample 5400221 | NCBI WGS metagenome assembly WNFR01 (sample SAMN13153357, study PRJNA577476) | soil metagenome | isolation source: 40 cm soil under Madrone tree | place: USA:California | collected 2016-06-14 | reverse complement strand
CAACGCGGTCCTTGGTTCTCCCTCTCCCTGAGGGAGAGGGCAGGGGTGAGGGGGAACGGATCGTGCGAATACCAGAGAGGGGCCATTTTTATAATCGCCTCACTCAGTTCAAAGCCCATCCCACGCCTCTAAACCAACGCTGGATTCATCATTCTTTTCCCTGGAACTGTTCCTTCTGGATCTTTGCGATCATAGGTATTCTCTTTTGCGTCAGAGCGACACCCGCCGCAACCATCCCCGACCGCCCCGAGAAGTTGACGTATCCGCCGCTGGTGTACGAACCACCAGCGCCAGAAAAATTCCGAGTAATCCTGAAGAGCGGGCCGGTTGCTTATGTCGTTGCTGACCGCGAGCTGCCGCTGGTGAATATTTCGGTTTATGCACATACCGGTCAGTATCTGGAGCCCGCCGGCAAAGAGGGGTTGGCCAGTCTGGCCGGGTACCTTCTGGCTCGGGGTGGCATCCAATCTAAAACCGCCGAGGAACTCGAAGAACGCCTGGCCTTTCTGGCTGCTCAATTAAACTCTGGGGTCAGCGAGACCCAAGGCAGCGTCAGCCTGAATTTGCTATCGAAAGACCTGGCAGAAGGACTCGGCATCTTGCGCGAAGTCCTGAGCGCGCCGCGGTTCCAGGAAGACAAAATCGCTTTGCGCAAACAGCAAATCTTGCAGGCCATGAAAGAGCGCAACGACGATTCGGCGGACATTGAAGGTCGCGAACACGGGTTCCTGGCATTCGGTGAAAACTTTTGGGCGAATCACTATGCTACCGAGGCGTCAGTTAATGCGAGCGGGCGCGCCGACCTCGAAAAATTTCACCAGCAATGGTTTTATCCATCCAACTTCGTGGTCGCCGTCAGCGGTGACTTCGACCGGGACGCAATGGTCCAGAAACTCGAAACTCTGTTCGCGAATTGGCCCTTCGCGGGCCAACCGGTACCCTCGATCCCGACCAATACCGTGTTCGGTTCCACCGGCGTTTATCTGGTGGACAAGGACGTCAACCAGGGCCGCGTTTCGATGATGCTGCCCGGCATCAAGCGCGATAACCCGGATTATTTCCCCACGATAGTGATGAACGACATTCTCGGTGGCGGCGGATTTACCTCGCGCCTGGTGAACCGCGTGCGCTCTGACGAAGGCCTGGCTTATGACGTCAGCTCAAGTTTTCCGGGCGGCGTTTATTATCCGCTGACCTTCACGGTGGGTTTTCAATCCAAGTCGCGCACTGTCCCTTACGCGGTTTCGATCGTGCTCGATGAAGTTAAACGCATGACCTCACAAGAGCCTGCGGATGGTGAAATGAATACTTCCAAGCGCGGGTTCATTGACCGCTTCCCGCGTAATTTCGTGACCAAGGCCCAGGTTGCCAACACCTTTGCCCAGGACGAATTCACCGGGCGCTACGCGCGAGACCCGCAATATTGGAAGAACTTTCGTTCCCGCATCGAGGCGGTTGGCAAAGAGGACGTCCTGCGCGTCGCGAAAAAATATTTGCTGCTCAATGAGCTGGTGATCCTGGTTGTAGGTCAGAAAGAGGAAATTCTGCTGGGTCATCCCAGCCACCCTGTCAAGCTGGCAGAATTGGCGGGTGGTCGTCTCACAGAATTGCCCTTGCGCGACCCCCTGACGATGAAACCGATGAAGAAGTCCGAAGCCAGCGGCAATCAGCCTTGATAGACCATCATTTGCGTGAACTGCGAAACGTGTTGTCGATGTAACGCGACAGCATTTCCGACTGCTCCGGCGTTAGCTTCGACTTTTTGCTCATCTTAGCCATCCACTTGTGCCACTCCGCATCTGAATACTTTGCCGGGTCATAAAACTTATGGCATTTAGCACATTTGGCGACATACAGCTTTCTTGCCGCTGAAGTTTCATCAATGGGCACGTCAGCCGTCCTGGTTGCCCCGGCGCAGCCAGTCAGAGCGATGCCGAACAGAGAAAATAAAGAAAGGAGACGCCTTGCTCGCATTTCAAACTAGAAACTGAACCCAACGATCAACCGCACATTCCACCGTTCATGACCTTCTAATTCCAACCAACTGTTGCCCCCAGGATTGCCGTTAAAATTGGCTCCAAACACCTGGGGCATCACCGTGAGGGTGGCCCACCATTTTTCCTGCCGATACGTGGCCACCGGGCCGGCATACAAAGCGGTGTTTTCCCAAATTCGGTACTCCGGGATTTCATTATGGTCGCGGACCTCCAGCCCCACGTTCCAATGGCGTCCAATCTGGCGGGTTAGTCCCAGACTCATTTCCACTTCGCCTTCCGTGGTCTTCAAGTCATCAGACCATTCCGTTGCATGAGTGAGGTTCAACGCCCATTTCCAGTCCCCGAGCCGTTGACCGAGGATTATCCGTTGCTCTAACTCCGCCTCGTCCCCGGCAAAGCGCGGCTCCAGATAAAGCGCCAAACCAACTGCGTGGTCCGCAGGATTGAGCACCATTAGCCGATTTTCCAGCGAGACCCCGTCAAAATGGAGATGAGTATGGTGTTCGCCTGACTGCGGACTTCGAAAAGTCTCCACACTTTCGTTCAGGTACAGGGAGAGCGTGTAATTGTCTGTGACGCCATATTCGAGTTCATGCCGGAGTTCCCAACGATTAAAATTGTCCTGGCCGACGGCGGCGCTGCGCCCTGCCCGTAAGGTGACCCATTGTTCATATTCCAGCGAGCCTTTCGGCATGGTTTCGGGTTCGTATGTATAAGTGAAATAACGCTCAGTTGCAAAGCCGGAACAAAGCGGAAACAAGATCGACAACACAAGGAGGGTTAGCCTGGCATGCGCAATGGGCTTCATTTCGGGACATGATTTTTATTGAGAATGAATCTCAATGTCAATCCCTGAAATTGCGTCGTTTAGAAATGGTATGAATCAGGCCTTTGGCCTGACCTGAATGGCGATTAAGCGCCATTCCGGCCTGACCTCGTTCCTGCCTTGTCAATCACTTCTTACTCTTGGCCGCTTCCTCGTCAATCTTCTTGACGTACTTCGCCGGGTCTTTCTTGAAGTCTTTGATGCAGTCCTTACAGCAGAACTTGATCTCGCGGCCATCGTGGACGTACACGACAGGTTTGCCCATCTCGCCCAACTTTTCACCGGAAACAACGCAAGTCTTGAGCGGGTAAGGCTTGGGTTTAGCGTCAGATTTTTGGTCGGCCGCAAGACCGGCCAGGGGAGCAGCAAGTGTAGAAATTGCCAGGATGGCAGCCGTTAGATTTTTGAGTTTTTTCATAATTGTTGATTCGTAACCTGCTTATTATACGCAAATCCACGTCCATTCCCTCAATCTTTTTCGATCACTGAGTGTTTCAGGGCAGTGCCAGCGCCTTTTCCAATCGCTCGCGCAGGTGTCGTCTGGCTCGATAAAGGCGGGTTTCCACCGCTTTGGCCGAACACTGCAGCACTTCACCAATTTCGGCATGGGATTTCTCTTCGTAAACTGATAGCACCAGCGGCGCCCGTAACTCATCCGGCAAGGACGCTACGGCCAGGCGCACCGTTTCGTCCCGCTCTTGCGCATCGAGCATTTCCACCGGATTCGGCTTTTCATCGGGCACCAGTTCATGAAATGTCTGGCCTGAATCTTGTCGCTCGCCTTCAAGCGAGATATTTGGATGTCGCACGCGCTGCCGCTGCAAGTCGCGCGCGAGATTCGTCGCGATCGTGTAGAGCCAGGTCGAAAATTTGCGAGAGGGTTTAAACTTCACACGGTTGAGATAGACCCGCACGAATGCTTCCTGAGCCAAATCCGATGCTTCCGTTTCATTCTGCAGCATTCGAAGCAGATAGTGGTAAAGACGCTCCGCGTGCCGGCTCATCAGGTCATCCAAAGCCATGTCATGTCCGGTCGCCAGCCGGCCCATATCCATCCGGTCCTGTTCGTCGGTGCTGGGCATCATGCGAGAATCAAAATGAAAGCAGGGAGGGCTCCCTCAAGGCATCAGTTTGAGTGGTGCATTTGGCTATGGCTCTCGCAGAGAATAGTTCGACCCTGGACCCAGGCCAGATACCGTTGGCCCTGTTCGGGGGGCATCGTCCGGCTCACGTCGTAGAAATGCTGCAGCATCCTCGTTTGGCAATCGGCGCGGAGCAAAGCGGAATCTGCCAGAATTTTCTCGATCTCGGGGGTGACGTTATTCGTGCTGGCCAGCAGGCGCTTGAGCTCTTCGCCTTTCAGATCGATGCGGTGACATCGTTCCGCGCAACCGGTCAGGTAGGCCGCATGCATCTGGCTGATACGCGCAAACTCAGCCTGGTTCAAGTGAAACTCTCTCTGCAGCCAGGCCAATTCAGGTTCCTGACTCTGTGCCAAAGAACGAGAGTGCGCCGTGCCGGCAAAATAAAAACCGAAATATGCCAGCAGAGCGACCAGGATGCCGCTAAACAATGTTATCCAGGCGCGCTTCATTTTTCATTCGCGTGCTGATACGGATCCATCATTTGCACGTAGCGCGAGCTGAGTGTTTCCACCGTATGTGCCCTTTCCACGCGTGCCTGCAAGTAGCCCGCCAGCAATCCTGCCAACAGCAGCAGTGTCAGGTAGCTCAGGGCGAGCGATGGTCGCGCCAGAGCGTTGCTTAGCGCGGCGGCAAATTGAGTATAAAGCGTCGCCGACGCGTGGGATTCAATTCGTTCGATGCGTCGCCAGACCTGCTCGCCAAAATGCGGCGGCAAATGCCGGTCCTGGACTAGCCATTTGGACAGTGTCTGGTGGAGCAACCGGTCTAAATTGGCTTCTTCTTGCGTTTTCATGACTGGTCCAATCTTCCTTTATTAATACGCTAACTGCCCCCGAAATCCCTCAACATTTTTGCCTTCTCTGCGTTTCATCCCTCGGTTTGTTCTCCGTAATCTACCCGAGGCTCGAATACGTATTATTCCCCAATTGTGGAAATTTGCGAACCCGGCCATAGTCACTCTATTGATGAATTTGGAATCTGGAGTTGACGCCACCGGTGGCCAATTACTTTCTTGCGGCAGGAAACCGGGAGCCCAGACCCCCTCTTTTTTCCAGCAGATTTATCAATGCGTTTGCGTCTCGGCACTGGCAATGGCCAGTTATTTTATCATTAGCCACTTTGTTCTGCAGAGCGTTCAAGTGGTCGGTGTCAGCATGGTTCCCACCTTGTACGACTCCCAGCAATACCTGTTGAATCGTTGGGTTTATTACTTCCGCTCCCCCCGCCGGAGCGATGTGGTCGTGCTGCGTGATCCGGTGGATAAAGGCTTCGCGGTCAAACGCGTTATCGCGACCGCTGGTGATTGTGTTTCTTTAAAAGATGGCAAGGTTTTTGTGAACGGCTGTAAACTAAACGAGCCTTACCTGGCCTCAGGCATGCCTACTTTCCCTTATTTGACCGAGAACGAACAATCCATCACTCTCGGAAAAGACCAATTTTTCGTGTTAGGTGACAATCGAAGAAACTCCGCGGACAGCCGCACTTATGGTCCCGTGCCTCGCCGTAGTATTCTTGGCCTGATCGTTCGCTGAGTTGGCCCATCTTTCTCCCGATTCTCGCTTCCGCCTGCTCAATGAGTCACGCAAAATAAGGCTAATTTCGTCGTTGCAATCCAACGGCATTCGATTAAGCTGAGCGCAACAAATCCGGTTTACCTTGCGAGCGTGACTCCACTTGCTCACAAGCAGTTCTGCCGGAGGCAAAGCAGTTCAATTCAGGCGCTCAGCACTTAAATGCGAATTCTGCTTCAACAACAGGCAACGGGCCTTTATTTCAAGGACATTGGTTCCTGGACTCGCATCAGCCTGGAAGCGATGGATTTTGTCAGCTCCACAGCGGCGATCGACTTCTGCGCGGTTAATAAGTTGTCCGGAATTCAACTCGTTCTCAAGTTCGCCGAACAGCAATACGACATTGTCTTGCCCGTGCTTCCTGTGCGCGATCTCCCTGCCGATAGGCCGAGCCCCTGAAGTGCCGCCGGCTTGAAACCGGTTGGTGCTTGTTTGAGCTGGCGTAAGGGAACATGCCAAGCCACACCTCGCAGGACTTACGATGACTTACATCCAAGTTCCTCCGCCGCGCAATCGGTGATAAAACCCTGGCAGCATTCTGTGCAAAGGCTTGGAAAAAATATCAACGGTTATTTCGGTGAAGGCATCGATATCGAGGCCGTGCTCAACGATTGCATGGCGGCGGCTCGAGCGCACGGGTGGATGGTCGAAGCAATCTCCACGGCACCAAGGCTGCTTGCCTTTGTGCGTCCTGCGTCCGGTGAAATCCGGGAGAGCGCGCGACATCATTCAAGCATTTACATTTCCGCCGGTATCCATGGTGATGAACCAGCCGGGCCTTTGGCGGTTCGCCAAATATTGGAGGAAGATAAATGGCCAGCCAATGTGAGCCTCTGGGTATTGCCCTGCTTGAATCCCACCGGGTTCGCGGTCAATCGGCGCGAGAATGCCGAGGGCATGGATCTTAATCGCCAATATTTGCAGCCCGAGGCTCAAGAGACGGTGGCCCATATCAATTGGCTAAAGGGCCAACCCAATTTCGACCTCTGCTTGTGTCTGCACGAAGATTGGGAGGCGCACGGATTTTATGTGTATGAGTTAAATCCGGATGGCCAGCCATCGCTGGCTGAGAATATTATCTCGCGTGTGGCCGATGTGTGTCCGATTGATCCTTCGGAACTCATCGAAGGGCGGCCGGCCCAGAACGGCATTATTCGTCCGAGCGTGGATCCAAGGTCGCGGCCGCAATGGCCGGAAGCATTTTTTCTGCTCACGCACAAGACCCGGCTCTCTTACACATTGGAGGCGCCATCGGATTTTCCGCTGTCAGTCCGTGTTGCTGCGCTGGTAGAGGGGGTGCGGGGTGCGTTGGAGGGGAAAAGTGAAACGTGAGAAAGTCTCCCCGGTTAGTGACGGCGGCGCCGGGTCAGTGGCATTTTTTGAGTTCGGGAGGCGATTGCAAAAGTCGCACCTGTCTGGTATTCGCACGATCTGTTCCCCCTCACCCCTGCCCTCTCCCTCAGGAAGAGGGAGCATCACCGGCAGCGCAGCCGATAACGGGAGCGGCTTGGAATTGTCGCAACGCGGTTTTTGCTTCTCCCTCTCCCTGAGGGAGAGGGCAGGGGTGAGGGGGAACGGGCCTTGGAAAGCGAAGACGTCCGGGACTTTTGCGATTGGCTCTCGGCCTTCGGGTTTCGGCCTTCCCACTGCCCACGCCATCACTCCTTCCGTTTCACGTGCGGCAGTTGCCGTTTTTCGCGCCAGGTATGAGCAAGTGCTAGCATCGTCTTGCTGTTAAGGACCTGCTCGGCCATGGGAAAAACGATGCGCTCTTCCTTGTCAAAATGTTTGCGGGAAGCGACGACAACGCCCAGCAATAAAAGGCGCGCTTGTTTGAGTTGCTTTGTTTTCTGGATGAGCTCGAGGTTGTGCTCAATTTGCTGGTGCTCGTAGTGAAATGTTTCGCGCTGGCCGATCTGCTCAAAGCAATGTTCCAGCGGTCCAATGAAGAGATTGTCTTCCGTGTCGGAGTGGGCGCGCAGCAGGCGCTCGGCCAAAGCGGCAAGGCACTTGATTTCGGCGAGCGTCTTCAACTTGGGCGCCGTGGCCTCGATATGATCGAACATATTGTGGAACACCATATGTTCGGCAAATAGGGCGTCAGTGATCTTCATTGGGCATCCATGCCGGCACACGAGCAGACCAGGTTTCGATCGCCATAGACATTATCGATGCGGCTGACCGCAGGCCAGAATTTGTTTTCGTGGAGCCATTGGGTGGGGAAACAGGCTTGTTCGCGTGAATAGGGGTGGGTCCAGTTTTCTGCGGCCAACATGTCCGCGGTGTGCGGCGCATTCTTAAGCAAATTATTTTGCCGGTCGGCCTGTCCGGATTCAACCTCCTGGATTTCCGCATGAATGGCGATCAGCGCGTCGCAAAACCGATCCAACTCTTGTTTCGATTCGCTTTCGGTCGGCTCGATCATCATCGTGCCGGGCACAGGCCACGAGATCGTGGGAGCATGAAATCCATAATCCATCAGCCGCTTGGCGACATCTTCGACAGTGACGGTTTTGAATTGGCGGAGGTCAAGGATGCACTCGTGTGCCACCAGATTTCCGTGACCGCGATAGAGCAGGGGATAAAACGTTCGCAGGCGGGCGGCGATATAGTTGGCATTGAGAATGGCGTATTTGCTGGCTTCGGCCACGCCGCTTGCGCCCATCGCGGCAATGTAAGCCCAGGAGATGGGCAGGATACTGGCGCTGCCCCAGGGCGCCGAGGATACGGCGCCGACTGGGTTTTCACCGCCCAGATTCACCACGGTGTGACCCGGAAGAAAATCAATCAAATGTTCCGCGACGCCAATTGGTCCCATGCCCGGGCCCCCGCCGCCATGAGGAATGCAAAAGGTTTTGTGGAGGTTCAAGTGCCCAACATCGGCGCCGATATCGCCCGGGCGGCACAACCCCACCTGCGCATTGAGATTGGCGCCATCCATATATACCTGGCCGCCGTTGGCATGGATGATTTCGCAAACCTCCCGGATGGATTCTTCGAAGACACCATGAGTGGATGGATAAGTGACCATCAAGGCAGCGAGATCATTTTTATGAACTTCGGATTTGGCCCGAAGATCGTTCAGGTCGATATTGCCTTGCTCGTCGCAGGCCACCGGCATGACTTTCAATCCGGCCATAATCGCGCTGGCCGGATTGGTGCCATGGGCGGAAGTCGGGATCAGGCAGATGTTCCGTTGTGGCTGTCCGCGGCTGGCGTGGCATGCCCGAATCACCAGCAAACCTGCCAACTCACCCTGCGAGCCGGCATTGGGTTGCAAGGAAATCCCGGCGAAGCCAGTGATCTCGGCCAGCCATTCCTCCAGTTGCTGGAAAAGAACCTGGTAGCCGCGCGTTTGTCGCAAAGGCGCAAAGGGATGAATGCGGCTGAACTCAGGCCAGGAGACCGGCAACATTTCGACCGCCGCATTGAGCTTCATCGTGCAGGAGCCAAGCGGAATCATGGAAGTCGTCAGCGAAAGATCTCGATTTTCCAGGCGTTTCAGGTACCGGAGCATTTCCGTCTCCGAATGGTACCGATGGAAGACCGGCTCAGTGAGATAACTGCTGCTGCGCGCCAATGGTTCGGAGAACGAAGTATCCTGTTCCGCGGCCAGTTCGGCCACGGTGAAAGCCGGGGGCCGGTCGGCATTGAACACCCGCAGGATGTCCAGCAGGTCCTGTTCACCGGTGGTTTCATCCAAAGAAAGTCCGATGTTGTGCTGATCGATCGCGCGGAAATTCATGCGGCGCGATTCCGCCAGTTTCGAAATCTCTGCGCAAGTTTTTGCCCCGAGGTTGACTCTTAACGTATCAAAAAACGGCCCGTCACCCGTCGAATAACCAAGCCGTGCTAATCCGGCAGCCAGACATTGCGCCAGGAGATAAATGCGTTGAGCAATTTTCTTGAGGCCCTCAGGCCCGTGATAACAGGCGTACATCGAGGCAATGTTCGCCAGCAAGGCTTGAGCCGTGCAGATATTGCTGGTGGCCTTTTCGCGACGGATGTGCTGCTCACGTGTTTGCAGAGCCAGCCGCAGCGCAGGTTTCCCGCGTGAATCTTTCGATATGCCTACGATTCGGCCCGGGACGTGTCGCTTAAATTCTTCGCGGGTGGCAAAGTATGCCGCATGAGGGCCGCCGTACCCAAGAGGCACGCCGAACCTTTGCGCGCTCCCGACTGCCACGTCGGCGCCGAACTCTCCGGGCGGTCGCAATAAGGTCAGGCTGAGCAAATCAGCAGCCACGGCAACCAGGGCGCCGGCCGCGTGGGCCTGTTCGACGAAAGTGGTATAGTCGTGGATCTCCCCAAAAGTGTTTGGGTACTGGACTAACGCGCCGAAGGTCTGCTGGTTGAATTGAAAAGTTTGAAAATCACCGAGAACCACTTCGATTCCAAGAGCTGAGGCGCGCGTTTTGACGACCTCGATAGTCTGGGGATGACATTCCGACGAGACGAAAAATACATTTCGATCCTTTTTCAGGCCGTGACATAGCGCCATTGCTTCAGCCGCGGCAGTTCCTTCGTCGAGCAATGAAGCGTTAGCAACCGCCAACCCCGTGAGATCAATCACCAGCGTTTGGAAGTTGAGCAAGGCCTCCAGGCGGCCCTGGGCGATTTCCGCCTGATAGGGAGTGTACTGGGTGTACCAGCCCGGGTTTTCCAGGAGGTTGCGCTGAATGACCGGCGGCGTGATGCAGTCGTAGTAACCCATCCCGATGTAAGAACGGAACACCTGGTTCTGAGAAGCAATCTCTTTCAGGGCGGCCAGCGTATCATGCTCGGTGCGAGGGGCAGGCAGCTTAAGCGGCCCTTTCAGCCGAATCTGTGCCGGCACGGCTTCGTCGATGAGCGCATCCAGGCTGGAGAAGCCGAGCAATTTAAGCATTTCCCTGGTTTCTTCGATTCCGGGGCCGATATGGCGCCGGACGAAAGAATCCGGGTGTGAAAGCGAGGCCTTTTTCTCAGAATCCAGCAGAGTTGCCAGAGGGTTTTGGCGCCTGACTAATTGCTGATTGGGAATTTCCGTAACTAGCATGCCGAAGAAAGTACGGTCAGCGAACCGCAAATCAAGTGAGATTATGGCCAGCAAGAGTTACAAGAGTTGTAAGGCGTTGGAGCGTGGGCGCCGCACCCGGTCCGTGGCATATTTGTTTCCAACCGGCGGAAACTTACTTTCCACGGCGATACGGAGTTTTCGGTCAGTAATTTTGTAAGTTGTTGTACATCAACGAAACTATCTCTTCTCAAACTTTGGCATGAAACTAGTTAAGAGAACGCGAGATGCTTCGTGAGAGTAATCTATTGTTGGTTGAGGACGATATGGCTGTTCGTCAGTCTTTGACGCGCGTTCTAGCGACGGAAAATTACAAAGTCTTCGGCGCGTCCACCTGCCGAGAAGCGGTTCTGCTCTGCAGCCAGAACAAGATTGATGTTGTTCTACTGGATTTGAACCTCGATCCCGAGGATGGCTGGGAAGTTTTTCATCAGCTTAGGGAACTCTGGCCCGGTTTGCCGATCTTTGTGACCAGCGGCCAGCCCCAACGTTTCGCGCACTCCTCCGCCCCTCACGCCGACGGCACCCTGGAAAAGCCCTTGGATCTGCCGGTGCTCGTTGGGTTATTGAACCACGCCACCCGGCCTGGACCACTCTTGCGGATTCCCCGTCCCCGATCGGTTCTTCCGACAGCCCTCAAGAGACCGCGTTTCGAGATGGCCCCAGATCCTGCTCCTTCCGCCGCGCCTCTTGCCGATGCGCACACCCTAAAACTGCTGATCCCCCCTTCCTGGCTGTTTGTTTATCCGTGGCGCGCTCTTCTATATACATTTCGCGCCCTTTTTCACCGCTAAGCCGCAAAAGCCCTGCCCGGCGTGACACGAATTTCGCGAATTTACGCGCGAAGCGGGAAAGCCTGTGTTTTGTGCCCGAGGAGTAAGCCGGCCAGAAACAGCCTTTACACGAATTGCACGAATTTACACGAACAAGAACTGATTTGTTTCCGATCTTCTTGACCCCATTTTTTTTGACGTTCAAGCCCCTTCCCGTCCGCCTTCGTGCAAATTCGTGAAATTCGTGTAACAAGCGGCAGTTCCCCCCATCCGTAAAATTTCTTTTTTTGTCCGCGAGCGTCCCCTCTGCATCTCTCTGCGATCTTTGCGGTTAAGATCGATGCTGTTTCCCCTCGCGCACCGCTTCGCTTTTGCTCTCCGCGCTTCTCTGTATCTCTGCGGTCTCTGCGATAAAATCCTCTGTCCCATCGTCCGTAGAACCTCGCCTTTGTCCGTTATCGTTGGGTTTTACGACTTCATCAGCTTTTCGCTTGTATCGGTGGCTGCGGAGTGGGGAAAGGAAGTCCACAGAAATCTTCCTGCGAAGAGAATTGGTTGGCTCATGTACTCATGGAATTGTTGCGCCCTGGCGAGGAGGCCCGGGAAGATTCTGCTGAAGCGGCGTTTTAGTGACAGCCGGTCTTCGCATTTCGCGACCACGCTTGCCAGAAAAGAATTTGCCACGAAATGGAAACTTTGTTTCCACGCATCAAAAATCGATCTTGTGGTTCAAGAACTTAGGATGGATCGGCATCTGCAACCCA